>ERZ856578.4028-NODE-4028-length-20616-cov-3.068309_pt1 | contig 20616 bp, 23 predicted proteins | sample MGYA00514384_ERZ856578 | MGnify/ENA primary metagenome ERZ856578 (study PRJEB29103, sample SAMN06111958) | human gut metagenome | biome: human gut; feature: ankylosing spondylitis patient; material: healthy_person | host: Homo sapiens | place: China:Hangzhou... | reverse complement strand
AAGTGCAAAAGCAAAAGCCAAGAAGCCAGATGAGGAGAACTCATCTGGCTTCTTGCTTGGCGGAGGTGAAGAGATTCGAACTCTTGCGCCGGCAAAACCGACCTACCGGATTTCGAATCCGGACCCTTCAACCACTTGGGTACACCTCCATGTATTGAAAATCGGTCTCCCGATTCACAACCTACTATTCTCTTTTTTCGAAAAACTGTGTCCATCCCATGAGCGTTTTATGCTTTTGAGGACTTTTCCCAAAACCAGAAACCCCCTGCAGCACAAAGAATTACCGGTTTTACCGCACTTTCTTCAGCAGCCATTCCGAGCCATCTCGGCTGGAACCATTCCAATGCCGCTGCAAAAATAAGCGCATTTATTATGCCACAAATTCCCGGCTCTGACAAGGGGGTTTTCCATTCCCGCAAAAATATTTTCTCCGATCCCTTTGTTTTTCGCTGCAGAAGACAGCATAGCCCCCTTTTTGCGGCAAAATTGCGCCGCCAAAAATTTATGGTGACAAACGTGCAAAAATCATGTATAATAAAGCTGTTGTTTTCAGCATCCGCGGGGTATTTTCTCGGATTTGTGCATATTCATACATTCCAGTCCAGAAGCCATCCCGCCTGAACAAATGATTTCCCGTAAAAAGAGCAGCGGCGGTGCAGAATTCACAACGCACCGATGCGGCTTTTAATATTAAATGGAAGAAAGGAAGATTTTATTATGACGAAATTTACCAAACGGGCTGCTGCGGTACTCACAGCTTCTCTGATGCTGGCCGGCGTCGTTTCCGGCTGCGGCAACAATGCCAACAACGAAACCCCCTCTACCGGCAGCGACAACGAGGGCACCAAGGTCTATAAAATCGTAGCAGACAACTCTTTTGCCCCCTTTGATTTTATGGATCCCGACACCATGGAATATACCGGCATCGATATGGACTTGCTCGCTGCTATCGCCGAGGATCAGGGCTTTGAATACACGATTGACAACTGCGGCTGGGATGCAGCATTGTCCAGCTTGGGTGCCGGCCAGGCCGACGGCATGATCGCCGGCATGACGATCACCGATGAGCGCAAGGAATCCTACGATTTCTCCGATCCTTACTTTGAAGGCGGTCAGATTATGTTTGTCAAGGGCGACAGCTCCATCACCTCCATTGAAGACCTGAGCGGCAAAACGGTTGCGGTGAAAGCCGGCACCGAAAGCGAAAAGTATGCTCAGAGCGTCGCCGATGAGTACGGGTTCACCATTGTTTCCTACAAGGATTCTCCCACGGTGTATACCGCTGTGACCAATGGAAATGATGCCGCCGGCTTTGAGGACTTTTCCGTAATTAACTACCAAATCGCCGCACAGGATCTGGATCTGAAGACTGTGGGCGACAAGGTTCAAATCGGCAACTATGGCTTCGCCGTTCTGAAGGGCAGCAATCCTGAATTGATCGAAATGTTCAACGCAGGCCTCGCCAACATCCAGGCCAACGGCGTCTATGACGAAATCCTGGCCAATTACGGCATCGAGGGCTGAGCATTTCATCCCTTTCGCCAACTCCAACAATAGGAAGTTGATTTTATGATCCAATCGTTTCTTGAAACTCTGCAGCGCGCCTGGCCGTTCCTGATTCAGGGTTTTCAAATCACCATCGAGATCTGGGCGATCTCCATTGTCATTGGCATCGTGGTCGGCCTGTTCTCCTGCCTGATGAAGATCTCGCGGTTCAAAGTGCTGAATCTAATCTCCAATTTTTACATTTGGCTGATCCGCGGTACGCCCATGATTGTGCAGGCCCTGGTGGTATACTTCGGTATGCCTCAGGTGATCCCCGGGTTTCACCCCACACCTTTTATGGCGGGCATCATCACCCTGAGTCTGAACGCCGGCGCCTATCTCTCCGAAATTTTCCGCAGCGGCATCCAGGCCGTGCCGAAAGGACAGACGGAGGCCGCCCGCAGCCTGGGCCTCAGCGCCGGCCGCACTACAGTGAAGATCGTTCTGCCGCAGGCGTTCAAGATTGCCATTCCGCCCATGGTGAACCAGTTTATCATTACGCTGAAGGACACTTCGATCCTGACTGTGATCGGACTGGCGGAGATCGTGAACAAAGCCACCCAGTATGTATCGGTACGCTACGATTATTTTGCAACCTATGTATGGGTCGGCATCTTCTATCTGGTGTTCACATCCCTTTTGATGATTTTGGCACATTATATGGAAAAGAGACTGAGCTATGACAGAAAAGGTAGTCGTTCATAATCTGAAAAAGAGTTTTCACCATCTGGATGTTCTCAAGGGCATCGATCTGACGGTGGCCGAGGGCGAAGTGGTCTGCGTGATCGGCCCTTCCGGCGGCGGAAAGTCCACGTTCCTGCGGTGTCTGAACCGTCTGGAAGAGGCAACCGAAGGGCAGATTTTTGTGGATGGATACGAAATCACCAACAAAAAGGTGGACATCAACAAGGTGCGCCAGAACATCGGCATGGTGTTTCAAAGCTTTAATCTCTTCGCCCATTTGAGCGTGAAGAAAAACATTATGCTGGCCCCTGTAGATTTGAAGCTGATGAGCAAGGAAGAAGCTGAGAAAAAGGCCATAGAGCTTCTGGACCGGGTCGGCCTGGCCGACAAGGCCAATGCATTCCCTCATCAGCTCTCCGGCGGCCAGCAGCAGCGCGTGGCCATCGCCCGCGCCTTAGCTATGAATCCGGACGTCATGCTCTTCGATGAACCCACCTCTGCGCTGGATCCGGAAATGGTGGGCGAGGTGCTCTCCGTGATGAAAGAGCTGGCAGAAGGCGGCATGACCATGATCGTCGTGACGCACGAGATGGGATTTGCACGAGATGTGGCCGACCGAGTTATTCTGATGGCCGACGGCGTCATTGCCGAGCAGGGCACACCCGAGCAGATTTTTGAGCATCCTCAGGTCAAACGGACGCAGGATTTTCTGGCCGCAGTGCTCTGACCATCTTTCCGCAAAAACAAAAACGCTCCCGAAACCTATGGTTTCGGGAGCGTTTTTATGCCTGTTATGCTTTTGCCTGCTGCAGCAGATCTGCTTTGATATCCCAGAGCTTCTGGGACAGATCCACATAATAGTTGTGGGGATTTTCAAAGCGTTTGACCTCATCCCATTGCCGCTCGATCTGGCGGGCACAGTAGGCACGAATCGTTTCAATATCCGGCAGATCGTACACCAGCTCGCCGCTTTTGAAAATGGACCGCAGCAGTTCCTCAGCCCGGTAGCGCTCCACGGTCTCCCGTTTCCACACCGCGTCGGGATCGAACAGTTCCAGCGGCTTTGTTTCGTCCATCGGTTCGTCATACACTGTAATCAGGTCTGCTATCGCCTTATCGCTTTCCTGTTCAAAAATACGCCAGACCTTTTTAAAATGAGGCGTGGTCACTTTGCTGGGATTTTCACTGACCTTGATCTTGGGAATCACATTTCCTTCCGCGTCCTCAATGGCAGCCAGCTTATATACACCACCGAACACTGGTTCACTCTTGGAAGTAATCAACCGCTCGCCCACGCCGAATGCGTCGATACAGGCACCCTGATTGATGAGATCCCGGATAATATACTCATCCAGAGCATTGGACGCCACAATTTTGCATTCTTTCAGCCCCGCCGCATCCAGCATGCTGCGAGCCCTGCGCGACAGATAAGTCAGGTCGCCGGAGTCAATGCGAATCGCCCCATTAGTAATACTGTGTTTCTGAAAGGCGCGGATGGCGTTTGGCACACCGGAGCGGAGCACATTGTAGGTATCCACCAGAAGCGTAGCAGAGGCAGGATACAAGGCGCAGTAGACGTCAAAAGCCGTAAATTCGTCTTCGAACATCTGCACCAAAGAATGCGCCATAGTGCCGCCTGCGGGTACGCCGTAGCGCTCGTCGGCCATGGCGCAGGCCGTGCCGCTGCACCCGGCGAGATAGGCCGCCCGGGCCCCGGACACCGCGCCGTCTGCTCCCTGCGCCCGGCGGGATCCGAATTCCGACACAGCGCGCCCCTGGGCAGCGCGCACGATACGGTTCGCCTTGGTAGCAATCAGAGACTGGTGATTCAGCGTCAGAAGCACATAGGTCTCAATAAACTGCGCCTCGATCGCCGGCGCACGCACAGTGAGGATCGGCTCCTTGGGAAACACCGGCGTGCCTTCCGGCACCGCCCAGATATCACCGGTGAAACGGAACGTGCGCAAAAAATCGAGAAAATCCTCACAAAAGGCGCCTTTGGAGCGCAGATACGCAATATCTTCCTCGTCAAAATGCAGCTGCTGAATATAGCGCACCACCTCTTCCAGCCCCGCCGCAATGGCAAATCCGCCGCCGTCGGGCACGCAGCGGAAAAAGACGTCAAAATAGCAGATACGGTCCTTCAACCCAGTCTGGAAATAGCCGTTGCCCATGGTCAGTTCGTAAAAGTCAAACAGCATGGTGTAATTGATATCCTGTTTCATACAAAAGCCTCTTCTCTTTTGTCGTTTGCCGCATTCTGTCAGCGGTTCATCACTGTGATCTGCAGCGCCTCCATCAAATCCAGAGCTTCTTCGTGCAGTTTGGGGTCAAATGAAGCGGTACACGCAGCATCCACAATGATCTCTGCCTCCGGCGCGGCGGCCTTGGCCATCACCGCGTTGCTCAGCACACACATATGAGACACCAGACCCACCAGCTCGACAGAAACGAACTCCTCTTCAGCCAGATAGTCCGCCAGTTCCAGCGACGGAAATGTGGGTTTCTGGAAACACAGGTCTTCTTCCTTTTGCTGCTTGGCCGTTTCGCCGTACAGTTCCCAGCCCGGTGTGCCGCAGATGCAATGCTCCACAGGCAGTTTACGTCCCTCCTGGGTGGTCAGATAATTTTTCCAGTGCGTGTCGTAAGTGAACACAACCACATCTCCGGCATCGTGATAGCGTTTGATTTTAGCCGCAATGCGCAGATCCAGATTCTCCGCACCGGCAAAGCCCAGCGCCCCGTCCACAAAATCTTTTTGGTAATCTACCACGACTAACAGTCTTTCTCCGTCCATGGAAACTCCTCCTGCCCGTTCCGTTTTTTTCCTCCCTGCTTCAGCTCGGCGCAGGTGCGCTCCACCAGCGAAGCCAGCGTTTTCCGATCCTCCAGATCTTCAATGCGCCAGCAGGGTTTCGCTCCCTCATAGGGTGCCGCTGGCTCCGGACGTGCAAGCAAATCCACATTGGTGGCCGTGGGTTTGATAAACAGCTGGTTGTCACAGACGCAGCCGAAATAAACCCCGCCGCAGTACAGACCCCACTCGCCGAACATCCGTTTGGCCCGGATTTCCCCCGCGCCGCTGAGCTGATCGCAAACATAGTCTACCATTTCTTTGCTGGAAGCCACCGTCCTTCACCTTCTTTTTTCCTGTTTTGCGCGCGCTATGCGCTACACAGCGCACAAAATGCGTCAAAGAGCTTTGCCCCGTCCGCCGCGCCAGTGCGCGCGCGTTCAAAAGCCTGGCGCTCGGGGTGCCACTGAACCCCCCACAGGGGCAGCGCTGTATGCGCAACAGCCTCCACCACGCCGTCCGGCGCCCATGCCACGGCACGCAGCCCCTCGCCCAGACACCCCACCGCCTGATGGTGCGCCGAGGTGACCACGGCGCGGCAGCCGTAAAGCGCCGCCAGAAAAGTATCCGGCGCCGCCACGATTTCATGCAGCTGATCCCGGTTTTCAAGATCTACATGACGCTCTTTCGTGGGAAGATCCTGAATCAAATCGCCCCCCAGGGCAAAGTTCATCAGCTGGCAGCCTCTGCAGATGCCGAGAACCGGCTTCCGCGCGCCGCAAAATCGGCGCAGGAGCGCCAGTTCTTTTTCGTCCCGATCCCGGTCGATATTGCGGCAAGCCACATTCTCCTGGCCATACAAAGCCGGATCGCTGTCGTAGCCTCCGGGGAGCAGCAGCCCGGCACAACCGGCAGCGGGTGCAAGAGTATTGGATACCACCGGTTCCATACCGGCGGCAGTCAGTGCCTTGACATAGTTTTCAAGCAGAGCGGCAGCGCCGTAGCGGTACAAGAAAATACGCACCACACCGCTCATTGCTCCACCGTTCCCTCACCTTCGATAACCTCTGCCGCTTCTACCGAGGCCTCCACGCCCTGCTGCACTTTCCGGAAGGTGCGCGTCAGCTGGAACAGGATCAGGAGATCCGAGATCCCATCATAGATTAAAGCGATGCCGACCAGCATCAAAAGGGCATTGATGCTGGCAAAGGGATTCCAGAGAATCAGCGCACCCAGCGCCAGCGTAATGAGGGCAATCAGGAACGCAGGCCACCAGTGCCGCGCATGGCCGGCGCGCAGATTCAGCGCACCCTGCAGGTCAATCACACCATGGACGATCAGGATCAGGCCCAGAATATACTGCAGAAAGGCCACAATCAAATCCGGCGTGGTAAGCAGCCACACACCCACGACGGCCAGCACCGCCCCCAGGATCAAATCGTATTGAAACACGGCTGCCGCTCCTTTGGCGCGTGCAAAGTGGGATACCACATACACGCCGCCGCTTACCAGCAGGGCTGCGCCCAGCAGACGGCAAATCCAAATGCGGCTCAGCTCCGGCCAGAACACCAGAAAAACGCCCAGCGCAATGAAGCAGAGGGCAGACAGGGTACAGCTGACCCTGCGGTTGTTGAGAAATCCTTTCACGATTCCACCTCTCTCATAAAATTCGATCGTTGCCACGAACGGTTTTCTGCCGTCCGCTGCCCGAAATGGAGACAGGCTCTCCGATACAGGCTGTGCCAGAACGATACTATTGTACCATATTCGCTCCGGCAGAACAAGATGCGCCCTCGCCTGCCGGCCTGCGCCGCCGGAGCATAACATTACAGTTTGGACAGAGCATGGTGCAATGAAGAGGCACTTTTGACGGAACAAAACATGTCAAATAACACTTTGGGAGGATGGGTTATTATGACAGGCAGCGCCAAACTGCGCGGCGTGTCTGCGCTGCCTGAAAGCACTGCAGGCAAAAGGAACCGCCGAGGTTGCCGCGGCGGAACTGCACGCACCCGAAGGGATTCTGACACAAGAGGAAACCATTGCCGATTCCCTGCTGACCTTCTCCGGCCGTGCGGGTCAGACGCTGGAACGGCACAGCCAGAATACGGCAAAGCACCGCGCCTGAGAGCAGCGCTGTTCTATTCCGTATGAAAAACGAATAGGCTGTTTGACCGGGGGCCGGGACTGGAAGGATGTTCCAGCTTCAGCCCCCGCTCTTTATGGTCGATCGAACGCAAACCCGCATGCTGCAAATTTGATTCTTTTCTCTAAAATTTGTAATAGCATTGTAATCAATTTTGGTCAATTTTTATGTTATAATACATCTAAAATTAGAAAACAATCGAAAAAGGAGATGCACAATGAATCTGTTCAGTATCATCTGGCTGGGGCTGGTTATCCTTCTGGGCTTTTTGGAAGCCCTCACCGTTACGCTGACGTCCATCTGGTTCGCCGTGGGCGCGCTGGCTGCCATGGCTGTGGCACTGTTCGGCGGGGCGCTTTGGGTGCAGATCCTGGTATTCGCCGTCGTCAGCCTGATCTGCGTTCTGGCCTTGCGCCCCCTGGCCAAAACGCGTCTGGGCGGGGCAAAAAAGGTCGCCACCAACGCCGACCGCATCATCGGCCAGAAAGCGATGGTCACAGAACCTATCGACAATGTAGCCGGCACCGGCGCCGTGTCCATTGGGGGTACGGTGTGGACTGCCCGCAGCGACAGCGCAAAACCGATTGCCGCCGGCAGCGTGGTCCGCGTACTGCGCATCGAAGGCGTCAAGGTATTGGTTGCTCCTGTTTCCGCAGCTTCGTAACTGTTTCACCATGTATCCCCCCTGCATGAAAGGAAGGTGCTCCGCAAAATGCTCGATACCATTTATACGATTCTGATTGCAGCCGGCATTGTGCTTCCGCTGCTCAGCCTGCTCTTCGGCGGCGTGGACGCTCTGCTCGGCGGCGTAGATCTGGATTTGGACGGCGACGGAAACGCCGGGTTCCTCTCTTTTAATTTCAACGCCCTGCTTTTCTCCCTGGTGGTGGTGGGCTGCATCGGCAAACTGTGCCTGAGCAGCTTCCACCTGTGGCCAGTGAGTCTGGTCGCAGGACTGATCTGCGGAGCAGCAGCCTATATCCTGATCTGCAAATTTTTAATCCTGCCGCTCAAGCGCAACAACGCCAAGGCCATGCGTGCTGAAGACGCCCTGTTTCAGCATGTGAACGTAATCGAAACGATTCCCGAAGGCGGCACCGGCCAGGTGGAGCTGACCGACGCAGCAGGCAGCCGGATTACCTATCTCGCCAAATACCAGTTTGCAGACTTCGAACCCCGCGGCCCCATTCAGGCGGGCACCGTGGTCAAAGTTCTGGACACCGAAAACAATCTGCTCGTTGTCGGCAGATTATTTTAATCCATTCCCCTACACACCAACCATACCATATCAGAAAAGGAGAACAATATGATTGAATTGTTGAACGGCCCCGTTATCAAAACGCTTCTCATTCTCATTGTCGCCCTGATCGTGATTGTCTTCGTGGTCCTGAAAACCTGGAAAAAAGTCCCCAATGATCACGCCGCAGTGATTGTCGGCCTGGGCAAGCCCAAGGTTGTCACGGGCGGCGGCGTGTTCCTGATTCCCCTGCTGCAGCGCATGGACGTGATCACGCTGGAGACGCTGTCTTTGGATGTGAATATCCAAAACGTCAAAACCTCCCTGGGCGTGCCCATCAACGCCGACGGCTATGTGATCCTGAAGGTCAAAGCCGATGAAACCAATATTCTCACCGCCATGCAAATGTTTTATTGCAACGATGAGAACCGCACCAAAAACAAGATCGTCGAACAGGTGCAGAGCCTGTGCGAAGGCAAGCTGCGCGAGATCGTTTCCACCATGACTGTGGAGGAGATTTATGACGACCGTGAGAAATTCAGCGCCAGCGTCACCGAAATTGCCAGCAAAGCCCTGAGTGAAATCGGTCTGGAACTGAAATCCTTCACCATCAACGACATCACCGACAACGACGACTACATCGTCTCCCTGGGCCGCGCCCAGATTGCCAAAGTGAAAGCCGAAGCCAGCATTGCCGAAGCCGAAGCCAATAAAACCCAGCAGATCCAAACCGCCGAGGCCCGCAAGCTGGGGGAACAGGCCCGTCTGGCTGCTGAAACCGCCATCGCCGAGTCGGAAAAGGACAAAGAGCTGAAGCTCCAGGCTTTCCGCAAAGAGCAGGAGACCAAGCGCGCCGAGTCCGACGCAGCCTATCAGATCCAGGAAAACATCACCTCCAAGGACGTCACCTCCACCGAGATGGACGCCAGCGTGCTGCGCGAGCAGCGCGCCAAAGAAGTGACCGAGGCCCAGATTCAAGTGCAGATCGCCGCTGAGCAGAAGAACATCGAGCTGGCCCAGAAGCGCGCCGAGCGCAAGGCCGCCGAGCTGCAGGAAACCGTGGTGAAGCCCGCCGAAGCCGCCCAGCGCGAAACCGAGCTGCGGGCAGAGGCCGCCAAAATTCAGGCCATCAAAGAAGCCCAGGCCGAAGCCGAGGCCAAAAAACTGGACGCCGAAGCGGAAGCGGCTATGATCTCCCAGCGCGGCCAGGCCGAAGCCGAAGCCATTGCCGCCCGCGGCCAGGCCGAGGCCGAAGCCATCCGCGCCAAAGGCCTTGCCGAGGCCGAAGCACTGGAAAAGAAAGCCGAAGCCCTGGCCAAGATGAACGAGGCCGGTAAGCTGCAGATGGTAATGGATATTCTGCCCGCTTTTGCCCAGGCCATTGCCGAACCTATGAGCAAGATCGGCAACGTTACGGTCATCGGCGGCGGCGAAAGCGGCAGCGGCGTGGATGCCATGACCCGTTCCGCCGTCAGTTCCCTGAAAGCCGTCACCGAAGCCGTGAAGGATACTGTGGGCTTTGACCTGACGAAGGTAATGGAAGCCCAGACCATCGACGCCAAGACCCGCCGTGATGTAACGCTCAACGGCGGCGGCGCCATCGACGTGCAGCTGAATCAAACTGGTACACCCGCGCCGGTTCCGCCCGCTCCCCCAGACACCCCGGAACCCCCGGCTGCTCAATAAATACCCCGGCACATTGAGAGATTATCAGAAATTCGAGGAGGAGTTTGCCCATGCCATCCATTGGCGTTATTCTTTTGATCATTCTGATTCTTGTTGTTCTGGTCGTTTTGGTGCTGAATGTCAAAATCGTGCAGCAGTCCAAAGCCTATGTCATCGAGCGTCTGGGCGCCTACAGCGCCACCTGGACGGTAGGGATCCACTTTAAAATTCCCGTCATCGAGCGGGTCGCCAAGGTGGTGTCCCTGAAAGAGCAGGTAGTGGATTTCCCTCCCCAACCTGTCATCACCAAGGACAACGTGACCATGCAGATCGACACGGTGCTCTATTTCCAAATCACCGATCCCAAATTGTATTCCTACGGGGTGGAATACCCTATGAGCGCCATCGAAAACCTGTCCGTCACCACCATGCGCAACATCATCGGCGATATGGACCTGGAACAGACGCTGACCAGCCGCGACAATATCAATTCCCAGATGCGCCTGCTGCTGGATGAAGCCACCGATCCCTGGGGGATCAAGGTCAACCGCGTGGAGGTAAAAAACATCCAGCCTCCTCCGGACATCCAAAGCGCTATGGAAAAGCAGATGAAAGCCGAGCGTGAAAAGCGCGAAGCCGTGCTGCGGGCTGAGGGCCAGAAGCAAAGCCAGATCCTGGTAGCCGAAGGTGAAAAGGAAGCGCTGATTTTGCAGGCAGACGCCGCAAAACAAGCCGCCATTTTGAAGGCGCAGGGCGAAGCCGAAGCCATTCGCCAGGTGCAGCAGGCCACCGCAGACGCCCTGAAGATGCTCAACGAGGCCAATCCCAATGAGCAGGTGGTAAAAATCAAGGCCCTGGAAGCATTTGAAGCCGCTGCCGACGGAAAGGCCACGAAGATTATCATCCCCAGCGAACTCCAGGGACTGGCCGGCCTGGTGGCCTCGGCGAAAACCGTGTGGGACAGCCGGGAGCCGGAAAACTAACCATGCAAAAGGACGCAAAAATGCAGGTACCCCAAAAGGGATACCTGCATTTTTCAGAATTCCTTTCCAAACCGTCCGCAGAACGGTTTTCTCCGGAGCGGTATCCTCTTGTCCTTTTTGCTGCAGCTGCTATAATAATAACAAAAGAACAAACGCAGAATCAAACTCTCAAATGATGAAAGGATGGACTACTATGGAATTTCTGGATTTGGCCAAGCGGCGCGCATCGGTGCGCGCCTATCAAAAACGGAGCGTGGAACGCGCTGTGCTGGAACAGGTTCTGGAAGCCGGACGCATCGCGCCCACGGCCTGCAACCGCCAGCCGGTGCATCTGCTGGTGGCCCACACCCCTGAGTCTGTGGCCAAAGTGTGCAGCGCCGCCAATCTGTACGGCGCCACAGCAGCCATTGTAGTGTGCGCTGCGCGCGCTCAAGCCTGGGTACGCTCGTACGACGGCTTCAATGCTGCCGAAACCGATGCAGCCATCGTCACCGACCATATGATGCTGCAGGCGGAAGCCCTGGGCCTGGGTTCTGTTTGGCTCTGTTATTTCGACCCGGATAAGCTGCGCCGGGAACTGCAGATCCCCGATGAACTGGAACCGGTGAATATTTTAGCTCTGGGTTATTCGGCACAGGAAGCTGCCGATCCGGAACGCCACAAAAATCTCCGCGTGCCGCTGGAGCAGCTGGCCGAATTTATCTGAGCGCCGCGCAGGACAATAAAGCAGCAAAGGAGTGCATATTGTGGAAGCGATAATCCAGAAAATCGTGACGCGGGAATATGATATGATGATTCGCATCAACAATATCGGTGGTCCGGCAAGCTGCCAAAGCCAGACGGACGCCTTTTCCCTCATGCGTACCAGCCAGTTTCAGGTCTGGACGAACGTCATGCTCGAAAGTTATCTCGGCGACCTGATCGACGCGGAAGCGTCCGGCCGCAATCTGCTGTTCGAAAAATATGCCTGGATGATGGAGCACAGTCTTCCGGACGCCTTTGCCCAGGTGCGCCATGCGCTGCCTGTGCTCCCACCGGAGCAATTGGCAGAAGTAGAGGAATGCGTGGCCATGGAAGCTGTCTGGGCCGAAGAATGCGCCCGGCGTTATCCCGCCCTGGCCCGCCACGGCCGCCCGCTGCGCACCGTTCAAGACACACCGGAACAAACCTCTATGGAAACCTACAATCGGGGCGAATTACGCACTTATTCCCGCCGCACTTTGACCCTTTACCGCGATTTTCTTTACACCTGCCGTGCGCGGGGACAAAACCTGGCCATGGAAGTGCGCACGCATCAGCTTCACGCCCAGGGCTTTGCATCCCTGGAAGCCGCAGAAGCAGCATTGTCCTGACACCATTCCAAACGCACAAAAAGCGCCTGTGCGCCGCAGAAGTTCCTGCAGCGCACAGGCGCCGTTTTCTTCCCCTTCAGGATTGCTTTTCCTCCTGCACCGCAGCGGGAGAGGAACTGCTCACCTGGAAATCCGATGTATGCATGGCGCTGTCGCGCTGCATCATACTGTTCATTACATCAATATCACTTTGAATGTCCATTGCCTCGGCAGCATAGAGCGCATCCAGCTGGCGCTCAAAGCCCCGCACAATGTTGTCCATGGTGTCCTCAATCTTTTCCTTGGCCATGTGCAGATTTTCCCCCTCGATGCCCGCAGCTTCGAACTCGGCATAAGAATCCAGCAGCTTCTGCGTCGTGGGCAGATAATATTCCAGGAACGTACGCACCTGGGACGCCTTTTTCCCGTCTTTTTCAATGGCCCGGAAAATCTGGGCGGTAACTTCCTCCAGCCGGTCGATTTTAGCCGAAAGCGCCGCATCGGCGCAATGAGAGTACGTTCCAATTTCAGTTCCTCCGTCTCCGCGCCAGGGCGCGGAACGTTTTATTTGCAAAGGGAAAAAATAACCCAGGCTCAAATCAAGATACGCTGTGGGTCCAAAATATCCCTGTCCGATCATATGATCCAGATCTTCTTCCACCCGTTTTTGTGAAAAGCCCGTAATGCCTGAAAGCTGGACAAAAGAAATGGACTGCACGCTGGCCATGGCCGCCAGATACCTGGCATAACGCCTGGCCGCCTTATCCATGGCAATCCCCTTGCCAAGCATCAGCACACCCGCCCCAAAAAGGGACAACACAGCCAGCAGTCCAGGCAGGGCTTGCCAAAAGATCTGTGCGCCAATCATAGCGGATAAAACCGCTGATGTCGAGAGAAGCCCCACAAAGGCCAGCACCCCGCCTCCCAGTTTCAATGCCCAGCGGGTCCCTTTCTTTGCCGAGGGTGTACTGCGCATCGGCTGAGCCGCCCGCGCGGTTCCCGCCATCCCCTGCTGCGCAGGCGCAGACCATCCCGGCGGCACACCAGCTCCGCGGGCTGCTGCACTTTGCTGCGCCGCTTTCTTTTTATCGCCGGACAATTTTCGGATCAGCAGAAACAGCCCCAGCGGCCAGAACACCACAAAACAGAAGAAAATCAGCAGCCAGGAAAGAATCTCGCTTTCCGTCTGCTTTTTCCCACTTGGGGCATCGTCCGGCGTGTTGTGTCCGTAGTCATAGCTGCTCACTGCTTTGGTCCTCCTTTTTTCCGCTGCAATTTCTGCTTGTTGCCCTGCTCGTCCACAATATAGGTATGATCCAGCTGGGCACACAAATTCATCCGCACCGCCGCCACATACTCCTGGCGCAGCAGCGTGCGCTCTTTGATTTCTTCCTCTGTCAGCCCTTCGGGCGACTTTGCCTTCCGGCTCAACTCATTAATGCGCCGGATCTTTGCTTCATCGATCATTGCTGTCCTCGTTTCCCGCCGCGCCGTCGGAAACGGCGCACCGCACACTTTACTGATATCGCTCCAGGCAAATGGTAACACGGCCCTTTTTGCTCAAGCCGCCCACTTCGCGCAGCCTGCACTTTCCAAAGCCCCGGGCGCTGAACGTATCCCCCTGGGCACACAGGCGGTCTACCTTTTCACAAACGCGCCAATTGACTTCCACTTTGCCGGCACGGATCAGGTCCGCCGCCCGGCTGCGGCTGATGCCGAACGCAGAAGACACCACGCTGTCCAGCCGCAGTGTGGCCACAGTGTCCCGAATCTCCGTCCGTCGCTTTTCCGGCAGATGCAGATGGGAAAGGGGCACCGGCGCAGTCTTCAGCGAAACGCGCCCGGCGCTGGTATAATTCTGCAGCACAAAAGGCGCGATCTCCCGCAGAAGCAGAATATCGCAGGCGTCCTGGCCCGGCAGGATGTCGCCCACCATCTCCCGCCGAATGCCCAGGCCCATGAGGCTGCCGAGAAAATCCCGGTGGGTCGGGCGTTCTCCGGCACGGAAGCTGCAGCGCACGGCACAGACCGGGTACTCCTCATCCTCCCGAAACGCTTCAAAGGAAAGATAGTCCGGCAAAAAGAGGGCGCAGCGGCGCTCGGCATCCTCATAGCCGCCATCCAGCACAGCTTCACCCTCTGCGCCCATTCGCCGCAGGGCCTCTTCGGCCAGCGCCTGTTCCTGAGGCGTCAAAAAACGGGTGACGGCCGGGATGTTGCGGCTGCGGCAGCGCGCCCATTGGTCGAGGACCCGGCTCAACGCCAGGCGTTCGTCCCCGTTCTCCGTCAAAGCACGCAAAAGCTGCCCTTTTTCCATAGCTTTTTCGCCTCCCATTTCCACCGGCTGCGGCGTATTCTGGTACTATGATAGCACACTTTCTGTATGCAAACAACAAGAAATCCCGCCCAGCCGGGCGGGATTTTCAAAAGATTTTTTTAATTTTTCACGCGCACAATACAGGTTGCCTTTTGGCCGTCCCAGGAAGCGGTGACGGTGGTGGTGCCGGATTTCACACCAGTGACTTTTCCGCTGCCGTTCACCGTGGCCACCGAACTGTCGGCCACCGACCAGGTGACCGCTGTGGTGATGCCCTGCACCTTCAGCGTATAATTTTCACCCACTTTTAACGTGAAATCCTCACTGCTGAGCTTGCCGGAGGCAGCGCCGCCCGACGAAGACGCAGCGTTCTTTCCATCGCTCTTGACACGCACGATGCAGACCGCACGCGCGCTGCCGCGCTGCACGGTGATTTCTGTGGTACCCTTTTTCAAGCCCGTAACCACGCCGGAGGCGCTGACGGAGGCAATGGATGGATCCTTGCTGGTATATGTAGCCGTACCGCTGCCGCTGCGGACAGACAGCGTAAAGCTCTCGTCGCCGGAAAGGGATACATCCTCATGCGACAGCGTCAGCGGACCGGCGGCGGTTGTGTCATCTTCCGGCTGTGTAGTGTCGTCCGGCGCATTGGTATCATCGTCCTGCGTATCGTCGGGATTGTCCTCCACAGTAGGCTCCGTACCGGCATTGGGATCTGTCAGATCGCTCTGATCCGGCTGATCCGGATCCTCCGGCGCGTTGTCGCTGTTCATGGACGATGACGGCGCCGGGTCCACCGGATCATGGTTAACCAGCGAACCGATGACGCCGCGGCCCAGATAAAGCAGGCAGGCAATGATAATGGCGATCAGAATCACCATGACAATCTTAAACCAGGGGCTGCCCCGGTCGTCATCCTCATAATAATCGCCGTAGTCTTCATACTCGTCGTAGCCATCGTCCTCGTACTCTTCTTCCCGGCGGCTGCGGCGGCGGGGAATGTATTCCTCCTCGCTGTCATAGTCCTCCCGGCGGGCACGCCGGCCTTCATAGGCCGGCTCCTCCCCGCCGTACAGCGGACGGGGCGTATCCTCTTCATAGGTTCGGCGCGCCAGGCGGCGGCCGCCGCCTTCATTGCGCTTGGGCTGTCTGGCCTGGCGGGGATTGGCTTCCTCCTCGCAAAACGGGCAGCGTTTATAAGTGTCTGCATATTTTTCGCCACAAACAGGGCACTTTTTCAATCCCATGGCGGACGTCCTCTCCTCTTGATCTCCCGCAGCCTCAGCTGCGCCTTTCTTGCTGTTGCGCTATCTACATCATACTGACTTTCCGGCACACCGTCAAGTACGGCGGCCGACTTTTTCCGATAAAACGCGACTTGGAGCCTAAAGGCTCCCTGCATCATTTTTGCATCGCCGCTCCCTTGCACTGCCGTACTTTTTTGGATATACTAACAATGGCGACAAAAGAGCGCAAAGACGCCCTGCCATCCCCGTTTCCCGAAAGGAGGACATCAACGCATGATGCGAAAAACAAAAATCATCTGCACGCTCGGCCCGGCCAGCAGCAGCGACGCCATGCTCAGCACCCTGCTGCGCGGCGGTATGGACGCCGCCCGGTTCAACTTCTCCCACGGCAGCCATGCGAGCCATCTGGCCATGCTCGAAAAGCTGCGCGCGGCCTGCCGGCAGGAGGGGATCTCCGTAGCCACCATTCTGGACACCAAAGGCCCGGAAATCCGTATCGGCACATTTGCAGACGGACCTGTCACTCTGGCTCCCGGCGACAGCTTTACCCTGACCAGCCGGGACCTTCCCGGCAGCAAAAGTTGCGTATCCATCACCTATGACGCCCTGGCCCAGGACCTTCATATCGGCGACCGCATCCTGCTCGACGACGGACTGATCGAATTGAAGGTGGAAAACCTGTCCGGCGCAGACATTCTTTGCAGCGTAGTTACCGGCGGCGTGCTGAGCGACAACAAAAGCATCAATGTGCCCGGCGTGAACGTGTCCCTGCCAGGCCTCACCTCCCTGGACCGCAGCGATCTCAAATGTGCCGTAGAGCACGATTTTGACTACATCGCCGTGTCTTTCGTGCGCAGCGCCGCAGACATCCACGCCGTCCGGGAGCTACTGCAGGGGTTGGGCAGCAGCGATATCCGACTGATCGCCAAAATTGAAAATCGGGAAGGCATTCACCATTTCCAGGAGATCCTTGACGCCGCCGATGGTATCATGGTGGCCCGGGGCGATTTGGGCGTGGAAGTACCCATGGAGGAAATCCCTTTCCTGCAGAAGGAAATGATCCGCCAGGGCGTTCTGGCAGGCAAGCCCGTCATTGTGGCCACCCAGATGCTCGACTCCATGATCCGCAATCCCCGTCCCACCCGGGCTGAGGTCAGCGATATAGCCAACGCAGTGTTCGACTATGCCTCCTGTGTGATGCTTTCGGGCGAAACCGCTTCGGGAAAGTATCCCGCCGAGGCTCTGCAGACCATGGTGCGTACCGTCGAGGAAGCAGAGCGCCACATCGACTACCAGAAACGCTTCCGGGAAGAGCATTTCTCCGTGGACGGCTCTGTAACCAACGCTATCAGCCATGCAGGCTGTGCCGCAGCTTTTGACCTGAAGGCCAACGCCATCCTTACCGTAACCCATGCGGGCAAAACGGCCCGCATGATCTCCCGCTTTAAACCCAGCTGTCCCATCTGCGCCGCCACAGTGTCGGAAAAAGTGTGCCGCCAGCTGCGCCTGTCCTGGGGCGTGTATCCCACCATGACCGCCCCCGCCGCCAACACCGACGAACTGCTTGCCGCCGCCGTGGAAGCCTGCAAGCGCGCAGGCTACCTGCACAATGGGGATCTGGCCGTGATCACCGCCGGCGTACCCGTAGGGCGCAGCGGCACCACCAACCTTTTAAAAGTGGAAGTTGTTTAAACGCCATAGATGTTTGAAAAAAGTCCCCGCTCCGTTCTTCAACCATTTTCCAGCGCATTTTCGCCCAGTTTCGCACATACTAACCCCACACGTAAAAAACGGAGGGATATGCGATGGATATGGCTTTTTACATGCGCGATCCGCGGCTGTGGGAATATTTCATTTCCCTGCCTTCCCCGGTGCGGGCAGCACTGCTGCGGCACGAGGTGTACGTTTCCAGTCTGGGCGAACTGCAGACCATGGCCGAACATTTCCGCCATGAATTGGAGCTATAGGGCAGAAAACCGCGGCAGAGGGCGCTTCGGGGGACCGCCGGGTCCTGCGGGGCGTCCTCTTTTTTTTCTTGAATTTTTCGTTGAAAATGCGCCGCACAGGGCATATAATGGTGCTAATCTTGCAAACGACAAAGGAAGCAACTGCAATGACAAAAAAAACGATCCGCCGGCTGGTGGTCAAAGTGGGAACCTCCACCCTGACTTACGCCACCGGCAACATCAATTTCCGCCGTCTTGGACGGCTGGTAGAAACGCTGTCCGACGTTGCCAATTCCGGCATACAGGTAGTGCTGGTATCCTCCGGCGCCATCGCTGTGGGCGTAGGCAAACTGGGGCTTCCGGCACGTCCTGCGGACATACCGGGCCGCCAGGCCGCCGCCGCCGTGGGCCAAAGCGAGCTGATGTTCCTTTACGACAAGCTCTTTTCGGAATATTCCAAAACGCCGGCCCAGATGCTGCTCACCGGCAGCGATATCGCCGACCCGGAGCGCCGGGCCCATTTGGTGAATACATTTGAGCAGCTGCTCTCTTTCGGCGCACTGCCCATTGTGAACGAAAACGACAGCGTCAGCGTAGAGGAAATTCTTCACGGCGACAACGACTGCCTCAGCGCGGAAGTGGCTGCCCTGATCGGCGCTGACGCCCTGGTAATCCTGACGGACATTGACGGGCTGTACGACAGCGATCCCCGCGAAAACCCCCAGGCCCGGCGCATCAGCGTAGTGGAAACCATCACGCCTGAGATTGAAGCCATGGCCGGCGGCGCAGGCAGCGCCCGCGGCACCGGCGGCATGACCACCAAACTGCGTGCCGCCAAGCTTGCCACCGCCGCCGGTGCAGATACTTACATCATCAACGGCGCCTCCTGCGAAAACCTGTACACTCTGCTGGAGGGCCGGGATATCGGCACACTGTTTTGTGCAGCAAAGGAGGAATCTGTATGAGTTACGACCTGACCGCCCTGGCACAGCGTGCCCGGGCCGCCGAGCGGATGCTGGCTCTGGCCGGCAGCACACAAAAAAATCAGGCGCTGCTGTCCGCAGCCGACGCTTTGGAACGCGCTGCAGACGACATTCTTACTGAAAATGAAAAAGATTTGTCCGCAGGCCGGGGAAACGGCCTGTCCGACGCCCTTTTGGATCGACTGGCCCTGAGCCGGGCACGCATCGCCGCTATGGCGGACGGCATGCGTTCTGTGGCCGCGCTGCCCGACCCCGTGGGCCTGGTGCTGGAAGAATTCGACCGCCCCAACGGTCTGCACCTGACCAAGCGCACCGTACCCATCGGCGTGATCGCTGTGATTTATGAGGCGCGGCCCAACGTAACCGCCGACAGCGCAGCATTATGCCTTAAAAGCGGCAATACCGTGATCCTGCGCGGCGGGAAGGAGGCAATCCATTCCAATCTGGCCATCGCTTCCGTTTTACGCAGCGCCATCGCCGAGGCGGGACTGAGCGCCGACTGCGTGCAGCTGATCGAAGACACCGACCGCGCCACCGCCACGGCGCTGATGCGGCTCAACAGCGGCGTGGATCTGCTGATTCCCCGGGGCGGTGCAGGGCTGATCCAAAGCGTCGTGAAAAATGCCACAGTACCGGTGATCGAAACCGGCGCGGGCACCTGCCAGACCTATGTGGACAAGGACGCGGATCTGGCCATGGCCGTGGACATCGTGGACAACGCCAAAACTTCCCGCCCCTCGGTATGCAACGCCTGTGAGTGCGTGCTGGTACACGAAACCGTAGCGCCGGCATTTCTCTCCGCCCTGGAAGCACGCCTGAGCGCCAAACATGTGACACTGCGGGCCGATGAAAAGAGCTTTGCTCTGCTTCATCAGGCCGAGCATGCCTCAGAAGCGGACTGGGGCAGGGAATACAACGACTATATCCTCGCCGTGCGCGTGGTATCCAGCGCAGCGGAAGCCATCGACTATATTGCCGCCCACGGCACCGGCCACAGCGAATGTATCGTGACGGAAAACGAGCAGACCGCCGAAAAATTCCTGCGGGAAGTGGACGCGGCGGCCGTGTACGTCAACGCCTCCACCCGTTTTACCGACGGCGGGGAATTCGGTTTGGGCGCGGAGATCGGCATCTCCACCCAGAAGCTCCATGCCCGCGGTCCTCTGGGCCTGCGGGAACTGACCAGCTATAAATACGAAATTCGCGGAAAAGGACAGGTACGCTGACATGCAGACATTCAAAAACACCCGCTCCGACCATCTTCTCGCCGCCGCCCTGATGATCGGCGCACTGGTGCTGGCGGTAGTGTCCTGGCAGATCCCCAATCTCTTTTTTGCCCCTATGACCGCCGACATGCGCGGTATTGTGGAAACGGTGGAACCTGCCTACGAAAACACCCGCATGGCCATCCGGCTGGAGGGTAACTCCACGCGCTACACGATTATGCTGGAGGACTACGCCACCCTGACGCAGACGCCCCAGGTAGGCGACGAGGTGGGGATCAAATATGACATCACCTCCGATCGCCTGATCCGTATGCTGGAGATCGCGGAAAATGGGGAAGATACCGTTGTTTATGAGTCGGTCAATCCTGTGGCCCGTACCCGCGCAACGGCGCAGCTGATTGCTTTTGCCGTTTACGGCGCTTTCGCCGCCGTGTGTAAATAGCGCCTTGGAACTCACCACCTCCATGTGATGCTTTACAAATCATCTGTGAAATGGTATTTGTACGATGCAC
>ERZ856578.4027-NODE-4027-length-20623-cov-2.913852_pt1 | contig 20623 bp, 14 predicted proteins | sample MGYA00514384_ERZ856578 | MGnify/ENA primary metagenome ERZ856578 (study PRJEB29103, sample SAMN06111958) | human gut metagenome | biome: human gut; feature: ankylosing spondylitis patient; material: healthy_person | host: Homo sapiens | place: China:Hangzhou... | reverse complement strand
GCTTCTTAGGGCGTCGTGGCACCATCCCCTACTGCCTTAATATCTATTATCTATAAAAAGGGCGACCAATGGTCGCCCCTACATACAATATTGTTTAACATAAGCGATTGTTTAACATAAGCGGTCATCTGCCATTCATATTCGTATGGGCGGTCATTGGCCGCCATTTAACATTCCACACATAAAAAAACAGCGGTCAAAGACCGCCGTTTTTTACATCAATGACTCAACATATATTTGAAGTATTTCATCTTTTGACGGAACGAACATACTGTTTAGTGTACCGCCTGCATTTTGAGCAATTTCTGCATACAATTCAAGTTCTTCTTTTTCAAACTTTTCTTTATCACCCAAAATTTTCGCAAGAATATTTTTAAATTCTTCTGCACTGTCTAAATTCATACAAGACAATATTTCCTCAACTCTGTCCTTATTATTTCTTTCAATATACTTTGTAAACTCACCGAGCAATAATCCGTTTGCTCTGCCGTGGTCGATATTTTTGAAATATGTAAGCGAATATCCCATTGCGTGTACCGCTGTTGTTTTCGTTTGCGATATAACAACACCTCCAAGCATTGACGCATAAAGCAGTTTTTCTCTGTCGTCTTCCGTAAGTTCACCACTAATCAAATCGTCAAATGTTGACGCAATAATTTTAACAGCCTCTTTAGCGATTACATCAGCCATTATATTCGCCCTCTTTGACATCATTCCTTCAACCGAATGTGAAAGTGAATCTATTGCGGTATTGACCGTAGTGGCAAGTCCGAGATTTTTTGTGTATTTTGCGTCAAGCAATGCGTATGTTGGGAAAAGGCATGGTGACGCAATACTCTTTTTTGTCTGTTTTTCGTGGTTTGTCAAAATTGCATACGGTGTAACCTCCGAACCGGTTCCGGCAGTTGTCGGAATATGTATCATAGGAAGTGCCTTATTGCCTATGTTGCCGTCAAACAAATTCTTTCTTTCAATGTCCGATACTGCCAGCAATGCAATAGCCTTTGCCGAGTCCATCGGCGAGCCGCCGCCTATGGCAATGACAAAATCAACTTCTTCCTCCATTGCTGTTTCCGCACCGTCATACACACACTCAACTGTCGGATTACTCATAACCTTATCGAATATTACATATTCAATATTATTCTTTTCAAGTGCATATTTGACATCGTCAAGTGCGCCGCTTAATTTTGCGGAATTTTTGCCTGTTACGATAAGTGCTTTCTTTCCTATTTTGAAAACGTCACTGTTTTCTCTGACACAATTCTTTCCCACAATAACCTTTGTAGGCATATAAAATCCCAAATTCATATTTTCACAACCTCACATTCTCAAGCAACAAAAGCAAGCTATTTGGTTGTATAGCTTGCTTTGATTCTTATTTCTTCAATTCTCTTATTTCTTCTCCAAGGAAGCAGAAACCAAAGTAACCCTTTGCCTGAATTTTATCAAGGAATTTAGACAATTTCTTTGGCTTTTCATAGATTACAACATCATAATCCTTACGCAGTTTTTCTGCCTCTTCTATTGCATTTACAACGTCTGCATTATCGTGAAGTAAAGCAATTCTCTTTTTAGTATCTGGAATTGTATATCCTGCCTCTGTAAGAAGTGAGAAAATTCTTTCAAAACCTATTGAAAACCCTACTGCCGGAATATTTTCACCCGTAAATTTACCGATTAAGTTATCGTAACGACCGCCGCCGGCAATAGAGCCTTTAAACTTATCGCTTACGATTTCAAAAACAGTACCTGTATAATATCCCTGACCTCTTACAAGCGAAATATCGAACTTAATCTTATACGCACCGTCCGAAAGTTTTTCAACGGCATTAATTATTGTTTCAATACTTTCGGCAGATTCTTCACCGCAAACATCTTTTACGCTTTCAACAGTAAGTGGTTTTGCGATGACTTCACCGAATTTTGCTATAGCACCGCCGTCAAAGCCTTTATCCGTAAGCTCACCGATAACGCCCTCAGCACCGATTTTATCCATTTTATCAAATGTAATACACACGCTGTCAAGCTGACTTTCTTCAAAACCTACGCCTTTAAGCAATGCTCTTAAAATTCTTCTGTCATTGATTTTTACGGTAAAGTCCTTTATATCAAGCGACAAAAGTGCTTTGGCTGTTGTATGAATAAGCTCGATTTCAGAGCTTATAGAAGATGAGCCGATTATATCAATATCACACTGCACAAACTCACGAAGTCTGCCCTTTTGCGGTCTTTCCGCTCTGTACACCTTATCAATCTGTATACACTTTGCAGGAAGAACAAGTTGTTCACGATTATTTGCATAATATCTTGAAAGCGGAAGTGTAAGGTCATATCTAAGTCCCATATCACAAAGCTTATTTGTATCACCGCTGTCCATTGCTTTCTTTAGCTTATCTCCACGCTTTAAAATTTTAAATATCAAATTAAGATTATCACCGCCGTCACTCTTATCAAGATTTTCAATATCTTCAACTGCAGGCGTCATAATACGTTCAAAGCCGGCATCCTGATATGTATTTAAAATTTGATTTTGAAGATAATCTCTAAGTCTGACTTCTTCAGGAAGATAATCATTTGTACCTTTTACTGTTGTGATTTTCATTTTCTATCTCCTTTTGCCATTTTTATCATAAGCTCATATATTTTTTCAAGTGCGTCTACTTTGGCAAGCGGTTTCAAATTTTCCGACATTTCTTTCAATCTCTCCTTATCGCTTACCATAGACATTATTTTATCGTATAATGCGTCAGACGTCAAATCTTTTTCTAAAATTAATTCTGCCGCATTCTTATTTTCAAATTCTCTTGCATTCTGCTCTTGGTGATTACGCACAACATTCGGTGACGGAATAAGTATTGACGGTTTACCGAGTGCAGCAATTTCGCTTACGGTTATCGCACCTGCTCTTGATACAACAACGTCTGCCGCCGCCATACACTCCGCCATATTGTCAATATATGACACAATCTTTATGTTATCCGAAAGAGTTATTCCGCTCTCCTTAATTTTATTCATTATTTTATCGTAATTTCTGTCACCGGTTCCGAACAGCAATTCGATTTTATTGTCCTTTGATATTCTGTCAAGCATACCGATTACCGTATCATTAATTCTGTCCGCACCCAAACTGCCGCCGAAAATAAGCACAAACGGCTTTTTTATACCGAGCTTTTCTCTTGACTTTTTGTAATCGGAATGAAGTATTTCACTTCTGATCGGATTGCCTGTTACAACACATTTTTCCTTATGCTGCATATGATTAATTGTTTCTTCAAAGCTGAGTGCAAGATATGTAACATAATTTGCACTGCCTTTTACCGTCATACCCGGATACACATTTTGCTCATGTATAAGCGACGGCACTTTCATTTTCTTTGATGCCATAGCAACAGGGCCGCTTACATATCCGCCCGTACAAACGATACAATCAGGTTTAAATTCCTTTATAATCTTATTGCACTTTCTTCTTGCGGAAATAAGTTTTTTTACCGTTTCAAAATTTCTGAAAATATGCTTTCTGTCAAAGCCTTGTATTTCAATATATTCAATATCATATCCTGCTTTCGGTACAAGTTTTGTCTCAAGTCCCGATTTTGTACCGACAAACAAAGCCTTAAAATCCTTATCCTGTTTAGCTGCATAATCGGCGATTGAAATAGCCGGATTAATATGTCCGCCTGTTCCTCCGCCCGCAAATAATACTCTCATAAATCTTCCTCCACATTAATCTTTTACGGAATGTCTTGATATATTAAGCAATACTCCCATTTCACATAAAAGCGTTATTATCGCCGTACCGCCGTAACTGAAAAACGGCAATGCGACACCTGTATTCGGTACGCTCGACGTTGCAACGGCGATATTAAGTATCGTCTGAATAGCAAGCTGAGCCGCAATACCCACCGCAACAAGTGAGCCGTATGTATCGGGTGCATTCATAGCAATTCTTATTACTCTTATAATAAGCGCCGCAAAAAGCAAAATTACAACAGCCGCACCGATAAGACCAAGTTCCTCACAAACAATCGCGAATATAAAGTCATTATACGGTTCAGGCAAATACGAATATTTCTGTACACTCTGTCCCAAGCCAAGTCCGAAAATACCGCCCGAGCCAATCGCATAAAGTCCTTGCACAACCTGATAACTTTCGTCACGAATATCCGCAAACGGATTCATAAAACTTGTTACGCGTGCCCATCTTACACCGCTGAGTGCGCGGACGCCGATTAAGCCGATCGGCAAAAGAATAAGTGCTCCGATAAGTACGGGTTTAATCGGTGTACCGCCTGCAATCATAACGCTTACACCGATACCGGCAATAACTATCGCACCGCTAAGGTGTGTTTCCATAAGCATAAGTCCGACAACTATAAGCATAACTCCTATATACGGCAAATTACCCTTAAGATGTTTCAAATTATATTTTCCCGAATCAACAAGTCGTGCAAAATACATCGCTATAACGGGTTTCATAAATTCCGACGGTTGAAGCTGAAGAAACGGAGTATTAAGCCATCTTCTCGAACCGTTCAATTTTACACCCAAACCCGGTATAAGAACGCAGACCAAAAGTATTGTACATACAATCATAAACTTCGGAACGGTATTTTTATATTTGTTGTAATCAATCCTTGAAATAACCCACATTCCGATAAGTCCCAATATTGCACAAAGGAATTGTTTATTAAAGAAGTAGTACGAATTGTTATGTAAAGTATTTCCGGCAGGTGCAGACGCCGAGAGCAGCATTACCAAACCGAATGAAAGCAACAATATTACTATAAACAAAAATGTATAGTCTATCTCTCCCATTCGTGCAAGCTTAACCGGTTTTCCTATTTTAGCACGAGTTGTTCGTCTATTCTGTTTTATAGCTCTTTTAGGATATGCAGTCCCTGCCATATCTAAATCTCCTTCCGATTAATTCGTCTTAAATTGCAAAATATGCAACGGCACAAGTAATTACCGTTACCAATATAAATACCGCAACGATTTTCTTTTCTTTCCAGCCGCACATTTCAAAATGGTGGTGAATAGGGCTCATCTTGAATATTCTTCTTCCCTCACCGTATTTCTTCTTTGTATATTTGAAATATGCAGTCTGTATAATTACAGAAAGTGTTTCCATAAAGTATACAAAACCTATCAATATAAGGTGTATAGGCATTTTTAGGTCAATCGCCATAAGTGCAACCGACGCACCCAAGAAAAGTGAGCCTGTATCACCCATAAACACCTTTGCAGGATATTTATTATACCACAAAAATCCTATCAAACCGCCGATTAATGCCGCTGAAAATACAGTCACGCCATACTCTTTAAATACGATATATGACACAAGCATAAAGAATATTCCAACTATTGTCGTTATACTTGATGCCAAACCGTCAAGTCCGTCTGTAAGATTTACAGCATTTACAACACCTACGACAACGAACATTACGAACGGTATGTAAAGCCATATCGGCATTATCCATTCAATACTTGTAAACGGTATTTTAATCGCCGTATCAAGCTCGCCTATGAAGTAAAGCACTGCAATATAAATTGCCGCAAGCACAACTTGCATTATGAATTTCTGCGGTGCTGTAAGTCCGAGATTACGTTTTTTTACTACTTTAATGTAATCGTCCACAAAACCGATAACACCGAAACCGAGTGAAATTACAAACAATACAATACATCTTGCGTATGTCGTGTTAAAATTACCGTTCATTGCAAAAATGACGGTTGTTACAAGTATCGCAATCGCCATTGCAACTATGAACATAATACCGCCCATTGTCGGTGTACCCGATTTTTTCTGGTGCCACTTCGGACCTTCTTCTCTTATTTCCTGACCGAATTTAAGTTTTCTGAGCCATGGAATAAACACAGGTCCGAACACAAGCGTTACAACAAGTGCAACGACAAGTGTAAGCAATGATGACATTAACATTTCTTTTATCAATTCCATTTTTTAATCCTTTTCCTCTCGTTATTTATTTTTAATTGTGTTATATACTTCTTCAAAGTGCATTCCTCTTGACGCCTTTATAAGCACAGCGTCACCGCTCTTGATTTCATCTTTGACATAGTTGCACACTTCAAGAGTTTTATCAAATGAGACTATATTTTCTACACCGTTATCTTTTGCACCTTGTGCAAGATATTTCATATTTTCACCGGCTGTTATAAGCAAGTCCACTCCGTTCTCCTTGACAGCCTTACCGAGATTGTAATGTGCGTCTTTTGCAAAATCGCCCATTTCAAGCACGTCGCCCAAAATTGCGACTTTTCTGTTTTTATCTGTATCCGCAAGCACTCCGAGTGCCGCTTTAATCGAATCCGGTGACGCATTATAACAGTCATTGATTATCGTAATACCGTTATATTCTTCAACAGCCAATCTCATTTTTGTAAGCTCAAAACTGCGTATTCCCTCTGCAATCTTATCCATAGGCACATCAAATTCACGTCCTACGCATATTGCCGCAAGTGCATTGTACACATTATGTTTACCCGGAACATTTACTTCAATAGGATATTCGCCGCCATCAACAACTGCGGTGAATTTAATTCCGTTAAGTCCGTTATTTTCAATATCCTTTGCGTAAACATCATTTTCGGGATTTGTTATACCGTAATATACTACCTTGTATTCACCCATACCCTTTGTTTTTGAAAGGTAATCGTCATCACCGTTTACTATAAGTGTATTATCCTTTGTAAACAGCTTTGTCATTTCCATTTTCGCCTTGAAAATGCCTTCGCGTGAGCCGAGATTTTCAATATGCGACTGACCGATGTTTGTTATAACCGCAACATCAGGTCTGCCTATATCAGCAAGATGTTCTATTTCACCGAAATGGTTCATTCCCATTTCAAGAACAGCCGCCTCATGTTCTTTTTCAAGTCCGAAAATCGTAATAGGCAAACCTATTTCATTATTGAAGTTGCCCATTGTCTTAAGTGTATTATACTTCTGTGAAAGGACTGATGCAAGCATATCTTTAGTAGTAGTTTTTCCCACACTGCCCGTAACGGAAACAGTCGGAACATTATACTTTTGCTTGTAATACTTTGCAATGTCGCCGAATGCTTTTAATGTATCTTCAACCTTTACGATTGTCTTATCTACTAAAAGCTCGGTATCTCTCTGTGTCAAAACAGCCGAAGCACCAAGGTCGAAAGCCGCCTTTATAAATTCGTGACCGTCAAACTTTTCACCGACAAGCGGCACAAAAAGCACACCTGCCGTAACCTTTCTCGAATCACTGATTACATCGTTAAAAGTTTGGTGTATATCACCGCTTAAAAGTGTTCCCCCAGTTGCTTTTAATACATCTTCAATCGTCATTGCCTGCATAATAAATTAAATCCTTTCTCTCTTTTTGTCCTATGCTCAAAAATAAGGGCGGTAGTTTTTCAGCCGCCCTTTTCAATTATTTATTAAGGTGTTTATATACAACAACACGTTCGTCAAAGTCGTGTTTCTCTTTACCAATTATCTGATATGTTTCCTGCCCCTTACCCGCAAGAATGATTACATCATCTTTCTTTGCGTGGTCAAGAGCATATGCGATAGCCTCTCGTCTGTCGACTATTACTTTATATTTTCCGTCTGTGCGTTTCATTCCGACTTCTATCTGTTCTATAATAGAAACAGGGTCTTCCGTACGCGGATTGTCTGACGTTATAATACTGTAATCTGAAAGTTTTCCGGCGATTTCACCCATAATCGGTCGCTTCGTATTATCTCTGTCACCGCCGCAGCCGAACAATGTTATAACATCACCCTTTGCAAAATCTTTAACGGTTTTAATTATATTTTCAAGACCGTCCGGTGTATGTGCATAGTCGATTATAACCGTATAATCGGTATTTGTAGGAACAACCTCAACACGTCCGACAACTCCTGTTGCATTTTCAAGACCTTTGATAATGGTATCCATATCAATACCCATCTGCAATGCCGCACCCATGGCGCATATTGCATTATACACGCTGAACTTGCCCGGAATTACTATATGAACACGATATGTCTTACCGTCATATTCAACATCAAAATCAGCACCCGATGATGAAATTTCAATATTTTTTGCTTTAAGGTCGCAACCGTCCGAAAGACCGACTTTTAATATATCGCAGTCATTGTTTGCAACAATCTTCTTACCGCCGTCATCGTCGAAATTAACAACACCCTTATCGCTGATTTTAAACAGCTTAGCCTTTGCATTTAAGTAATTTTCCATAGTCTTATGGAAATCAAGATGGTCACGTGTAAGATTTGTGAACACACCCACGTCAAAGTGACAACCGTGTACTCTTTCAAGTTCAAGTGCGTGACTCGAAACTTCCATTACAACACATTCCGCATCACTGTCAACCATTTCCGCAAATAGCTGTTGAAGTTCAAGTGCGTTTGGTGTTGTAGGTGTTGTACTTTTCGTAACAAGCACCTTGTCGCCGATAATATTTTGATTTGTACCGATAACACCGATTCTCATACCGGCTGTTTCGATTATACTCTTTATTAAATATGTTATTGTAGTCTTACCGTTTGTGCCTGTGATACCGATAAGTTTGAATTTGCTTGACGGATTGCCGTAATACTTACAAGCCATTTCCGCAATTTCAACTCTCGAATTTTCAACATACCAAACAGGTACATCTACATCTATTTTATCTTCGGCAACGATTAGTGACGCACCGTTTTTAACTGCCATTTCTGCATATTTATGTCCGTCCGTTTCAAAGCCTTTGATACATACAAAAATGTTTCCCGGAAGTACGTTTCTTGAATCGTACGCTATTCCGGTTATATCTATATCTTCATGCTCATCAAGCCATTTACTGCCTAATAATTCACTTGCTAACATTTGACATTTCCCCCTGTCCTATTAGTCTGAAGTTACTTGGCGGAATTCCACGCCTATTACTGTTGCAGGTGTAACCTCCTCGCCTGCCGCTATGCTCTGATTTACCGCATACGCACTCGACACTTCACTGTGTCCCGCACCGACAATCTCAAAGTTCAGTCCGCTCATTTCAAGAGTATATTTCGCATTATCCACGGACATTCCTTTAAGATTAGGTACTGTTACTGTATGCGTTTTGTCAATTTCTTCTGTATATAATATTACCGTTGAATCTTCGTTAAGCATTGTACCCGGTTTCGGAAGCTGGTCAACTACCGTATCACCGTCACCTCTCACTTGAACATTCAACTTTTTGTCAACAATGGCTTTCTTCGCCTCTGTCAAATCCATTGTTCTAACGTCAGGTATTTCCTGCTTAACGTCAGGTTCTTCATTTTCTGTGTACTGCTTTTCAACACCGAGATAGTTTAGTACATCTTCAATAACTTCACCTGCCAAAGGTGCGGCTATTGTACCGCCGTACTTGTTATCAACCTGCGGTTCGTCAAGCATTATAAGACATACTATTTCCGGATCGTTTGCAGGAGCAAAACCGATAAATGACGCAATACGTTTTTCTTCGTCACGGTTACCTTTTTCCGAAGTACCTGTTTTACCTCCGATACGGCAGCCTTTTACATACGCATTTTTACCTGTTGATGTCGGCAACGATACAACCGATTCAAGAATTTCTCTCATTTGCTGAGATGTTTCTTCCGAAATAACTCGGCTTATAACCTCCGGCTCATACGTTTTCAAAATTCCGTTTGAGTTTCTGATTTCCTTTACAATCTGCGGTTTCATTCTTTCACCGCCGTTGATAACCGCCGAAACGGCTGTTACAAGCTGTATCGGTGTTATTTGGAAACCTTGACCGAATGAACTCGTCGCAATATCGACTTCACTCATTTTATTATGGTAATAAATACTTGACGCCTCACCGACAAGTTCGACGTTTGTCTTTTCGGTAAGACCGAATGCTGTGAAATATTCCATAAATTTCTCATATCCAAGTCTTTCGCCCAATTCCATAAATACAGGGTTACAAGAGTTTCTTACACCCTCTACAAATGTTTGAGCGCCGTGACCGCTCTTGTTTGCACAACCGATTTTTCTGTCGGCAACAATCTTAAATCCCGGACAATAGAATGTTGAATTAAGGTCTACAACGTGTTCTTCCAAAGCCGCCGCCGCAGTAATAATCTTAAATGTCGAGCCCGGTTCATATGTATCCGAAATAACCTTGTTTCTCCACATTTTATTTCTTATTTTCGCAATAGCCTCGTCACTTAAATTATCCGGATCTTCTGTCGGTTTCGGTGTTGCATCAGGATCGTCACTTGTGTCATCTGATGTATCATATCCCAAATCTATCGCATATTTTTCAAACTGGTCAACATCATACGGATTATTTACGTCAAAATCAGGCTTAGTTGCCATTGCAAGTATTTCGCCCGTTTTCGGGTTCATAATAATACCTGCCGCACCCTCTTTAAGCTTGTTTTCCGTAACCGCTTCTTCAAGGTGCTTTTCAAGGAAATGCTGTATTGTTTCATCAATCGTAAGCACAACGTCATCACCGTTTTGAGAACTGTTCAAATACTCATTTTGTTGGTCTTTAAGTGTTGTACCCTTTGCCGACTGATTAGTTTCTATACTTCCGTTACGCCCCATAAGCTCATCATCGAAAGTAAGTTCAATTCCCTGCAAACCGTTATTGTCATATCCCGTAAATCCCAAAATATGCGGTGCAACGTTGAACGGATAATATCTCTTTGAATCATTTTCAAAATATACCCCTTTAAATGCTTTTGCAATCGTTGCGTCAACATCTGAATCTCTTAATTTCTTTACCGCCTCGGTCTGTTCGTTCGTAAGACGTTTTTTTATAACTTGGTATCTTGAATTTTTTGTTATAATCTTAAGGATTTCGTTTTGATCCATATTCAAAACAGGAGCCAATCTTGCGGCGATTACTTCACTGTCACCGTCCGCCTCAATATCCTTAGGATTGCAAATAAGTGTGTTTACCGTTGCACTTTCCGCAAGCACCTTACCGTTACGGTCGTAAATATCTCCTCTTGAAGCTGTAACAATACTGCTGCCCTGCTGTTGTGCCTTTGCCTTGCTCGAAAGCTCGTCACCTCTTATTATCTGCCAATATGCCACTCGCAAAACAAGCAACGCAAGCAGTACAGCAACGATACACACCATAAATATCGTTTTCTTTTTAATTTCATTTAATGATGGTTTCATTAATTTATCAATTCCTTTTAATACTTTAATAAATGTACATTTTTCATAATTTTATAATTATAGAAGTCCATTTTTATTTTATGCTGAAAAATTGTACAATATTACCACCAATCTTTTTCAATACAGACACAATACCGTGTCCAAACCCCTCTACTTCACCGGCAGTTTTCTCTGTCATATCATCTTGCTTTACGTTTACATATATTGTCTGATACTTTTCAGGTCTTTGCATACCCAATCTTGTTGTTGCCTCTTTTTCAATTTCTGCAAGGTCAACACTCTGTTCAAGGTCAAAAACCATCTGACTTGTTGCTGATTCAAGCGTTGTAAGCTGACTTTTAAGTGACGCAACCTGCTGGTTCATTTCATTCACAGCAACGAATTTTGAAATCATAAATCCTGCTGATACAGCCAAAAGCACTGTCACGCATATTCCACGAAAAATTGTTCTCTTATACTGCATTTGTTCATGATTCCTCTTGTTACTGACTGTTCCGGTATTAACTGTTTTCTCTTTTCTCTTTTGTGGTTTTCTCTTTTTTATCGGTTCATCATACTGTTCCGGCAATTTATATGCCAAATTTCCGTATTCCACAATAATTCTCTCCCTTAATTATCCTTTAGCCTATCCTATAATTTTTCGGCAATTCTCAATTTTGCACTTTTTGAACGCGAATTATGTTCAAGCTCTTCTTCCGACGGTAAAATCGGTTTTCTTGAAATAATTTTAATTTCCGGTTTCTTACCGCATACGCATACCGGAAATTCTTTCGGACAAGTGCAACCCCTTGCCAAATCCTGAAATGTTTTTTTGACAATTCTGTCCTCAAGTGAATGGAACGTTATAATCACCAATCTCCCGCCCGATTTTATGCTTGACACAAAGTCTTTAATAGCATTTTCCAATATTCCGAGTTCGTTATTGACTTCAATTCTTATCGCCTGGAACACTCTCTTTGCAGGATGTCCGCCTTCCATACGGGCTTTTTTCGGTATTGCCGCCTTTATGATTTCAACAAGTTCAAATGTTGTTTCAACAGGCTTTGTTTTACGTTTTTCACAAATAAATTCCGCAATACGCTTTGACCACTTTTCTTCACCGTAGTCATAAAAAATACGCATCAATTCCTCACATGAATATGAATTTACAACGTCATATGCCGATTTCGGCGAAGACGTATTCATTCTCATGTCAAGAGCGGCATCGTGCATATAGCTGAAACCTCTTTCGGCATTATCAAGCTGATATGAACTCACACCCAAATCAAGTACCGCGCCGTCAATTTCATCAATACCAAGTTCTGATAAAATATCTTTAATCTCGCTGAAATTGCGATTTACGAACGTCACTCTGCCGTCAAATTCTTTAAGGCGTTCCTTTGCCGCCGCAATAGCCTCTTTGTCTTGGTCTATACCGATAAGTCGGCACGAATCGTTTGTTGACAAAATACCGTGCGAATGTCCGCCGCCGCCGAGTGTGCCGTCTGCATATATACCGTTCGGTTTGATATTCAGCGCGTCAATGCTTTCCCCAAACAATACTGAAATATGTTTAAATTCCATTTTGATTCCCTTTCAATTATTTTTTTGAACCGTCAACACTTTATCGACAACCTCAAATCAAATATTAAGTCCGTAATTTAATATTCCGTCCATCATAATATCGTCTGAAAGTTCATCTTGGTATCTATCCCATTCTTCACTGTCCCATATTTCAAGACGTGTGTTTGCACCTACAAGCACAACATCTTTTTTCAGGTTAGCATATTCCATCAGACGCTTTGCGATTGGCACTCTGCCTTGCTTGTCTATAACGGCTGAAGTAGCCTTACCGAAAAACAAACGTACAAAAGCCGCAGCATTTCTGTCTGTGGCAGTTGGGAGTTGATTAATCTTTTCAGAAATCTTATCCCATTCCTCTTGTGTGTATAATTGAAGGCATTTATCTGACATTGAACGTGTAACGTACACTGTTTCGGACATATTTTCTCTAACTTTGGCAGGCAAGATAATTCTCCCGCGCTCGTCAAGCTGACGCGGATATTCGTCAACAAAATTTACCATATTCAATGTCACCTGCCTTTTTATTGATTTATGGGTTACTCTCTCCAATTTGACCGTTTGTCATCCCAAACGCTCCAATTCGCTCCCATTAACTCCATTTTACCCTAAATCAATCAAAAGTGCAATAGGTTTTTTGTATTTTTTTCAGCTTGTACATCTCATTTTAACTCATTTTACTGTTTTGCTTGTAAAATTAAGCTAAATGGGATATAATTAGCTTAACTGCATTTTTAATCACATATATATTTGGTGTTGAGTTTACATAATTGCACACTATATATTGTGGTTGTTACTATTATATCACAAATATTTCAGTTTGTGAATAGGTTTTTTAAAATTCATTTGCAAAATTGTTACAGAACAATTTCAAGACAAAACATTATTTTTTGGAGGATATACATAATGGAAAAATCAGAAGAAAAAATTATAAATCAGCTTACGTCTGAATTTAACCTGCGTCCCGAACAGGTTACAAACACAGTAAAACTGATTGATGACGGAAACACAATTCCTTTCATCGCCCGTTACAGAAAAGAAGCAACAGGTTCTCTAAGTGATGAAATATTACGAGATTTTTACGACAGGCTGTCATATTTACGTAACCTTGAAGATAAAAAAGAAGAAATATTGCGTTTGATTGACGAGCAAGAAAATTTGACCGATGAAATCGCAAAATCAATCGAAAATGCCGTAACATTATCGGAACTTGAGGATATATACCGTCCGTTCAGACCGAAACGCCGCACAAGAGCGACTATCGCAAAAGAGAAAGGACTGGCACCGCTTGCCGAAATTATCCTTGCACAAAATCCGAGCGATAATATAGAAAGTATTTCGCTTGATTTTATCGACACCGAAAAAGATGTTGAAAGCAGTGAGGACGCAATAGCCGGTGCTATGGATATAATCGCCGAAGAAGTCAGTGATAACCCCGAATACAGAAAAGATATTCGTCAAAAAACAATCGACTTTGGTCTTTTGGTTTCAAAAGCGTCAACAGAAGACGACAGTGTATACCGTCTTTACTATGATTTTGCCGAACCAATAAAAAAACTTGCAAACCACAGATTGCTTGCGATAAATCGTGGCGAAAAAGAAGGATTTTTATCGGTAAAAATTGATATTGACGAAGAAAAAATCACAAACTATCTTTTCAGACGACTTACTCCAAAACACGAATCACCGTCTACAAAGTACGTCAAACTTGCCGCCGAGGACAGTTATAAACGACTCATCGCGCCGTCCATATCAACAGAAATACGCAATATGCTTACGGAAAATGCCGAGGAGGCATCAATAAAGGTATTCAATCAAAATCTTTCCGGACTTTTATTGCAACCGCCTATTAAGGATAAAATCGTTATGGGCTTTGACCCAGGTTACAGAACAGGGTGCAAAGTCGCGGTTGTGGACGAAACAGGCAAAGTCCTTGACACCAATGTTGTTTACTGCACATTGCCTAACCACGACAAAGACAAAGCTAATAAAATTCTTACGGATATGATTTTAAGAAACAACGTAAACTTAATTTCAATCGGTAACGGAACAGCCTCAAAGGAAAGTGAAATATTTATTTCCGGCCTTTTAAAAGAAATTGACCGAGAAGTATTTTACATTATGACAAACGAGGCAGGTGCGTCGGTTTACAGTGCGTCAAAGCTTGCAACCGAAGAATTTCCACAGTATGACGTTGCACTCAGAAGTGCCGTTTCAATAGCAAGACGCGTGCAAGACCCGCTTGCAGAGCTTGTAAAAATTGACCCTAAGTCAATCGGTGTCGGACAGTATCAGCACGATATGAACCAAAAGCGACTTGGTGAGGCACTCGGAGGAGTGGTTGAAAATTGTGTAAACAGTGTCGGTGTCGACCTTAACACCGCCTCTCCGTCACTGCTTGCATATGTTGCCGGAATTAACAAAACCGTTTCAAAAAACATCATCACATATCGCGAAGAAAACGGTAAATTCAATACAAGAAAAGAACTTTTGAAAGTGCCAAAACTCGGTGCAAAAGCATTTGAGCAGTGCGCAGGTTTCTTGCGTATAACAGACGGTGACAATGTTCTTGACAACACCTCCGTCCACCCTGAAAGCTACAAAGCCGCCGCGCAGCTGCTTAAACATATGGGATATACTGAACAAGACGTTCAAGACGGCACTGTTGCGGATTTAACGCGACGTCTGTCGAAAGAAAATTCACATAAATTAGCCGAAGAGCTCGGAATAGGTGAAATCACTTTAAAAGACATTGCCGACAGTATTATAAAGAAAGGCCGCGACCCGCGTGAAGAATTGCCGCAACCCGTTTTAAGAAGCGACATTCTCTCAATGGAAGACTTAAAACCGGATATGGTACTGACGGGAACGGTGAGAAATGTTATAGATTTCGGTGCATTTGTCGATATAGGTGTTCATCAAGACGGACTTGTACACATATCGCAAATATGTGACCGATACATCAAGCACCCAACCGACGTACTTTCAGTCGGTGACGTTGTGAAAGTTCGTGTACTTGAAGTTGACGTACCGAAAAAACGTATTTCACTTACTATGAAGGAGGTATGATTATGAACAACATTGCTTTTCCTAAACTCGGTATTTCTCTAAACATTTCACCTGTCGCATTTTCAATAGGCTCAAAGCCTATTTATTGGTATGCGCTTATCATTCTTTCGGGTTTTCTTTTGGGATTATTTTTCGTTTATAAAACCTGTGAAAAGCGTGGTGTGAAAAAAGATAATGTATGGGATATCGCCTTGTTCGGACTTATTTTCGGAATAATAGGCGCAAGAATATATTATGTGCTTTTCGCACTCGATGAATTTGACTCGATAGCCGATATGTTTAAAGTCTGGAACGGCGGACTTGCTATTTACGGTGGTATTATCGGTGCAATAATCTCAACCGTTATATACTGCATGGTTAAAAAGCTGAATATCGCCAAAGTCTTTGACGTATGTGCACCAGGTCTTTTTATCGGTCAAGCAATCGGACGTTTCGGAAACTTTGTAAACGTCGAAGTGTACGGCGGTGAAACAAACAGCCTTTTCGGTATGTCCATAAACGGTGCAACACCTGTTCACCCATTATTTTTATATGAATCGATATGGAATGTTATCGGACTTGTGATACTTCTTCTGATTCGTGACAAAAAAAAGAATGACGGACAGGTATTTTGTTTCTATATTTTCTGGTATTCATTCGGCAGACTGTTCCTTGAAGGTATGAGAAATCCGAATTATATATTATATGTAATTCCAAATGTTCTCGGCATTTCTCAGCTTGTTGCAATACTGTTTATGATTGCCGCTGTGTCAGCTTTTGTCGTTTTACAGGTTAAAGCGAAGAAAGATAATGAAATTTAAACGGTTGTGTCGTTATCTGCAACACGAAAGTTGCTCCTTTTACACCACAATATATTGACAAGTTTTATCATATATTGTAAAATAAATACAACAAGCAGTGGTTTACATATAACCGTGTAATCGAAAGGAGCATACATAAATGAACAACATTAAACAACTGAAAACAGATTTTGATAATCTTATAATTGAAAAAAATTATTGTCTTTCCGACCCCGAAGTCGTATCAAAAGCAATAGAACTCGAAAACATACTGAATAACACATTAAAAAAATCGCAGACCTTATAGTCTGCGATTTTTGTTTTTAAATTTGTTATTGAGCATTTTCGCAAAGTGCTGTCATACCGCCAAGCGAATCCCACATAAATACTTTCAAATTATTTTCTTTGATACTTTTGTCAAAAGTAATTTCACTTTCCAAATATTTGCCTTTTTCAACATTGGCAACAGGGACTGTCTTGATTTCAACAAGTTTACCGTCCTTGTCATACAATGCACCTATCAATGAAATGTCATCAGCATCTTCATCAACAACCGCATATGTTACCGTAGCAGTCTTATCGTCTTTTCCACTCACTTTCATTTCTGAAAATTCAATCGGTTCTTCACCTTGAACAAATTGTGACACTTTAATTCTGTCGATACCGTTCGGAACAGCCCAATTAGGTGCCGCACCGGCACGAGTAAATCCGAATTTAACAGTATTTGCCGCGTTTTCTGTAGTATAATCGCCTACTTTTGTTCCGTCAAACCAAAGTGATGCTACTCCTGTAGCAGTATTAACCGTCACTTTAACATTCTTAGTGTATGTTTGATTTGCACCGTTGAATATGCTGTCATTTGTGCCGTCACTGTCGCTGTCAAGCCATGTTGCTCCGCCGTCTGTGCTTAGGAACATCTTATAGCCGTTTGTCCAACCAAGACGAATATTACCGATTTGAAGATACTCAAAGTTACCGTCTCTGTTTACCGCACTTCCGAAATACCAATCAACATCATAAGTTACGATAGCATTATTGCCTACTTCAAAATTCTTTTCCGCACTGTATTCACCTGTCGGTTGAGTCGCATTATACCAAATACGGTTATTATCGCTGTCTACAGCAAGTGACGCAGTGTCAGTACCTACTTGTGTCCAATCTGTCAAGTCACTTTCAGCAAACTTACTGTCACCGCCCTTGTTATACAATTCTTCTGTTACACCCGAAGCAGTCGTTGACTTACTGTATGCAAGGTTTTCGATTTTCGGCGACGCTGTTAAAGTAGCCGAAGCATAATCTTCCATTTTTTGAGTATACAAACTTAATGTCTTGAATTTAGCACCGTTTAGCGCAAATGTTCTTTGCATTACGCCGTCATCATTTGCCCATGTTCCGTCTGTACCCATAACCTTTACAGTACAATTATCATTATCATAATCCAATGTGACTTTTACTTTCCAACGCTTTGAACTACCTTGAATATTACCCGCAACGTTACCGCTGTTTGACCATCCCGAACCCGATGCGGTTACAACAGCTGCCGCAGAATCGGCAGAAGTTTGTGCCATCAAGTCTTGAGCCTTTGTGGTATACGGCTGATATATATTCACAATGTTGTTGCCCTCACTGTCAAGAAGTTTCATTCCCATTGTATATTCATGTCCTGTCCAGTTCCAATTTGAACCGTCAACCTTTACACCGCCTGTTGTAAGTCTGTATTCAAGCTCAACCTTACCGCTGTCATAAACTTCAAAATCTTTATGTGCCTCCGCACCGTCAGTCGCACCTGTTTGCGAAATAACCGCACTGTTGGCACTTCCTGTAAATGCAGTGTTTGCATCAGTATTTTCCGATACAAACTCATTGTTACCCGTTGCGTCAACTACATCTATCGGTTTAACTCTTACCACACACTTTGCGGTATATCCGCCGTCTGTGGTAGTCGCGGTTACAACCGTTCTGCCGTAGCTTTTACCTGTGATTGTACCGTTGTCCGAAACTGTTGCGATTTCAGGATTTTCCGATGTCCATTCTACAGACTTATCCGTAGCGTCATCAGGCATTACCGTTGCGGTAATTTGTTTTTTGTAACCCATTCCCAAATCAATTAGTTTTTCTGAAATTCTTATGCCCGTAACTGCATTTTGCATAACAGTCACTTCACAAGTATCTGTAAAGTTGCCGTCTTTGGTTGTTGCCGTTATAGTTGCAGTTCCGGCTGAAATACCTTTCACAACACCGTTTGTAACAGTTGCCACATTTGTATCGGACGAAGTCCAAGTTATACCCTTTCTTGTCGCATTTTCAGGTGTGATAATTGCATTGATTGTTTCTGTCTTGCCTTTTTCAACTTCTATTGACTTTTTCTCCAAAGTCATTCCCGTAACCGCTACTTGCTCCGGTGCCGAATATGTCACCTTTGTATAAGGCACTGCCGGTGCAAGATAGTTAAGTGTATTGCCGCTTTCGTCTGTTGCAAGTGCCACAGAACCTATATAATAACTTGCGTGTGTCGGTTGGTTATATCCGACATTCTGCCACGCAACTGACAATCTGTATTGGCAGTCGTGCATTAATGTTGTAATTCTGTAATCTGTAGGCATTGTTGAGGTATATATTCTCAAATATGCCTGATCTGTTGCCGAGCCTTTGTTTACCGGCATTATAATTTCTTCACGCCAGTCGCCCCAAATATCGGCAACAAGCGAAGGATTTCTCTTTGAGTAGTTGTTTGTAGAACCGCCTGTAAGTGTGTATCCGTCTGACGGACCGTAAAATCTCTTTGTTGTACCTGTTGCGGCATAATATTTTTGGATAATGTTTGCGTCAAGCAACTCACGGCTCAAATCGCCGTCCCAATATACAAGGAAATTATCAAAGGTACCGCTTCCCGCACCCGCAGGTTTTGCTGCAACATCATCACCGTTCAAGTCGTGAGCATTCGCAATTCCGCTGCTCCAACCTATCGCCAATGCATTTGAATGTTCCTTTGCGTAGCTATCATCAATGTTATCCATAACACCACGTCCGTTATCACTTGATGTAGTCAGTTTTCCGGAACCCCAAAAATGCTTTCCTGTGCTTGCGACTCTTAAATCTTCGGCATACTTTTTAAATTCCTCCTCTTTTACCGAAAATACTTCTTGAGTGCCGTCATTATTAAAGTCGCTCATATGCATTGCGTCACCGTGTCCAAGACCTGTATTTCCGAGAACTGTTTTACCGTCATCATCAAGTGCAGCACTTCCGTAAACAATTTCGTCCTTGCCGTCATTGTCAATATCGCCTACAGAAAGATTATGATTTCCTTGTCCATACAGTGTCGTTGAACTTTCACTCTTCTTACCTTTATGCTCCCACTGCATTGTAAGTTCAGTACCGTCCCATGTATATGCACGAATTACAGAGTCGTGATAATAACCTCTGCACATAACGATACTCGGATGAACACCGTCAAGATAAGCCACTGCCGCAAGGTATCTTTCACTTCTGTTATACTTTGCCTTGCCGTCGCCCCAATATTGATCTTCTGCCGCATCATACGGAATAAAGTCCGTTGTATAAAGTGCGGCACCTGTTTCGCCGTCAAATATGGTTAAATACTGCGTAAACGGATTTTTACCCTTTAATCTTCCGCTTGTGCCTATATATGATTTTGTATTGTCGGTATTTCTGATTTCGTCAGTATCACCGACTTCCGTAACGTAACGACCTGTGCCGTCAACCGTACCTGGTGCTGTTTTCATTGCCACTTCTGACTTTCCGTCACCGTCAAAGTCATACACCAAGAATTGCGTATAGTGTGCACCTGATGTAACATTTTTACCCAAATCAATACGCCACATATAACCGTCATTGTTCGGATCAATCTTATATGCGTCAATATATGCATTACCTGTAAAATCCGCACCGGCACTGTCTTTTGAGTCTGTCGGGTCCCACTTTAATACAATTTCATAATTGCCGTCACCGTCAAGATCGCCGACAGACGCGTCATTCGCACCGCCTTCGTGGCTTTTGTCAACAGTGTAATAATTTGAAATCTTGCCGTCA
>ERZ856578.4023-NODE-4023-length-20628-cov-4.940441_pt1 | contig 20628 bp, 33 predicted proteins | sample MGYA00514384_ERZ856578 | MGnify/ENA primary metagenome ERZ856578 (study PRJEB29103, sample SAMN06111958) | human gut metagenome | biome: human gut; feature: ankylosing spondylitis patient; material: healthy_person | host: Homo sapiens | place: China:Hangzhou... | reverse complement strand
CTGCCGCGGGTGGCTTTTGTGCTGGACCACGCTTTCCAAAAGGCGCGGGCCTGCGGCAAACAGGCCCTGACCATGTGCATGGACAGTATAATTTTGCACTAAAGCCGCCAATGGACCTCAACCGACTGTCCCTCAATGGTTACACGCTCCACGAGTCTTGACAACAAGGCCCGTTTTTGGGCGATGTCCCCGTCGGAAAAGCCTGTTCTATAGTCCGATACCGCCATTTGAAAGAGTTCTCGGGCCGGGACCTCATCGGGGGCGTCCAACTGCTCTTGGAGGGCCTTTTTTTCGGCAGAGAGGGTGTTAACCTTTTCCGTCAAGGTGCTCATGGGGATGGCGCTGAACTGGTAAAGCTCGATCAACCGCTCGATCTGGATATCGATCTCTGAGGCCCGCTTGCGGAGCCGCGTCTTATCGATCTTCACGGTCTTGGGTTGGTCCGCCTGGGCGAGGAGGCTGTCCAGCGCATCCTGGTGCAGGACCAGCGCGTCCACCTGCCGGCAGACCAAGGCGTCCAGGTCCTCGATGGCCCAGTTGTCGTTTTTACAATTCGGGTCCACGATGAACTTCGGGCTGCTCTTGGCCCTGGAGTAGCACTTATAGTAGCCGTGGTTGGCAGAGTACCGGGTGCCGCAACGGTTGCAGTAGACCAGCCCGGAGAGGAGGTAGCCAGCCCGGAATGGGGTTCGCTGGGCCGTGGTCTTCTGCGCCTCGCGCTCGAAGGAAGAAAGCGCCTGGACCGCGGCCCGGAAGGCGGACTCCTCGATGATGGGCTCATGGATGCCCTGATATTCCTGGCCCAGAAAGTGTACCTTGCCGGTATACAGGCTGTTCTTGAGGACGTTGCGGACCTTGGCCGCCGTCCACTTGGTGGTGTAGCGGGCGGTGAGTTCCTTTTGGATGGCGTTGATGGACCTGCCGCCCAGAAAGGCGGAGAAGACCTCGCGGACCTGCATGGCCTCGTACTCGTTCACCACCAGCTTGCCGTCTATGTAGTCGTACCCGGTGGGTGGGTTGCCGCCGCCGTGGAAGTACCCAGCCTTGCCCCGACCGATGCGGCCCATGGTGAAGCGCTCGGTGATCTGGTCCTTTTCAAGTTGGGCGAAGACGGAGAGAATGCCGATCATGGCCCGGCCAAATGGGGTGGAGGTGTCGAAGTTCTCGTTGATGGATACGAAGTCGGCACCGTGGGAGAGCAGGTCATCCTCAATGAGGGTGAGGGTGTCTTTCTGGGAACGGCTCAGGCGGTCCAGCTTGTAGACCACCACGGCGTCGATCTTGTTCTCTCGGATGGCGGACAGCATCTCCTGGAGGGCGGGCCGGTCCGTGTTGCCGCCGGAGTATCCGCCGTCCACGTAGGTCTGGAGCAGAGTCCAGCCCTTGGCGGCGCAGTAAGCTTTCAGGCGCTCTGTCTGCTCTTCGATGGAGTAGTTTTCAAGCTGGTTGTCGGTGGACACGCGGGCGTAGCCAAAGACCAGCATGTTTTCTTTGGACATTGACAAAATCCTCCCGTCTGGGTAAAATGGAAGGGTAGCCGCCGCTCTGTGGTCTACACCTTCCCGCCGCCCCTGGTGTTGGTAGCACCGGGGGCGGCATTTTGTTGGATTAGATTAACCTTCCCTAGTGAAGACTTCCTCCCCACTTTCAGTGATTAGAGTGACCTTGGAAAGTCCATAATCTTTTGCGTAGTTTCCAAAAATCGCATTTCCTATCCTGGATATGGCTTCTTCTGTGCTGTCATCTTTTACGGTCACTGTCGCATACGCAGAATTTTCAGCATTAAATATCTCAATTTTGACACAACTCGGATACCAGCTGGTCGCATATTCAGGGTTTCCAGCGCCACCAAAACCAATGTCAAATGATTCCGTGATCTCAGCCGAAGCGTCCTCGTTGAGCTCTCCGCCAGAACTAGGTGCGCCCTCCTCAAAAGATGTACTAAGAAAATCATAATACAAAGCGGGGTTATTGCTTACATTAGTGAGATTAATACGTGCATAGGTATAATTTCCCGGTTTTAAATCCTCTACAAAAATTATGTCATCACCGCACGATTCTCCGCGATTATTTTCAAAGCGGACTGGAATTGTTCCGTTGAAAACATAATCGCTGTCATTTTTAATGGTCACGATTGCCTGTAACAATGTGGCATCCAGTTTCATTTCAACTGAGATCTTATCGATAGTTTCTGAATCCGGTAGATCCGGACTGTCGGTAGTCGTTGTCGGTGTGGGCGACGGGGACAGCGTGGGTGATGGAGAGTTACCTCCGCTGGAGCATGCGGACAACGCAAGCACAAAATAAAATGCCAACACGAGAGACAAGATTTTCGATTTCATTGCTATCATCTCTTCTTTCCATATTTCACCGCCCTCCGGCGGCTGGGTAACAATAACATTTTATGTGTCCCATAATCCGGACTATTCAGCCTCTCACCTCCTGTTAAAACGCAGAAAATACACGTTGAAATTTGGCAACATTTCCGGCTTGATCGAATAGAACAAACGTACTATTATAAAGTCACTGACAAGGGTTGCGGGAGATCGGAGGATGCGATGAAGGAAATAATTGCCAGTGACAAAAATAAGTGCTATGTGGTAAAATTAGGAAGAGCTCAAATCAACGGAAGCGCTCCCGTGGAAAGGGGATTACTTATGCCAAGCGACAAAGCGGAGATATTGCGCCTTTTCCCGCAGCTTACGAATGAGGAACAGGCGGTTATTCTCGACTTGATAAAATCCCTTTTATCTGGGCAAGAATCAAGCGTTGCTGCTCCGGTGTCAATTGGTCGATAAGTCCTGAAATTTCAGACGCTGGCCCACTCTCGGGGACGGGGGTGGGCCTTATTTCATATCCGGTTTCCAGCAACTCATCCCCAGATACACCTAGAATTTTCGACAGCTTTTTGAGTTTCTGGACATCTGGCTGCCTCTTTTCGGTCTCGTATCCGCAATATGTGCTTTTATCTATACCCATTAAATCGGCGACTTGCTGTTGGGTGAGGCCGCGCCTCTCCCTTGCGGCCCTAAGGTTTTCACTAAAACTCATGAGACTCACTCCTTGGGTGCATTATCTCACGATGTTGGCGCATTGTCAACTTCTTTATGCTTTACCTCTTGACAAGTTGGCGATACGCCATTATACTATACTCGGGTTGGCGAAATGCCAACGATTGGAGGTGTAGAAATGTATCCAAACTTGCTCGGTCAAAAGTCGTATCGCCACCTGACTGATGAAGATATGGCTAAAATCATCGGGGTCAGCAGAACCGCATATCAGCAAAAGATAAAGAGTGGTCGCTTTTCGGCGGACGAATGCAAAGCATACTGCTCGTATTTCGGCAAGCGATTTGAGTACCTATTTGCCGAAGACGGCGACCAATACGCCAGCTAGGAAGGAGTGGAAAGCATGGCAAAGCTACCGAGAATCACGCTGGAGATGGAAGGATTGGATGAGCTGATGGCAGCAACGGAAAAGGCAAGGGGCTTACTTGACGAGCTCCGTGATACGCTGGATGAAATCAGCATCACACAGACCTCGTTACAGGTGAAAATAAATCAGCCGACGGCTGGCACCGACGGCTGACGCGAAGTTAGGTATCGAATGTGACGGTGATTTTGGCGTCATCTGGAATGATGCGAACATCTAGCCCGGATTTCGTGCGTTCCGATTCAATTTCACTCTGATCAGAATAGCTTGTAATCGGATAGGTCTCTCTGCAATCCGGGCATACCAAGTGTCTGCCTCCAAGTTTTTTGACTGTAAAGAGAGCGCCGCATTTACATTTAAACAGATACATGTTCTCACCTCCTTCCACCAGCCAAATCATACCACAGGGCGGGGGAGGGGGCAAGCGGAACAGCGCATAAAAGACCCGCTACCAGTGTGTGAGCCCGAAGGCGAGAAGAATTATCAATCACCCATAGCGGAAAGTGCCCAAGCCCATCCGCATAGCATCCCAGCAGGAGGTGACATCGATGAAAGAAGGGGTCAAGGTCACAAATATCATGGCCGATGGGTCCATCTGCGAAGACCTGAGCACGTACTTAGACAATCACGAACTACCGGAGGACGCGAAGTCGCTCATTGTCGATTTCATCCGGGCGGGCCGGAAGATCAGGGAGGCGCAAGGCGGGTAAGTCCCGCCAGTGGACAAGCCTAACCACACCCACGTCAAGAGACGGGGCGTCAGCTAGAAGCCGCCCTGCACCGGAGAGGAAGGAGGATGTATGTGAACAAGATCGTAAAAGTGGAGGCCGTGGACGGCGGGTGGAAGGTGGAGGCCCGGACGCCGGATGGGATGACGGTTGTGCGCTTCGGGGCAGAGTCGGCGGAACAAACCATGGAAGATGCCCGCTGGGCGGAGGCGGAGCCGGCATGATGGAGGGGGCTGCTCCAGTAGAGCAGCCCCTGTAAGCAGTGGACAAGCCGTGCCGCCGCTGGGGCGGCGGGGACCAGGCGGAGCCCGGACGCACGGGCCGGGGCGCCGCGCCTCTCGGCGTCACCGCGACCCGCCGCGCCAGGAGCGGCACGGCCATCATCAAGAGGAGGATCAGAGTATGGATTACATAGACGCTGACTGGAGACCCGCTGGGGCTGGCCGCAAACGTCGGCGGAGGACGGGTATCTTTGCCGCCCAGCGCCGGGCATGGCATAAAATGACCCGGGCGGAGCGCCGCCGGGCGCTGCTTATGCTGCGGGACTGCACCATGTTTTTGGGGTGTATCATCGTCGCTGTCGGCCTGCCAGGGTGGGTCGAGTATCTGTTGTAATATGGCGGGCACAGAACGACCGGCCTACTGGGCGGTCATCCCCGCATCCGTCCGTTACGACAAGGACCTGCCCCCCAATGCCAAGTTGCTTTATGGCGAGGTGACCGCCCTCTCGGACAAGTTGGGGTACTGCTATGCCCAAAACGGATACTTTGCGGATCTGTTTGGCCTGTCCGATCGGAGCGTCACCCGGCTTTTGGCGGTGCTGGCGGAGCGGGGATACCTGCGGGTGGACGTGATCCGGGACGAGAGCACGCAGGAGGTGCTGGAGCGACGGATCTATGCCGTATGCGGACAGGTGGCAGCAGTACCCCCTCCCGACAAAATTGTCTGGACCCCTCCCGACAATTTTGACACCACCCCTCCCGACAAAAATGTCCAGGAGAATAATACAAGTATAGAATATATACCCCCTATAGTCCCCCAAGGGGGACAGGCCAAAAAGAAAAAAACAAAGAGCGTCCCCACCTGGAAGCCTGAGCGGTTCGAAGCGTTCTGGAAGTTCTACCCCCGCCATGAAGACCGGGTATCCGCCGTGCGGGAATGGGACAGGCTCAAGCCGGATGACGCGCTCATCGACGCCATTGCCCGGGCGCTCAAGTGGCAGGTGAGGGCCGAGGACTGGCCGGCGCCCTACGCCTGCCGGTACCTCCGCAACCAGCGGTGGATGGACGAGCCTAAACAGGGCGGCAAGGTGGGACCACCCAAGGCGCGGGCCAGACAGCTCACCGGATGGCACACGGAGATCATCAACGGGGAGGAGGTGCTTGTGCCAGATGCCGGAAGTACATAGGCTGGATCTTATGGCCGAACAGAGCGTCATCGGCGCCATCCTACTTACGGACCGGTGTCTCACGGATGTGGAGCGGGAGCTCCGCCCGACAGATTTCCGCCTGGAGGGTGACCGGGCCCTCTACGAGGCTGCCTTGGCCTTGGAGCGGGATGGGGAGAAGGTCGACTCCGTGACCATCCTGGACCGGGCCCGAAAAATGGGGGCGCAGATCTCACGGCAGTACGTGCTGGAGCTCATGGAGCTCACCCCCACCGCCGCCAACGTGATGGAGTATGTCAGGCTGGTCAAGGAGGAGAGCCTTCGGGCGGCGCTGATGGAGACCGCTGATCGCATCCGAGAGGGCGTTGAGGGGCGGGAACCACCGTCCGCCGTCCTCTCCGCAGCCGGGCAGAGACTGGACGATCTGGCATCCCAGAGCAGCCTTGGGCGGCTGGTCACTCCGGCGGACAGCTTCCTGGCCTTTTTCCGCCAGCGGGACGCTGTGGAGGCCGGAGACGCCAGGGGCTATGTCTGCACCGGCTATATGGCCCTGGACGAGCTGCTGGGAGGCGGGATGCTCAACTCCGGGCTCTATCTCCTGGCCGCAAGGCCCGGCATGGGAAAAACCACCCTGGCCCTCAACATTGCCGACCGGGTGGCCCAAACTGATCCAGTGCTCTTCGTCTCACTAGAAATGGACGCCGAACAACTGGCAGCCAAGCGGATTTCCCGGGAGACAGGCATTCCGACCCAGAAACTGCTGATGCAACCCCTTACAGAGCCGGAGGAGGCCAAGGTCAGTCAGGCCGCAAAGTCCCTGGCGAGCCTGACATTTTACTCCAACGAGGCACCCACGGTAACGGTTGACGACATTGGCACTCTGGCCCGCAGCATTGGCGGACTGCGGCTCATCGTGGTGGACTACTTTGGCAAGATCCTGCCCCCGGCCGCCTCCCGCCGGGCCGGGCGGGTGGAGTATACCACCGAGATTTCCGGCGCTCTGAAAAATCTGGCCCGGACGCTCCGTCTCCCCATCCTGACCCTGTGCCAGCTCAACCGGGAGGTTGAGGGCCGTCAGATCAAGCGGCCTCAGCTCTCTGACCTGAGGGACACCGGGGCCCTGGAGCAGGACGCCGACGGGGTGATCTTCCTCTACCGGGAGGACTACTACGCCGACCGCAGCACAGTGGACCCCAACGTCCCATCTCTCCTGGAAGTGGATCTGGCCAAAAACCGACACGGCGGCGTGGGGGGCTGCAAGCTGGCTTTCTCCTTGGCCTCCAGCCGGATCACCGGGATGTCCTACCGGAGGCCAAAGCGGGAGGAAATCCCGGAGCAATTTAGACTCGGAGAGGAGTTTTGAGTGGAGTATGGCGACGAGAGCACCGCTGATCTACACCTGTGAGCGATGCGGAATTGAGTTTTCTGGGCGGAATAAGCGGAAAGGCCGCATCCTGTGCTCAAAGTGTACGGATATTGAGTGGGAAGCCCGGCGAAAAGAACGGAAACGGGAAAAATCAAGACCGCATGGGCAAAGCCTGTCCCAAGTGGCATCGGAGGCCCGGGCCCATGGGATGACGTACGGGCAGTGGGTGGCGCGGAGGGGAAATGGAAAATGAACACAACACAGCAAATTGATCTATTCCGCACAGGCCAACCGGATGAAGAGGCGATCCGGCTGCTCAAAAGCTACGAGAGCTTTGCCCTAAAAATGGATCCACGCGGATACTGTGTCTGTACATCCGAGGGTAAGGACAGCCGTGTATTGGGTCATCTCATGCGGAGAGCTGGAGTCAGGCACTTTTACATCCATAACATCACTGGTATTGACCCTCCTGAATTAGTGTATTTCCAACGCAAAAATTTCCAGCAATATGCCGATATGGGTTATGATGTCTATGACTGCATGTATGATATGTCAATTTGGCAGCTCATGAGGAAAAAAATGGTCCCACCGTTGCGACATATGCGGTATTGCTGTGAGCACCTGAAAGAGCGCAAGACGCCGGAACAAGGCAACGCCATGATTTCTACAGGAGTGCGAAAGGCGGAGAGCACAAGACGGGCAAAACAACGCGCAGAACTTGAGCACAACTATAAGCCTTTGTCTCCATACGACCAAGAAGGTGGGGTTGAAGTGGAGACGTTCCGGACCTGTTTTGATAATCCCGATTGGGGCCGCAATGGGCTCTGGACGATAAACCCAATCGCTGAATGGCCGGACCACTGGATTTGGGACTACTCAGAGGAGGCACACCTAGAGCAATGTAGCTTATACCAAGAGGGTTTTGACCGTTTGGGGTGTATTGGATGTCCTATGGCCAGATCATGCAATAGGCGTAAGGAGTTTAGTCGATGGCCAGGTTTCGAGCTGCTGTGGCGTAAAGCATTTGATACACTGGTCAAAATCAGAACAGAACATGGGAAAAAACAACGCTTTGCATCTGGGAGCGAATGGTTTGATTGGTGGATGTCAGACCAAGCGATGGAGGTACCAGATGATGAGATGCAAACCGCAATTTGCGAGGTGACAGACAGTGACAATTGAAGACCTGATTGAGCGGCTGCGGACCGAGAGCCTATACAAAGACAAAGCAACGCTCGAAATTATGGATTTGTGCATGGAGGCCGCCGAGGCACTCTCCACACTCAGGGCCGATCTGGAACAAGCGAAGCGGGGAGAGGGATGATTGCGGGAATGAGAATCCTGGTAGCCTGTGAGGAATCTCAGGAGGTGTGTAAAGCGTTTCGCGCGCTGGGCCACGAAGCGTATTCTTGTGATATCGAGCCTTGCTCTGGAGGACACCCTGAATGGCATTTGCAGGTAGATGCGCTCGAGTTGCTGAAAATGAAGTGGGACATGATTTTGGCATTTCCACCCTGTACCTATCTCAGTAACGCCGGGGCAAAGCACTTATTCCGTGGGGGGAAGCTGAACGAGGAGCGATACAAGAAAGGGATCGCAGCAAAGGAATTTTTCCTGTCATTCCTAAATGCTGATTGCCCTCGAATTGCGGTGGAAAACCCTGTATCAAGCCGCATATTTGAAATGCCGCCCCATACACAGGAAATACAGCCGTGGCAATTCGGACACCCGGTGCAAAAAAAGACAAGGCTATGGTTGAGAGGCCTGCCGCCACTAAAACCGACGGATGTTGTGCAGTATGAATGTGGTTGCCACGAGGCCGGAACATGGTTTATGAGGGGCGGAAAAGACAGACAAAAAAACAGGGCAAAAACATTCCCTGGACTCGCTGCGGCCATGGCCGAGCAGTGGGGATGAGCATGGAATGGAGGGATAAGCATGAAACCAATCCTGTTTAACATCGAAATGGTGAGGGCTATCATGGAGGGGCGGAAGACCGTCACGCGGCGGGTGGTGAAGCCGCAGCCGCCTGCCACATCCGTTGTACGGAAACGTGGTTGTGCTTGGGATTGGTCTTTCTGGGCAGATTGCAATATGGGGCACGTGATGAAGCTGCCATACCACCCTGGCGACATCCTGTGGGTGCGGGAAACGTGGAATGGAGACTGGTGTGACCATTATATCTACAAGGCGGACGGAGGCAGCGCAAAATCCGCCGGGTATACAGCAGAGCCGAAATGGCACCCATCCATCCACATGCCCAGGGAGGCCGCCCGGCTGTTCCTTCGGGTGACGGATGTGCGGGTGGAGCGGTTGCAGGACATTAACCTTGATCCTCCAGGGCCTAAAAATCAGGTAGTTCGCGAGGGGCTTCGCTATCTGAGCGACTTTATTGCAGTTTGGGACCGCACCATCAAGCCCGCAGACCTGCACCTCTATGGATGGGATGCCAACCCGTGGATACAGGTCATTGAGTTTGAGCGAATCAGCAAAGAGCAGGCCTTTGGAGGTGGCGGGGATGGCTGTGTTATCAAAGATTGAGCGTGTGCCATTTGGCGCGCCAACGCAAAGCGAAATCGCCCACTGTGAGGCCGCAAAGCAACATTTCTTGCGGTATTGTGATAGCGGGAAATGCATTAGAGGTCGGCAGCACGCGCTGAAAGCAAGTTGGCATGAGGGACTTTGCGTCGAATGCGCGTATAACCCGTATAACATGGCTGCCGGAGCCGGGTCAGCCAAAGTGGCGCATCAAGTGTGTCCGATGCGCCAGTGGGGGGATACTTACGGATAAGGACCCCGTTAAAATATCGGGAAGCGATATGGTTAAGGAGGTCAACATGGGCAAGCAAACGAAGCCCCGCATTTGCGAGGTGCTGGGGGTTGAGGTGGGAGAATGGTTTACACACCCCGGGATGAATACGTCTTTTCAAGTGACAGAGAACGGTTTTTTGAAGTGCGCTGATGGAGATTTGATGATGTGTGTGCCTACCCTTATCAACCACCCCGACCGCATCATCCGCAAGCCCCGCTGGACGGGCTGAAAATCGTGTTCCCGGCCACGGGGCTGGCCATCCGGCGGGAGGGACAGGCCCTGCACCACTGTGTGGGCGGCTACGCCGCCCGGCACATGGAGGGCGTGACCACCATCTTGTTCCTCCGCCGGACAAATGCGCCGACCACCCCATACATCACTCTGGAGATGGACGGCAACCAGCTGCGACAGATCCACGGATATGACAACGAGAGGAGCGCCTGCCCAGAGAACCCCGGGCGGGTGAGTCCCCGGACGATACACAAGAAATTTTTGGATACCTGGCTGCGGTGGCTCCGGGCCGGCAGCAAGCGGGACGAGGACGGCACCCCGAAGGTGCCCCGCCGGAAAGCGGCGGTCGATGATGAGCAGGTCAAGACGGCCTGAGAGGAGCGCTGATATGGATAACAAGGACCTAATAGACGCCGTGCGCCGGTTGTCGGTTGAGACTGGCAGCTTGGCCTGCCTCGGCTGCGGATGGGAGCATAACTGTAGCATCCATGGCTGTGCCATTTTGCGGGCGGTAATAGCAGAGTTAAGCCCGGCGGCTAACGCGGACCTGCGAGTTAAGGGAGGGCAGGGCAGCGGCCCCGCCTGTCCCTGTTTTGGAAAGGAGCGCGTATGAACAGGGTATTGGTAGTGACAGTGCCGGCGGCGCCGGACGGGGATCTCTGTCAGATGAGGGATTATGTCAAAGAGAGCTTGGAGCAGGGCGTCCTCGTCGTGGGGGCCGGCGTGCAGTGGGAGCTGCTGGAGCTCCCGGAACTGGGCGGCGTTTGGGTACAGGGCACAGGAGGTCCGGGCGAAGCATCAACTCCGATGACACCAAGCGAAACAAATCTGGAGGGCAAGGCGGCCTTTACCGGATGCGGCGCGAAGGAGAAGCGACGGATCTATGAGCGCCTCCGAAATTACCGGGACCGCCACGGGTTAGGCTCTTTGGAACCGCTGGCAGATGCGGCGGAGCAGAAGCTGACGGTGACAGAGCTCCGAGACGCGCTGCTGGGGCGCAAGCTGCCAATGGATACATGGCGTGCCATCGGTGCGGCCTTGGACCGCCTGGAGTAGGAGGATTGAGATGGCGAAGTGTATCAAATCCATCACGGCGGGTCTTTTGCACCTGGAGATCCTGGGAAAAGTCCCGGACTTAAGCGGACAGCGCCAACGGGGCAGGCGACAGGTACCCACTTCGCCCGGTCAGCAGTTCTACAATCTGAAGTGCTCCTGGAGAGAGTTGGAGCTGACTCTGGCGACTAACTTCGGTGCCCGAGACTGGGTGCTGGTCTTTACATACGACGATGCTCACCTCCCGGACAACAAGAAGAGTGCTGATACTTGCTTCCAGAGGTTTGTCCGGCGATATCGCGCGGCCCGCCGAAAACGGGGCGAAGAGCTCCGATATATATACAACACGGAGGGATTTCACGAGCGTCGATGTTACGACCACTTTGACGAGGACGGAGAGTTGGAGAACAGACGGCTCCATCACCATGTAGTGCTCAATTGTGTGTCGCTGGAGGACCTAGAGGAGGTGCGGAGCCTGTGGCAGGGGGGAGGTTATATTCGGGCGGAGCCTTTGGACGTCCATTATTATCGTGAGCTTGCCAGGTATATGACGAAGGAGGCCCGGGAGTTTGGGCGGGCCAAGCCGGGAGAGAGGACTTGGCGGGGGTCTAGAAATCTCAAAAAATACCAGGTGGAGTACATTGAGATCCCGAGTGACAGCGTTACCCTTGCTCCACCGATGGGGGCCGTGGATTATGAGAGCTTCAGTGAGCGAAACCCATACGGCTTTGCGGACTGTGTGGGGGCCCGGTATCTCCTTTTTCCTGAGCGGGAGCCGGAACGCTATACCTATAATATAGGACGGCGGCAAGGGCCGCTTAATAATTTTCCCGCTTGAAACCAGTCTTAATAATTCGTCACGGTGTGTAGAAAAGGAGAAAGCGCCTTGCAAACTGAGAAAAAAACTGATAAACTGGTCATCAAGGACGGATGGTTGATGTGTCCCTCCTGCCGACGGCGTAAGGTCCTCCAGGTGAGGCCGGATACCTCGGCCAAAAATCTCATCGTCTACTGCCGGGATTGCCGGACAGAGACGATGATCAATATCGAGCAGGGCCAGTGCTTTGAGAGCCGGTGCCGATGATCCAACCCGATTGGGGCGGACGTCGGAGCCGGCTTTTTGTTTTGCCTGGAGGTGATAGCCCATGGCGCAAAAACCGCTCCGGCCATGCCGGCATCCTGGGTGTCCGGAGCTCACCCGCGAGGGCTACTGCGCAAAGCATAAGCCCAAGCGGGCGGAGCGCGGTGAGAGTGCTGCGTGGCACTGGATGTACTACACGCCGGAATGGCGGGATGATTTTCGGCCCACACAGCTCCTGCGGGAGCCGTTCTGCCGCGAGTGCGCTAAACAGGGACAGCGGGTCAGAGCTACGCAGGTGGACCACAAGATTCCGCACCGTGGAGACTGGGCGCTATTCACAGACCGCCGAAATCTCCAGAGCCTATGTGAGCGGCATCACAACCAAAAAACGGCTCTGGAGATGGCCGAAAGACAGCGCAGACAGCGCCAAAAGTAAGCGCCTCGACCCAGCAAAATTAGACCAGGCTTGGGCGCATGCGCATGTGTCTGGGTCATGCCCGCGCGTAGTATCCACGACGCCGAAGGCGTCGGATACCCTCCCCCAACCCCAAAAAGTTCTGCCTGGACTCGTCTTTAACCACATGGCACCCTACGTGGAGGATTTTTTCCCCACGGGAGGTTTCGAGGGTCAGGGCGTGGTAGAGAGAGCGGAGATGGGAAACGCAGGAGGCAGGAAACGCGGGGGACGGGAGCGCCGGGAGCGGGGAAAATGCCGCGAGGAGGCGGGGAGGGCGCCCCGGAGAGATCTGCCGGCAGACGGCGAGCCTGAGTACGAGAAAACAAACAGACCGGGAGGTGTTGTAACATGCCGGGACCCAGACAGCCCACAGACGTTTTAAAGGCGAACGGGCGCAAGCACATGACACAGGCCGAGGAGGACGCACGGCGGGACCAGGAGGTCCACGTTCCTCCTCCGGAGCGGGCAGAGCCGCCCGCCTGGCTCATGAAGCGGTTTCACCGGGAGTTTCATGAGATTGGGGAAATCCTGCGGCTGGCCGGACTGTACGCGGAACTGGACCGGGATGTGCTGGGCCAGTTCCTGGTGTCCAGGGACCGCTGGGTGCGGGCCGACAAGCTGGCCTCCGCCGCCATCCGGGCCAAGGATGAGAAGCTGGCCCGTGAGTGGACCGGAGTGCAGAGCAGCTATTTCAAGCAGTGCAGGCAGTGCGCGGAAGCCATGGGACTGTCGGTCTCCTCCAGGTGCCGCCTGGTGGTCCCGCCAGCGCTTGCCACCGCCGCCGTGGAGGCGGATGAAGTGGACGAGTTTACCCAGGCTCTGCGGGCCAGACAGGCCAGAGCGGCGGGGAAATAGCCCATGGAAGTGAGCAGACCGGAGAACGGGCAGTTTGTGTGCGACTTTGTGGAGCGGCTGCCGACCACGGACACGGGAAAGCCCTTTCACCTGTATGACTGGCAGAGGGAGACGCTGATGGAGTTTTACGGCTCCATGGATCGGGACGAGGGAAGCGGGGAGGAGCTGCGTAAATACCAGTATCTCTACCTGGAGATCCCAAAGAAGAACGGAAAGAGCGAGCTGGCCGCCGCCCTGGCCCTCTATCATCTGTTCGGGGACGGCGAGTTGAACGCGGAAGTCTATCTGTGCGCGGCGGACCGGGATAACGCGGGGATCGTGTTTCGGGCGGCGGTGTTCATGCTGGAAACGGCGCCCTGGACCGCGAAGATGATCGCCAGGGGCGAGCTGAAGGTCATCCGATCTCAGAAGCGGGTGGAGTACCGGCAGAGAAAGCGGGCGGAAAACGGGACCGTGCAGTGGGTCACGGTGGGGCAACTGGCGGTAATGTCCTCGGAGTCCTTTTCTAAACACGGCTACAAGCCCTCCTGCGTGATCTTCGACGAGCTCCACGCCCAGCCCAACCGTGAGATGTGGGACGTCATGACGGGCGCCGCCGGCGCGGCCCATGACCAACCGGTATGGATCGTGCTGACCACGGCGGGAGACGACCCGGACCGGAAGAGCATCGGATGGGAAATCCACGAAAAGGCGGTGGATATCCGGGACGCCCGTCGGCTCCGGACCATCCTGCGGGAGGGCGGAGACCCCAAAGAGGTCCTCTCCCTGCGCAAGGCCGCGCCCGATGAGTTAGCGTCCGCCATGGAGAAGCTGCTGGCCCGGGATCAGAGCAATTGGCTGCCGGTGCTGTACGGACTCACCGCCCTGTATGGAGACGACCCGGAGGACCTGGCCGGGGTGGACATCTGGGACGAGGGATTCTGGCGGCGCTGCAACCCCTCCCTGGGGCAGCATCTGAAGCTGCGGGCCCTGCGTCTGGAGGCCCAGGAGGCCAAACGGAGCCCGGCGGGGGAGAAACTGTTCCGGTGGTTGCGGCTCAACCAGTGGATCAGCGTGAAGGCGGTGGGGTGGATACCCTTGACCCTCTATGACAAGACCCAGTGGGGGCCCTCCGCCAAAGCCGAGCGGGAGGCATGGCTTGGGCGCCTGCGTGGACTCAAGTGCTACGGGGGGCTGGACCTCTCCACCACGACGGACCTGACGGCCCTGACCCTGCTGTTCCCTCCTCAGCCAGGACTGGAGCACTGGGTGGCGCTGTTCCAGGCGTGGCGGCCGGAGGATGGCGTGAGGGAGGCCGAGCAGCGGGACCACGTGCCCTATCAGGACTGGGCGAGGGCCGGGTTCCTGACCCTTTGCCCGGGGGATATGATCGACTTCCCCCAGGTGGAGGAGGCGGTGGCCGACGCTGCCGGGCGCTACGAGCTGGCGCTGCTGGGGGTAGACCCCTACCTCAGCCGGACGCTGACCCAGCGGCTGATGGACCGGGGCGTCCAGGTGGTGGAGATTCCGCAGACCATGCCGTCGATGTCGCCGGCCATGAAAGAGCTTGAGCGGCTGATCCGGGCCCACCGAATGCTCCACATCCATAACACCTGCGCCCGGTGGTGCTTTGGAAACGTCCGGTGCGCGGTGGATGGCAACGAGAACATGAAGCCCATGAAGAACCGGAGCATTGGGCGCATCGATATCGCGGTGGCCTGGATCATCGCCATGGCTACAGCGATTGTGGCGGAAAATCAGCCCATCGACCTGGCGGCCGCTATGAAACGGCCTGATTTCAGTCTGTGAGACGCAAGGAGGTCCTATGGAAAAGAAATGGAAAACGGCGCTGCGGCGCCGAGGGGCGGAACTGGTATTGGCGGCGGGCGCCGCAGCGGTGGCGGCGGGCGCGGGCCTGATTTACCTCCCGGCCGGCCTCATCGCCGGCGGGCTGCTGGCCATCGCCGGCGCGGTCCTGAGCATCCTGGGAGGGGGTGGAGGGCGGTGAGTATTGCCCAGGGCATCCGGGTCCTGGTCCGGGTCCCCACGAGGCGTAAGGCAGTGACGGCTGAGTCCATGATTGCCGCCGGCTATCCGCCCATGGGGACGGACGTCAACGAAAGCCTCGCCCGCAAGCTCTCAGCGGTGGATCGGTGCATAGAAATCCTCAGCGACTCCATGGGGAAGCTGCCCTCCTTCATTATGGACAGCCGGACCCGGGAGCGGGTGGACCTGCCGCTGCTTCAATTGCTCAACGTGCGTCCCAACGAGGCCATGAGTCCGTTTGTGGCCAAGAAAGTGGTGGAGACCAGCCGTCTGGTCACCGGAAACGGATACGAATGGATTCTGCGCAGCCCACGTACCGGGCGCATCACCGAGATCATCCCGGTGCCCGGGGAGCTGGTGGAGCCATGGCGGGACCAGAGCGGCCGGGTGTGGTACACGGTGACCCATCCCTGGACGGGGGGACCCATGCGCCTGCCCCAGGAGGATATCTGCCACTACAAGGCGGCATCCCGGGACGGGCTGAAGGGCGTGGGTATCCTCCGCCGGGCCAGCGGGGTCATCGCCTCCAGCCTGGCGGCCCAGCAGTACGAGCGGGCCTACTACGAAAACGGCGGCCAGCCCTCCGGCGTACTCCGCACCGAGAGCGATCTGGGTGGATATGCCGAGGACCCGGAGGGGAAGCCGCTGACCCGCTCCGACGGCTCCTGGATTACCCGGAAGGACCAGCTCAGAAGCGAGTGGGAAAAGATCCATGCCGGGCCCAACAACAGCCACCGGGTGGCCATCCTGGACTTCGGCCTGGACTACAAGCCCCTGTCGGTGAGCAACCAGGACGCCCAGTTTATTGAGAGCAGGGAGGTATCGGTCCGGGATATCGCCCGATTTTTCGGGGTGCCGCTCTACAAGCTCCAGGAGGGCAAGCAGGCTTACGGCTCCAACGAACAAAACGCCATTGAGTACGTGGTGGGAACGCTTCACCCCAATGTGAGCCAGTACGAGGAGGAGCGGACCTGGAAACTGCTGACCAGGAGCCAGGTGGACGCTGGTCTGGAAATCCGCATCAACATGATGGCGGAGCTCCGGGGCGACACGTCCGCCCGGGGCCAGTGGTACAAGGATATGATGCAGGAGGGGCCCTTCTCGGTAAACGATGTGAGAGCCCTGGAGGATATGCCGGATGTGCCGGGCGGCGACGAGCGGCGGGCCAGCCTCAACTATGTGCCCCTGCGGGACTGGCCGGAGCTGAGCCGTATCCGGGCGGGCGCCGGCGGAAAGGAACGGTAAATGGATCAAATTATGAAATCAGCCCGGCTGCTGAAGGCCGAGGCCACCGAGGAGGATCTGGCGCTCATCGCCCGGCAGGCCCTGCGCCCCCTGGCGGCGGAGGAGATCTACACCTTCCGTCTGGCTGCCTGCAACAACCAGGTGGACAGGGACCTGGAGCGCTTCACCGAACCTACCTTGGAGGCCCTTGCCAAGCTCTTTGTGGGCCGGCCGGTGCTGCTGGACCACAAGTGGAGCGCAGGAAGCCAGACCGCCCGGGTGTACGGCGCCGGCGTGGAGGAGATGCCCGGGGTGGAGGGAGGACAACAGTTGGTGCTGCGGTGCTATATGCCGCGACTCCAGGGCAACGGCGACACCCTCGCCGCCATCGAGACAGGACTGCTCCGGGAGTGCAGCGTCGGAGTGGAGATGGAGCGGGCCGTATGCGCCATCTGCGGCACAGACCGGACCTCCGCCTGGTGCGAACACGTCAAGGGCCGCGAATACGAGGGCAAGCTGTGTTACATTGAGCTGGACGGAGCTGCCGACGCCTATGAGGTGTCTCTGCTGCCGGTCCCGGCCCAGTCGGCGGCGGGGGTGGTCAAACGCTATGGCGGGCCAGACGGCCCGGAAGAATCTCCTCCGGGCGGAGCGCCCGGCGAAGATAGCCGGAACTGGCAGGATGACGCCCTGCTGGAGCTGGAGAAAAACAGATATTATGGAGGGAATCAAGCATGAGAAGGAAACTGATCGACCTGAAGACACAGCGAACCACCCTGCTGGAGGGGGCCGAGGCCCTGCTGAAGGAGGGCAAGCGGGAGGAGTACCGCGCCGAGATGGCCAAGGTAGCGGCCATGAACGATGAGATCAAGGATGTGGAGGAGCTGGTCCGGGAGCAGGACCGCAAGTTCCTGGAAAAGGCCGCCGACCCGGCGGAGGAGCGGGACAAGGCGGAGGAGCGGGGCAATGCGCTGATGAAGGGCCATGAGGTGCAATTTTCCCCCATGGAGGTGGCAAAGGCCCTCTTTGCGCCCCGTCAGGCAGAGAAGTCTGTGACCCTGGCCACCGGCACCCTGGCTCAGCCCACCGGGGCGGGAACGGATATCCGGGACGCCATGGGTTACGGCGTGGGCGCCATCATCGATCAGGTCTACGTCCAGGATCTCACCGGCATGGCCGCCTATCTGGAGCCCTATGTGATCTCCGAGCCCGCCGCCAACGGGGCCAAGGTCTCCACTGCCGCCGGGACGGCCCGCACGGCTTCCGGTGACCCCACCTTCGGAGTTGCCAAAATCGCCCCCTACGAGCTCACCACCACCAGCTACGTAGACCGGAACATCTCCCGCCTCACCCCCGCCAACTACTACGCCAAGGTGTTCGGCATGGCCATGCGGGCGATGCGACGGGACACGGTGGGGATGATCTTCAATGGCGACGGCCAGTCCACCAACGAGATGTTCGGCATCAAGACCGCCAAGAACGTGGCGGGCAGCGCCATCTATGCATCCCTGGATGTGGAGGCGGTGGGCCCCGACCTGCTCACCGAGCTGATGTTCGCCTACGGCGGAGACGAGGAGCTGGGCGGAAACTGCCGGCTGTACCTGAATAAAAAGGATCTGCTGGCTCTGGGCAAGCTGCGGGGGACCAACGAGAAACGGAGGCTCTTCGACATCGTACCCGACGCCGGAAACCCAAACACCGGCACCATCCGGGAGGGCGGCGCCATCGTACCCTATTCCATCTCTTCCAAGCTCACCGCCCTGTCCGCTTCGACCCAGGGCGCCGCCGCCATTCAGACCATGGTGTACGGAGACCCGCTCAACTACGAGCTGGGCCTGTTCGGCGACTACACCGTCCGGGTGGATGAGTCCGTCAAGGCGGTGGAGCGGATGCTCACCATTCTGGGCGACGCCATGGTGGGCGGAAACCTCATTGTGGACAAGGGCTTTGTGGTGGCGACGCTGCCGCAGAGCGGCGGCTGACGGCCATGGACGCGGACAAGCTGGCGCGGCTGAAGGCGTACATGCGCGTGACGGACAGCGAGGATGACGGGCTGATCGCCATTCTGTACCGTGCCGCAGCCTCCTACCTGCTGAACGCGGGCATCCGGGAGCCGGAGCCAGAGACCCCACGGGCGGCCCAGTATGAACTGGCGATATGGGCTCTGGCGCTGGACGCTTACGACCGCAGGGAACGGACCATCACGGGAACCATTGTATCCAACAACCCGGCTGTCCGGATGTTAATCAATCAGCTCAAGCTCGGCGAGCCGGGGATATTCTAGCATCATCAAGGACCGGGGCGGCGGGCCCCGGCGGAGCGTCCGGGCGGGGCTTATGCCATTACGGACGACGACCAGCCTGCTTTTTGGCATTTTGCCGCAGTAGGGACCGTCCGGGCGCTCCGTCGGAGCCCGCCGCTGGTTAAGAGGAGGACAAGATGCACTACAATGCAAGCGCCCTGCGGGAGCGGGTGGAGGTGCTGGAGCTGGCCGCGGTGGAGGGAGGCTGGGCGTGGGAGAGCGTGCGGCGGACCTGGGCGGAGGCGGAGCTGACGGACCGGACGAACCTCTTTTCCAAGGTGGGGATCGGGGCCCGGGACGTGCGCCTGGTCCTGCGGCGGCAGGGCCTCACCCTCCACAACGCTTTGCGCTGGAAGGGACGGCATTTGTTTTTGACCTCCATCGCGGAGAACGTGCCCGGGTGGCTGGACGTCCAGGCCGCATTGGCAGAGCCGGTGGCGTGCAGAGGCAACGTCCACCGGGGGGAGAGCGGCCCCACATTCCCCGGCGTGCTCACCGAGAAGTACCTGCGCCACGAGCAGGACCACCCCATGGCCACCACCACCGTGTGCTACGTGCTGGTGACGCCCAAGGCGGTGGAGATCGAGCCCAAGGGCCTGGTGGAGGCAGGCGGCACGCGGTATGTGGTGCAGGTGGCCCACACGCTGGACGGCTGGAAGAATGAGTACGAGATCCTGCGAAAGGGGGACAAGTGATGCAGACGGCATATCTGGACCGGAACGCGCTGGAGCGGCTGGCGGCGGACTTCGACGACCTGCTGCGGGAGTACCCGGAGTGGCGGCGGGAGATGTACGAGGAGATGGGCCGGGCCATCCTGGCGGAGGTCCAGCGGGGCCTGGGAAACGGTGAGGCGGCGGGCTGGCAGGAGGCCGTGGTGGGCTCCGGCGGCGGCTACGCCGCAGTCCGCCCCAAAAAGGAGACCTTCACCCGGGACGGAGGATCCGGCAAGCCCTACGCCGTGGGCTACGTCACCAATTCGATCGAAAACGGACACAAGCAGGAAAAGGGCCGGTATGTTCCCGCCCTGGAGAAAAAGCTGGTGGCGGACCGGGTGGCCGGGAAAGGGGCCTATCTCTAGGCACGGCAGCGGGCGGAGGAGATTGCCTACCAGGCCGCGGAGCGGTTTGCAAAGAAGATACAGGCCAAATTACAGGAGGGATAGCATGCTATCATTTCTGGCGATTACGGAGGCGGTAAAGGGGCTGGTGGAGGAGCGGTATCCGGGGAATACGGTCTATATGGAGCGGGTACCGGTGGACTTTGCGCGGCCGTCCTTCTTGGTGGAGCTGGGGCCGGTGGAGATGCTGGACGCCTCGTGCGGCTGCCTGGAGGTCAAGGCCACGGTGGTGGTCACCGCCTTTGTGGAGGCGGACGACTACTATAACAGCCACGTGCCGGACCTGATGACCCGGATGGGGGCGGTACAGGAGCTCTTCGCGGTGGACGGACTCCAGGTGGAGGACCGGTTCCTCCACGTGACGGCCAACAAGGGCAACTGCCAATTCGACTACGCGGAGACCAGCATCACGTTTCAGTACCAGGACGACCGCCCGGGCGGGGACGAGTGGCCCCTGATGGGCGAAGTAAATGTCAACATGAAGGGAGATTAAAGAAATGGGACTGCCCAATATCAACATTGCATTCAAATCCACAGCGGCGAGCGCCATCGAGCGCT
>ERZ856578.4022-NODE-4022-length-20635-cov-8.885641_pt1 | contig 20635 bp, 18 predicted proteins | sample MGYA00514384_ERZ856578 | MGnify/ENA primary metagenome ERZ856578 (study PRJEB29103, sample SAMN06111958) | human gut metagenome | biome: human gut; feature: ankylosing spondylitis patient; material: healthy_person | host: Homo sapiens | place: China:Hangzhou... | reverse complement strand
TTCATTATGGCCAGTACAGAGAGTTTGGTGGGCTTTGTGCTGAATAGTAGCTTGAAAGATTTTGGAGATATTTACGTCAGTGCGTTGACGATATTACAAACTTCGATGCAGTTTGCCAGTGTGCCGCTGACGGGGTTTGCGCAAGGCTTTATTCCGATTGTAAGTTATAATTATGGCCATGGTGACAAGCAGCGTGTGAAGGACTGTTTCCGTATTGCACTGATTACCATGTTCTCTTTTAATCTGATTCTGATGCTGCTTATGATTCTGTTCCCGTCAACGGTTGCATCTGCTTTTACAAGTGATGAAAAGTTGATAGAAACGGTCCGTTGGACTATGCCTGTCTTTCTGGGTGGTATGACCATTTTCGGCTTGCAACGTGCCTGTCAGAATATGTTTGTTGCACTGGGGCAGGCTAAGATATCCATTTTTATCGCTTTGCTCCGCAAGGCTATTCTGTTGATTCCGTTAGCACTGATACTGCCGCATTATATGGGAGTGACCGGAGTATATGCGGCTGAGGCTATATCCGATGCTACGGCTGCAATTTGCTGTACGCTGTTGTTCTTTTGGCAGTTTCCTAAGATTTTGGGGAAGATGAAATAGGCTAAGGCTTTATAATTTTTCTCTTATTAATACATTGTAATTAGTGATAATGTGTTATTTATATAATCATATTTTAAACCCAATTGTATTTTGTAAGAATGAATTTCGAGCATTATATTGAATTTTGCAATTTGATATATATCGTTGAACTCCATACAGAAAAGATAATTTGAGTTTATATTCTCTTTTATTTTCTTTGCTAAATATTCAGGGGTGATATTACTAAAGCCTATTCTTTGCATGGTGTCACTCTTTTTTTGCTTGAGATATTCTAATTTCTCCGAAGTAATAATAATCTTTGAAGTATTCAGACGTTGAAATACAGGGGTTATGGAATTGATGGCCATAGCTTGATCGGAAGTATCTATGATATTAAAATACACTCGTTCTATTTTGTAGGTTAAAAATGTCTTAAATAAATCTGCGTATATACAGCGAATCTTAAATCCATTAGACTCAAAGTCATAACCAAATTCATTATTGTCTTTAACATTAAAAAAATTGTCTTGATCGGAGGAAGGTTGCAATATAATATCATGATATTGAATGAATCCATTTGTGAGAATGGAAGATATGTAAATTTTCAGAGTAGAGGATAATGTTACATCAGCTATTCCTACGAACCCCTGAAAATTTTGTAAACCCATTTTTAGTCTGCCAATGAAATTATTGGAGACGTTATTTATGTAAATGAAGAATAGCTGTTCACTTGATTTATACTCAATCTGGGATAAATTAATATGTTCAGATAAACTTTGATATAATAAATCGTTTGCGTTTTTCCATGATGTGTTGATTTTAGAAATGTAATCACCGCATAAGAAGCTATGAGATTCTGATTTGTCTAAAAGCTTAATTACGGCATTATAACATGCTACCCCGTATTCAGAATCTTCTATTTGTAGAGTATCAAAAACGAGAATAATCTCATGATGTTTCTTTTGGGGAATTAAAACTGACTTTAGTACTGAATATGATATACCTTTTTTCTCTAATAGTTCTACTAAAATGTCGTGCATGTTGTTAATCTCTTTGCTCATCTGTAAGTCAGAGATATTGAAGTATTGTTTCATAACTTCAAGCATTGTATTATCTCTCGAATCTATTGTGTATATAGTTTTACTCATGTTTTCTAAATTCTATTGGTGAGTATCTTGTTTGGGATGGTTTTGATTAATAATCTGTGAGGCCTCTTTCAACTTAGAGGACAATTAGGTTATAGAATGGAATTTATTCGCTGTTCATTGTGCTGATAGGATAATCTTTCATGTCATTCTATTTTCTGCAAAGGTAAACAATAAAACCAAAGTAGGAAGAAAACCCCATCGTTTCCTTCCTACCCGATTCTTTATTTTCAGAAGTTTTTTTATTATGTCACAAAGACCTTTTTCATCATTTCTTCTTCATTTCTTGTTTATGGTGCTTCCGTCACATTAACTGTTACCGTCACCTTCTTTGCCGCATCCGACAGATTCTGTATCTCAAAGGTTGCCGCCGCATTTGCCGGAAATGATCCTGTGGGGAAATCCTTTGCATTTTGGTCCAGCGTCAAGGTATAGTCTATGGCTTCGGTGCTATGTCCTTCCGTCTTATCCGCTTTCAGCCAGGCAGGTAAACCGACAATCCGGCTACCGCCTTTGGCAGTCACAGTAAGTTTCATGGACGAGGTGGTTCCGGCATTCGCCTGTTTCTGCATGTTGAGTGTCCCTGTGATCACATCCGGTGATTCACTTCCGGCAGTGTAGGTATTTGCCGCATCCGGTTCCGATGGTGTAACCGCTGCCGCGGCAATTCCCGGCACTCCTACGTCGGCTTTCACTGCAATCTGGCTTTCTTCGCGTCCCGCCTTGCTGCGCAATAAGATGATGGCTTTCGGGAAAAGATTCCCAGAATATCCATCGGCTTTTGACACTTTACAAGTATAAGATGCCGATCCGGCACGGGTTACCGGCGTGATTTCCGTCTTCAGCCACTCGGCACTGCCACCTGCGGAACTTGTATAGACAATGCTGCATTCCGCTTCCGAATTGCTGGTGAAAGGAATACTGAAATATTCAGTCTCATCCGGGGAGACGGTGGCTGTATTGTTACCCGCAATAACGGTTGCTCCAGCTCCTGTCAGTGTCCCGATAGCCAGTTCATTTTCCGGCTGATACTCAAAGTCCCCGCCATCCGTCCAGTCCGAAACGGTGATGTTCACATCCAGCTTGAACGGGTCGGCGTCGGTGATGCGCACCGTGTAGCGGTGGTTAGGCTTCACCTCGATGTAACCGCCCGTACCCGCTACCGACTGCTCAAACTCTACCATGTAACTCACCTCCTGCGGTATATCCGTCTGGTTCAGCGCATACTTTCCCTTGATAATCAGATACCCCTTGTCGGCAATCGGACTGGGATAACTGTAGAAAGCCCCTGTCTGTATTCCCTTATTGGCATTGGCGCCGTCAAAGTCACGGTCGGGGTAGGTGATAAGCGTCTTGTCCGGATCGGCATCTTCCACGGGAACCACCGGAAAGAAGGTAACGCCTTTGCGGCCGTGCCCCATCGATACGCCGGTGATGGTGAGATGTGACAATTTCTCGTCATTGATGATATCGAAACGGGAGACGATACGCGACAGCGTCATATTGATGCGGGTACGAGACCCCATACTGATATCCCGCAGGTCGAGTGCAGGACTGTAGGAACCTACCATCGGCAGGGGTGTCAGCAAAATGTCCGTATCCTCGGCAGGGTCCAGCAACGGAGTGGTAAAGGTGAGGAAATCCGTTTCGGTGGGAATCCCCGCTTTGGTCACAATGTTATAGTCCGCACCCGGTGAACTCTGTTCCAGCGCTACGAAATTGGTGTATTCCGCTCCGGCTTTCAGCAATTTCGGCTGATTGGCAATGCAGTAGAATTTGGTGAACAGGCCTTTCTTGGGGCGCAGGGTGGCGAGTGCTACGTTGTCACCCTCCACGGTCAATATAATTTTCGTAGCGTTAGGTATCGTAGAACCGTCCGAACGATAACAGAACCGTTCCTGATAAGTATATGGCCCTTCCTCCTTGTCCGAAGAGAACACGTAAATATCCAGTGAAGTGATTTCATTCTCTTCGGTCGTGGCGATGGGGGCATCGGCGCGGGTAGTGCCTGCCGTCTTTATGTTCAGCTTGTTCTGAAAGCCGAGGATGATTTCGCGGCGCGTCGGGTCATTGACCAGCGGATCATCACCGGGAGTAGTGGCCGACGGCACTTCCGCTTCGCTGCACCCCGCAAGGGACAGGGCAAGCAGGCCTATCACCCATGCGGAAAACTGTTTTCTATTTTTAATCATAATCTTATTGTTATTAATGGGTTACTGAATTAAGGAGCCACGGCCGCCGCACTCACCAGCACTGTCACGTCTTCCATGCCCGAGATATTGTTTTTCAGCACAATCGGCGCGGCTGTGAAGTCGGTAACGGCATCCTTCACGGTCAGGGTGAACGTCTGGCTACCGGTAGCATCCGTCGGAGTGGTTCTTGCAAAGGCAGTGGTCTCGGCAATGGTGAACCAAGACGACAGCGTGCTTGCCGTCACGCCTTGCGGAGAAGTAATTTTCACCTCAACGGTGCTTCCGTCAGTGCGGGGCACATCGGTAATCTTATAGTTATTGTAAACGGCTCCACCCGGTGTTCCCGTCAGTTCAATCGTTGTAATGGCAGGATCGAGCAATTCCACCGTCAATTCCAGTGTTTGAGTTGCATCTCCCAAATTGATAATCTCGAACTTGCTGTTTGCATCGCTGGTTGCCGTCACGTCTTTCAGCATAAGCGTATAGTACTCTTCCACCGGAGTAGAAACAGAAACATCCGTGGCGGGAGTGCCTGTCGTGCTCGCCTTGGGCCCTGTCTTGCTCTTCGCAACTTCCAGCCAGGGGAGCTGATTGGACAGCACTAATTTCGTTCCGAACGGACAGCTTGCCCCGAGTGTGATGCTGCTCTTGCTCGTTTTATACATCGTGAGTTTACCATTCGCCTGATCGTATAAGTTGAAGTTCCCCGTAGCCGCATCCGGTGTGGCAAAATCCAGTACCGGTGCCGTGGCGGGCGGCACAATGGTCAGCGTAGTATAAACCGATTCATCCTGTGAAGCCGATTCATTGGCTAGGGTCAGTGTAACGGGAACATAAGGAGTGGCAGCAGTCAGCGTATATTTGAAGGTCATGGTAGTGGTGGTCACTCCGTCCACGACTTCCGACTTGTAACTGGCATCATCATGCGCCAGCCAGTCGATGTTCCATCCCGTTGTGGTGCTGAACTTCGGCTGTACCTTGCCGCTGGCCGTAGCGGTCAGTGTGATGGTTTTCTCCGTACCGTCTGCCGTCACGCTGATTTCTTTGGTGGCGACGTCCGCATCGGTTCCTTCCACATTCAGGGCGGTCACTACGGGTGCGGCATTGTCGGGCTTGACGATGACTCCGCCGCCACTGGTCCAGTCCACAATTTCAAAGAAGGCGGTGATGGTGGCTTCCATCACTTCCTTGATGTGCAGGGTGTAACGGGTGTTGGCCACTACGTCTATGAATGCAGTCGCTCCGCCGGTATCGGGAGCACGCTGTATGTCGAGATGGTATTCCACGGGCACAGGGTCTTTCTGCATCGGGTTCTGGTATTTGCCTTTGATGATGAGGAACGCCTCGTCCGTGTCTTTCAGAGGATAGGTGTAGAGGGCGCTCTCCGTCACTCCCTGATTGGCTTTGGGCAGCATCAGATAGCTGCCTTCGGCTACGGGGTACTTAATGAGGCTGGCAGTACGACCGGCATCATCCAGTGTGGTCAGCGTTCCCGGCATCACGGTAGCCTGGTTGCGTCCGTTTCCCAGCGCGACGCTTTCAATGATCAGTCCCGTCTTGGCGGATTCATTGTCGATGTCGAAGCGGCTCACGCGGCGTTTCAGTTCGATGTTCACCGTGGCGATATTGCCCAGTATCTTCGTTGTGCCGCTTCCGGTCATCACTAATGGAGTGCCCAGGGCGGTGCCTGCCGGCTCCAGTTTGGCGGTACAGTACTTCTCAAAGTCCGTGGCTTTCGTGCCGTCGGTTTCTATGGCTCCGGTGGCGGCGTTGGTTTTCACCGCTACCAGAGGGTCTATCGGGTCTCCGTCGGCTTTGTAGAGCGTGGTGCTGTTGGCTACGCAATACAGCTTCAGGTTGGGGATGCCCTTTAGCTCCGTCGGGAAAATGGAGGCCTTGCGGGCAGTTCCGGCACCGCTCAGTTTGAAGGTTTTCGCTGCGGTGTCGTCCTGTGCGGCGGCTTTCCACGTTTCCAGATACTGGTAGTCTCCGCCGTCGGCGGTGGCTGCAAATACATAGATGTCCAGGTTGTCTATCTGGTTCTCACTTTCGGAAGCGATGGCGCGGGTGTATTCCTGCGACTCTCCTCCGCCACTAAATACGAGACGGATCTCTTTGCCCGCTCCTTTTCCCGGAGCGTCGTCGGTGCCAAGCTCCCCCTGGCTGCATCCTGCAAGCAGGGCCAGCAGAGCCGACATCCAAAGCATGTTTTTCGTTTTCATCATTTGTCTATACTGTTTTTGAAAGTTAATAATCTTATTGTGAGGCATTTCCGGGGGTGTACTGCTACGGGTGGCGTAGACGGTCAGCTACGCCGGTAGTAGACGGCCGTCTATGCCATCCGTAGGTGGCCACCTACGCCTGCCGTAGCAGTACGGTTGCCGCCGGACTATCCTAACGGGTCCTCTTCCAGACCTCCATCAGGACCGAGACCGCCTCCATCGGGTGCTTTGCCTATATAGATGGTTTTCATCACGCTGCGCGGCACTTTCAGCATGGTCTTGCTGTTGCTGCCGAATTGTGTGGTTACTTTGAGTTCATACGTCCCGTCCGCCAGATCGGCAGGGATGATGAACGTCAGTTTCGAGGGATCGTTTGTCACCCAAAGGTCTTCGGCTACTTTGGTTTCCTTTCCTGAACTGCTTTTCAGGGTGATACCCACTGACGGGTCGGTTCCCACCACTTTCAGCTTGCCGCCTGTGAGGGTGAAAGCACGTCCTGCCGTGGCTGAAGCATCCTGTGCACGGGTGGAGGCATCCTGCACGCCGCCGATGTACATGGCGCTGCCTTTCTCACCGATGATGCCCACTGTGGTTGCCTTGATGGCTTCCCGCAGGTCGGCGCCTACGTTGAAGTTCACCACGATGGAGTTCTTTGCCGGATTCCAGGTGGAGTTTTCTATGACGCCGCGGAAAGCGACTGAGGCGTAATACAATCCCGTGTTCACACTCATGCCGGTCATCAGCATGCGTTTGATGACCCGCTTTTGCAGGTCGAAGACGTGGCGGATGGTTTCTTCACGCAGACCGGAGTCCTCCGCTTTCAGTTCGGCAATGATGCGGTTTTCGTCCGCACTGCCGATGGATACGGGGACGAGGATCATGTCCTCTTTGTTGTCCACGGTTACGGTATTGTCCGCCAGTTGGCCGTTGATTTGATACTTGATTTCGTTTGCCATAATTTATAAATATTTATAATGAATACTATCGGTAAAACCGGAGTCTTGCCGTTGTTAATAATTCGAATAATTATGGCATGAGGAATGAGTCTCTTGGAGAAAAGCCGGGAGGGAGTTTCACAAAAAAAATCATTCCAACATGTCAAAGAACGAAAGCCCGTTTGACATGTTGGAATGATTTTATAAATATAGGGTAACGCTTAAAAGTCAGGCGTTAGTGTGCGATGTTATAATATGATAGTATTTGATATGCTTGTTCATCAATTAACTTTTTCTTTTCTTCTTCACTGAGTTTCATAATTCAACTCCTTCCTCTTCTACATTTTTAAAGAATGGTGTACCTTTTCGTTTTATCCATTCGGATAGGGTATAAAGTTTCATGCTGAAATACTCTCCAAGGTTCCACCCCAGCTCTACAAAAGGATAAGCGTAAGTATCGAAATCTGAAGGAGCTATTTTTTCTTTATCTAAAAGTAATAACATATCCCAGTCAGAGTCGGTAGTAGCATCACGACGTGCCTGCGAACCAAAAAGAATAAGTTTACCTGATGGCAATACAGTTCCTTTCAACTCTTTAATTTTATCTATAATCTTTTCTGTAGTATGGGCCATAATCTTATTGTTTTGATGAAAGCTTTACAAAGATAATCATAATTTCTATTCTCAGCATCCCGAATAATAGGTTTTTACGTTTTTATCAAAATGTATATTCTATTTATAGAGACACTTTTGTGTATTATAAAAATCATTCCAACATGTCAAAGAACGAAGGATTCTAAATCCTAATATTAGAGGCAAGCGGATTACAAACCCGCTTGAACGGGGTTATTTAGTAATGGAAAGCAACTGCGTAATAGTCAGATTCTGCTGTATATTTATTCATTGTTACCCATTTAAACAGAGCTGTGCCTGATGTCGTATTTATATTACTTATTTTTAGGCCGCATTCATCTCCACCGTAAAAGTCTGTATTATAAAATCTGCCTTCAATGAAAACATTGGTAAAAAATCTTGGATAGTATTGAGTTTGCTCTCTATTTACGCTCCAGTCACCAATATTAAATAAATCTCTTAAACCAGGCCAACCAAGTATGAACCAACCATTTCCCATACCATTTATTACGCTAACGGCTGATTGATAGTGGACATATGTTGCTACCCGTATACAATATACGTTGTTGATCTTATATGCCCACTGTCCGCGTCCAATAGGTAGTCGGTTATAGAATGTAATAGTTAGATTTTGGAAATAAGTGGATTCTTTTGATGTAAAAGTATACGAACCTAATGATGCCCCAGAAGAACTACCATCCATATTCGTATTACTGCCTCCGGCTATAGCAAGTTTGAATGTATCCCAAGGCTCGGTGATGCTCCAAGTATGTGTATTGGTTAAAGTAAACTTACTGTTGAAGGAAGCAGGTGTATTTAATCCGCCGGGAGAATTGATTGAAAAAGATAGTTCTTGCTTTCCATATAACGCTTCCTCATCTTTTATAAATAAATTAGTATTAGCATCTCCGGTTGCATTGTAGTATATACAACCATATGGAGTACTAGACCTCAGGTTAGGGCGTGAAGAAACATATTCTATAGTATGAGTCACTTTTTTACTTGTATCTTTGGAATTACGAATATCGAAGTTAAACGTTCTGCTATCGTTGTAAGTACCTGATCTGATTCCTATCCGGTAAACTTTTGTAGAGTTGTTTTCGCTGCTAACAAGGCTATATGTAAAGTATCCATTACTACAGTAGAAATCGTTTCCTCCCAGCGAATATACTTTTATTTGATAAGTGGAAGTCGCTCCACTTTTTACTTGCTTGGCAGTCATCTTGGTTCCATTGTAAGTATTGGTTTTAGGCAATGGAGAACCTACAGGTATTATTGTCGGTGCTTGGAATTCTCTCGCAATATTCACCGTCATTCCCATGCCTCCTGTTGCATTAGTGAACACGATTTGCGTATCATCGAAACTTGCTGCGTCTTCTATCAGTTTAAAAGTGAAACTTACTGTTTTACTTTCCGGTGTGCTACGTGTAGACGCTGGGGTAATGTTCTCCAACCATGACGGGCACCTGCTTATAGTAGGTTTACTGTAACTATCCATCGTTAGGGTGAATTGCTTGTCCTTGATGATAGGCATAGTAAGCGTGGCAGTAGTGGCTGTTATAGCTGAAAGACTGATTCCTGCGCTTGGACTTGTTATTTGTAAGTTATTGATTCGGTTGGGGAGTAATTTCACTTTGATATTCTCGGCTTTTATCTCTTCCGAACGATTTTTCAAGGCTACGATGATTTCTTTTTCAGTAAGATTGACATCATCCGTGCTTGCCCACCGGAAAGTATATTCTTGTGTAGTATTTACACTTGAAGTAGGATTAACGGTAATGCCCGAATTGGCTGGAAGTTCCACTTTGCTGCCGCCAATAGAAGTGATATTTATCGTGCCTGTGGATGTATTAGCGCCGATAACCTGTACCAGATAGAGTGTATTGTCCGCCGCATCCCATTTATTTACTCCGTCAGGATTCATTGTTCCGCCTGTGGATTCTACGACAGGAGTACCAAAGGTCGTATCTATTAGTATCACTTCTTCACTGCCTCCCGCTTTATCCGTTAGGCGCAGGATGCCGCGAGGATAACTGTCGCCGGCGTAACTTTCATTGAAAGAGATTTTGTATTTTACTTGTTGCGTGGCTTCTGCCCGTGTTGTGGTGACAGGGATTTCTTCCAGTTTCAACCAGCCGTCAGCAGGGCTGTTGCCGTTATAAGTCAGTTGTACATTTACTCCGGCATTGGAACCTGTGGAGATAGCAAAACTACTTCCTGCTTTGAGCGCCAGTGTCACAATATTGGTGCTGATGTCGTAAGTGGTTTCACCCACAGGCAACAAATCAGCTACCGCGATTGTCTCCAATCCGTTGTCGGGCTCGTAATCATCTATATAGTCTCCTGTTTCCCAATCCACCAGACGGATATTGGCTGTCAGTTCAAAAGGGTCAGCTTCTGTGATCTGTACTGTATAGCGGTGGTTGTGGTTTATCTCGATTAGGCTTCCGTCACCATCGGTCACACGTTCGAAAGGGATGCGATAAGATACCTCTTTCTTTTCATCCGTCAGGTTCATGGCATACAGTCCTTTCAAAATCAAAAATCCTGCATCTATGGCTTTACATGGGTAGCAATAGAAAGCTTTGGTGGTAGTTCCTGCATTGGCGTTCAGTCCGTCGAAAAGGCGGTAAGGGTATGTAATCAGTTGACCGTTTGTGGCAGGAACATCTCCTGTCGGACGAATGGGGAACAGTGTTACACCCTGTCTTCCGTTTCCCATACTGATATCTGTGATAGTAAAATGAGACTTCGTAGCATCGTTTACTATATCGAAGCGTGCCACGGCGCGAGTGAGTGAAACATTCAGTCGCACGTAAGTTCCCATACTGTATTCGCGCAAGTCGGTGGGCTGACTGTTGGCACCGGACATGGGCAGCGGGGCAAGCAGGATATCAGCATTAAAGCCGGTGGAATTTAATAGCGGGGTATTCAGTTTAACGAAATCACTTTCAGTAGGTGTTCCGGGGCTCGTTACCATGTCTCCGGGTACGCTGGACTGTGATTGTGAACTTTGCTGTAACGGGGTATAATTCGTGTATGTATTTCCTGCGGCATCATTCATTTCGGTTTGATTGGCTACGCAATAAAACTTGGTGAATAAACCTTTGCGGGGGTAGAATACCACATTTACTTTCCCGGCGGCCTCGTCCGCTTTCAGTTCGAGAGGGGAAGTACCCGCGGGCAGGGTTCCGGCATCCGAACGGTAGGAGAAACGTTCCTGAAAGGTGTAAGGCCCTTCCTCCTTGTCACTGCCGAAAGCATAAATATCGAAACTTTCAATGCGGTTTTCGTCCTCCTCAGCTATACCGTCGCGGGTGATAGTCCGGCTTTCGGGTGTACCGTTTACAAGGATCAGCTTGTTTTGTAGAGAGATTACCACCGAACGGCGGTTAGGGTCATTGGCCTGCGGGTTCTCCGGTGTTTCGGGAGTGCCGCCTATTGTTTCCACTTCGGAGGTGCAACCAGCCATCAGGCAGGACAGTATCACCAATGAAAAGTGCAGAAAGAATTTAGCGAATGTTTTCATGCTTGTTACTTTTATGCGGTTATTACTTATTTCCATTCCTCGTTCTTTTTATTCTCTATTATGTTTTCTGTTTTTCGTTCTTTATTTTTCATTCTTCATTTTCTTCAGGTTCTTCCTCGCCTTTTCCGGCTCTACTCCCAGTGCCTTGCGAAACCATTCTTCTGCTTTCTTCCGGTCACCTTCCAGATAGGCCAGCACGCCGAAATCATTCCATGCACGCGGGTCATCGGCCACCTTGCTCAGATATTGCCGTGCGCTAACCGGATCGCCTGCCATGATTACCGCCGAAGCCGCATTGATATTGGCCAGCACGTCGTCCGGAAAGTGGTAGGCGGCTATCTCATAAATTTCACGGTATTGCTCCGTACCGGGGCGATAGAATGCAGCCACCCGGTACATCTCCTGCAATGACAGCAGACGGGGATGGGTATATATCAGACTTGCCGCCTCTTCTATATTGAAAGCGCGGGCCTCATAACCTACTGTGATACGGATACGTCTCAACTGCGGAAAATAGCTTTTCAGAAGTTCCCGATATACGGCTCCTCCGTGCATATCCATCAATTGTTTTTCGCGTCCTTCAAAAATGCCGATTCGGGCAATGAGAGACAATACTTCGTCACCGTGATTCATGGGGTGACGTTGCAGAAGCTCCACCAATCCGTCCCAGTCTTCGGGTACGGAAGAAACTTTATAAAGATCGTACCCCGGTGCATACGTGGTATGCATATACTTCTTGAAGCAGCGTGCGCGGTTGGAAGCCAGTATTTCATTGTCCTTGTATGTCCCGTCAGGCGAGGCGTATCCGCAGATGGAGATGCTCGAAATACTTGCCAGATTCCCTTCGGTGAGCGGGCGCATCAGGCTGTCCAGTTTCTCCAGTTCGGGGCGGTTGTTGTGGAATTCGCGGCGGACGTCATAAACTCCGGTAGGGTAGTCTATATATAAGGTGGCACTTTCCGAACGGTGTTTCTTAGTTTCCATATCGGGGATGAGGTAAGTCACCATGGCTGTACACTCGGCACAGGGCATACAGTCCGGCCTGCTTTGGGTTTCTTGCCGGTTGGCGGCATTTTCATGTCTTTCTGTAACTGCCTGCGGGATTGCCGTCTGCTCCGGCAGATTTACAGCCTGTCCTTGTGAAACGGCCATTTGCCTCTGTGAAACTGATATCTGTCCCTGCGGAACATGGAAAGGTCTTGTCAGGGTAAGATCGGTTATCACCGGCTCTACTCCGAGCATCTTCATCCGGCAGCAATCCCGCCGTTCGCGCATCAACACCAATGAAGCGTGTTCCATCCATGGGCTATAGGCAACGGACACCTTATAAATAATACTGTCTTTCCGGTTTCGGGCATAAAGCGTACGGTAAGGAGGCAAATAGCCGGGAGACGGTTGAAGCGCCTGCCTCCTGTGGTCGGCACGGGCACGGCGACGTCCGCTCACTACCACAGCGGGCAGTTCTTGCAGACGCCCTGCGCCACGCAGCACGGGAGTGAACAGATAAGCCTCCGCATTCCCTGCTTTTGCATCACTCAGATTGAGTAGCAGTTCTATGTGAAGACTGTCTCCCTGCGTAAAGACGTGCGAACCGAGTGTTAAAGTTCCGCCCGCCCATGCTTCCGCAGTCAACAGTACCCCAACCAGACATCCTATTATTTTCTTCATCCTTTTCATCCAGCCTCTTTAATTTTTAATTTTTAATTGCCTTTTTATCCCAGTCCTCCGCCTTCCGCCCAGTCCGACGAACTGAGCTGTGTCACTACAATCTTCTGCCCGATGGTTACCAGCAGGTCAAACTCCTGTTCCGTATTTTCATCCAGACTGACAGGCAGTTTGCGAAAGAACAGTTGCAAGTCAATCTCCTTCATAATCCGTTCATTACCCCGGTAGATACTCAGCAACGGATGTGATCCTGATGTCAGGCGATACGTTACCAATTCTCCCGTCAGTTCATCGTTATAGTTCATCGCCGCCTTGGCCTGATGCCATATTACCGGGCTGCCTATGGAGGGAAATGTGAAAGCTCCGTCACCACTGGCCAGCGGTATGTCGTAACCTGCCGGAAAGCCGTATTCGCAAGGCACGCCCCGCAGGCGGAATGTATAGCCTCCCGTTCCTTCCGCCGGATAGTATCCGTCTTCCCAATGTACGGTAATCCGGAGGACGGCGTGGCAGTGGGTCAGGTAGATGGTTCGGTTCACTGAATTTCCCGTAGCGGGAATCTCAAACGTGCTATATCCATAGTATAGCCTTTCGGTGTTCGGTCGATATTCGCTTGTGGATGTTCCTGTAGCTGTTCCCGTGGCCGAAGTCATTGCCAGTTCACGGATTTGTGTCACGCCGGGTTGGGGCGGGGGTACTACATCGCTTTCATATCCCCAGTTTCCCCATGCCACGAGGGTATATCGTCCGGGAGCTAACTCTCCCTGCCAATACTCCAGGCTGTCACCTTTCAGTAACCGGATGTCCTTCAATACTCCGTCCGCATCGAAAAGGAACTGGTGGATGTTGTCCACATACATGGAGAGTTGTCCGGCGTCGGGCCTGCCGGCATAGCGGTAATTCAGCCGTACATTGTAGGGGCACACTCCCGGTTCGTCAAAATCGAACGTGCAGGAGGTGCAGAACCATAGTATGCAACAGAGGATTACCATAACTTTCATCGGATGAAATAAATGAGTGACACACCGGCCCGTGTAGGCCCGAAATAATTCCTTTTATAATGTCCCATGCGCTCGCCGCAGCCCGCGCACCGGTATTTATCATATTCCATGCGGGCATATCCGCCGCCAATTACGGCTTCTATCGAGAAGCGGTCGCCCAGTACCCAGTGATAACCGTAAGTGATACCTCCGCCATACAGGTTGCCCCGGTAAATAATGTCTTCCATACCCGAAAAGAAAGGGATCTGGCCTACGTTGTAGTAAGCGTAATGTCCGTGCACTCCCAGGAAGTGTCCTTCGAACTTGCGGCAAGGCCAATAGCGTAATTCCGGTTGTATCAGGTAGAGATTCAGTTTCATATCATTGCCGAACTTCCAGGCATTGTAAGCCCCGTTCAGTGCCATTGTGAAATGACGGCTGATGCTGGTTTCCACTCCTGCATTGGGTGTGGTAGTTCCCCACAATAGCAGGTCGGTACGCAATGCCACGCGTTGGGCAAAGGCAGCGGTACTCATCAGACTGAGCAGCAGGAACAGCAAATAAAGTCGTTTCATGGCAATTCGGATTTATTGCACGGTTTTAGATATGGGGTATGGAGTTCTCGATAAGGCATTCACTCACGGGAAGTTCGGCTATGGAAATTTCCATCAGATAAAGGCGTGTCATCTGATTGACAATGCCCAGTTTGCGGGCTGTCGTCCCATAACAGGAATAGAATTTTTCGTCACTGGGGCGGTTGAAGTAAACGCCTTCTCCCAATGCTTCAAGAATGGAAAGGAGGTTGATTTGATGATATGCACAGGCAAGGCGGTAGGATTCGAGGCGGCTATCAGACTGATTATCCGGTCGATTTTCTATCAGTGCTATCAGGCGTCCTTTTGATAGCTTTTGCAGCAGGTACGTAATTTCGGAAGGCGAAGGATTAAGGGAAGTACTTAACTGGTAATCCTTATACTGTATGTCGTGCAGTACTGCCAGGGCGAGTTTTGTTCTGAGTGTTAACATAGCGCTTGCTTTTTATGTAGATTATTGTCTGTTTTGTTTGGAATGTTCCGATTCCCGGTAGGAAACGGAACGGGCGCTATTGCAACCATAAATTAGGTGGATAATAATCGTCCCTCCTAACTAAAAAGGAAGACAATTACCAATTTTACCTTCCTGTATTCCTCAATTTTATAATGAGATGCTCCATATTAAGATATGGGTAAGGGGAACTTTGTATTCAAACAAAAAAAGTGAAAGCTTTTTAATCAATACAAAGAGCTTTTCCACTGATATGCCATATTATTACAGGAATATAATATTTATTGACATGACTTTTTGAGACAAAATCTAGCTTTCAGGATAAGAGAGATGTTTTTGTCGTGTCTGGTGTTGTAATTTAACTGATTTTTTACAGAAAACTGGGAAACTTCGATAAGTATTTCCTGCTTTCCTTGTTTATTTCAATTGGAAATTGTTCCTTTACCGCCGGAATCGTTCCGTTTCCTACCGGGAATCGGAACAGAAATATGAAGCTCATTCTTAGTGTTTTTCCTCACTTTATCATTTCGATTTACTTTTCCCCTTTCTTTTCTCTTCCATTCCTTTTCTGCCATCGGATTAACCAACGCTGCCATCTGCAAGTTTACCACCGCCAGTTGTTCATCAGAGAACGATCTCAAATAAGTATGCGTAATTTCCTCTGAAGCATGGCTCAACCCTGCACTAATCTTAGATACGGGTATATCCTCATTATATGCCAATGTCGCCCACGTATGGCGTGCTACGTATGAAGTCAGTCTCACTTCCAATCCCAATCGCTCGGATAACCGATACAAATGTTTATTGTAAAGTCGCAAGGCACTTTCATACTGTTTTCTTTCCTCAGGTATACTTCCCGATTGGCGTATAATCCTTAATAAATAGGGTGAACCCGAATCATCACATAAATATCTCTCGATAATTTCCCACATCCACGGTTCAAGCGTAATCGTCAACATCCTCCCCGTCTTGCTACGGCGATAACAAAGCACATTATCCTGAATGTCCGTCTTCCTCAAATAGGCCAAATCAATAAAAGGAATCCCTCGTAGATAATAAGAAAGAATAAACAGATCCCGTGCCATCCCCAAACTGGGCGTATCCTCCAAATCAGCATCCGCCACCATACGAAGCTGTTCAATACTCAGCGCCCTTTTCCTCGTCTCCTCGTATCCCATAAACACCTCACTAAAGAGTTGCTTAGCGTCTTTCAGTTCTTTCTCCTTTTCTGCTTCTCGACAAATAGCTCGCAACGCTCGGAAATAGCACGCTGAAGTATTACGTGAACATCCCGAAGCCCACAAATAGTGTTCAAAGCCCAAGAAAAATCCTGCCGTCAATTCTTTAAAAGTAACTAACTCCATATTAGCAAACTCTTCCAAGCTATGCAGCATACTCCTGCAAGTATGTTCCGCTGAGAACTTAAACAACTTCCCTAAACTATCCGCATGAGCCACAATACCTTCTTTTAATATCTTTATTTTCATCATACTGTTCTTTTAATTAATGATTATTCCTTTCCAAACCCCACTCTCCATCATTTGTTTTGGGTGAAAAAGGAGATAAATATCAAAAGTAAGAACAGGAGAGATAAACGCTTGTCACGAAACATGCATAAATACCTGTATCTAATGTATATAAACAAAAAAAGTAGTCATTTGCATCGGTAGCTGAAAAGGGATTTTTACGGTTGGAAATCATGTTTTCAAGGAATATTCCTTTTCCCTCCCGTAAGGCTTGCTGCTGTTCCTTACTAAGTTTGACATCCTTTATTTCATCGGGGATTTGGATGCTGCTTGCACGCATGGAAACCAGTTCATTCGTCACCTTATCCACGCTGACGAAAGAAGGTATCATTTCACCTGTGATGTAGTTTTTCAGGTTTACTATCCGTCCCATATTGCCCGTTTCAAGAAGATTGGCTTTATCCTCTTTGGAAAATTCATGCCCGAAGAATGGGCGTTCAAGTTCCGGCTTTTGGCGAATGCCGTGTATCGCCAAAAACACATTCCCGTCCTTGTCATGCCGGAAAGATAGGCGTGCGTCCAGTTTCATAATGGCGGAATTGTAGTTACCTGCGATGGAGAATGCATCGGGCGACTTGTACCCCCTTAAACATGGGTTCTAAAGCCTTTGCCTTTTCAAGCTGTTCTTTGGAAAGCCCGAAGTTTTTCAGGGCTTCCCAGTCCACCTTATCAGGGTCGATAACATACTTTTTTGTCAGGTTGTTGCGGTGCTTGTGCCGTTGCTTTCTGCTGCGGTTGCTGTACCTGCTGTTGTGTTTGGTTCGATTGTTCGTTCTTCACTTCCTGTTTCTGTGTTTCGGGTGTCGGATGGTCGAGTTGTCCTTGATTATCGGTGTAATCTTGGGAAGTTCAATTTTAGGAATTTTGAAGAAGTTGAAACGGGTCGGGTTCTTCAACTGGTTCATCATGTTGGAAAAGAAGTTGGAACAGAAATCGCCGTGACGGTCGAATTTCAGAAGTTCGCTGTTTTTCTCCGGCGGTACGGTTTGGAGTTCCCCGTTTTCATCCACGCCTTTCACTGCGCTGATTGTCTTTTTCTCCTTATCCAGTACAAGAAGAATATCCATCATCTGTTCGTCAGTGGTGGATTGGCTGGCTGTGTTTACATCCATAACTTTTTGAATTTTAGTGAGTAAATAAAAATTTCGAAAGTAAAAGTAAGGATGAAATAGAGTATATTTAAGGATTTGGGGATGGGTGGCTTTATTAGTCATCGTTTGGCTTCATTTGTCTTATTCCAATGTATTACAAACAAAGTTAAGAATGGGAATATTACAAACATCCCTTTTCTTAAAGTCTATATTGGAATAAACATTAAGAAAAGGGATGTTTATACTAAGGTCTTTTCTGATTTAAAATAGATTTAATTGATTATTTCTTAAATCATCTTCGATTAAGTTTTCTCCTATTATTATTCTATCATGCAACTCTTTGACTTTGCTAATGCTATATTCGGCAGGAATGAATCTAAATATTGAATTGGCTACATAATTTCTATCTAATTCAAAGCCTAACCATCTTCTATGTAGATTGTCACAAACTTCTCCCGTTGTGCAGGAACCTGCAAATATGTCAACAACTAAATCATTTTCATCCGTTAGCATATTTACAAAAAACTCAGGTAATTTAGTTGGAAATCTTGCTGGATGTGATTTTATATTAAGCTTTTTGCAGTAAGTTAAATATTTGGAATTACTTTCACTATTAGATATTTGTAACAAATTTGAGGGTATTGCCCCACCATTGTCTGAACCAAAACTGGTACTAATATTATGCCCACTTGGTCTTTCTTTAGCTTGATAATATTTCTCAGGATTATCCAAAAGTTTTTTCATTCTATCCGAATAAGGTGTTAAGACTTTTGTTACGTCCGATTTTGGAAAATCAGACTTACTAAACCACCAAACTGTATTAACAGAATCTTTAGCTCTCATCTTCCTTTTGTTTACCCATTCAATAGGTGAAGGTAACTTAGACGGATTATACCAATAAAATTCTTCCGCTAAATGGTATCCTAACACTTCACAAAAGTGTATCAATACTTTGAAGTTATATAAACTTCTGATAGGCTTTCCCTTTTCATAAGCACCTCCTAGATCAATGACCAAACTACCATCTTCTTTTAGTTTAGGTAATAGTGCCTTTGCAAATTCAGCAAGCCATTCAATATATTCATCTTGGTCTTTATTCCCATACTCTTTTTTTCTTAATAATGCAAATGGGGGACTTGTGATAACCAAACTTACGCTATCATCCTCCAACTGGGTTATTAAATTTAGCGAATCACCACAATACACTGAACCGTATTGTGTATTATAAACTGCATTGTCTAACATTTTTCTATCTTGATATTTGTGCAAAGATAGCCATAATTTTAGTAATCATCAATTAAATGCCGAATATATTCGGAGTGAAAAACAAAAAGCTATCCCGAACTTTGTAAAATCATAGAGATAGATATGTGATTATGGTAAACGAAACGGATGTTTTGAACAATATAGGTAAGATTATAATTCAAAGGCGTAAAGAATTAGGTATTACCCAAGAAGACTTAGCATACTCTGCTAATGTTGATAGGACTTACATAGGATATATTGAGAATGGTAAGCAAAATATTTCCATATCAATTTTATGTAAAATAGCCAATGTATTAAATTTAAACATGAAAGACTTTTTTTAATTATGGATAATATTGAAAAACTAAATAATCTTTTTCCACATATTAGGGAATATCAAAAACTTGCATCTGAATTGTATAGTATTAATGATGTATTTCAAGATAATGGGGGTAAATTACTACAGGTATTAATGATTACAGGATTGCAGAATCTTGATGGTAGTAGGGAAGGAAATGACGCTGTTGATTCCGAAGGAAATGAATATGAATTAAAGTCAGTGAATATAAATTTAACACAGTCTTTTTCGACAAATCATCATCTAAATCAACATATTATAGATAAATACAGAAAGGTTGATTGGATATTTGCCGTATATAAGGATATTGAATTGGTAGAAATCTATAAAATGACACCTGAGATGATTGAGCCATACTATACAAAATGGGAAACTCAATACAAGACAACAGGGAAAGATATTAACAATCCTAAAATACCACTGAAGTTTGTTAGAGAAAATGGTATTGAAATCTACAAAAACAAAGAGGGTGCTGATTTTTTTTATGCTCCTATTATAAATGATAAAGAACATATAGAATTGAATAAGATTAAGCAAGGGGAGCTATTTTGACTCCCCTTGCTTAATCTTACTTTTTCAACAAGCGCGTAAATCCGGGTCGTTCTTTATCCGTTCCATTTCGTCCGTGATAATCTGCTGGACTTCCTGTTTGAGCCGGTTGTAATTCGCCTGTATTTCTTCCTGCATCCGGTCGTTTCCGTCCCCGTCCCTGAAATCTATAATTTGGGGCAGCTTCTTATAGTTGGCTGTTTCCCGCTTCACTTACTCGTTGGTACTAAACCATTCTTTTTCATCTTGTCTTTTTTCAGGTAAAACAATACGCTGAATGTACTCTTTTCATTTTTCATACTCTCACTTTTTTTAGATTGTAAAACTAATTTTAATCACTGAAAATGAGATGAATAGAGTATGGACAAATCTCCTCAAAAGTAAGCCATTTTCCGACAATCGTACCCCCTAATCGTTTTTTGGGGAAGGGGGTACGATTTGGATACTAAAGTGACCCCTAAAGTGTCTTAGATCACGGACTTTATACAAAGAAAAGGTAACTCCTACAATACCTTGATATTGTAGGAGTTACCTTTTCTTTGTCTGGTTTTGTCCAGCTTCCTAGTGATCCGCTTGGGGCTCGAACACTTTATATTATGCTTCTGTAACCATTTGATTATCAACCTCTCTAAGATATCAGGTTTGTGAAGTCCTCCGATTTCACCCTGTTTTACCTGCTGCATTTTACAGTGGTATTCATCCTTCTATCATATTACAAAGTTACGAAATTTCTATTTGATATGCTAATTTATGAGCCATTAATTGAACGTAGCACTCTTATAATCAGATGAATATTATACAGGACACCTTTGATAATATTTCAGACCGGATAGAGAATCTACTCTTGAAAAGCCTTACAATAATTATCTTCCAATAACTTTTCCACATCTGATTCTTTATACAAGATCTTCCCTCCTAACTGATAATAAGGAAGGA
>ERZ856578.4019-NODE-4019-length-20651-cov-10.635025_pt1 | contig 20651 bp, 23 predicted proteins | sample MGYA00514384_ERZ856578 | MGnify/ENA primary metagenome ERZ856578 (study PRJEB29103, sample SAMN06111958) | human gut metagenome | biome: human gut; feature: ankylosing spondylitis patient; material: healthy_person | host: Homo sapiens | place: China:Hangzhou... | reverse complement strand
AACCGCTGTGAATGGATTGGCTCAGACGGGAAATGCCATCTTCCCTCTTGCCTGAATCTATAAATGCGGAATATCTCAAGGGCAAGCTGAGAAGGAGGAGGGATTAGGTGACAAACAAAGAATTGTCCCAGCTGTACTATTTAAATAAGGAAATCAAACAACTTGAAAGCAAATTGATGGAGTTAGAAACGACAGCCTACAAGGCAACCTCTAATCTTACCGGAATGCCGGGCAGTGGAAAATGCAGCGATAAGGTAGGACGATACGCGGCAGAAATTGCCGATTTAAAGGCGTTAATTAACCTCAACATTGAGAAGTGCTGGCATGAAAAAAGACGTCTTGAAAGGTATATACAGAGTATTGATGACAGCCTTATAAGGCAGATATTTCAACTGCGATATATTGAAGGAAAGAAATGGGAAGAAGTGGCGGACAAGATCAAAGGAGTTACGGCCGATTCAATCAAAAAGCAATGCTATAGGTATATCCGCCATTCTCAAAAAAATGTCCCATATGTCCCGAGAGAATATGATAAAATGGTATAGTAGAAATTTATAAAAAAATCTGTACTTATTCCGCTAAATTCTTTTCATACAAGGAAACGACCTTTTTTAGAAACGCCGCTCTGCTTTGTTCACCACGCAATGCTTCAATACGGTCAAAATCCTCATTGCGCAAATCCGCGAACCACCTTTTATAGGTTTTTTCGTTATAGCGGCGTTTTACTTCCGTTGATGTTTTTCCCATGTCTATCTCTCCTTACTATAAGCTTGAAAAAATTGTGTACTGGCCTGTACCAGAATCATACCGGATAGAACTATAGTGATGAGTTTGGACCATAAAGGCCATCGGAGGGCCACGCCAAAAATGAATATTAAGGATAAAGTCCAAAAAGATAAGTCTTTCTTTTTCATAAAGTAACCTCCATTGAAATTGGTTAAAAAAAATGCTATACTATATTTACCCTTAAAAAAGGGGCCGGGGCTTTTGCCCCGGCGGGTTGAAACTTTAGGATTTGAGCGCTGTTATCAATGCTGCGACCGCGACAATCGCCTTGATAATCAGTTCCGCAATTTCCTGGGGCTTCAGCCCTTTTTGTTTAGTTTTTTTGCTCGTACTCATCACCTCCCTTCCATGATTATAGTATACCATACTCGTACTAGTATGTCAAGCATTTTTCTTAAAATTTTAAATATTTTTTAAGCTCATGCCTTATGGCGTGGGCTTTTCTTATGCTCATTTTGAGGTGATATGCGTGGAAAAAGAAAAGCTTATAGGCGAATACCAGGCCGAGCTCAAAAAGGTAATGGACCGGATTGAAGAGGCACAGATGGATAGAAGGGAATGCATGAGCACAGAAGGGCGCAAGCGTCTTGCTCTTCTGTATGACATGCGAAATAGCCTCTGTTTCTCCCTGAAGGAATTGACAAAGGATTGATAAGGAGATGAAGAGCGATGAATGACCAAATTAGCATATTCACGGATAATCCAGAATACGAGGCGTTTGTAAATAAATTCAAACCTAAGAAAACCACGGATGACTGCTATACGCCTCCGAAGGTTTACGAAGCGGTAAAAGACTGGGTCTGTGAAGAATATGGGGTTAACCCCGACAATATTGTACGCCCCTTTTACCCCGGAGGCGATTATGAAAACTTCTCATATCCGAAAGGGTGTGTAGTTCTGGACAATCCGCCCTTCTCCATTCTAGCTAAGATTTGCGAGTTTTACCTGGATTGTGAGATTTCATTCTTTCTTTTTGCGCCGTCCCTAACGGCACTAAGCGCAAAGAATGTGTGCATGAGGATGAATCACATTATTTGCGATGCGTGTATTACTTATGAGAATGGCGCTGTTGTTTGCACCGCCTTTGTAACAAATCTCGGCGACAGGGAGACAGTGGCACAGACTGCCCCGAAACTTGGAGCTGCGATCAATACAGCTGTAAGGAAAATCAAAAAAGAACAAGTCCGGCAGCTCCCAAAGTACGAATATCCGGATCATGTGGTGACGGCCGCGCTTATCAATAGATACAGCAAGTATGGTGTCGATTTCAAAATAAAGCGATCTGATTGTGTTAGAATTTCCGCTCTGGATGCTCAGAAGGAAAAAGGAAAAGGAATTTTTGGCGGTGGCTTATTACTGTCTCACAGGGCAGTAGCAGAAAAGAAAGCAGCAGAAAAGAAAACAGAAAAGAGAGCAGCGGAGAAATCAGAAATACATGTTTGGAAGCTGTCGGACCGTGAGTGGGAAATTGTGGAGAGCTTAGGATGATTTACACAAAACAAATAAAAATGACAAAGGATTAATATTGTGATTGCTCCGATCAAATTAAAACGCCTAATAGATCTAATAAATGCCGGGAAAGAACACGAGTTTTACACTTGGGGAGAATGGTTGAAGTCTCGGGAAGATGTTTTAAAACTGGACCATTATGAATGTCAACGCTGCAAGGACGTTAAGCACAAATACCGCAAGGCCAAGATAGTCCACCATGTCAAACATTTAAGAAGTAGGCCGGACTTAGCTCTCTCTATATGGGATGAGGAAACAGGGGAACGCCAGCTTATAAGCGTCTGTAAGCAATGTCATGAAGAACTACACCCGGAAAGTCAAAGACAATTTAAAAATATACGGGCTCCAATCACGGAAGAAAGATGGGATTAATATGGAGGTTATTATTCGAAAATGTATTAATTGCGGCAGATGTTATGCATGCGAAAAATTTTATAAATATAGATGGGGATTTTTGGGAACTCCCCCCTTCTGAAAAACAGAGTAAGTAAAAAAAATACATATTCGGGGGTTTGCAAGACATTTCAGCTTTTTCCAAGGTTTTGCATGACCGTGTAGTAAAAAACAAAGAAGGTGATTGATTTGGCTGGAAAACGACAGCCCGCTGCCAGCCGGTGGTCCAACACGCCGGAATATGTAGAATTAAAAAATGATATGCTGGATGACCTGGACACTCGTGGGTTGGTGGGGCGGCAATACACCGATAAGGTGCAAGAATATATGAATCTTTGGTGTTGGTTAAAAATGCTCAACGAGGATGTTGTAACGCGCGGGGTCTATGTCGAATATTCAAACGGGGCTACGCAAAAAGGGACCACCGACAATAAGTCACTGACTATTGCGACCAGGGTCTCGGCTCAAATGCTGAACATATGGACAGCGCTTGGATTCCGCGAACAGGCGACAAGCTCCAGGCCGCAAACAGGCGGTGAGGATGATGAGCTGTAAGCTTCCTGTGGAGGTAAGCAATTATATTGAAATTGTTGAATCAAATCAACCGCGTGCCTGTAAGGAACAACGTTCCCTGGTCGCTCATGTCCGCAACTGCTTTGAAACGGAGGAGCTTTATGTTGATACCGAACAGCTGAATAAATATCTTGGTTTGATTAAGTATTTCCCCTATGATCGCCTTTTCCCCTGGGAGGCGTTTGTTCTTGCATTATGGGATTGTACCTATAAGGCTGATGGGATGCCACGGTGGAAAACTTTATTTTGCATGGTGGGACGCGGTGCGGGAAAGGATGGTTTTATTGCTTTTGATTCAGCCTGCTCGGTTTCTCCATACAACCCGGTCGCGCATTACAATGTGGACATATGTGCAAATAACGAGGAACAGGCTGTTACTCCGGTCAAAGACCTCGCGGAGGTCCTTGAAAATCCAAAATTTGAAGCGAAGCTAAAAAAGCATTATTACCATACCAAAGAGATTATTCAGGGACGCAAAAATAAGGGAGTAATGAAGGGCCGAACCAATAACCCAAAGGGCCGGGATGGAATGAGATCAGGAAAAGTCGTTTTCAATGAGGTTCATGCTTTTGAAAATTACGACAATATCAAAGTTTTTATAACCGGTCAAGGAAAGGTGGCACAGCCCCGTGTGGGAATATTTACTTCAAATGGAGAAATTTCAGACGGCCCTTTGGATGATTATTTAGCGCGTGGCCGGCGGATTTTGTTTGAAGGCGAACCGGACAATGGATTTTTGCCGTTTATTTGCTGCCTGGAAAATAAAGAGCAGGTGCATGATCCTGAAAATTGGTATATGGCAAACCCTTCCCTTTATTATCTTCCACACCTTCGCCAGGAGATTGAAGATGAATATCGGGATTGGTGCGAACACCCAGAGCAGAACGGCGACTTCATAACAAAGCGAATGGGAATACGGGCAGGGCAAAAGGAGATTAGCGTGACAGACTACGAGAAGGTAAAATTGACCAACCAGAAGCTGCCGAATATGAAAGGATGGTCCTGTACTGTTGGCATAGACTACGCCGAATTATCAGACTGGGCGGCGGTAAACCTTCATTTCCGCCGTGGGCCCGAACGCTACGACCTTAATCACGCATGGCTGTGCGCTCAATCAAAAACTCTCAGCCGGGTGAAAGCCCCCTGGAAGGATTGGGCTAAACAGGGGCTTGTGACGGTTGTCGAAGACGTTAGCATTCACCCCGATTTACTTGCTGCCTATATTCAGCAAGCGGCAGGGATTTATAACATCAAGGGTTTAGCGATGGATCATTTTCGTTGGACCCTGGTGTCTGAGAGTATGAAAAAAATAGGATTTGACGCCAATGACCGAAACCATGTAAAACTGGTTAGGCCTTCCGATATTATGATGATTGAGCCAGTCATCCAGGAGTGCTTCGACCGCGGCCTTTTCCATTGGGGAGATAATCCATGTTTACGGTGGGCGGTGAACAACACCAAGCGGACGCGCAGCTCAAAAAATAAGGGTGTAGACACGGGAAATTTTATCTATGCCAAAATAGAAGGAAAAAGCCGAAAAACAGATATGTTTATGGCGTTGGTTGCCAGCGTAGTTATAGAGCCTGTTTTAGGCGACGGAATGCCCGTTTCAGCCCCTCCAATCGGGGCGATCAGGCTATAGAAAGGCGGTGGTTATTTGGGGCTGGATTTTTTTAAGCTTTTCCGAGCTCAAAAAGAGAAGGGAAAGGTGGAGATGGTAGATGTAACATGCCGGGAGCTGTTTGAGGCCGCTCAAGAATATCAAATCCGCGAACTTTGTTTTTGGATATGCGTTGATATGATTGCAAATGCAATGGGGCGCTGCGAGATTAAAACATTTCAGGGAAACGAAGAGATATTTGAAAAGGAATACTATATGTGGAATTATTCCCCGAACATCAACCAGAACTCAACCATGTTTATGCATAAACTGATTGCACAGCTGTACCAAGACAATGAGGCCTTGATTGTCAACGCTCTCCCTGTGGATGGGAGAGAGACGCTTGTGGTCGCTGATGACTGGGAGGACCCAGAAGAATGGCCCAGCAGGCAAAATGAATATCGCGGAATCGTAGTTGACAACTATCAATACCAATACCCCATTTACGAAAACAATGTGATTCATTTAAAATTAAACCATAAAAATATGCGTCCGGTTGTCAATGGATTATATCAGTCTTATTTTCGTTTAGTACAAGCTGCGATCAAGAACTATGAATGGGATCAGGGGCAGCATTGGAAAGTCCATGTCTCGCAGATGGCGCGCGGAGATGAAGGCTGGGCCCAAAACTTCCAAGCTATGATCGAGGCTCAGGTAAAGCCCTTTCTGAATAGCAACGGGGCGATATTACCGGAATTTGATGGATATGAATACGAGAAAGCAAGCGGAACCAGCGGCGCGAAAGACACACGTGATATTAAAAATCTGATTGAGGACATCTTTGATTTTACCGCCCGGGCCTTTTTAATCCCCGCTGTTCTGGTCAATGGAAAGGTAGAGGGAACTGCCGACGCAAACACCAGGTTTTTGACAAATTGCATTGATCCAATCTGTGACCAGCTTCAGGAGGAAGCCACAAGGAAACGCTATGGCTATGACGGATGGCATAGGGGCGATTTTATCCGTGTGGATTCTTCCTCGATTATACATTTTGATTTGTTTGAGAATGCCGCCAATGTAGAAAAGCTGGTGGGCTCCGGCGCGTATACCATCAACGACGTGCGGAGGGCGGCAAACCAGGCAACAATTAACGAGCCGTGGGCGGATGAGCACTATATGACCCTGAACATATCAACAATGGGACAGGCCACCCGCCCGCTTACTCAGGAAGGAGGAGAAGTTGAATGAGAAAAAACATGTGGGAAATCAAACAGGCTGCGTCTGAGAACACGCTGGATTTGTTTATCTATGGCGACGTTGAAGGAGATAGTTATGATTGGTGGACCGATGAGGTTATTCGCTCTGAAACCTCAGCGAACTTTTTCCGCGAGGAGCTGGCAAAATATCCAAACGTTACCGAGATTAACATTTACATCAATTCTTATGGCGGCTCTGTATTTGAGGGCACTGCGATTTATAACCAGCTCAAACGCCACCCCGCGCACAAGACGGTATATGTGGATGGTTTTGCCTGCTCAATCGCTTCTGTCATTGCAATGGCGGGAAACACCGTAATCATGCCCCAAAACGCTCTAATGATGATTCATAACATGTGGATGGGAACGGTTGGAAACGCTGTTGAACTACGAAAAGCGGCAGACGATCTAGATGTTATCAATGCTGCTGGACGGCAGGCCTATTTACAAAAAGCAGCCGGCAATCTCAGCGAGGAAACACTTATTCAAATGATGGATGAGGAAACGTGGTTGACAGCAGAACAGTGTATTCAATATGGACTGGCCGACCAATTTGCGGAGCAAGAGGCTGATATGAGCAATGCGGGACAGATTTTGCAAAAGGCAAATCTTAATTTGGAGCAGCGAATCGGGATTCAAAGAAGCCTGGCGGCCCAACTGAGGGATCTTGTTCAGAAATTGCCTGAAAATCCCAAAGACAACATGAAACAAAGTAAAGAACCCGGTCCCAGCATTATGCAAATGCTGGCCGGGATTTTTAATGTCTAAAAAAGAAAGGAGAAAAACATGAAATCAAACGACATTTTGAGCCGTGAGGAAATTCGCGGACTACTTCAGAAAGCAATCAGGGAAAACGACACCGAGGGTTTTTATCGGGCGTTTGACCAAATAATTGAATGCATTAATCAGGACATTCAGCAGCGTTATGACGCACGGGTGAACGACCTCAAGCAAGAAATGGATTCTAGGGCTTTGGCCCAGCGCGGGGTGCGGCAGCTGACCAACAAAGAACGCGATTATTACCAGAAAGTTGCAGAGTGTATGCGGTCTAAGGACCCGAAGCAGGCATTGGCAAACGCTGACCTGGTGATGCCCAAAACCATTATGAATGCGGTCTTTGACGAACTACAAACCCGCCATGAGCTGCTTTCTTTGATTGAATTTATCCCGACCACAGGCCTAACCGAAATGATTATGAACACCAACGGTTATCAGGAGGCTGTGTGGGGCAAGCTGTGCGACGATATTGTCAAAGAGCTAGTTTCCGGGTTTGAAACCATCGACATGACACTGCTGAAACTGTCGGCATTTATTCCGGTTTGTAAGGCAATGCTTGATTTGGGCCCGGAATGGCTGGACGATTATGTGCGCCAGGTTCTCTATGAAGCGCTTGCAAACGGCCTGGAGGCTGGAGTCGTCGTAGGCGACGGCAATGAAAAGCCCATCGGGATGAACCGCCAGGTTGGAAAAGGCGTGACTGTTACCGGCGGCGTCTATCCCGAAAAAGCAAAAATCTCTGTTACAGACTTGCAGCCCGGGACTATTGGCAACCTGCTCTCTCTTATTGCTGTTGACCCGAATGGTAAGCCTCGGACGTTGCGAGACGTCGTAATGATTGTCAATCCGCAGGACTATTTCCAGAAGGTTATGCCGGCTACAACCCTGATGGCGCCGGACGGTACATACAGAAATGATGTTATGCCCTATCCTATGCGCATCGTCCAGTCTATGGCGCTAGACCGCGGAGAGGCTATTCTCGGCATTGCCTACAAATATTTTGCCGGGGTCGGTATGGGCAAGGAAGGAAGAATTGAATACGACGATTCCTATCATTTCCTTGAAGATGAGCGTATGTATTTGATTAAACTATACGCCAACGGGTTCCCGATGGACAATAACGCTTTCCTGTTCCTGGACATTTCTGCCTTGCAGCCCGCGATCTGGAAGGTGGAGCAAGTAACGCCGGCAACGCCATCCAATAACGCTGCGCTTTCTGATCTGAAAATCGGCAGCTTGACCCTGGATCCGGCGTTTACTTCTGAAACGACTACCTATACCACAACCACTTCCAATGCAACCAACACTATTACGGCGACACCAGCAGACGCAAAAGCCGCTATTGAAGTGAAGGTTGGCGAAGCCGAGGTTGATAACGGCTCAGCTGCCACCTGGCAGGAGGGCTCCAACACAGTGACAATCAAGGTAACTGCGGCCGATGGTAAAACTACAAAAACGTACACAGTTACTGTCACTAAATCGTGATGAAGCGGGCGGAAATTCCTGCTGAACTTCTTGCAGACGTTAAAAATTATCTGAATATTACCTGGGAGGACAAGGCCACGGATGGGAAGATCCGTGGCCTTATTGCCTCCGGTTCGGTTTATTTGGACGGAAAAGGCGGAGAAGCGATGGACTATGAAACCGATGGAGAGCCCCGCACCCTGCTTTTTGAATATGTACGTTATATGCGGGATGGAGCGCAGGACGTGTTTGAAAACAACTATTTAGCAAGAATCCTTGCCATGCAGAACGAAAGGGCGGTGGGCCGGCATGTGGAAAGCGCCGCACCGTCCGGCTGACAATCAAATCACGCAAGTGTTTAATGATGGTCTGGTGACGGTTTACGCTGTCACAGACATTGCAGAGCCCGGCTATCAGCCTAAACCGGGGCTAAAGAAAAAGCTTACCCTTCGTTATGAAGAGCAGCGGCTCGGTATTCAGCGGTTATATAGCGGACGGCAAAACCAGGTTGAGCTTGAACGGGTTATCAGAACGCCGCGGGCTGGTGATGTAAATAATCAGGATGTTGCGGTTACTGAGGACGGAAAACAGTACCGGATAGATACGGTCCAATCCGTACAGAATGTTTTCCCTTCAAGTATGGATATAACCCTTGCAAAAATTGAGCAGAGGTTTGAGGTTTCAAATGAGATGGTTTGAAAAAATTATTGCTGTACACACAGCGGTGACAGACGCGGTGAGTCATGCGCAGAGAATAAAGTCGGAGCGCTATTTTGTCTGGCAGGAAGAAGGAGCAAATGATTTTGAAGCTGGAAACCAACATGCGGAGCGAACGATAACCGGAAGCACAGATTTGTTTACTAAGCAGGAGTTTGACCCCTGGAAGGATGATTTTGAAACCTCTCTAAATAATAATGAAATAGCCTGGTTCCTTAATTCGGTTCAATTCGAGGAGGACACAGGCTTTTATCATTATGAATGGGTGTGGGAGGTGCTGGATGGCTAAATGGCTAATGCACGGGCTCGATGACTATGCTGAGCATTTGCAGGCAATCAAAAAAAATACCCGCGAAATTATTGGAGCTGGCGTGTATGAAATGGCAAATGTTGTAGCTAATGAAATTAGGCACGGGATTGAATCCTTACCTAAAAAGACCGGGGTCACTCAAAAAGGTCTAGAAGAAGGTTTTGGTGTTTCTCCAATGCAAAATGACGACGGCTATTTAAACGTTAAAATCGGATTTGATGGGTACAACGAGAAAGGTGTTCCGAATGCATTAATGGCTCGTATTTTTGAGAGTGGGACCAGCACTGTGCAAAAGCACCCGTTTGTCCGCACGGCTGTGAGTAGATCACGGGAAGAAGCCTTGCGAAAAGGGCGAGCGGCTGTTGATGAAAAAATTTATTCAATAGAGAAGAACGTAGACAAAACATAAGAAGGAGAAATTATTTCCTTCTTTTTTTCGGAAAGGAGAAAGCAATGGCGGCAGGTAAAGTTATTACGGGATTTTCAAAGCCCTATGTAGCAGTATATTCGGCCTCTGGCGGAACCGTCACCTATTCCAAAGGGATGGAGCTGGCGCGAGGTGTTGGCGTAAGTACGGATTATGAGGTTGGAGACAGCAACCCGTTTTATGCAAACAATGTGGAAGCTGAAAATGTTCCCGGCGTATTCACCGGAGGGACGGCGACGCTTACGGTTGACGGGCTATTTGCCGAGGCGGAAGAGTTAATTTTTGGCCTACCGGAGCCGGAATCATTTGAATATGGGGCGGACAAAACCGTTCAGGTCCGTAATTATGGAGAAGCGGCGGTTCCGCCCTATGTTGGAATCGGTTTTATTATCCGGTACATGTCGGGCGGCGTGACTACATATGCCCCCTATGTTTTAACAAAGAGCCGGTTCCAAATGAGCGGAAACGAGGCGAACACTCAGGAGGAATCTATTGAATGGCAGACCAGGGAGCTCACAGCCGACCTAATGAGGGATGATACCCCGCAGAAAAATTTCCAGAAGATTTTTGACGATCAGGAGACCGAAACCGAAGCAGAGGAAATTCTGAAGGCTTTCTTCAAGATTACCGGAGGAGGCGCGTAAGATGGTAAGCATAACCGTTGGAGGGAAAGAATATCCGCTAGCATTGACCGTGCAGGCCTTTTCAGATATTTCCGACCTTTGCCCCGGCAAGGATTTTGACAGAATCAACGAGATTAACCAGCTGCCTACCGGGGAGCTGGCAAAAGTTTCAATCAAGATTTTGGCGGCGCTGAGCAATGGTGCTGAAGAGCAGCGGGCCTTTGGTGATCCGGCGTACGAGAAGCAACCGCTCAATACAAAGGAGCTTCTCAATATGCCCGTCAACGAATATCTTTCTTTGTGTCAAGGCGGAATCCTGGCAATTATTGCTAAGGCTATGGGCGGGGAAACCGTGGAGGTTGAACCCGCAAAAAAAAAGGAAAAAGCCGCAAAATAAGGTTTAACCGGGCCTGGTTTTTATTCTATGGAAGAATGCTGAATATGAGCAAGCAGGAAATCCTATGCACCTCTTATGCAGAGATGTGCGACATGATTTCCTGCTTTTCTATTTTTAATGGAGCAGAGCCTAAAAAGATAAAAGAACCCTGTTCTATGGACGGATTGCTAAAGCTGAGGTGATAAAATTATGGCCGTAAATATCGGACCTAAAATCGGAATTGACGGGGAAGCAGAGTACAGAAAACAACTCAATAATATTATTGAACAGGCAAAAACGCTTGATACGGAAATGCGGCGTGTCACCTCTTCCTTTACGGAGAATGACTCCGAGCAGGAAAAGCTTTCCGCACAAATGAAGGTTCTAAATGAACAGATTCGCGTGCAAAAGCAGCGGGTCGATCTATTAGATCAGGGCCTTAGAGAATCGTCGCAAAAATATGGGGATAGCGCTACACAAACCCTAAAATGGCGGCAGGCGTTGAACGACGCGAAAACATCGTTGAACAATATGGAGCACAGCCTTGATTCAACAGATGATGGTATCGAGGATGTTACTGAAAGCATGAAAGACGGGGAAAAGGCTGCTTTTTCGTTTGGTGACGCCTTGACCGCAAATCTAACCGCTTCAGCAATAACCGGTGCGCTCAGCTCGCTCAAAGATGGAATAGACGGGATTGTCGAGGGCTCGAAAGAATATCAAAAAATCATGGGCAGCCTGGAAGTTTCCAGCGAGCGTGCCGGCTACAGCGCGGAGGAGACGGCTGAAACCTATAAAACGCTTTACGGTGTCCTTGCCGACGACCAGACAGCGGCTACAACGACCGCGAATCTCCAGGCGCTGGGTTTAGAGCAGGAACAGCTTACAGAGCTGACAGACGCGGCAATCGGCGCATGGGCCACATATGGCGACAGCATTCCGATTGATGGGCTCGCTGAAAGTATCAACGAAACCATCAAGGCCGGTACGGTAACGGGCAATTTTGCAGATGTGCTGAATTGGGCCGGCACCAACGAAGACGAATTTAACGAAAAGCTGAAGCAGGCAAAATCTCAGACCGAACGAACCAACATCGTCATGCAAGAGCTTGCCAGCCAAGGATTGCCAGACGCCGGACAGGCATGGAGAGATACCAACAAGGATCTGGTAGAGGCCAACGAGGCAACCTCTGATTTTCAGGATAGCACAGCAAAGCTCGCAAAAAAACTCAGCCCGGTCTCCACTGCTGTGCAGCGGGGCTTTAATGGGATTGTCGATTCGGCCCTGGAGCTAACCGAGGATGTGGACATTGACGGCTTTGTAGACGCGATTGATGATGGCTTTGATTTTATCAAAAAGACAGTGTTGCCGGGAATTAAGGGCCTGTTTGATTTTGTGATTGACAACAAGGATGCAGTTATGGTCGGTTTAACCGGTATAGGCGCGGCTTTTGCCACCTGGAAGGTAGCGACCACAATTTCAAATGTCACGAAAACAATTAAAGCCATGACGGATGGCGTTAAGGGCGCAAATACTGCGATGAAGCTTTTCAACGCGACCCTTGGTGCAAATCCGGCAATGGCTGTTGCTACCGCTGTAGGCCTTCTGGTGACAGGAATTGGCTTTTTGATCGCTGAGACCCAAAAGGAAACCGAAGAGGAGCGCATCGCACGCGAAGCCCTAGAAGCAAAAAAGAAGGCCCTTGACGAAACTATAACCTCTTATGAAAACGCACGAGACGCCGCTTATGAATCCGCAAATGCTGACCTGGCACAGATTCAGAACGCAGAGAAGCTTTATAGCGAATTAACAACACTTGCCGATGAGACTGGAAATGTGACAGATAAAGACCGGGCGAGGGCGCAATTTATCTTAGGAGAGTTAAATGCAGCTCTGGGCACCGAATACGAAATGACAGGCAATCAGATCAAGAACTATCAAACCTTGCAGGATGAAATCGGCAAGACGATAGAGACAAAGCGTGCAGAGGTCATGCTGGCGGCTCAAGAGGAAGTGTACAAAGAGGCTATAAAGGCCCGTTCGGCAGCAGAAGAAGACGCGAATATAAAATATAAGGAACTACTTGAACAGCGCCAAAAAATGGAGGAAAAATATGGCGCTTTTGTCGCGGAGCATACTCAAGAGGAAATCAACCAGATGGAACTAAGCGGAAATGCGGAAGCGCTCGCGTATAATACGCAGATGGAACTATTGAAACAAAAAGAAAATGCGTACAAAGAAAGCGATGCTACTTTAAACGGTATTTATCAAAATATTACAGCATATGAGGCGGCGGCCACAGCGGCTTTAAGTGGCAATGTTGATGAAACCGTTGAAATTCTCGGAAAGCAAAATGACGGATTTAAAACAGCCGCAAGCGTTGCGGGCGAATCTACCGAGGAGCAGAAGCGAATCCTTGAAGAACAATATGAAAACGCATTACTTACCCTTGAAAGGTACGAGCAGAAATATAATGAGGGAATAGAAGGTTATAACGAGGACACCCTCAATACGCTCAGGAAAACTGCCGAAAATGCAAAGATAGAGGCTGAAAAAATTGGCGCTAATATAGGCTCTAGCACACAGCTTGGCCTTTATAACGCCTCTGCCAGTTTGACCAATACTGTGGGCAGTGTTTTCGGCAATGCAATCAATGCAGCCAAAAAAGCGTTAGGCATCCATTCTCCATCAAAAGTATTTAAACAGTTTGGCGCGCTTTCGGGTGAAGGCTTCGAGCTCGGGCTATCGGACAGTATGAAAACAGCCTTTAAATCCACAGAAAAGGAAATAAAGGCCGGAATGTCCAGGCTGTCCGCTCAAGCCGATATTCATCCCTTTAGCCTTCCGAGCAGCGCGATTTCAGCCGGCAACGTGTACACCAAAACTAATTCCTATGGCGATTTTACTTTTACCGTGGTTGCACATCCGGGTATGGATGAAGAGAGAATCGCCGATGTTGTTATGCAGAGAATGCAGGCAGAGGTATTAAGAAGGGAGGCGAGCTTTTCTAAATGAGCGTTATATTTTGGGCTGGCGTGCCGTCGTATAGCTGCAATGTGGTCGTTGAGCGGTTTCCAAATCAGCCGGGCCCTTCCCGGCGCTATGAAACAATTCAAGTCGCAGGCAGAAACGGCGATTTGTTGATTGATACAGGGGCGTATGACAACTACACTCAGCCCTATGAAGTGTATTTCAACGCCAATCAAAACAAAACTCCAGCGGGCGCAAGGGCTGTCCGCGCCTGGCTTCAATCTCCTATCGGCTATCAGCGCCTCGAAGATAGCTATGATCCTGAGTTTTACCGTATGGCCTATTATGCCGGGCCTACCGAGATTGAAAATGCGATGAACCTTTTCGGCCGGCTAACGATTTCCTTTGTGTGCAAGCCGCAGCGGTGGAGAAAGGACGGCGAACGCTCTATTCCAATGGCTAAGGCCCAAACGCTGTATAATAGTTTATTCCCGGCTCTGCCGTTGATTAAGGTCAACGGGACAGCAGCCGGGAATTTATATGTAGGCTCTTATCGCGTTCAGATTAAAGAGCTCAACGATTATATTATGCTGGACAGCGAATTGCAGGACGCCTACCGTGAAGAGCAGAACAAAAACAATACAATCTCCGCCAGCGCCTTTCCGATTCTTGAACATGGAGAGAATGCAATCAGTTGGGACGGCGGCATAACCGGCATAGAGGTTACGCCTAGATGGTGGACGATATGACAACGCCTAAGCTGCCAATGGACAGAAGCAAGCCGATTATGAGCCCAGCTAGTGCCAGGATAGAGAAAATTAACACGCAGATTTTTATCATAAGTGGCGTAATACCCCTTGCTTCAGCTATGGGGATATAAGCCACACCATGTTTCCCCGTTAGGAGGGCAACATCTTGCATTAGATAGTAAATAGTAGTATAATATTTTCTATGAAATATAAGAGCAACAACAATGTGGTGTACTCCTGCAAATATCACGTGGTTTGGTGTCCAAAATATCGCCGCAAGGTCTTGGTCAACGGTATCGCTGTACGCTTAAAGGAACTCATAGAGGAAATTTGCTGTGAGCTTCGCATCGACGTCATAGAGATGGAAATCATGCCGGATCATGTGCATTTGCTCATGGAAGTAGACCCGCAATTTGGCATCCATAAAGCTGTGAAGCAAATAAAAGGACGCACATCCCGAATTTTGCGTCAGGAGTTCGGAACGCTCCGTTCAAGGCTACCCTCACTGTGGACAAATTCCTACTTCGTATCCACCGTTGGCGTAGCTCCGTTGTCTGTCATCAAACAGTACATCGAAAATCAGAAAAAAGTGTGAGGTGTGGAGATGGAATATAGCTATAAATTCCGCATCTATCCCAATGAGGCACAAGCACAACAGATACACAAGACCTTTGGTTGCTGTCGTTTTGTCTGGAACCACTATCTTGCTAAGCGGAAAGCGGTCTATGAGCAGGACGGCAAGACTTTCAACTACTATGGCTGTGCCGGAGATTTGACCCAACTCAAGAAGCCACTGGATTGGCTGCGGGAAGTAGATGCTACTGCTCTGCAAGCTTCTTTGCGGGATCTGGATACGGCCTTTCAGAACTTCTTCCGGCGGGTAAAGCAAGGCGAAAAGCCCGGCTATCCCCGGTTCAAAAGCAAGCACGACCATCGGCAGAGCTACAAGAGCAAATGCGTGGGGACAAATATCAAAGTTCTGGACAAGGCCGTACAGCTCCCGAAACTCGGTCTTGTAAAGTGTCGTGTTTCCAAAAAGGTAAAAGGCCGCATCCTGTCTGCCACAGTGTCCCGCAATCCAAGCGGCAAGTACTTTGTCGCCCTGTGCTGTACCGATGTGGAGATAGAGCAGTTGCCCTCTACCGGAGTTGCTGTTGGTCTTGACATGGGCTTAAAGTCGTTTGCCGCTGCCTCGAACGGCATGGAATACCCCAACCACAAGTATCTCGCAAAATCCCAGAAGAAACTGGCCCGTCTCCAGCGGCAGCTCTCCCGAAAAACAAAGGGGAGCAACCGCCGGGAGAAAGCACGGCTTCAGGTGGCAAGACTCCATGAGCATATTGCAAACCAGCGGCAGGACATGCTGCACAAGCTGTCCACCCAGATCATCAGGCAGAACGATGTCATTTGTATAGAGGATTTGACCCCGAAGAACATGGCCAAGAATCAAAGGCTGGCAAAATCCATTGCAGACGTTTCTTGGGGAGAGTTCCGGCGGCAGTTGGAGTATAAGGCAAAGTGGCAGCACAAAGCGTTGGTAGTAGTAGACCGGTTCTTTCCGTCCAGCCAGCTATGCTCCGCCTGCGGTGCTCAGTGGACGGGGACAAAAGACCTCGCCGTGCGGGAGTGGGTCTGCCCGGAGTGCGGCGAACACCACGACAGAGACATAAACGCCGCGACAAACATCCTCAACGAAGGACTGCGCCTGTTGGCGTAGTCAGCATATATGGTAGGGCGGGACACGCCCAAACCTATACGCTCGGGGACACCGTGTAAGACCTCGCATGGGCAGGCTGTGGTGGTTGAACCGAGAATCCCCCGGCTTTCGCCGTGGGGAGTGTCAAATGCCAAGCTCCATACCGTGATAAGCGCGGTAAAATCATGCCCTATGCGCAATACACAGAATCGGGCCTGTTTGAAATCAAGGAAAGCTTCAACGAGAAAACCCAATGGAGCGGAACGCAAACGCTCATCACTCCCAAAGGCCGCGAGACATTCCGGCTGCTTTACTTAAAAACAGCCTAAAACTCAACAGAACCACGCTCAACATTCGGGCGTGGTTTTCTTATGCCTATTTTTAGGAAGGAGGAAAACTGTGATTCTTTTATACCCGGAAACCGAGACAGCTTTTGAAAACAATGGTTTAGGTGCTTTATCCGATACCGTATCTATGAAGGTTACGCAAGAACTAAATGGCGTATATGATTTGGAAATGCAGTACCCTATTTCTGGCATTCATTACTCCGAGATCTTAAACCGCCGGCTTCTTTTTGTTAAACCGGACCCTTATCACGACCCGCAGCCTTTTTCTATCACACAGATTACAAAACCGCTTTCCGGTATCGTTACCATATATGCCCGGCATATTGCCTACAAGCTGACCGGAATTGTTGTCTCGCCATTTAAGGCAAGCAGCTGTCAATCGGCACTGATTGGCTTAAAGGAAAATTCGTCAACGGAAAACCCTTTTGATTTCTGGACGGACAAATCTACATCGGCGGCGTTTGAGGTATCGGTTCCTTCTGCGGTTTGGTCATTATTGGGGGGCTCAGAAGGGTCCATTCTCGATGTTTACAGGGGCGAATATGAGTTTGACCGCTTTTCCGTGAAGCTGTGGAACAAGCGCGGAAGGGACAACGGCGTTACAATCCGTTATGGCAAAAATCTGACGGATTTACAGCAGGATGAGAATATTTCCAATGTGGTGACCGGCATTTATCCATATTGGAAGGGTAGTGATGGAACGCTTGTCGAGTTGCCGGAAAAAATAGTTAATGCTCCAGGTACTTATAACTTCCAGCAAATCGCTCCCAAAGATTTCACCACGGATTTTAAAGAGCAGCCAACAGAAGAGCAGCTAAGAGAATGTGCACAAGCCTACGTCAAGAATAATGATATAGGCATACCAGCGGTTTCAATCTCCGTTTCGTTCCAGCCGTTGGAGCAAACTGAGGAATACAAAGACCTTGCCCTGTTAGAGCGTGTGAATTTAGGCGATACGGTAACGGTAGAATATCCTAACCTCGGTGTCTCAGCAACAGCAAGGTGCGTTAAGACCGTTTATGACGTTCTGAAAGACCGCTATGAGAGCATTGAATTAGGACAGCTAAAAAGCAATATCGCTGGTACAATAGCTAACCAACAGCAGCAAATTCAAGATTTTCCTAATTCAACAGTTTTTCAGCAGGCTGTGGATAACGCCAATGGATGGATTACCAACGGGCAAAAAGGGGAGATGGTGGCCATACAAAAAAATGGGAAATGGGTTGAGATTGCAAGCCTAGATACCGGGGACATTGCCACAGCTCAAAGCGTTTGGCGTTGGAATAATGGAGGTTTTGGACATTCTAACACAGGATATAATGGTGATTTTATTAATGCCTTGTTGGCAGATGGCAGTATAAATGCCGCAGTTATTACCACAGGGATATTAAATGCAAACGTTATCCGGGCAGGCATTATTAAGTCTTTAAAAAATCCTAACGTATATTTTAATTTGGACACTGGAGAGCTAGCCTCTAACAAGCTTGTTTCCTCTGATACTAACATTATTGCGATTATCGGACGTGATACCATTAGCGAATCAAATCGCGATGGATTTGCTCTTTATGATGGTTCCACTAAGCTTTTGAGAATAGGACATTATGCAGCAAGTGGAGCCGGAATTATGACAGATAGAGACTTCGATATTGAGTTTGGAAGGCTCCGAAACTTTCGTATTTCTGATGGAGGTCTTACAGTCTTTCAATATACCCATGTCGGTGGCTATCTTAGCATTTATCGTCCGACATCATCTTCATCGGTAAGCGTCCTTTATGCCGGTGACACAGATACAACAATAGATGGGCCTAACACCAACAATACGAAGATTGTAATCAAATCTAATAACATTGATTTTTATGTTGGAGGGAAAAAGGTGGCCTATATTGATTCTAATGGTTTTCATTAGGAGGTAGAAATATGATAGAACTAGCAAACGGAATAAGCCTTCCAGAGGGTGCGGTTGTCCAATCGATAGTATGCCATATGGACAACGCCCGGGAATATTTAGCGATTGTCGAGCGCATACAATACGACAAAACCCTTCCGGTTATTGAGGTTTATTTATCAAGCGGCGGCGTCCCCTACGAAGTACCGGAAAATGCGACGGTTTCTGTCCGCCTCCGTAAAGGAGACGGTAAAGGCGTATATAATCCGGCGCTTGGATTAAGCGAGGATCGCACAAGGGTATACATAACTATCACCCAGCAAATGACGGCTGTTCCCGGTAATTGCCGGGCGGTTGTTGAGGTCGCGGCCGGCGGCGGGGTAATCTGCGCCAGTGAGTTTTTGCTGAAGGTCACGGAAAACCCGGTTCAAGAGGGAGCGATTGAGAGCGAGGATGAGTACCTTACTCTCACCGAAATTCTGGCCCAGGTACAGCAAATGCATGGCGACGTAGAAGGATGGAAGGATCAGACGCTGGACTATAAAAAGCAGGCTGAAAGCATGGCGATTAATGCCGTTGCAAGCGCAAGCAGGGCTGCCGATTCTGCAACCAACGCAGCCGATAGCGCGGCACAAGCCGGTACATCGGCCACCAATGCGGCAAATAGTGCCGCTCAAGCAGCCAGTTCGGCTATAAATGCAGAGAAATCAGCGCAGGAGGCTAAAGAGGCAGCGGCGCAAACCGGGGATATCAAGGCTTTGCAGAATGACCTAGATGACCTGGAAGGCTACGTCGGCTACACGGACACAGATATTTACGGCTTAGAGGCGGATTTTGCCGCAAATACCTTTACCCGCCTGGCGGGCGCAGCCGGAAAAAATCCCGGCGCTGATTTTGACAGTATAGGCGCTTTTGGCGGGCGTCGCCGGTGCAACGTAACCAACGAGGGGACCGTCATCGCCTATTACGGCGACGCCGGTTACACGGAAACTGGGAAGCTAACAAAAGCCGTTACGGTTGACGGGACGGAATACCCGGTGGGTTACCCGGTACAGGTTATGGTGGAACAGCCCCGCTTTTACTACAGGGTCGTGCCGCTGGTATTGGAGCCGGTTGAAAATGGGAGAGGCTGCCACCTGCGCAAAGCGAGGTATTATGTTTCCGATACTCCCCGGGCAGGGTTCCGGCTCCATCCTGCTTTCATCAGCAACGGAAAAGAAAAACAAGCCGTTTACCTGTCGGCTTACGAGGGGTGCCTGTGGGACGCATCGGCGAGCGCATATATCAAGGACGATGCCCAGGTAGGGGACTTCAATACCGACATGCTTTCCAGTATTGCAGGCGCAAAACCAGCCTCCGGCGTGGGGGTGCAGAACCTTTCCCGCTCCAATGCAAGAAAACTGGCGGAAAACAGGGGGCCCGGCTGGGAAATGGCCTATGCGGCTACACTTTCAGTGTCTCAACTCCTTATGGTCATTGAATATGCATCCTTTCATATGCAGCGCGCTATTGGCCAGGGAGCAGTATCTAAAACGGATGACGGAGTCTCCAATCTGGCCGAAAACACTGGTGCGACGGCGAGCCTGGGAAATGCCTCTGGAACAGCAACCAACAGCAATAATATTCAAATGGTGTCCTACCGGGGAGAAGAGAATCTCTGGGGAAATATCATGGAAATGGTCGACGGAATGAATGTTTTAAACCCGGACCCGTTCACTGCCAGCCAAAGCGGACAGCTGTTTGTTGCTGATCATGGTTTCAAGGAGAACACAGGGGACTTGCCCTATCAGGAAACGGGACTTTATCCGGTATATGGAGCAGGATTTATTTCCGCCTTCGGATATTCTCCGGAGTTTGACTGGCTGTTTGTTGCCAGTGAGCTGAAGGGTAACTTAAACTTCCCTGTGGGCGATTATTTTTCCAGCTCGGACACAGGCTGGCGTTTCCCTGTAGTATCAGGCGAGTGGCATCGGAGCAACGCCGCCGGGCCCTTTTATATGAATCTGGCTTTTGTTTACGGACGTTCCAGAAATACCAACGCCCGCCTGGTATATATTCCTCAGGGCAGCCAGGACCCGCCTACCAAGGAGCCTGTTTATCAGTATGAAAAAGGCGCAGCCAACGGCGTAGCCACGCTCGATTCCGGCGCTAAGGTTCCCGTGCCGCAAATCCCAGCAGCCAATTCCCTTCAGG
>ERZ856578.4014-NODE-4014-length-20674-cov-35.518328_pt1 | contig 20674 bp, 18 predicted proteins | sample MGYA00514384_ERZ856578 | MGnify/ENA primary metagenome ERZ856578 (study PRJEB29103, sample SAMN06111958) | human gut metagenome | biome: human gut; feature: ankylosing spondylitis patient; material: healthy_person | host: Homo sapiens | place: China:Hangzhou... | reverse complement strand
GATACGAGAACTACGGCACAACGCTTTGCTCTGCTCGATCTGTTGACGATTCTCAAGCATCAGTATCCGGAGGCGCAAATCCTTGGACATTATCAGCTGAGTGCTACAATCCACAAGGCATGTCCTTGCTACGATCCGAGAAAGGAATATTCAGGATTATAAAAAAACTACGGGAGATGGCGAAAGTGCTGCCTCCCGTAGTTTTTGTTGAATAAATAAAAAGAATTCTGTTTTATAAATCTCCAGGCTTACCCAAATAGTAGGTGATTAACCTTACTTCCCGCACAGAAAACGCCTTCGTTTTCGGGTGAAAATCCGTAGAAAGTATTTCATCCATTAACGGTTGACACCTACGCATCCAGCGACGAAGTTTATTTACTGAAGCGCGAACAGTTATATCAGGAAAATACATTTGGGCTAAGTCTTGTTTATTGTAGCATTTCACTACAAAATCCGGTTGATTCATTGTATCTTTATGCTTGGTTTATATGCTATAAAGATACAAAATAAACGGTAATTCCACAAGAAAATCTTATAAAGAGATGCCATTATCTTACAACATGCAGTATTGTAAGAATAATGACTTTAAAATATTCAAATACTGAACGACTTTGAATATATTTCATGTTATATCGAATCTTGTCTGGCATAATCTGTTCAACATAGACTTTGTCCGGATCAATCGCTTTCCCTAAAATCTCATTTTCATCTACATATTCAATTGAAGCGTAATCAGTTATTCCGGGACGAACACTCAGAACTTTCCATTGATCTTCCGTGTATATATCTACATATTTGCGAACTTCCGGACGTGGTCCAACCAAACTCATATCTCCCAATAACACATTCCATAATTGAGGAAGCTCATCCAATTTGTACTTACGAATAAAATATCCTACACGAGTTATCCTAGAATCCCTCCCTCCCACAGTTATCAATCCTTTCTTATCGGCTCCAACTCGCATAGAACGAAATTTATACAACCTAAAATCTTTCCCTCCTTTACCGACACGAATCTGAGAATAAAAGCCAGGACCTTTACTTTCTATTCGAATAAAAAGATAAAGAATAAGAAAAACAGGCATAAGCAATAAGAGCCCACAAAAAGAGAAGAAAATATCTAGAAAGCGTATCATCCTTCATTTACTTTTTTATATGCAACTTTCACGGTTTGAATAACGAAGTTTACTTTTTCCTCATCCAGTTGAGGATAAATCGGAAGAGAGATTTCACATTTATAGTTTTCATACGCTTGCGGATAATCCTCAATCCTATACCCTAAAGAATGAAAATAAGATAGCATTGGCATTGGAATGAAATGCACATTAACAGCTACTTCACTTTTAGCAATCTCATCTATCATTCTATCTCTTTGCTCTTCGGTAAATCCTTTTATTCTTAATGCATAAATATGATAGGAACTCTCCTTCCCTCCTTCAGAAGAAGGTGGTAAAATAGCCCAGCTACATCCGGAGAAACCAGCATTATAAGCATGAAAGATTCTTTTTCGTTCTTGCAATAGTTTCGGATATTCACGTATTTGCGCCAAACCGATAGCCGCATTTATATCTGCTATATTTATTTTCATCCCCAATCCGATAATATCATATCGCCATCCTCCTGCCTTACTTTTACTAAAAGCATCTTTTGTCTGGCAATTTAAGGTCATCATTCGCAACTCCTTATATAACTCTGCATTGTCAAACATTTCCGGAAGATTCAAACATATAGCTCCTCCCTCCGCAGTAGTCACATTCTTCACCGCATGAAGGGAAAAAATAGCAATATCAGTTTCGCAGCCGGTACGCTGATTCTTATTGTAATATGCTCCTAAAGAGTGGGCGGCATCATTCATTATAAGTATACGTCCTAATCTCTCCTGAACTTTTGACTCCGGACAAAACAGTTTGCGAATTTCCGGTTCACTGACCAATGCCATGATGCGATCATAATCACACGGAAATCCAGCTATGTCTACAGGAATGATTGCTTTAGTTTTTTCAGTGATAGCATTCCTAATTGATTCTACTGAGATATTAAAGTCAGCATTAGAATCCACCATGACCGGTTTTGCTCCAGCATGAATAACAGCCAATGCGGTAGCACTATATGTATAAGCAGGTACTATAACCTCGTCTCCTTCTTTTACTCCCAGCCAATGAAGCATCATAATGGCACCTGATGTCCATGAGTTCACACAAAGGACTTCTTTTGCACCTGAAAAGTTTTTAATTTCTTCTTCCAAAGCTTTCACTTTAGGACCGGTCGTAATCCAGCCTGATTGCAGAGAATCTACAACCTCACATATTACCGCTTCATCGATATAAGGCGGTGAAAATAATATTCTCATAAGTTATGCATTACTTATAAACATCTATTGTATAAAGCCTTTATATCACTTTTTAGCTCGCAATAAACATTTAATTAGTTAAAAGTCAGATTATAAAAAAGACAAAAAGAAATCAATCAGAAATGATCTATCACATTTAAATTTCGAAAAGCCAAGTCAGGTTATCCTAAATTTCACACACTCTTAATTACTTCAATTATAGTAATAAGACTAACATTTACTCTTTAGTTCCCACTCTAAAAGCATTTCCCTCATCATACAGGAAAAAATTAACGATTAACGTCTACATTAAATTTATGTTTCCGCAATATATTGTAAATTCCCTTCAAATACCCCCATCCATAACTTACATGTATTGTTACAAATATGATAGGCAATAGAAAAAGTATTTTCCAATCTTTCATTTTACGAGTTTCAACAAGACCTATAGTGAAAGCTGTTGTAATATATAGAAATAGTACTACTATATAAATAGCTGCAAAACATTTATTCAAACAAAACAATAAAGCCCCCAATATTAGACCTAATAAAAATGACACAGGAAAAAACTGTCTAATAGTTGCTGGACTACCCAGCTTTTTATTTACTAATGGCTTAAATAATCCATATTGGTAAAACATCTTAGCCATTTTCCCTATAGACCCACGCGCATAATAATCAATCTTTAAATCTGGTATCAAATAGATTTTACCACCACTTTTTATTATACGTGCATTAAACTCATCATCTTGATTACGTATTAAGTCATTATCAAACAAACCGATTTTATCAAATATAGATCTCCTAAAACATCCAAACGGTACAGTATCTGTTTCAACAACTTGAGATGTCCCTGTTTTATGTAAAGAATTACCAATACCGAATTTATGGCTAACCCCAATTGCGATTGCCTTACATACAGAAGTTTCTTTTGCAGGTAAGGTATTCCAAACGGCCCCCACATTGTCCGCATTAAGTTCATACAAATAATACACTAATGTAGAAATATAATTATACGGATAGAAACAGTGCCCATCAACTCTAATTACGACTTCACCCTTAGAGGCCCTAATCCCAAGATTCAATGCAGGAGGTACAATCTTATTTGGATTATCCAACAAATGTATATTAGAATATTTCTGACAATACTCTTGTATAATATGACGTGTATGATCTGTACTCATTCCATCTACAAAATATATTTCCTGTAAATCATTAGGATAATTTTGAGCAATTAGAGAATCAATACAACGACTAATAAAACTTTCTTCATTATATACAGGGCACACTATTGACACAAATGGAACTTTCATCAGCCTATTTTTAAATAAGTAATTCCGTTTAACTCTTTATGATTAAAAACATTACGTCCATCAATTAGAACAGGATTAGGTTTCATCACTTTTCTAATCATTTCCCAATTAGGCATACGAAACTCTTTCCATTCCGTCACATGAAAAATTACTTCTGCACCTATCACCGTATCATAAATATCTTTAGAATATGTCACAACTTCTCCCAAACGACGTTTACATTCACTCATAGCTATGGGATCATATACACATACTTCACACCCTGCCTTTAATAAACTATCAATCAAAACTAAAGCTGGAGATTCACGCATATCATCAGTTTCAGGTTTAAAAGCTAGCCCCCATATTGCAACCTTTCTTCCCTTTATTTGATTATCAAATATTTTTTTGAATTTTTCAAAAAGAATATTCTTTTGCACATTATTTACTTCTTCTACCGCATTCAACACCCGCATATCATAGCCATTCTCCGCAGCAGTTTTAATCAATGCTTTTACATCCTTAGGAAAGCATGAACCACCATATCCACATCCTGAGTACAAAAATTTACTTCCAATACGACTATCAGATCCAATTCCTTTGCGGACCATATTCACATCCGCCCCAACCAATTCACAAAGATTTGCAATATCATTCATAAAACTAATACGTGTAGCAAGCATTGAATTTGCTGCGTACTTAGTCATCTCTGCTGAAGGAATATCCATAAAAATAACACGAAAATTATTTAATAGCATAGGCTGATAAAGCCTTGTCATCAAATTTCTTGCACGGTCTGAATCTACACCTACCACCACACGATCCGGTTTCATAAAATCCTCTATAGCATTACCTTCTTTCAAGAATTCAGGATTAGAAGCAACATCAAATTCAATAGCTAACTTACGCTTATCTAATTCTTTTTGGATAGCTAATCGTACTTTTTGAGATGTACCAACTGGCACTGTACTTTTAGTCACTATTAATATATACTTATTCATATTTTGGCCAATAGTTTTAGCTACTTCTAGTACATGGTGTAGGTCAGCACTCCCATCTCCATTAGGAGGAGTGCCTACAGCAGTAAAAACGACTTCCACTTCATTAAGAACTGAAGCTAAATCTGTGGTAAAACGTAAACGTCCAGCTCTCACATTACGAGTCAGTAATGCTTCAAGATTTGGTTCATAAATAGGAATATTTCCATTACTCAATTTTTTAATCTTTTGTACATCAACATCTACACAAGTAACGTTTGCACCGAGTTCAGCGAAACATGTTCCTGATACAAGACCAACATAACCAGTCCCAACAATTGCTATATTCATTATATTACTTTTTTTTATACTTTTGTACTCCTTGATAAAACGCATAAATGTATTCTCTTATGGACATTTTTTTTCTCCAGTAAAAAAAATGCTTTACAAGCAAAACAAACAACAATAAATAAGCTAAATGCCCATATACTCTTTTACATAATGCCCCCCAATACATTACATGTTCACAATCAAAAACAATCATCTTACCAGAACTTTCATAAGGGTGTTGAACGAAATAAACAGGAAAATATTTGATATTGAGTCCTTTCTTTAGACAGTCTGATAAGAAAATAACTTCTTCACCTTGAGTATATTGATCTCCACCTAAACCAAAATTTGAATCAAATAATATATTAGCATGAATAAGTGATACCCGTTTAAATATTATTTCAATACTACTGACCTGCGAATAATTCATCCATCCTATTTTATGAGAATTTCTCTTATAAGATTTATATTCTCTTTCATTTTTTCCTGTATAAATTTTACCTATAAATATATCTATATTCTTATTGAATTTTAATAGATTAAATATATCATCAATATAATGATTCGTATAGCACACATCGTCATCAGCAATCAAACAATAATCTGATGTAGACATCCTCAATGCATTATTTCTATTATTCGAAATTCCTTTAGAATAAATTACAGAAATCAGTACATCCTTTCGTTCTAACAATAACGACGGTATATGAAGGTACTTCTCATCAGTAACTTGAAATGATATTTTATAATATACATCTTTACGTTCATCTAGTAAGATACTAGGTACATTTTGGATTCGTTCATTGAACGTTGATATTAATATATCTAGTTTCATTTTATTTCAAATAAAAAGTATTTCTCCGTAACCCAATAAGTACCCCCCCGATAGCTAACGAATACTTTAGCCCTAACAAAGGAATATCTGTAATCAAAGAACTAAAAAAAGAGAACGTATATTTAGATATTGATAGGTAAGAAACAAATAGAACAATAGGTAAAAGCTCATCACAAAGAATTTCTTTTCCACCTTTAAACAACCTACATTTCAACTTTACTTTTTGAATAAATGCTATATCAAAACATTCAGGAAAATCAACTCCTAGATCTTTTAAATAATCACTAAATATCTCTCTTCTTACTTTATTTTTATGTTCTATTTGAATGCCAAAATACTTAGTTGATATTTGAGAAGCAGATACGCGATATAACAGTAAACATTTTCTCATATTTGCCAATCTCCCATATTTTGATAGGTCATACCAAAATTTATAATCTTCAACATGGAGATAATTCGAATTATATTGCAGTTCAAACCTATCAATAATACATTTCCTTATGATAGCTGTAGGGTGTGGAATAGGAGAACCTAAAAATAATATTTCCCTAATATTAGAATCTGAAACAGGAGGATGATATATACCTGTCTTTGCACCAAAGCGTTTAATAGAAGTTCCTGATGCTACAATATCAGGATTTTGCTCCATAAACTTAAATTGTTCAAAAATACGATTTGGATACATGATATCGTCAGCATCCATCCGAAGAATATATTTACCTCTACAGAGAGTTAATCCATAATTGAGTGTTGCAATAAGTCCTAAGTTCTGCCTATTACGCTTATAAACAATCCTTGTGTCATTAAACGAAGATATAATATTTTCAGACTGATCTGACGACCCATCATTTATTATCACTAACTCAAAATCTGTAAATGTTTGATTTAAAACAGATCTTATTGACGACTCCAAAAATAACTCGCCATTATAAACCGGCAACAAGACACTAACTAAAACCATAAATAGAAGCTTTATATTTTGTTTTATAATATAAAAAGTAGAAATAATAGCAATATATCATGAGTAATCTTTGAAGGGATTGTAAAAAGCCAAGTGTTTCTCCTTTAATATGCATAACCAATATAAAAGCCAAAAGAAATAACGGAAATTTTATTTTATCAAAAGAATATTTTTTACTAAATCCAATAAGAATACTAATTTGAAACAACAATAAAAGAAACAAGCCACCAATGCCAAAAAATAAAACATTCCGCATATACCCAGAATCAGTAGATCCATAATATCCACCAAAAGGAGAAGTATAATAACCATCTCCAAAAATATAAGTAGATAGAGGTAGCACATAATACATATCATTCAATAAGTGATCAGAAGAAGTGGTTTCAAACTTTCCAGAATCAGCAAATGAATACAAAAATTCAAACACATACCGAAAAAAAATATTATTAATAAATTCTCTATATTCAACAGGCAATAATATATATATTAAAAAGGCTGTTGTTAACATTGTAAAAATAATATTCAATACAAATGATATTTTCTCTGCATTTTTTACATTTTTCAGTGATACGAAATATAAACAAGCAAAAATTAAACCTACAAAAAAACTTCTCCCACTAAATAATGCTCCCATAAATAATAATACAAAGAGAAAAATATCTAATAGAGTGATATTTTTTATCTTGTATTCTATATATCTCATATAAAACAAGAAGATTAACCCATAGATTACAGATAAGCTAAAAAATACACTGTCAGTTAAAGCCAATCCTCTCATATTAGAATATCCTTGCGCTTTTTTAATCATTTCATCTGTATAAGTTAGTCGAACTAATTCTCTAAAATCAGGAATCAAAAAGCTCAACATTTGAATAATCGATTGAATAACAAAAGAAAGGATTATTAAGAATAAAAATTCTTTTGGATCATACTCTCTATCTAAAAAATAAACTATAAGCAAAAGAGCTATAAACGACATTATTCCCAAATTAATAAAAGAAGGAATAATAGAAAAATCAGAGGCTTGATGCAGTAATGTAATAACTAAAGAAAAAGCAATTATAACAAATAGTAAAAATAATTGTCTAAAATAATATTTCGAGTAAAAATAGCCTTTAAAAATAGAAGTTCTTCTTTTAGAAAGAAAAACAAGAAACAACAAAAATGGACATAAAAAGTATACGCTATTTTTCACAATCGGAAGAGAATAGCAAAAAATAAAGGAAAATACCAAAAAGATATCCAGCAAATAAGACACTGAAAATATTTTAATATGATGAGAATACATAACAGCAATTTATAAGTAAACACTCATTGTATGCTATTCAGCATAATATCCATCCCTTAGTACACTTTGAACCATGTTACAACTTACAAACCAATTATTATACAATCCTAATTGAGTAATGAATAACAAACAATAAATCTCAATAATATATTTATTAAATCTGTAGAAATTCTAGCAGTTAACTACCTCCACTAGAAAATCATATTATGTGCATATACAATCATCAAAGACATGACCGATGTAAATCCACATACTCATATTCATGAGTTGTATTTCTTTGACTTAACGGAGGTAATATCATATAGTTTCCATATACATTTTTCAACCACAAATTATATTTTTGGGGTGCATAAAAGTAATGTCCTTCAAATTCTAACTCCACAGGCTCTCCGAAAACATCCTTAGAAACAATCTCTTTTATTTTGTACACACCCAATAAATTACCTGCAAATTCAGAAGCAGAATAATCATAAAAAGTAATTATCCTTTCTATGGCCTTGTGAATATTATTAGATAATATTACGGCTAACAATCTTAATAAATAAGACTTTAAAGTGAAATCTTTCTTTTTTTGAGAATACTTATAATACCGAAGTACTTGAAAATATTGAATCAATTTAACCTGAAATTTTCTTAGCAATTCAAATTTAGAAGCACCATCTATAGGAAATATATCAAGAAATAAACCAATGACAGAGTCAGGATATTCTATTGGTACCATTGATGTGTTTACATTCACCAATTTCGAATAATTTAATGTATATCCTTTACTTTTTTTCTTTAAATTCCATATTTGAAGAAAATCAGGAAACTCTGTTTGAGCTAAATTTACAAAGCGTTCATAATCTGGCCGTGGCATTCCTATATCAATATCATCATCCCAAGGTATAAAACCATTATGCCTAACAGCACCAAGCAAAGTGCCTCCTACCATATAATATGTCAATTTATGCTTGCGACATATAGTATCAAAATCAATTAACATATTCAGTAAAACACTATGAATTTCCTGAATATCAACATTAACTCCCATTATCTACAATTATTAACTATACTAAAATCTTTCTCTAACAAGAATAGGCTGTCCTTCTATTGGGTTGGCAGCATCCGATAAACAAAAAACAATTGTATCAGCAACAGTATCAGGTTGCATGATGGATTTAGGATCCTCCATAGGAGCTAATATCTTCCGTAGAGGAGTAGCTGTACGTCCTGGACAAATCACAAAAATTTTAATACCATAAACAGATAATTCTTCTGCTACAGCTGAAGAGAAATTAATAACTCCACTTTTTGCAGCTGCATAAGCACTCCATCCGGGACGAGGAGTCAATCCTGCAGTGGAGGCTATATTTACAATTTTACCTCCAGAATGTTTCATCAACAAACCTGCATACTTACAACAAAGAAATGTCCCAGTTAAATTAACTGTTATAGTCTTTTCCCAATTTTCAAGAGTAGTAGTAAATATCCCTTCTGGCTCCACATATCCAGCGCAGTTTATTAAAGCATCCAGCCTTCCAAAACGTTCCCGTACAAAACTAAATAAGGCCGAAACAGATTCCTCATTAGAAACATCAATATCCCAACTCACCGAATTACCTTTTAATAACTGCTGAATATTTGTATCACGCTGAATATGACGACTTCCCCAAATTACAGTGTACCCTTGATTTTGTAATTTAATAGCAGTACTTTGACCAATACCTGAACTTGCCCCAGTGATAACAACAATTTTACTCTCCAACATAACCTACTATGATAGTTTCAATAATTTCTCTACAATCTCAATATCTAACATTGTAGTAACTTTTATATTCGATTCTCTTCCTTCAATAAAACGAACTTTATGCCCATAGTGAAAAACTAGCATTCCATCTTCAGTAGCAGAATATCCATCCATCACCGCTTTTTGATGTGCCTCACGAAGAATTAACGTATCAAAGACTTGAGGCAACTGCACATTATGCAAACGACTTCTTATTAATTCTTTCTCCATATACATACCTCCTTCGACTACTGTAAACTTTACAGGAAGCGTAGGTACCACTGCAACCTCATTTTTTACTGCTAAAACACTTTCGACAAATTCAACAGAGATTAAAGGACGGGCAGCTTCATGTATCAACACTTTATTAGTATTTACATAGTTCAAAGCTATGTTAACAGAATCTTGACGAGTATTTCCACCAAGAATACAATCTACATTAACTATATGATACTTCTCAATATACTCTTGATAAACATTTAAATAATCTTGAGTACAAGTCACTATTATTTTATCTACTTCATGACATTTTCTTAATACTTCTAATGAATAAACCAACATTGGCTTACCACTAATAGATAAAAATTGTTTGGGATAATTTAGTCCCGTACGCGAGCCTATCCCCGCAGATAATAATATTGCATCCATAAAATCATTAAATATCAAATTGTTCTTAAAAACTTATCTACTTACAAGTATCAATAAATATCAAATTATAAACCAAGTAGCTTAATTCTTCTTATACAAGAACGCAAGCCGCTATCTACACACAAGAACAGTAAAAGACTAATAGAAACATATAACAAAAGCAGTTTAAAGGCAAATATTCCCCATTCCCAATATGATGATATCAAATCTGAAAATAAATTATTAATCAAATAAGAAGTTACTGTGAATGAAACAGCTAATATTGAAATATATTTAATATAACGTTTGACATATTCCCATATATTTTCTTTAAACCCACGACTGTAAAGAAAGTATGGCTTCCAACAATACACAACCAATAATAAACTAATAGCAACTCCTAAAAGAATACCTCTTAACCCATAAAAATAGCCAAGTATAATTGAAAGTCCCAAGTTTAGGACAGCTTCTATCAAAGGAGCCCAAATATCATGAAACAAGCCATAAGCAGCCAAAAACACACTATTTGTGCGAGTTAAATTAATAAAAGCTATTAGAATTAATAAATGAAAAGCAGACTGTTCTATCACAAAATCTTTTCCTAACCAAAGTATTATAAAAGAATCTCCCAATTTATATATTCCATAACAAATAATAGAAGCTAACCAAATTCGCAAAGATGTTAATTCCCAAAATACCGATTTTATATTTTTTTTATCCCCTTCAGCTACCAAATTTCCAATTCCAGCACTAACACTATTCAAAAGTGAGTTCATTAATAAAGTGGCTCCTGTAATAATGAGCATATAATTACCATAATTTGCGACTAAAGTCAACGAAGAATAAGCATAGATAATAAGTGGACTTGTTTGTGTTAAAACAAAAATTGCTATTTGATGAAAAAATATTTGCTTTGTTTTAATTATAATTTCGGGATATTTCTTTTTCAGTTCTTTACCTTGTTTAGGAGTTGATTTCAGCCATGGATATTCTCTTTTCAGTACCCTGTTTAAAACTAGTGTAGCCGTAACAGAAAAAAGTAATTCTAGAGCCATCCAATACACATAACCATTCAACAAGTAATAAATAGCTAAAATCTGTAAAACGACTTTCAAAACTTTAAATCCCTGCACATTGAGAGTAATTTTATACTCTTTTTGGTCAGCCGTCAAGACTATTTGACGATAATTGATAAAATAACTTAGTAATGCACCAACTAAGAGAACGAAAAATGATGCATAAGTATACCATAAAGGAACTTCAGCTTTTTCAAAAATAAGTGGAAAAAAAAACATCAAAAGACAAGCACCAGCAACGACAACATAAGCAACTTTACGGTAAAGCCAACCTTGTACTGAGACTATTTCATTGATAGTTTGTATATCTTTCCTGTATAGAGGTTTGTAAAGTGTATAAGCAATAGCACTACCGATTCCTAATTCAGCCAAATTCAAAAAACCCAATAAATTTTGTGCTGTAGTATTTAGCCCCAACACTTCGGCTCCTAAATATTCCAAGAAAATTTTTCGAGAAAAGAACTGAAGAATTAGATTTATAAAATAAAAGACAACAGCTATCTTTGCATTCTTAAGACTTTTAGCTGTTCGAGATTCTACTACTGACATATAATTTACTAATAAAGCTCGTACTTTTTAACTTAATGAATACTAAATACTTCACCATATAAATACAGTTATCTGTATCCTTGTACATACATTTTTTTTATTTATCTAACAATACATAATACCTTCATCAATAATCAACAAGCCATATCTATTATAAAATTCATATTATTTAATTTACTCATTAGAAAAATAAGTTTTTTTCCAAATATTAACATAGAATTTATTTCAATTTATCTAAAATCTCAAATCGTGAATTTTTAGAAATAAATTCAGGCACAATCTTTTTCATTAAAGTGACTGTATTTATTATCTCTACATTTCGTGCCAAGCCCTCAAAAGCTGAAAAATCAGCCAACACCTCATTATATTCATAACGACGAACCTTAGCTATCTTAATCTTTTTATTGGATGTAGGAAGTGTATTCTCTTCTGTGCTCAATAATTCCTCATATAGTTTCTCTCCAGGTCGCAGTCCTGTAAACTCTATCTTAATATCTTCGTTCGGACGATAACCAGCCAGTTCGATCATCCGGGTTGCAAGATCGACTATTCTCACCGGCTCACCCATCTCAAATACAAAAATCTCATTGCCCTCTCCCATCATTCCAGCCTCCATAACCAGACGACAAGCTTCAGGAATAGTCATAAAATAACGAATGATATCAGGATGTGTAACAGTAACAGGCCCCCCATTTTCAATCTGTTCCTTGAAACGAGGTATTACAGAACCATTACTGCCTAAAACATTACCAAAACGAGTAGTAATAAACTTAGTCTTTCCTTTTACCTTTCCTTCCACAATAGCATATCCCAAACTCTGAACATAGATTTCTGCCAAACGTTTGGACGCTCCCATCACATTGGTAGGATTCACAGCCTTGTCCGTTGAAATCATAATCATCTTTTCTGCGCCAAATTCCACTGCTATATCTGCTATTTGACGAGTTCCAACAACATTCACATAAACAGCCTCACATGGATTCTCCTCCATCAAGGGAACATGTTTATAAGCAGCAGCATGAAACACGATTTCCGGATGGTGCTGTTCAAAAACCATACGCAGACGCTGTTTCACACGCACATCACCTATTACAGGCACAAAATCAATGCCCGGATATTTTTTCTCAAACTCCAGACGTACATAATGAAGAGGTGTTTCAGCAGAATCGAACAATATTAATTTACGGACTCCTATTTGCGCCAACTGTCTGCAAAGTTCACTCCCAATACTTCCTGCCGCTCCGGTAACCAATATAATCTTATTTTGATATTCCGAAGTTATCTCCTGCATATTAATCTTTATTTCTTCACGCCCTAACAAGTCTTCTATTCGAATAGGACGAACAAATTGATAAGAAAGATCACTCACATCCGTTTCACTGATCGAAGGAGCTATTAAAGTTTTTACTCCATTACTCTTGCAATATTGAAGCAATCTATTTTCCTCCTCTTTTATTGAATCATAGCGAGAAAAAAGGATGCCTTGAATATCGTGTTTACTGACCAACAGATCAAACTCCACTTTGCTATTAAAAGAATAGACTCGTGAATCCGCCAATATTCTCCGACTATTGTCAAAGCTAAAAATGCAAAATCCGACAATCCTATAATGGGGGCTTTTGCGAAGACGAGTTTTAAGGGCCACACTCTTATCATCGGTACCATAAATAAGAATTCGCATATCTGTTTTTCTGACCATTCCTATCAATGATTCATATATCACAATCACTACAACCCGAAGCCCAATCAAAGAAATTAACGTTAACATTCCGTCAGAGATAACGAAAACAAGACTTTGGCTACCGAATAACCGGGTACCGCTAAACAAGATAAATATATAGATTGCCATACAAGCGGTTTTGAATAACACACTGCAAGTTATTCTCCACAAGTCTTTTATTTCAGAATAGCGGATGGTATTCCGGAAAGTATTAAATAATAAATCCCCAACAATACTTGCCAAAAAAGCAATTGCTACAACCTCTAATAATTGAAAGACATTCCATCCTATCCCTGTAATATAATGGATACCGATGAACGTGAATAGTGTACACAGGCTGGCAATAACAGTATCTACCCCTAATACAATCCAACAGCTAAAAAAATTCCGACTGATGTATTGCAGGAATCTTTCTATTGATTTTTTCATAATTTCATTTATAGATAAATACTTCTTTTTTAATATCCTAGTTCAGTTCTCTTTTCATCTTCTTATATATATCTTTCACTAACAGTTCCCATGCAATAGCAAGTACTAGCGACAGAAAAATAAAAAGCAGAATATAAACCTTTTTCCCCATTCCAGATGGTTGTTGTGGAACAACCGCCGGTTCCAATACCGCAAAAACAGGTTTCTCCTCCTGAACTTTTGCTCTGGCTACTTGTAACTGATTAGCAACCTGACTATATACCTGATAAGCAAGACTCATGTCATTTTGCAATCGTTCCTGCTCCGTACGGACGCTTTGAAGTATGAGATTATCATGTGTATCTACATAATCCGCATATTTCTTTTGAGCAACATAATACTCTTGTTGGCGCTCTTTATATAGTTTTTCCAGATAAATACAATCTTCTTCCGCTTTAGAAATACGGTAACCAATGATATATTCTTGCAATTTATGAACTACAGAATCTGCAACAACCGCAGTTACTTTAGGATCCTGTAAAGTAACCGAGACACTTGTGATAGCCGTCTTTTTATCAACAGAGGCAGCTATGTTCTTTTTTAAGGCAGTGATTTTTATACTTTCTTCTTTCGTGAGTTCAATAGTGCCATATTTCACGTTATTAATAGGATTGTCATTATCGCTACTATTGAACAAGGACTTCACACTATCCACTACTTTCCCAGGCAAGCCTATAACATAAATCCACCAAGGAGAAGATTGCCTATCCAAATAATCCATAAAAGTTACAACTGTTCTTTCATCCGATAAAGTAACCTTCATTTCTAACAATTCTAAAAGAAAAGGTGTAGAAGAAACAATATCAGAAGAAAGAGATGCATTCAAAGCATCAGAAACATCTCCTGTAGCAGCCGAACTTCCCAAAAAAGATGCTGCAAGTCCCGCTAAACCATTACCACTCTTAGAACTCCCCATTTCTGGAGAAAGGGTAACCTTTACTGTATACTGTTTAGGTATACTCACCGCTACAATTATTCCAATAATAAAACCAATTCCAATGGCTTTGTATAATTTTTTACGAATAGCAATAATCTTGCGAAAGATATCGACCAAATCAATTTCTATCTCATCACTTTCTGTTTTGTATGGTTCAGAGAGCAAGTTTTTATCCTGTCGTTGTTCTGACATAAAAGTAAATTCTATTATTTCTTTATAAGATTAGCAATGGAAGCAATCATCATACCCAAAGAACTGAAAGAAGTAGCATAACCTAAAATATTAGCTATGTTCCCTTTCTTCTTAGCCTTACTAGGCACAATAATCTCACACCCCGGCTCAATCTGTTTCTTACCACTACCCTTAACCTTAGTCACCTGACCATTCATGTAAACAATGAATTTCTTACTCTTCCTTGCATTATCAGAATAACCACCGGCCTGATTCAAATAGTAGTCTACATCCTTTCCCTGCATATAAGAAACCGTATTCGGAACCATGACAGCACCATTGATAGTCACAGTATTAGTATTCTTTGGTATAAAGACCACATCACCTTCACGTAGGACAAGGTCGGCACTACCCTTAGGATTAGTCAAAGCCTTCTCCAGATCAATACCTACCGTAAAGGTATCCTCAACACCAATACCCAAAGAGTCAATCATGGCTTCACCCAATTGCCTGCTCATCAGGCGAATCACATCACCCATACGTTTCTTCTCACCGGCACTTGCCACACGGGTCAGCTTTGCACCACGAAGATAAGCAAGACTCGTAGGACCACCCGATTTATTCACCAGATCGGAAAGACGTTCCTCACGGTTGGTCATGGCATAATTTCCTCCGAAAAGGATTTCACCATCAATGACTACATTCTGTTGTGCCTGATAACCCGGACTGCGACGGACATAAACTTCGTCATAAGGCTGAAGGATAAAACCGGGCTGACCGTCGATGACAAAACCATCCTTTAAAGAGAAGGTATACATCTGACCGATAGTATCATTATCCGCGGTACTACGGGGATTCTTGATTCGTCTCGACACATCAATGCGGACAGTAGAGGCGGCTTCTTTCAAGCCACCGGCCTGAATAATCAGATCCTCAAGTGTCATGTTATCAGCATAGGGATAGGAATCAGGGTGCGCGACCTCACCGTGAACTGTGACATTGCCACGATCTTCCAGATCGTGAATGCTCGGAATGTAAAGGATGTCATTCTTCATCAGGGCGAGGTTCGGGGAAGTACCGTTCATGATAGACTTGATGTCTATCTGAACAACTTCACTGGTCAGGTCCTCACGCTGGCGATAAAGGACGGCACGATTCAGGAAAGCGTCACCGGTCAGGCCCTGGGCTTCATGGACAAGTTCGCGGATCGTATTCAGTTTACCGCTGAGCTGGTAGATACCGGGACGATAGACAGCGCCACGGATTTCCAGTTTGTTTGTGAAGCGGTTAAGGATGGCTTCGGCTGTTACAACGTCACCGTTACGCATTGTATAGATGCTGTAGTCCATATCCTTGACCGTGTTGACCTCATATTCCTCACCATTCTGACGGACAACACGTAATGAACGGGTGTAGGCGTCAGCTTCAAAGCCGCCGGCATATTTGATGAGAGTAGCAAGGTTCTCGTCTTTCTTCATTTCAAAACGCATAGGACGTTTTACCTTACCGCTGATCTTTACCAAGACATCATAAGCAGGAACAATCACGACGTCACCTTCCTGAAGGCGGATGTCATCCTGTGTGTTGCCTTTCATGATAAATTCGTAGACGTCGATGGTGGCGATATTCTTTCCGTTGCGTACCAACTGAACGTTTCGGAGGCTGCCGATATCACTCACACCGCCTGCACGGTAAAGCGCATGGAAGACGGTAGAGAAGGAAGAAAGGGCGTAGGTACCCGGCTGCACGACTTCTCCCATCACATTGATCTGGATAGTACGGATATTACCCAAAGTCAGACGGATGTCGGAAGTAGGGTCGGTAGTATTGTTCAGGCCGTTATAGATCTTATTCAGGGCGTTCTTCAGATAGTCGTTGGCGGCGGAGACTGTCATACCGCTAAGGTTGACAGGACCGATCTTCTGAATATTGATGGTGCCTTCAGGAGAGATCTGCTGGCGGATCGTGTTCTGGCTGGCACCCCAAATATCGATGATGACTTCATCACCGGGACCCAGACGGTAGTTGGCAGGAGTGGCAAGGTTGACACTAGGCTCGAAAGTCAAGTTCCGGGTATTGAAGATATTGCGCCCGAAAACCTGGTCCTCACGGGCCAAATCTTCCGTAGTCGGATGATCCTCCAGCATGTCGGAAGTATTTTCCTTAGTCTCTTCACGAAGGCGGGACTCGTTGATATCCGTACCCGTGGATTGGGAGGTGTTTACATTGTTCTGCTGCTCATACAGCTGCTTCACACGCATAGCCTGTTCCTTGGTCACACCTTTACGCGCAAGCTCGGAAGCAAGCTGCTTCTGTTCCTTGCCTTGCCGGATACCGTCCTTTACATATTCCAGTACCTGTGAGTCACTCATGGACTGGGCCATAAGCGAGCCACTTCCCAGCATAGAACAAAAAAGTAGAATGCTAAAAAGTCGTTGTATTTTCATTGACAAATAAAAAAGTTAGTTGGTTTCACACAGTTCCTGCATACCATGACAGACCGCAGACAACTGTTGTTTAAGAAGAGAAGGGGGAAGAACATCAAGGAGGGTCAGAGAACGCTGCAAGACAGACCGTTTTCTATCCTCGTCTTCCGGATTGGCGTACATCGACACATTATATCCCTGAAGGATGGCCAAACACAGGGTAGCATCCTGTTCCGGTGTCTCCCCCCGTTGTGAATATAAATCGTTTATCTGTTCGTGGATTGATTGTTGTAATACAGAAAGGTCATCGGCGTAAACATACCCCTCATTATCACCGATGTGAAGTAAACGATTTGCCAAAGAATACAGATCCGCTATCTTTTTCTGTAGTAATATCCCCATAATCTCACCCTTAAAATTTCATTTTTTACTCAAACATTTGTAGAAATAGGCGTAACATAGCCGATAGGCATATCAACACAAGCGCATCCCAACATATCCAGACGAACAGCAACTTTACTTTTCCCATCCAACGTGACAAGCTCACCCACCAGTCCCATCAAAGGTCCTTTGATCACTCTGACTCTCTCACCACGAGCCAAAGGAGAATAATTCATAGATATGGTCTTATCTGAATAGTCAAGCATAAAGCGAAAACGTGCCATCTGATCATCAGGAATCACAGCAGGCTTTCCCTCACCACGTAACACCATATAGCGACTTACTGTGGAGATGGTCAAAGCAGCCATCCGTTCCTTCTGATCAGCATGGACAAATACCATCATTGGAAGAAGAACAGCCTCAACTAATTTGCGACGATCACTCCACTGATGAATTTCCTGTTGGACAGGAACAAAAGTCTCAATTCCCATTTTCCCCAAAAGTTCAGCTACTTTTTTTTCATGATGAATGCGTACATGAGCCACATACCAGCGTTTTGAACATGCTACGCCCTCCCCTGTCCCATTTTTGGTCCCGAGGATGGCTGATTTCTCTTTTGTTAGAATCATAATATTTTACCCCATGTGTTTCTGTTACTTCTTAGGTAACAGAAAATCACACATCCAAACCAAATAAGATGAGAATACTGAAAAACACCGACAAATGCGTTGTAAAGAGCGTTTAAACTCTAAGAGAAAGAGGATATACTAGAAGAAATTAGGTATATAAGAGTCAGGACATGAAAATAAGTTTTTTTTCATGTCTACATCTATTTTTGCCTTATATTTCGAATAAGGCTAAAAAAAATGGGGTTTTATTTGTTTGTTACATGTGTTTTTGTCTATCTTTGCCCAAAATTTGCTTCTGTTACCTAAGAAGTAACACACATACTTTAATATTGATTATTAACATTTTGCATCTTCACCCCGTCCTAAAGTCCAACTCTTCACGTAAGATAAATTCTTTCGATTCACTTCCGTACGTTCTTGTAAGCCGAAACCTTTCAAATAAATCTGTGTCGTCTTAATCGATTTATGCCCAAGCGATTCACTGATCATTTCAATGGAGACTCCACGATATTTAGCAGTGGTAGCCCAAGAATGACGAAGCGAATAAGAAGTCACTCGAGAAGTTAGTCGTAGAGCTTTTGCCAAACACTTCAAATGATTATTGAACAAACGGAGGGCAGATTGATATTCACGATAGGCACATTCGTCCTTGCGTTTTTTATCGCCATGAAGGATGCTAAACAGGTAATCTGGACAATCAGGAAGAGAAGGCTTGTCATTGCGAAGCTGGTCAATCATATCCTTAGCTGTATCTAAGACTTCGACACTCATTGGGGTCTTCGTTTTGATACGGTTATACCGGAGAATGTTGCAACCATCCAAAGAGGACTTTTCCAAATGTGCCAAATCGGCAAAGGACATGCCACAAAACTGAAACATCAAAGCAGCAATAGCCTGAGTACGGCGCAAACGTTCTGACTTGGGATCTTCATAGAGAAGACGGTGAAGTTCACCAATCGGCAACGCTTTCTTCTGACGGATATCTACACCTGTATATACATCATGAAACAGGCGGTGCACGTATGGTGCATTTCCTGCCTCTACTCCACGATTATAGATACTACGAAGCATGCGCATATAGGTGGAAACTGTATTAGGCTTCAAACCGAAACTATAAAGATGCTCTCCATAACAACGCAAACGTTCACGGCTGACCTGTCTGAAAGACACATTAGCAGTGCCACAAAACTTAGTAAAAGAGAAAAGAGCATTCTTATAAACATGTGCTGTGGAATAACGCCCCTCTTTTTTTAAAAGACCGATGTACAACTCTGCACAACGACTAAATCCATTTTTCTTCATCTTATATATCACTAGTAAATTTATACAATGATAAGACGAAAAAAACGATTTAGCAACAGAAGTTCAAAACCTTTCCAAAAATTATATAAAGCTGAACGGGGATAGAATTGATGCTACTTCACTATCCACTTCTCCATATTGCGTGTTTCTGAGCTAAAATTGACACCAATTTTGAATAGTCTGCGTTCATCAGTCTCAAAAGGAAATGCATAATGCTTTTCATTAATCAGTTTGATAGCTTCTTCAGCAATACCATCCAACTTAAATTCCATCACATATATGAATTTGTCAGTCTGTAAGACAAAATCGATACACCTTTCTTTCTACAACGCAAAGCAGGCGAGAAAGTTTTTCTCGCCTGCCTGGTCTATACTTTTATCAATAATATTGTCTATTATTTACACGTATGTTTCCAGCAATTTTACGTTTCCAGCTTCCGGAGTAATTGTTACATCCTGTGTTGTAGCAGGAAGCAGAATAGATTCTCCGGCACCTACTTTCAGTTCATTACCTTCATTGTCTTTTATCTTACATGCACCTTCCATACAAATGAAGATCACGAATGAATCGAGTTCTGAATAATCACAGCTGATTTCTTCGGTCATATC
>ERZ856578.4011-NODE-4011-length-20687-cov-45.562445_pt1 | contig 20687 bp, 13 predicted proteins | sample MGYA00514384_ERZ856578 | MGnify/ENA primary metagenome ERZ856578 (study PRJEB29103, sample SAMN06111958) | human gut metagenome | biome: human gut; feature: ankylosing spondylitis patient; material: healthy_person | host: Homo sapiens | place: China:Hangzhou... | reverse complement strand
GAAGGAGGCCGCGATGGTGTGATCCGCCTCCACGTTTTCAAAGGCGTAGGTTTCCACCGCGCCCACGCTCTCGCCGTCCACCAACACATCGGCGATTTCGTAGCCCTCGTCCGGGGTGATGGTATAGGTCTGGGACTGCCCCTTGTGAAGCGTGGTCTCCCCATTGGGGGCGATACCGCCGTGCTCGCCCGCCGATGCCGTGATGGTCAAGGGCAGGGACTCGCTGCGGAAGGTGGCGGCAATCGTGTGATCCGCCCTCACGTTTTCAAAGGTGTAGGTTTTCACCGCGCCCACGCTGACGCCGTCCACCTTCACGTCCTCCACCAGATAATACTCGTCTGGGGTGATGGTGTAGGTCGCGCTGCCGCGGAAATCCACATTCTGCGCACCGTCCGGCGAAATGGAGCCGTTCTCTCCCGCCGATGCGGTGATGGTATACGTAGGCATTTTATAGAGCTGGATATTCGACACGGTCATGTCGCTGTAAGTCGCCAGAACACCGGCCCACGGCCCATAGTTCGGGACGTTCGCATTCTCCAGCGCTTTTTCGCCGTTGATATACACCGTGACCTTCGTGGGCTCGGATACGATGTCCAGATGCACCTTGCCGGTGCCGCCCCGGACAAACGCCTTTGTCTCCGCGCCCAGCTGCTCTCCATCCAGGAAGAGGGACGCGCCCACACCCATCAGGCCAACGGACAGGGTTCTCTTAACCTGGTTGTTCGGATCCGTTCCCATATCCGAGCGAATGATAATCTCAGGCCGATGCCAAAGACTGCTTTCGTCGTTGGCCGTATACTCCAGATCCAGGCTGTAGATATAGCTGTCGTCCTTCGTCAAGCCGAGGGCTTTAAACGTATAGGGCTCTGTCAACGTGGCTTTGCTTTGAATCACGCCGTTTTGATAGGTGAAGGCGGTGGTTCCGTTCCAGGGATCGCCAAGAGCGCTGTCCGCCTTGACCAGATTCGCGTCGGCGCTCGGCAGAGGCGGAACATTCTCGTCTAAGGCAATGGTCCGGTCCGCCGTGTTGTAGAGCGTCAGGCCGTCCGCCGTGAAGCTGGAATACTGCTTGATAAAGCCGACATCCGCTCCCAGCACATTGCCGTCCGCGCCCTTGACCACAGGCTGGTTTTTAAACGCCGCCTGCCCGTTTATATAGACGGTGACCGTCTCGGGAGACGAGACGATGGTCAGGTCGATTTCCGCCGCCCCTTTGGGCAGCTTATAGTCCAGATAGGAGGCCGTATGCGTTTCCACACCGTTTATTTTGCCGATGAGCAGGGCGCCGGATTCGCGGAAGTTGATTGTCATATAGTTGGAGCTGTCCGTAAACCGGAAAATCACAAACAGGCCAATCGAATCCGCGAGCATCTTGGTTTGGTGAATCTTGGCACTGTATACATAGGTATCCTCTGCATCCAGCCCCGCTGTTTCAAACAGCATAATCCCGTCGCTGGCACTGGGATCGCTGCCATCGCTGTTGAGAACGCCCCCTGTATAGGTAAACGGCGTCCAGGCTTCCGATGCGCCGGCAAGAGGAACATTTTTGATTTTCGTTGACGAGGTCAGGATATCCTGCTGTCCCAGGCCCGGCCCGGGGATTTCGGCCGTGTCCGCCGCCGCCGGCAGCAGCGACGTGCCGATGCTCGCCATCAGAGCGACGCTGCTCAGACACGCCAGAATCTTTTTGCCTATGCGTAATTTCATCGCAATTCTCTCCTTTTCCATATTGAATCGATTCGCGGGAAGACTTCCGATCCCGCGCTCATTCCACCGTGATAAACGCGCCCTCGCCGCAGCCCAGGCGCAGCGCGTACGTCCCGCCGGAGGCTGTCAGCTTGACGCTCTTGCCTCCCATGTGGGCGGTGACGGTTTTCGCGCCGGGAATGCTCAGCTTCATGGAGGCGGTCTCCTTGTCCTGGAGATCCGACATGTTCACCACCATGTAGCCGCTGCCCTTCCCGCTCTTTTTCTCGAAGCAGCCCACCAGCAACGGGCTGTCGCACTGGATGGACTGGATGGCCTTGGCGCCGGTATACTGGTTGTCGAACCGGAGATAGGGCACCGCGCTGTGATACCCATGGCTGTAAGCGCCCACGCTTTTGTACTGCATATACACGTCGGACAGGGCGTTTATCTCCTTGTTGACCTTCTGGGCGGCGTACCAGGTGTCGGTTTTCTTGCCGCTGCGATCGATCAGGGCCGGCGTGAATTTCTCCCCGCCGTTGTCGTCGGGGGTGCGGTAGGTGAAATAGATGAGGTTGACCGCCCCGAAGGCCAGGTGGGAATATGCCTGCCAGCGGATGTCGGTCTCGTCCGGCTCTCTGTGCCCGGTGGACCAGGTGAGCGCCTGCAGGAAGCCCCAGAACTCCCGGCCGCTTTTCCGGGCGGCCGTGGCCACGATATCCAGGTTCTCGGCGTACCCTTCCCAGGTGGTCTTGGTGCCGTCGGACATCCGGGTGCAGGGATAAATGTCCACCGAAATGTAGTTGGTGGGGACCTTCTTGACGTACGCGTTTATGTAATCCTGATAGGAGGAGGCTTCCAGCGCCGCGTTGGTGGCATACATGGGCAGCAGGTTGATGATCGCCTGCTTGCCGGGTACCTGTTTGGTGTAAGTCGCCACGCCCTTGCCCAGGGCGTCGAACTGGCTGGCCCCCGGCTCATCCCGGATAAGATTGCCGGCAAACCCGCCGTAATCCTTGTAGGTCTTCACCGTCTCGCCGCTTTTGTCAAAGGGGGCGTTGTGCCCGTACAGCTTGTCGTCGGTGAAATACCACTGCAGGCCGTACTCCTTGCACCATTCCCCGATTTTTTTCAGCACCATGGGGTGGAAGCCCGCCTCTACCATCACATAGTCGAAGCCCGCTTCCGCGATTTCCCGGATGTGCTGCTTGTCGGCGAAATTGGGATCCACCCCGCAGAAGCCGCCGATGCGGATCTTGCCGTTGGCGCCCGGTTTTTCCGCTTCCGTGGTGGTCGTCGGCTTGGCCGTGGTGGTTTTGCCGCCGCCCCGGGTGGTGGTTTTGCTGTCGGTGCGCCGCGTTGTCGTGCCTGCGTCCCCGCTTTCGCTGCCGGTCGTCTCGCCGCCCGTGGTGTCAGACGGCGTCGTGCTGTCCGTAGACGCCGCCGTGCTTTCGGCCGGCTGACTGCTCGCCTCGGGCAGAGAGGATTCCCCTCCCCGCGCGCAGCCTCCCGCCGCGAGCGTAACCGCCGCCAGCAGCAGCGCCGCGCAGCGGTGTCCCCATCGGATTTTCCCTGTCATGTCTGCATCCCTCCGGTTTTGTCGACTGGTGGTGCCGCGCCGCGTTTCTCGCTTTTGCATACAGATGCGTCGCCAGCAGCTTCTCAAGGATCTATAATAATACCATAAAAACGTCGGGCATTCCCCGGGAATATTCGCCTGTCAGGATTGATGTAACCTCTTTCTATTGTTTATTATAGACTAAATAAGCTAGCATTTCAACGGATTGTTTTACCTATATTTGCATGGGTATAACCTAAATTTACAGTTTCCTGCTTTTTTGTTGCGATTTTTTTCGAATTCCGGTATACTGGTTACTGTCAGCAGAGTCATCTGGAGGTGCGGGAGGAGAACGCATTTTATGAAAAACGACGAGGTGTATCAATTTCTCAAACGGGATTATTTCGACTCAGATTTCTGCTTTCAAATCGAAAAAAATTCCTTGAGCTGGGATGTCGGGCTGCACTTTCACGATTTTTTTGAAATCGAGTTTTTTCTGTCGGGCAGCGCCTCCCTGGTGCTGAACAACCGGCAATACAAGCTGTCCCGCGGCTGTATGCACCTGCTCACCCCGGCGGACTTTCACCTGTACCATCTGGAAAAGGGCATGGAATGCCAGTACGTCAACCTGCGCTTTGACGACTCGCTTTTGTCCGCCGAGCTTCTGCAGATCCTGTACGCCTGTCCCACCGCCCTGCTGGCCCGCATGGAGGGCGCCGCCTTCGACCAGGTATATCGGGAGATTCAGCTCCTCATGGAGGAAAACCGGCGGCGGGAAACCGGCTACCGTATCATAATCCGCGGCGGCCTCGAGCGCATCTGCCTGCTGCTGCTGCGCAGCACCGCCCAGCAGCAGGATCTGCTGCTGGAGAAAACCAACGCCCTGGATCCTAAAATCCAGGCCGCCGTTTCCTTTATTCAGAAGAATTTCCGCCGCAAAATCGCCATCGGAGAGGTGGCCGCCATCGTCAACCTGTCGGCCAACTACTTCAGCAATTATTTTTCCAGCGTGATGGGCACCTCGTTCTCCAATTACGTCAAGGATCTGCGCCTGCAATACGCCATGAACCTGCTGCAGACCTCGGATCTCAACATAAACGAGATCAGCTACGAATCGGGCTTCAAAACCCTGTCCAATTTCACCAGCGCCTTTAAAGCGCGCTACGGCCATTCCCCCAAGCACTACCAGCACGCCGCCCGCGTACAAGCGCCATAAAGCCGCTTAACAAACAAACGCCCCGCGCCACTTCACCGAAATGGCGCGGGGCGTTTGTTTGCATAGCTTATGGCACAGGCCCGGCACATAGGCTTACAAAATCTCCGCCGGCCTTTTGCGGAGCGGCGCGGCCTGCGGGGCCGGCCCGGTGGTTTCCTTTTCGATGAACCGGCAGCCGAACAGCCGGCGGCGCTCCACCGTTTCCCCCTCCAGCACCCGGGCGAACACCTCCACCGCCTGCCGGCAGAGATCGTCCACCCGGTTGTCCACCGAGCTGAGCTCCGGGATGCAGCACACCGACAGCCTCGAGCAGTCGTAGCCCACCACCGACACCGCCTCGGGGACCGGCTTGCCGCAGTCCAGCGCCGCCTTCACCGCGCCGACCGCCAGCTCGTCCTCCGCCGTGACAACGGCTGTATAGGCCTCCTCGCGCAGCCGGGCGCCCACCAGCTGACGCGCCTTCCGGCAATCGCGAGGGCAGAACAGCTCCCCCTGCCCCTCGGGGGGCAGCCCGGCGGCGCGCACGCCCTCTCGGAATCCCTCCCGCTTGCCGCGTCCGCTGGGCGTGTCGGTATCGTATACGTATAGGAACCTTCGGTGCCCCAGGCCGGCCAGCCGGAGAACCGTGTCCCGCACCGCCGCCCTGTCGTCCGTCAGGAGGGAGTACGGCGGCCCCTCGCCGAAATCCGCGTTGATGCCGATCACCGGGATTTTCTCCGCCGCCTTCAGCTCCTCCTCCGTCAGCCGCTGGAACTTGGATCCGATGAGGAACAGCCCGTCGATCCGCCGCCCCATCATCAGCGCGATGTACTGCCCCGCTTTGCTCAGCTCCCTGCCGGTGCTGTACAGGATCAGATCGTACCCCCGCTGCTTCAGCTCCCGCTCCAGCACGGCCACCGCGCGGGCGTAATATAAGTCGTCGATATCCGACACCAGGATCCCCGCGATGCGGATGGACTGGCTGCTGAGCCCCTGGGCGCACACGTTCGGCACATAGTCGCCCTCCTCCATGATCTGAAGAATGCGCTGCCGCGTGGACGCCTTGACCACCCCGCCGTTGAGCACCCGAGATACGGTGGCGATGGACACGCCGGCCTGCTTGGCAATATCGTAAATGTTCACACAGCCGCCTCCTCTGTAAGGGCTTACACTCTTTACCATACCATAAAACCCGCCGGCTGTCAAAAACCGCCGCCCCTTCGCCGCCGACCGGTTGACAAATTCCCGATTCCCCGTATAATAGAAAATGTAACCGCTTACAATTTGAATATGGAGGCTCGTCATGCACGCGATACAAGACCATCCCGCCGCCGACTATTCCCATCTTCCCCTGCGCGTTCTCCAATTTGGGGAGGGGAACTTCCTGCGCGCCTTTGCCGATTGGATGATCGACAAGGCCAACGAGGCCGGTGCCTTCGCCGGCAGCATCGCCGTCGTCAAGCCCCGCCCCGGCTCCCTGGCCGCCTTCCGCGCACAGGGGAACCGGTACACCGTCGTCGCCCGGGGACTGCGGGAGGGCCGCGCTGTCCGGGAGGCGCGCCTCGTCACCTCCATCGCGCAAACGGTCGACCCCTATGAGGACTTTTCCGCCTTTCTCCGCCTGGCCCGCTGCGACACCCTGGAGCTGGTCCTGTCCAACACCACCGAGGCCGGCCTGGCCCTGTCTCCCGACGACCGGCCGGACGCCGCCCCCCCCGCCAGCTTCCCGGCCAAGCTGACCCGCCTTCTGTTCGAACGCTACCGCCATTTCCAGGGGGCCGCCGATAAGGGCCTGTACTGCCTGCCCCTGGAGCTGCTGCCGGAAAACGGCCGGAAGCTGGAGGCCTGCGTGCAATCCCTCATCCGCCGCTGGGCGCTGCCCGAGGCGTTCGCCGCCTGGGTGCGGGACAGCTGCCGCTTCTGCGACACCCTGGTGGATCGGATCGTGTCCGGCTTCCCGGCGGACGAGGCGCCCGCCCTGTGGCAGCGGCTCGGATACGCCGACCAGCTTCTGACCGTGTGCGAGCCTTACGCCCTGTGGGCCGTGGAGGATCGCGGGGACATCCGCCGCCTGCCGCTGGACGCCGCCGGCCTGCCGGTGCGCTTCGTCCCCGACGTCGCCCCCCTGCGGGAGCGGAAGACCCGCCTGCTCAACGGCGCGCACACCCTCCTTGCCGCCGTCGGCCTGACCGCCGGCGTGCAGACCGTCGGCGGCTGCATGGGCAATCCCGCCGTCTCCGCCTTCCTGGAGCGCTGCCTGCGGGAGGAAATCCTCCCCCACACCCCCGGAGAACCGGCGGAAAACCGCCTCTTCCAGGCCGCCATGCTCGAGCGCTTCGCCAACCCCTGCCTCGAGCACAGGCTGGCCTCCATTTCACTCAACGCCCTGTCCAAATGGCGCGCCCGCCTGCTGCCCACCCTGGAGGCCTGCGCGGCCGAGGGCGCGCTCCCCGACGGGATCCTTCTGGCCTTCGCCGTCCAGCTGCACGGCCTCCTGTTCCCGCCCCCCGGCATGGAAACCGCCCTGTCGGGGGAACCGGCCGAGGCCGCCGCCTTTTTCGAAACATGGGCGTCCGCGCTGCGGGACGGCGCGGCCTCTTGGCCAGCGTTCGCGGAGGCCGCCGCGGCCCAAGCCGCCTTCTGGGGAACGGATTTGCGCCGGTATCCCGCCCTGTCCCCCACAGTAGCTGCCCATCTGTCCGTTCTGTCCCGGCAGGGCCTCCCCGCCCTGCTGCAACCCTACCTGGAGGTGTCCAAATGAAAACCTTTTTAATCCATCCCGACGACTCGGTGGAAATTCTGCTGGAAGCGGGCGTCTACAACGGCACCCCCGTCCCCGCCGGTCATAAACGGGCCCGCCGCGCCGTCGCCGCCGGGGAAGCCGTGTATAAATACGGCTGGCCCATCGGCCGCGCCACCCGGGACATCGCGCCGGGCGACTGGGTGCACAGCCATAACCTGGCGACCGATTTAAAGCCCGGCGGCCGCTATACCTACGCGCCCGATTTCCCGCCCCTCTCCCCCGCCCCGCCGGAGGACGCCTCCCGCACCTTTCCCGGCTTCCTGCGGGAGGACGGCCGGGCCGGCACCCGCAACGAAATCTGGATCCTGCCCACCGTCGGCTGCGTCGCCCACACCGCGCAGCGGATCGCCGCGCAAGCGGCCGGGATCACCCTGCCGGGCTGCGGCGGCGTGTTCGCCTTCCCGCACCCCTATGGCTGCTCCCAGCTGGGGGAGGATTTGGACAATACCCGGAACATCCTGGCCGCCCTGGCCCGCCACCCCAACGCGGGCGGCGCGCTGATCCTGGGCCTGGGCTGCGAAAACAACCGCCTGGCCGATCTGCGCCGCCAGCTGGAGGAGAGCGGCCCCACCGACCGGCTGCGCTTCCTCTCCTGCCAGGACGAGGAGGATGAAATTGCCGCCGGCCTGTCCCTCATCGGTGAGCTGGACGACCGGATCCGTCGGGACAAGCGGCAGCCTCTTTCCCTCCGCCACCTGACCCTCGGCCTGAAATGCGGCGGTTCGGACGGCCTGTCCGGCCTGACGGCCAATCCCTTGGTGGGCCTGGCGGCCGACCGGGTGGTGCAGGCGGGCGGGACCGTCCTGCTCACCGAGGTGCCGGAAATGTTCGGTGCGGAGCCGCTGCTGTTCCAACGCTGCGCCAGCCGGGAGGTGTTCGATAAGGCGGTGGCCATGATCACGGATTTTCAGCAGTATTACGTCCGGCATGGCCAGCCCATTTATGAAAATCCCTCCCCGGGCAACCGGGAGGGCGGCATCACCACCCTGGAGGAAAAATCCCTGGGCTGCACCCAAAAAAGCGGCCGTTCCCCGGTCACCGACGTGCTGGCCTATGGGCAGAGCGCCTGTCGGCCGGGCCTCCAGCTTCTCTCCGGCCCGGGTAACGATCCGGTGGCCTGCACCGCCCTGACCGCCGCCGGCGCCAATCTCATCCTGTTCACCACCGGCCGCGGCACCCCCTTCGGCGCTCCCGTTCCCACCATGAAAATTGCCACCAACCATGCCCTGTACCGCAAAAAGCCGAACTGGCTGGACTTCGACGCCCAAGCCCTTTTGGAAGCACCCGCCCAAACCGTGGCCGATAACCTGCTGGACGCCATTCTGGACGCGGCCGGCGGCGCCCCCCTGTGCAACGAGCGCGGCGGCTATCGGGAGCTGGCGCTGTTTAAATCCGGCGTCACCCTGTAAACGCCAAAAAGGCCCCGGCTGCCAGCCGGGGCCTTTTTCTATCCTATTACAGCGCGCGGCGCAGCAACAGCCCGCCGCCGGCGGGCAGGGTCAGCACGTTGCCAGCGGTGAGCGCCGGCGCGTCGCCCGCCGGACGCCACCCGCCGTCCTCCTCGGAGAAAAACTCCAGCGCGGGCGCCTCCAGCTCCCAGACCGCCGCCTGCTTATAATCCTTGTTCACCACCAGGAAGCTGCCGTCGTCGAAGAATCCCACGACCGCGTCCCCCTCCCCGCGCACGGCCCGCAGATCGCCGTGGGGGACGAACCGGCATACCTCCTCGCCGTTATCCCGCAGATGGTACACCGCCTCGCTGGTCTTCCCGTACAGCTCCCGCCCCAGGCGCAGCAGGCCGGGATTGATGGCGCACACGTCCTGGTAATGCTGTGTCAGGGTGCCGTCCCGGTTGGCCATGGCGTTGGTGAAGCGCCAGACCTCCTCCCATTCGGGGGTCCAGTAGGTGAAATAAGACAGCCGCTTGGCCCCGTACGCCAGACAGCTGTACAGCTCCCAGCGGATCTCCGCCTCGCACAGATTGCGGTACTCCCCGTGCTCGGTCAGCAGGATGATGACCATCAGCGGCAGGCCGTGCGCCAGCCCCTTTTCCCGCACGATCTCCAGGTTGGCGAAGAAGCTGGGCCGATCCTCCGTCCGCTTGGCCGCCAGGATGATTTCCCGCTCCCGTTCGTCCGCGTCCGCCGGCACGTCCATCATGGATTCCCCGGAAAACCGCCCGACGAAATGGTAGTGATCGTAGCTCAGATAGGGCGGCTTCACCTCGGCGATGAACCGGTCGAGATACTCCTCGTAATCCCGGCATTCCAGCCCCTGAGCCGAGCAGTAGTTGGGGAACAGGTTGACATACGCCTCCCGCCCCGGATCCAGGCGGCGGATGGCGTCGGTCAGCTGGGCCAGCCGCGGGAAATGATGGGCCGCCGGCTCGTCCTGGAGCATCCACCCCGCGATGTTGTCAAATTCCCGGTAATCGTCGATAATGTCCCCCAACAGCCGATCCACCTCCGGATCGTCGGTGCAAATCAGATGGGACAGCCGCCGGTCCCGCACCATGGCCCGCAGCCCGTGCTTCTGGAACAGGCGCAGCGCCCGCTTGTTCACCTGCGGATCCGGGGAATCCAGCGGCGCCAGGGTGAATCCCGCCCGGGCGATGGCCTCCACCGTCTCCTCCTTCACGATATAGTCGTCCTCCGGCCCGTAAAAATACGTCAGCTCAAAGCGATCCATCCGTTGCTCCTCCTTTTATAGCGCGGCCCGAAAGAAGGCCGCCGCCTTGTCCCCGCCGAACGCGTGCCCGTGCGGGTGCACGTCGGTCTGCAGGGCGCCGGGACTGCCCGCGGCCGCATACATCGCCCGCGCGCGCCCCGCCCCCTCCAGCATTTCGGAGATGGTGAAATTGTCGTCGTAAATCCCCATGTCCAGCAGCAGCGGCCGGGGCGCGATCAGCCCGAAAATGTCGGGCAAATCGAAATAGCGGTAGATTTCCGGCGCTATCTGCGCGCCGCAGAAGTTGGCCCTTTCCATGGCGAAGGCCGCCCAGGAACCGCCGTACCCGCAGATGTTCGCCGCCTGTATCCGCGGCTCCACCGCCGTGGTGAAGGCCGTCATGGTGCCCCCCAGACTCAGCCCCATCATGCCGATGCGCCCCGGATCCACCTCCGGGCGGCTCTGCAGGTAATCGACGCAGCACTTCATGTCCCAGATGTTGAGCGTCAGCAGGTACAGCCCCAGCAGCGCCCCCTTGATGAAATTCACGTTGCAGCGATCCCGCCCCGGGAACGGGTCGAGCCCGTCCTTGCGTTCGCCGAAGCCCCGCAGATCGGGCGCCAGGGTCACAAAGCCCTCCCGCGCCAGCCGCGCGGCGTAATCGTACCGGTGCCGCGCGATGTCCGCCTCGTGCGCCGGCGTGGCCCGCACCCCGGCCACCGGATCCTTGCCGAAGGCGCCGTGCCCGTGGCAGCAGAGGATGGCTGCCCCGCCGCGATCCTCCGCCGTGTTCCGGGGCCGCAGCAGCACGCAGGGTACCGACATTCCTTCCTCGCTGTCGAACACCACCCGCTCCCGGATGAGCCCGTCCTCCTCCACCGCGCATTCGACTTCCGCGCGCGGCTCCACCGGCGCGGGGAAATCTCCCAGCAGCGCGAGCAGCCGGGGCAGCGCCAGCGCTTTCCAGGCCGCGTACTCCTCCGCCGTCGTCCCCCGGAAGGAGAGCAGCGGCGTCCACTCCTCCGCTTTTTTGTCCCAATAGGCCTGCAGGGAAAAGTTCCGTTTGCTCATGCGCCTTCCTCCATCTGCTTCCAAAGCACCGCCGGGCCGGTCAGTCCGGAGGGATTCTGCGTCCCATACAGCAGGTTTTCCAGCGTGTTCGCCACCGTCACGGCGACACGGTTCTCCCCCTCCCGGATGGCGTCGGTGACCTCCACGCGGAAGGGAGCGCGGATGGCCCGGCCCGCTGTCAGGCCGTTGACCTCTACCTGAGCCGCGTCTCCGCCGCTGTCCCATTCCAGGAAATAGCGGGCGCCCTCCTCCAGAGGGGGCAGCTCCACCGTCTGCACATACCGGCCCAGTCCCCCGTAATGGGGATAGCCCTGGTAGGTCCAGCTGCCGGTGGTAAGCGCGGGCGCCTCGGCGGCGGTGAGCACGGCCCCCAGGCTCTCTCCCTGGTTGAGCTGTGCGGTGAAATCCCCGAACAGCCGCAGCGGCTCGAGCAGCCCCTGGCTCTCCTCCTCCACGCGCACCCGCACTTCGATGACCCATTCCCCTGCCCGGTAAAACCGCGGATCCGCTTCCGGCGGCTCCAGACGGCATTCCCAGTTGTTGCAGTCGTACTCCCGTACCCGCGTCCATTCGTCGCAAAGCCGCCCGTTGACCCGGATCTCCCACGCCCCCGCTATGGCGGACAGATCCCGTACCAGGGCCAGCCGCCCCGGCCGGCCGCGCACCGACACCACCGTCTTGAAGGTCAATTCCGCCGGGTAACGCGTCACGCCCAGCTCTCCCGCCGTCATGGGGGCGGTCACCCGGGGCAGCTCGGTCAGCCGGATGTCGTCCGGGTCTCCCCCGGGCTGATCCGTCCAGGCCCATTTGTCGAGGAGCAGCGCGTTGCGGCTCTGCGGCTCGAACCGCCACCGCCCCTTCAGCTCCCGGACGATTTCGCACCGGGGCTCCCGGCGTTCCCGCGCCGGACGGCCGGGATCGGCCACCAGCAGCAGGCCGCTCATGGCCGGTACCTGCAGCGTATACCGCCCGGCGGCATAGGGCAGGGGCTCCGGTTCCCGGCCCTCCAGGGGGTATTCCTCGGCGTACCGCCCCGCCAGCCGGCCGGTGAGCGCCGCCTCGCAGCGCACCGGCTCCCGCAGGGTGTTGCACAGGAAAAACACGTCCCGCCCGTCCTTCCGGCTGTGGCTGACCAGCAGATCCGTACAGCCGGGAGAGTCCGGCAGGTCGAACAGCCGCAGCTCGTCGGCGCACCGGCGCGCGGCCGCCTCGAACCCCTCCAGCGTAAACCCTTCCTCGGCGCTGCCCCGCAGCGTGAACGTCTCCACCCCCGGTGATTCGAGCAGCCGGTCGTACGCCTCCCGGATATTCCCCTCCGTCTCCATGGGCACCGGGGCATCCGGCCGCCCGCAGATGAGGGCCACCCCGCCCTCCCGCAGCCGCCGCAGCGCGTCCAGCGTCTTTTGGGCCAGGAAGGCCAGCGGGGGCACGACAACCTGCCGGTACAGGCGCTTGCCCACCCTGAGGCAGCCGTCCTCCACCGCCGCCTCCCGGATGTCCCGGATATCCGCCACCTCAAAGGGCAGGTGATCCCGCAGCAGCCGGTCGAACAGGGCGGTGTACGCGTCCCGGTAGAGCTTGGCCCCCGGCTCGTCCACCGGCTGCAGGGCCATCCAGCTGTCGAAGGGATACAGCAGCGCCGTGGGCGCCACCGGATCCGCCTCTCCCAGCAGATAGCCCAGCCGGGCCAGCTGATCGGAAAACGTTCCGAAATAGGCAAAATGCGGCATCTGGTAGAACTCGGAAGGCCCCGCGTCCTTTTTGCGGTAGCCATCGATGGAATACACAAAGGTGTGGCACGCCAGGCAGTTAACCCCCAGAACATACAGCCAGTCGGCGATGAACGCCATGTCCCGCAGCTTCAGATTCCATTCCGTTACCCCGAAGCATTCGCACAGCGCCCGCCCCTCGCGCCTCTGCCGGGCGGCGGAGGCCGCCATTTTCGGCCCCAGGTTGAGGATGGGATGCTCCCGATCCCCGATCATGTAGGTGATGAGATCGCACCCCGGCATATCCAGCCCCTGCATCAGCCGGTGGATGGAGCCGGTGAGCAGCACCTGATCGGCCGGCTCCTCCTCGGGGCTGGCGTGCCCGATGAGGCCCAGCCCGTTGTCCCGGCACCAGCCGCCCACCTGGGACACGAAGGCCCGGTGGAAGCTCTCCTCCACCGTCTCCCAGTAGTCGCGGCGCATGGCCGCCGCCCCCTCGAGAGGCAGCTTCATGGCCAGAAGCGCGTCCTCCACCGGATACCCGTTGCGCGCGCGGAACCGCTCGGCAAATTCCTCCGTCCAGGGGAAGGGGAAAGCGTAATATTTCGGCTCGTCCATGAAAACCCCGGGGATCGTCCCTCCAAAATACCGGCCCAGCCGGGCCTTATACGGCTCGTAGGCCAAATCCAGAAAATACCGCACCGCCTCGGGCTTGAGAGTGTCGGTGTAGGAATCAAACAGGAAATACGGCCCGCAATACCGCCGGACATACGCCAGCACCTGCCACTCCCCCTCCGGCGCGTCCCATTCCAGCCGCAGCTGCGGGCCGCTCGCGTCGGACCGGTACTGGGGGATGGGCTTGGAAAAGGTGGTGGGATAATAGGCGTGGTATTTCCGCTCGGCGTGCCACCGCCGCCGCAGGGTACCGATATAGGGGCGCAGATCCCGCCGCTCGGCGATTTTGCCCCCCTCCAGGCGGACGGCCAGCGCCATATGGACGCGCTCCAGGGGCAGGTCAAGGATGACCCGGGCGGGGCCCCGCACCGCCTGCATGTGGCATTCCAGCGACTGGGCGCGGAAATCCGGCCGTTCCGCCGTCACCCGCCCGCCGGCCACGCCGCTCGGGTACGGGTCCTCGTCGTACAGCCACGCCTGCAGGCCCCTCCTGTCCGCCTCGTCCACCGCCGCCTCGATACACCGCAGCCAGTCCTCGCTCATGCAGGGCGTGAGCAGGCCGCTGCGGGGGTGCAGGATAAACCCCGCCAGCCTCTGTTCGTCCATGGCGGCAACCTGCCGCCTCAGCTCGTCCTCCTCCAGCGCGTGGTTCAGCGACCAAAGGGCCAGCGGCCGGTAAGCGGCGCAGCCCTCCCGAAACGCGTCATACTGCATGGCGATCCCCCTTTTCCGTCGGCTCTCTGTCGAGAGGCCGTTCTCAGCTTCATTATAGGCCATCCGGCCAAAAAAACCAACTGGTTTTTCAATCTGTTTGGTGACAATTTTATCCTATATATACAGATGTCCCACCCTCCAGCGGCTTCCCTGTAGGGGCGAGCAGCGCTCGCCCGCAGGCCCGCGCAAAAACCAGCGGCGCGCCGCCGCCTTCCCCTCCAAGAAAAAAGGGTGCTGCCAACGGAGACATCTCCCCCATTCGCAGCGCCCTGCTGGTTTCAATTCCTATGAAGCCCAAGAGGCTCCACGCCCTGTACGCGCGCCGTCGCGGCCGCGCGTCGTGCCGCATACGGCAGGGAGCTTCCGCTCCCCCGTTTCCTCCCCGGCTGTCGTACGCGGGCGTAAGCCGGAGCGGCTCGGCATACGGACGCAAGAGGGGCGCGTTGCAAAACGGAAAATCCTGCAGCGCGTCCCTCTTGGAGCGTCACCCTTGCCTATTCCTATGCCTGTACATACCATCATAGCGCAGGGCGCACACCGTGAGAGAATGTGATAAGATTGCTGTAACGATTCATCAGGAGTTGCTTGCATTTTTCGATGCGGCTATCCATATCTTTTAGAGGCTATGGCCCGCACGTTCAGCCGTGCTGGTAAAACCGAACCGGTTATCCGCAGGCGGGGGCTATAAAGCCTATGATGAAGGTCATGACTATTGTCGTTATTATGCCCAAGCTATTCAGTATAATCGAGCTTTTCCTCTTGCTGATACAAGCCAGGGGGAATCCAATCAAGCCTATCCCTATTCCGCACATCGGGAGGAATGACAAAATTCCAAGAACAAACCCGGCCGTATAAAATTTTCCTTTTGGTTTTTCCCTGTTTACAGGCGTCCCGCAGCCGGCGCAAAACTGAAAGTTTTCCAGTATTTCCGCGCCGCAGCGTCCGCACCGTTTATCTCTCGCTTCCGCAAGCGCGGTCGGCTCAAACCGTTCGGGATCGCTCCTGAGCCGCCTGTAAACAAAAACCGTTGTAATTCCGGCAAAAGGACTTATAAAAAAATACGCGATCGTATACGCGAACTGGAGCATAAACAACGCGGCTGCGCTGTTTTGAAAGATGTGCGCGAACACTCCGTTAATCATCGATAAAGATGTTACGGTGATGAGAGTTAACAGCAGAACCGGTCTATAATTTCCCTTTATCATGTTGATCGACTTTTTAAGATACCGGTTTGTTTTCGGTTCAAGCGCTAGGGAAGCAGCAAATAAAACAAGGGTGGAACCAAAGTTCTGTATAGCATACCGATTGCGGAAGCAACCGGTATTTTCACAAAAGTTATCGCAACAGCCGGAGTATATAACAAACCGATCAGCAAGACATATCCTATAGCGATCCCCAGCTTATCGTTGGCCTGCCGAAAGGCCTGCCGCGCGGTTGTTCCTTTTTGATCAAATAAGGAGTCGATCAAAATCGGCAAAGCCAATAATAGCTTTACCGTTAGGATTAGCAATAAAAGCGCCGACAAAAGCAGCAGTATAGCTATTATAAAGAAAACGAATGAACCCCACAGCGAATTGCCGATCAGGGCGCCTTGTATCTGCTTCGTTACACGCATCAATACAATAGAAGCAAGCAAAACAGACGACATTCCAAAAGATAGGCCCATTAAATTTTTAAAATGTCCTTTGTAAAAGGAGACCGATTCGGATAACGCTTGCTTTACATGAATTCTCATGAGCTTCTCCTCGCTTCGGTTGCAACATTTTCCCTTTCGCACGGTTTCTGCTATGAAGTTTCGTTTAATACCAGGCGATATATTGGCGGATGGTTCACTCAAAATCCTGCTTGGCTAAGGTGAGGAGGAGCGAGCCCACCCCGCCTCAGCCGGTGTATTTTGCCATCCCGCCGCGTTATCGTCCTAGGTGGGCCGTCGCATGGCAAGGGAGGCCAACGCCGCTGTGGGCGCTCGCTCCCCCCAAAAATCGGAGGTTGTTCGCTCCCCCTCACCTTATGTACAGGCAAAATTAGTATAGCACAAAGCAAAGATATTTTCCAACCTGAATATGTGGCAAACAAGGCTGTCGAGAAATCCCTTGCGCCAACCCAACCGCTTGGATTTCACCATCGCTTACCTGGGACAGGCCCAACGGGGGCGCGGCCTACACCCCGGCCCCCTCCTCCGGCGGCCGGTACCGGCCGCCGAATTCCCGCCGGGCCTTTTCGGTATGCTCCCGGACAAAATCCGTCTTGGCCATTGTATAGGCGTCGCGGTTATGCTCGAATCGCTCCTTCAGCTCCCGCTTGAGCGCCTCATACCGCCGGCACGCCTCCGGATGCTGCCGCAGATAGTCCCGAAAATACAGCTCGCCCCAGTCGCCGAGCGGCTTGACATGCAGATGGTATACCTTGTCCGCAAAGCCGGTGGGCAGGTAGCCCTTGCCCAAATCCAGCGTCCCTCCCGGCACATTCTTCTGCATGAGAATCCAGCCGTCCTCCTGCAGCCGCCGGGCAACCGCCTCCACCGCGTAGCCCGCGGGGAACTCCAGAAGAATGTCGATGGTCGGCTTGGCCGTCAGCCCTTCGACTGCCGTGCTGCCTATATGATGGATACGCGCGACGCCCTGATCCCGCAGGACGCGCAGCAGCCGCTGCTTTTCCTCCGCGTACCACAAGGGATACTGGGGGTTGTAGCTTTTTAGAACAATCGGATACAGCCGCCACAGCTCCTCCAGGCTTCTTTCCTCCATCCCGCCGCCTCCCTCCGTCTTGCCCGCCGCCGGGCCCCTGCCGAATGCCTCCCGCGAATACTGTCTCCATTCTACCAAACCCACGCCGAAAAAGCCACGGCTTTTTCCGGCCTGTCCGGCATTGCCCGTCAGCCGCCCGCACGGGGCCGCCGTCCCGCCGAACCCAGCGGCTCCCCCGCCGGGTCAACCGCCCCTCCGCGTCCCCGCCTTCCCCTCCACGGAAAAAGGGCGCTGTCAACGGAGACCTCTCCCCCGTTCGCAGCGCCCCCCGCTTTCATTACCGTGCCGTCCCGCACAACCCAGCGGCAGCCCTGTAGGGGTGAGCATCGCTCGCCCGCGCCGCCGGATCGCCGGCGAAAGGGGGCCGCCTTACAGCCCCATGTCCCGCAGGGTCACCGGCCGGCGCTCCCGCCGGCTGACGTCCCCGGCCAGGGCCGTGAGGGTGGCCTTCAGGCCGTCCGCCGCCTGGTTGACCGGCGCGGCCGTGCCGGCGCAGCTGGCCGTGAACGCCCGCAGCAGGGCCGCGTCGCCGCCGCCGTGGCCCGAAAGCGGCTCCTGCAAATCGATGGTCAGCTCGTCTCCCGGCCCCAGCGGCAGCAGCCGGATCCGGCTGCGGCGGAAATCCGCCTCCAAGGTGGCCTTGGTGCCGTGGATCGTCAGCTTCCGGGTGGGCTCCCCGCTGAACAGGCACAGCTCGAACTGGGCCACCACCCCGTTCTCATACCGGATAAGCAGGCTCTCGTTGTCCACCACGTCCTTGCCGCTGTTGTAGACGCACAGATCCTCCTCGCAGGAAAAGCGGGTCGGGCTGCCGTATCCGGTGTAATCGAAGGCGTACACGCACGTCTCCCGCAGCGCGCAGTCCCGGCAGTGCGCGGCGGCCCCCTCCTTCGGCACGAAGAACCGGCGATCCCCCTCGGCGTAGACCGCGGCCGCATCGCTGCCGATGAGTACCCGCAGGATGTCCATGTCGTGGCAGCACTTGGTGTTCATCATCCCGCCGGAATTTTCGGTGAACCGGTGCCACCGGCGCATGAAGCTGGCCGCGTGCCGGTATCCCAGCTTCTCCGCCGCCTGCACCGTGACGATGTCCCCCACCGCGCCGTCCCGCAGCAGGCTCTGCACCCGCTCATACACCGCGGCGTATCGCAGCACAAACCCCATCATCAGGGTTTTGGTATAGGTCCGCCCCTTCTCATAGAGGGCCAGCGCCCGCGCGGCGCTGCACTCCATGGGCTTTTCCAGCAGGATATGCTTGCCCGCTTCCATGGCCGCCAGGGCGATTTCCAAATGCGCCCCGTCCGGCGTGGTGATGAGCACCGCCTGCACCTCCGCGTCGGCCAGCAGCCGCCGGTAATCGGTGTAGAGGGCCGGCCCCGTCTCCCCGAAGAAAAAGCCCGCGTACGCCTCCAGCCGTCCCTCGTCGCAGTCGCACAGCGCCGTCACCCGGTGGCTTTGAAAATCCGGATGATCCAGCAGCAGCTTCAGATAATCGGTGGAACGGGCCCCCGTTCCGATGATGCCTATGTTCATATGCTTCTCATTCCTTTCGCCCTGCTCAGGTAAGCGATGATGACATGGAGCGGCCGGTTTGACGAAGGGAATCCCCTCCGCTAAGCCGCTGAGCCCCCAGGCGCGATGTATACCGCGCACCCCTGGGAGCCTGCCTTGGATAACGCGCGTCTTCTCCGCGCGGATTGTCCCGCCGGCCCTTCACGCCGGCTCCTCCAGCGGCACGAAGCGCCCGCGCGCCATGACGGCGTGAACGCGGGCCTCCTCGTCGAATTCCACCAGGTCGGCGTCCAGCCCCTGCCGGATGGCGCCCTTGCGTCCGGCCAGCCCCAGCAGGGCCGCCGGCGTGGCCGTCAGCATGGCGACCGCGTCCTCCAGCGGGATGGAAGTCTTGGTCAGCAGGGTGCGCAGCAGCTGGTTGCCGCTGGCCACGCTCCCCGCGAAGGCGGCGCCGTCCAGGGTGCGGGCCACCCCGCCCTCGATGCGCACCGGCTGGCCGCACGCCCGGCTGCCCAGGCGCACGACGCTCCCCTCCGGCAGACCGGCGCCCCGCATGGCGTCCGAGGTCAGCACCATCCGCTCCCGGCCCTTGCACTTGTAGATAAAGCCGAGCAGATCCCCCGACAGGTGATAGCCGTCGGCGATGGTCTCCACATACAGGTCGTCCAGGCAGAGGCCCGCCTCCACCGCGCCGCCGACCCGCTCCCCGGCCAGACGGCGCGCCCCCGTCATGCCCGAGTACAGGTGGGTCATCAGGCGGTAGCCGTGGGCCGCCGCCCGCCGGATACCCGCGAAATCGGCGTCGGTATGGGCGGCGGACACCAGGACGCCCCGCGCGGCCAGGAAATCTCCCAGCTCCAGGGCACCGGGCAGCTCGGGCGCGATGCTCCACCGGCGGATGCTGCCGGCGGCCAGAAATTCCTCCGCCTCCGCCCGGTCGGGCGGCCGGATGTACCGGGGATCCTGCGCCCCCCGCTGCTCCAGGGAGAAATACGGCCCCTCCATGTGGACGCCCAGGATTTCCGTCTCCCGGATCCGGGGCGCGAAGGCCGCCGCGGCCTCCGCCACCCGCCGCGTCTCCTCGCGGCCGCCGGCCAGGGTGGTGGCCAGCAGGGCGGTCACGCCGTGCCGGGCGTGATACGCCGCTATCCTCCGGAAGGCCTCCTCGCTGCCGTCCATAAAGTCGAAGCCGCCCCCGCCGTGCACATGCCCGTCGATGAAGCCGGGGGCCAGATACCGGCCCCGCGCGTCCCGCACGGCGGCATCCACCCCCTTGGGGACGCCCTGCCCCAGGGCGGCGATCCGCTCCCCCCGCGTGAGCACGAAGCCGTCCGGCTTGGCCGGCCCGCCCGCCAGCAGGCGGGCGTTTATCCATAGGGTCTTGTCCTCCATGCCCGCTCCCCTTTCTTTGCCGGCGGGTTTACTCCCCCGCCGCTTCCCGCCGCTGCTCCGGGGTCAAAAGGGCCGCCGACGCCTCGTCCAGGAACAGCGTCATGCTCGCGTGCCGCTTGAGGATGGTGGCCGGCACCATGTTGTTCACCGGCTGGCTGACGGTGTCGCTGACCGCCTGCGCCTTGACCGCGTAGGGCACCGCCGACAGGATGTGGCGGCACCGCAGGATCCGATCCACCGTCATGGAAATCGCCTGGGCCGGCACATCCTCCAGGGTGGGGAACCATCCCTCGCCCAGCTGCTGGCGGCGGCACCGCTCGTCGAGGGTCACCACCTTGTACGCCGCCTGGTCCTCAAAATCGGCGGGCGGGTCGTTGAAGGCGATGTGGGCGTTTTCGCCTATGCCGATGAGTCCGACGTCGATGGGCGCGCGATCCAATTCCGCCGTCAGCCGGGCGATGGCCGTCTCCACCCCCTGCGACGGATCCACGAAAAAGGCCCGGCGAACAGGCACCTGGCTGACAAAGCGTTCCTTCAGATACCGGACAAAGCTGGCCGGATGGCTCTCGTTCAGGCCGATGTACTCGTCGAGGTGGAACATGTCCACCTTCGACCAGTCCACATCCTCCCGCACCAGCGCCTCCAGCGTGGTGAACTGGGACGCGCCGGTGGACAGCAGCAGCCGCGCCTCCCCCCGCTCCCGGATCGCCTCGTTGAGATAGGCGGCGGCTTCCGCGGCCGCCCGGCGGCCCAGCTCCTCCGGCGTACCGGCTATGGATATGCGCATAATACGACTCCCCTTTCAAAATGTAAGCGATTACAGCTTTATTGTAACCGCTTACACTCTATTTGTCAAGGCCAGCGGCGCGCAGTGGAGAATCGTCCTGGTTTTTCGGGCGAAAACGGTGCGAAAGCGCGCGGAACCGTGCGCGGGAAACGCCCGCTCCGTTGCAAACCG
>ERZ856578.4008-NODE-4008-length-20696-cov-99.538047_pt1 | contig 20696 bp, 16 predicted proteins | sample MGYA00514384_ERZ856578 | MGnify/ENA primary metagenome ERZ856578 (study PRJEB29103, sample SAMN06111958) | human gut metagenome | biome: human gut; feature: ankylosing spondylitis patient; material: healthy_person | host: Homo sapiens | place: China:Hangzhou... | reverse complement strand
TTTGCAGGCTGTGCCGTGAAAACGACATCCCTAAAATCAGTCATGGTGGGTTCAACTATTACGAACAACTGTCAGTTTACCGATTCTTTGCCAAGTACAAAGCGGCTGACAATATCAAGGAATGGATTGGTGCGGAGCAAATGGAAGAAATTTACGGCATGAGCAAAAATGCCCGATGTTCGTTTGTGCATCGCCATAAAATCCCCTCCCGTGTTGTTTATGGCAAAGTCCAATATTCCAAAGGCCATATCGACATCATCAAAAACGGTGGCTTTGACCAACGGGAAAAGTATTACAGCGTAACCGAAGCGATGGAAAAATACGGCATTCGCAGGGATGATGTCTACAATTATGCGAGGTATAACAGCATACGGAAGATGCACCACGGCAAGTCGATGTTCCTGCTGAAAGAGGATTTTGACAAGGTTATGGCTGAAAAATCCGGCATCTGAGAATTATTCTGCACAGACAAGAATCATTTTCAGCAATGGCAGTCATCAGCATTGTTTCATTGTATTGGTTTGCAACAGATTAATCACCAAATAAACGATTAAGCCGAGAGCAATCAAACTTGTTTGAATTGCCGAGGCGAGAGTGATTGTAAACGAACGAAGTGAAGTTTAAATTTTATCATTATGCACGAATGTAAAACTGTAACATTGAGGACAAGACCTCTAAAGAAAAACATGTTGTCGTTCTATCTGGATTATTATCCCGGTTATCGCGACAAAGAGAGTATGAAGGTAATCCGTCATGAGTCTTTGGGCATCTACATCTATGCCGACCCTAAAAATCAACGGGAACAGAACTTCAATGCTGTCATGTCGGAAAAGGCGGAAGCTATCCGATGCCGACGTTTTGAATCCATCGTCAATGAGCGGTATGATTTCTTTGACAAAAGCAAGATGAAAGGAGATTTCCTTGCCTATTATAAAAAGACACTCCGCAAACACGACCAGAAATGGGAGTTCGTCTATCTGCATTTCTGCAATTTCGTGGGCGGTAAATGCTCATTCGAGGAGATTGATGTGGACTTATGCAACAAGTTCAGAGAGTATCTGCTCAATGCGAAGCAACTGAGACGTCCGGAGCGTCCCATATCACGCAATTCAGCCGTGGGCTACTGGTCCACATTCAGAGGATTCCTCAAAATACTCTATCGCAACAAGTTGATTCATTCCAATGTAAACGATTTCTTGGAGAAAATAGAGCCGGAAGATGTGATCAAAGACTATCTCAGCGTAGAAGAACTGTACAGATTGGCAGAAACGCCCTGCAAGATACCGGTTCTGAAAACCGCCTCGTTGTTCTCTTGCCTGACAAGTTTGAGAATCAGTGATATTCTCACATTGCGGTGGGAAGAAATCGTTGACTTTGCAGCCGGAGGCAAATGCGTATATACTGTCACTCAAAAGACAAAGACAGAAGATATCATCCCCATTAGTGACGAAGCCTTGCAATTAATCGGCTATTCCCCGGAAAAGACAGGACTGGTATTCAAAGGATTGAAAAGATGCTGGACGCAATACCCCATGAAAGAGTGGATTCGAACTGCCGGTATCACCAAAAACATCACGTTCCACTCGTACCGGAGAACATTTGCCACTTTGCAAGCTGCTGCCGGAACGGACATCCGGACCATTCAAAGTATCATGGCGCACAAAAGCATCACCACTACCCAACGATACATGAAAGTGGTGGATAGCAACAAGCGAAAGGCCAGCAATAAAATCTCACTGATTCGTAAGAGCTAATGGGCATAAACACCGCTTCTTATATGGTTAGAGTATGATTTCTGAGTATGATTCATATTCTAACCATAATTATTTATAAATATCTGTCCAACAACCATTAGTATTTATGGTTATATGGAAATTAGTGCTGAACTTTGTGGCATAGAATCGTAAACAATCACAACTATATGGAGAATAATGTACAAGTTCAGAAAACCGCGGACATCAGTAGTCTGGTATGCGTGGTAATCGTTTCACTCTCGGCACTCACCGCATACAATCTTGGAGAAAAGTTCAATCACTATATCCTGTTTGATGTCACCATTTTTATTATCTCTTTGGTAATGCTCATTTTTACCTTTGCCGTATTCCGCAAAGTAATGGCAGGACTTTATAAGAGTATTTCAAATAGTACTATAAATGAGCAAGTACAAAGTAACTGTTCGCAAAAGGTTATCTCAGACAATTCTATAACCGAGACTCAACCGGTTATACTGGAACAAATGCCTGACAGTTTGGAAAAATACGAGAGTATTCTCGTGGAAGAGCAGCTGAAAGAGGTGAAGCGGAAAAGGGACACCATGATAGCCATCCGTGAATATGTGGTGGAAAAGGCCTCAAAATATCTGTCAAAAGAAAATATCAGCACGTTATTCCACAATATCGAGTGTCTTGCCGAAAATCGGGTGACAGATTGCCAGCCAATCCATTCAACGAAAGAAACGAAACTCAGTTCTCCCTCTTTAAGACATTTGGCTTGGAATATCGGAGAACGGCTTGGAGTCTCCCGTCGCGACAGGGCGGTATTCATCAAATCATCTTTCCCATACGAATTGCGTAACGCTGATATAGAATATCTGGAAGCCAATTTGCGTGTTAGTGCCCAATGCGACATCCCTATTGACGTGCCGGACAAAGGGGATTTCCGCTTTCATAACAATACTTGAGAATTAAACCGTGCAGACGGTAATCATTCTTCCGGCTGACGAATTTCTGCAAGATTTCATTCTGTTGGTTTGCAGCATATTAATTTAAATTTTTGATAATATGACTGCAACTGAGTTGACTTTTAACGACCTGCCGAAAGTGGTAGGCGAACTATGCGAGCGAATCGCAAGTATGGAAAATTTGCTTAGGGACAATCTTAACCGTCAAAGCGAACCAAAGGAGAATCTGCATGTACCTATGACAGTGCAGGAAGCCTGTGCATATCTGAAAATGCCGGTCTCCACCTTTTATTACAAGATAAAGAAGGACAGCATTCCGGTAATCAAGCAAGGAAAGTACCTCTATATCTATCGTGACGAGCTCGACAAATGGCTGGAAGCATCACGCAAAACGTCAGTACCCCTCACATACGATGAAGAAAACGAAGCGATGTATGCCTCACATCGTCGCAAGCCTAATCCTAAAAACTGGTGAGTATGGATACGCCAACACCCATTCAAGATCTTGCTCAGGTCACAGTGAAATGGCAAGATACCATGCTCAGCTTGGAAAAGGAGTACGAACAGGAGCCGGAAGTTCTGAAAATAGGTGGAGTGCCTGTCGGAACATTGGGAAATTTCAGCGCATCCATAGGCAAGGCTAAAAGCAAAAAGACATTCAATGTTTCCGCTATGGTGGCAGCTGCTTTGTCCGGAAAGGAAGTCCTTAACTACACAACGGCTTTTCCTGACGGGAAAAACCGCATCCTTTACATTGACACCGAACAGAGTCAGAACCATTGTATGATTGTGATGCATCGTATCCTGAAACTGGCAGAGTTGCCGGCCAATGAGGATTGCGGCCGTTTCTATTTTCTCGCTCTACGCAAATTCAATCCGAAAGAGCGTTTGGCTATTATAGACGATGCCATCAGTCAGATTGAGGGTCTCGGTTTCGTGGTAATTGACGGAATCCGTGACTTGGTTTATGACATCAATTCACCGAGTGAAGCCACATGTGTAATATCCAAACTTATGCAGTGGACTGACGAGTACCAGATTCATCTTCACACCATCCTTCACCAGAACAAAAGCGATGAAAATGCCCGTGGGCACATCGGCACGGAAATCAACAACAAGGCAGAGACTGTCATCCAAATCGAAAAAGACAAGGACGACAGCAACATCAGCAAAGTGGAAAGTGTGCATACCCGCTCAAAGGACTTCCTGCCATTCGCCTTCTGCATCAATGACCAATCGCTTCCCGAACTTCTGCCGGACTATGTGCTGACAAAGAAGAGCGCAGGTCGTCCCAAACAGGAACTGTTCTCCCCTTATAGGGATATTCCAGAAGCCATCCATCGCAAAGCTCTCGAACTGGCTTTTGACGGTAAAGAGACTATTTCTGGATATAAGGCTTTGGAAGAAGAACTGACTTCTGCCTACGAACAGGCTGGGACGAAATTGAATCACAACAAGATTGTAGAGCTGATTAAGTTCCTCACGAACAAACGGATGGTGGTTCAGAAAAGCCGTGGCACCTATCGGTTCATGCCGGATTACCACTATTGACTCTCCACTTGACTTTATTTCCAAAGTGTCCATTCGGGATAAGTCAAAGTTTAAGCGCAACGACTGGTTTCATGATAATTCACGGAACTGGTCGCTGCCATTGACTGGGCTTGCCAGTTGTACGGACATTATCTTATATGGGTAGCCTAATCCCCCAAGCAACCAATCGGTCGTTTGAGATTGCCAAATCCTTCAGCAAGCTGATTGATGAGAAAAAGACGTTATTTGGGCATTTTTTCTTTTCGCCAGCATTTCTCCTCGTCTTTCTCGCCCAAAAGCGAAATTTGCTAGTTAAATTGCGTCTGGGCTTGCCCATTATACAACATTTATTGAGTTAGGGTAACTCAATACCCCAAGCGATAAATCGCTCGTGAGAATCTGCCAATCCCCCAGCAAGCAGGATTTGGCTTAATTTTGGCTTTTGGAGTGCGTTTGCCTCTCCACGCACCTTCATATTTGGTTAGGTACGTAATATCTCTCAATAGACTCTTCTTGATAATCGGTACGGACAAGTTCGGTTCAAGAGTGCTTTTACGAACTCTTTTATGAACCCTACTGGTTCTTTTATGAACTCTTTTGGGTACTCAGTAGTTTCTTTCAAGAACACTTCATCACTTTTTAGAAACTATTTTTTGCCCTTTCGCAAACTCTTTTAGGAATCATTTTTCATAATTCAAGTTCCAATGCCAGTATTCCGGAGTAATGTCGGCCACCATAAATGCAGATATTAGATGATGAACACAGAACTATTGTACGAACGCTTGCCAATTTAACATCATCAACTTACCAGATTCCTAAGATTGATTTAGCCAACCTCCATATGGCATCACAATTATTCCACATCCAATGGAGGAAGACTATCATTCTCAAATCTATCAAAGTCAGATTGGAAAAGGCGGTCTTGAATAATCCTGTATTTTTCAAACTCAGATTCAGCAAACTCTTTGGCATATTCGGCAGAAACTTTTCCGCTATCCTGTAATATCGGGCCATCAAATAAATTGATGAATTTGTCTATTCGCCTTGCCCAATCTTCCATTGTCATAGGAATATGACGCTTAGCCATACTTTCTGCCATATCAAGGAATGCATTGACCATTCTGCCCATTTCTTCCAATTCTTTTTCTCGCAAATAGTTCTTTGCTACTGACACATCTATTTTGACAATTTTTCCATTCGGAGCATTCTCCCATGTGGTCAATCCCATGTGTTCTTTATCTGCATTGGCCCGTTCTACAATCAGTTCCGCAGCCGTATGTCCATGAACTGCATAGTGCATCTTGTTCTGAACCTTTTTGAAAAATAGGCGTGTAGTCGGTGCATCCTTGTTATAGTCTATTGCCGTAGCATAGATATCCGTGAGCTTCTGATAAAAACGACGCTCACTCAGCCTTATCTCCCTTATTTCGGCAAGCAAATGTTCAAAGTAATCCATACCTAAGAAAGCCCCGTTCTCCATTCTCTTGTGATCAAGCACATAACCACGGATAGCAAACTGACGAAGCACAAACGTACACCACTGTCGGAACTGGGTGGCACGAACAGAATTGACTCTATATCCAACACTGATAATGGCATCAAGATTATAGAACATCGTTTGATAATTCTTCCCGTCTGCGGCAGTTGCCGAGTTTTTCTCGGTAACTGAATCTTTGACAAGTTCCCCGGATGCAAATATATTCTTTAAGTGCAGTCCAATATTGTCAGTAGAGCAATCAAAAAGCTGCGCCATAGCCTTTTGTGTCGCCCAAATGGTCTCATTCTTATACATCACCTGAATCCCATCCTCTTGACCTTCAAGTATAAAGATGAGAAACTCAGCCGTGCTATTTCGTATCACTATATTTTGCGCCATAATTATAAGGTATTCCTGTCCATAACTTAATAATGTTCAGTTGTAGTCTATTGCGTACCACCTTTCTTACCCAAATCCTCGATAGTTTTTATTGACAACAGATAATCGTGTTCCACATCGCTGATGGTGCGTTGCTTGTATTTGCGGTACTCATTGGTGGCGTGTTCCATCGCATCTTCATGAGAAACACTTCCCGAACCTTGCAAAAGTTTTTCTCCAGACATTGTCAGAATCCTATCCAAATAGGCAGCCCAATCGTTCATGGTCATCGGTTGTTCACGCTCTGCCTGTCGCTCAGCAAAATCTAAATATCCTGAAACCAATTGTCCCATGGCACGAAGTTCTTTGTCGTCCAGATAGTTCTTTGCGGTCTTGGCCTCCATCAATGTAGGATGATTACCCTTGAATGTCAACAACCCCATAAAATCTTTTTCTGCATCAGCCCGTTCAACGATAAGCTCCGCTGCCGTATGCCCGTGAATCGCATAATGTATCTTGTTCTGAACTTTCTTGAAAAATTCCTGTGACACGGAAGCCCTTGGGTCATAATCGATACTGGTGGCATATATTTCAAGCACCTGACGATACATCACCTTTTCTGTGGCCCGGATATCCCTGATTCTTTCCAAAAGTTCCTTCCAATAGCCTCCACCTCCCAGTTTCTTCAACCGTTCGTCATCAAGCGTAAAGCCCTTTACCATATACTCCTTTAACCGCAGAGTTGCCCATTGGCGGAACCGGGTCGCAATGATGGAGCGGACACGATAACCGAGAGCAATTATCATATCTAAATTGTAGAAAGTCATTTCTCGCTCTACTTTTCTGCCTCCTTCCTCCCGAACCTGTCGGAAATTCCGACAGGTTGCTTCTTTATCCAACTCCCCTTCTTCATATATATGCTTTATATGCTCAACAACGTTGGTTCTGGAAGTCTGATAAAGTTCGCACATCTGAGCCTGCGTAAGCCACAGCGTCTCATCTTCGAGCTTCACATCTATTTTTGTCTGCCCGTCACTGGCAGTGTATATGATTACTTTGTTCTGTTCGTCCATGTGCTTTATTATTTAAGCGTTTTACCTATTGAGGTTATTAAAAACAGATTCAACTTGGGTTCTTAAACTCTATTAAAAAATACAAGGCAGGAATGTCTTTAAACTTTGCAAGATATGCCTCTGCATCATTAAAATCCACTCCTCTTCTCCAATTATCTGACCTTATTTGCTCCCAATCAGTTTCTTTGTCAAACAATCTAATTTCTGCTCCCATACTGTTAAAAATGCGAGCAATTCTATTTACTATCACTTCTACTTCTTGTACATAAATTGAATTTTTAATATTTATGTTTTTATGAAGCATAATCACTGTTCCATCTTTAGATTCTCTTTCAAACATGTGATTAAAATATCCGAAGTATTTGTGTGCTGCTTTTAACTGTGTAATTGTATATTCAGAGTGATTTTCTGTATGAAGCACTTCTTTTTGTTCGTAATCATTACGAATTTCACCAAAATACTCTCTTGCTGTTTTTTTATTATCATTTATTGCCTTGTCAAATTGCTCTATAAACTCATCTATTGAATACACCTGAGTTTCAACATTAAAAAGACGATATAAAATTTTGCTTTTATCACGCACTCCTTCATCATCGCTAACAATGCAATCACAATATGTTCCAAAGAAACTATGAAAACTATCAGTTTGCATGTTTCGGATTTTAACTTTCTTCCGTGGTTCCTTACAAATCCCTAATAAATCAAGGAGAGTATAAGATAAAAAATATACCATGCCAAAACCTAAAAATGACATTCCTAACTGATTTGATACAGCCTTAATGAGATTAATGAAGGACAAACCTAACGGAGATGATGACAACTGGTCATTAAAAACCCTGTCACCATCCGCTGTAATCTTTGTAGGATTATAATTTTCCATAGCAACATCTCTCATTGCTTTATACGTATCCTTTTTATCATAAAGATTGGCCATGATAAATTTAAGGAATGAAGAAAACTCATCTTTATTCACATTAAGTTCATTCGTATGTATAGGAGTCCTCTTTGTTATCCAATCTAATTCAAGTTCTCCTTTCAAGTCTTTAATGGACAAATCAATAGCATTATTAATGAAATCATATTGCTCTTTGGGTATTTGTGACAAATCAAAATTATCCAGCCAAGACAATTGTTGTGTATTTACAAAATGACTGAAAGCCGAGCGAGGGGATTCGTTCGCTACAACAATATTCGAATCTTTGCATATCAAACAATTTTCCCCTACAACGGATTGCATGAAATCCATTTCTTTGTATTTTATATCAGTACTGTCTTGTTGAAGATCCAATAGATGAGCATCTGAAAATAAAAAAACGAAATCATCTTTATGAGACAGTATTTTATCTCGTAAAATAATATATTTTTCCTCTTTGGCATTGAATAGATAGCTAAAAAGCTGTTTGTCAAAATATATGGTTACCATAATAAAGCATCAATTTTGTAAATTATTAATAATGCTATCATTTTGAATTAGTCCGTCACTTTCTTAATACTATTCCGTTTTTCTATATTCTTTGGCATAATTTAAATTATCACCTTCGCAATTATTCATTCGATTTGCCATAACTTTCAACGGGTTCTGCCACCATGCTATATTCTTCTTCAATCGTCTCGTATGATTTGATTCTTCTGTCCTCAAGATAGATATGGCAAAGCGTGTATTCCAAAGCTGCTAAAGTCTGTTGGCGGATTTTTGGTTTCAGCTGACATTCCCAAATCGTGATACAATGCCAGCCCATAGCAGCAAGCTGGCATTGTTCTTTTTTATCTCGTTCCTTATTCCTTCCTATCTTGTTTGACCAAAAATCTATGTTGGTTTTAGGTAAACGGAAATATTTGCAATTATCATGACCATGCCAAAAGCAGCCGTTCACAAAAATGACCGTCCGGTATTTGCGAAGCACCAAATCGGGATGACCGGGAAGGCGTGGATGATTTAGCCGATAGCGGAAGCCACGGCTAAAAAGGAACTTTCTCACTATCATTTCAGGTTTTGTATCCCTTCCATGTATAGCTGCCATATTACGATGACGTTGTTCTTTGGTCAATCTATCCATATCAGTACATTAGATGAAATATCTGTAATCGTACGTTCTACCATCGTAATGTCCCAATAATTGTCCAACATTGCGCCAATGTACTAGACGTATCAATTGTAGCTGGAAATTTTGTATAAAAATTAAAGGAATTCCAATTCATTTTAGTAAACCCAAGAATTTCCTTAACTATTGTTTGCATCGAACCATTACCATGATATTTAGCTATTCTTAAAGGCGAAGGTATGCCCCGTCCTCCAGGGAAGTAATTTCTATCTTGCCTTACTGAGTCTATAGTTCCATGTGTCCACAGCAAACATTCATATTGGGAGACGGGGAAACAAATTCCTCGCATAACCGGATAACTAGCATTGACAGGATATCCATTGTTTAAATATTGGTCAATACATTTTATGGAATCTTCCATTGTTATCGTTATCAAATCTATATTTTTGATTCCTGCATGAGACAAAGCATCGGTTATACCTTTAATTTCTTCTTCTTTGAACGGTGTTCTTTTATGTACAACCACTCTTTGAGGCATCCTATCCATAGACTTCACAAATAATTCTTGAACATTGATACCTAACTTGTATGCTTCTTCATAAGACAGATAAGGATTATTCTTCCTATCTAAAATAGGATTGTCTATTTTTGATAATTTGTATCTTAATCCTTGCCCCTTGGAATTATATATATGGCTACATCCTACAACAATGTTCGTTTTACCATTTGCTTCCTTCTTGACACTATATCCAATGCCAGCATAAGCTGTATCTGCGTCCAAATCAGATAAAGTCCACGGCGTTCGCATCGATTTGACAAACAAAGCTAATGAAAGCCACCAATATATTTGGTTTTTCATGTAGGTATTGAATATTGTTTTTTCCTCAACAAATTGTGTGGTAAATTCATACTGAGCCGCATATGCTTTTATATAGCTGTGCATGTCAAAAGTTTCACCATCTTTTTTGAAAGAGCGATGGCGTTCCCATGCTTTAGGAATAAAAATAACAACGATAATATTCGGATTGTTATTGGCAATTTTATGGGCAAATTTACATATGTTTTGCGCCAAACCTACAGAATCTTGTTGTATCTCACGACAGCTAATCCATAAATTAGAATTAACTGCAGGTATATCCAGCGAAGCTGAATAGATTTGCTCAAAACCTATATATGGCTGCAAATAATCTGTTTTTGGAGCTGTTACATTTCCATTTAGGCCATTAAGAAAATCCCGAAATTGATTTGTATAAGTACTCGGACAGATTACGCCAATTTTAACATTAGTATTAAAACTGGATTGGAATTCATAATCATATGGATTGTTTTGTAGAAGCCCTCTCATCGGATTAGTATCGTGGATTATTTTTCGAGATGTCTTACTACAAAAGTCAAGATTTGGTTCAGATATATAAACCCCAGAATATACTATTTTTTTATCAACAAACTGAGTTTGAGGTATAAGACCTTTTTCCGTATAGTCTACCGCAACCAATCCTCTATTATTGCTTATTTTAAAATTGAAATTATAACCACTATTTAATGGATAATCAAATGCACGCTGATGCCCATTAAAAAGAATTTGTTCCCAAATAGAGATAATCTCATCATATTGAGTATTATGTTTTTTGTCAAGATATTCCGACATTAGATTCTTACGTCTGTCACTAGTGATATTTTCATCTTTAAAATACAATGTTGGAACAACAGACATAAGGGAATAATTCTTATTGTCCAAAAATACAATATCTATTTTTATTGCTTCGTAAACATCTTTATAATTTCCGAATTGGCGTGTTTTATCCCAAATCAAACGTTTGGAAATAACCGCTTCTTTACCACAACTAGAAGATAGTCCACAAATCAAAGTTTTGATTATGACAGATTTCAGTGTCTGATTACCCTTCAATTCGTTAATTGATAATGGAAAACGAGATATACTATCCTCTTTAAGACAATCGGAAAAGGCTTGATGTATATGCTCTGAATAACCAAAAGCAAATACTTTCCCCTTATAAGGGATAGCAATAATATCCTTCCCTTTCATTCTGCTCTTGAGAAAATTCCACGGTGTCTCATTTTGAGGAAAAGCAATCTCAAAAGTAAATATATCAGAAGGAATAGAAAGCGGATACAGATTTGTTTTAATACACCCGCTTGAATTCAATCTGTTCAAAGCAAATGGTGTAATTGAAATCTCCGTGTTTGCTTCTTCCAGTATCTTATGAATTTCTTGGTATTTATCTTGCTCATCATTATATGTGGAAAGGAGTATAGATATCATTGTCTTGTCAAAACCATCCGTTTCAACAAATACAGCCTCTCTTCCTGCATTTCTAGCGGCAGCAAGTAAGCTCTTAACGTCTTCATTTATAAATGAGCCATATCCACACCAATATAAACGGCCTGCCCCCGGATGACTAAAAGCTTCAGTCAATGCTTCCATCAAAGACTTATCTCTTCCACTGTATCCGATTACTATTAGATTTTTGTCTACAAAGTATTCTTTAAGTCTATGTTTAAATGTATCCTGTTGAGAATCTAGTTCTGTAGCAGTATTCTTAAGTTCAGAATATTTATAATCACCATGTAAGGCAACATATAATAACTCTTGGCTATTTTCAGTGCGATGAATACGTTCAGGATTGTCTAAATTTACATTTATTGGAGTTATGTTAGCCTGATGAGCCGCCCTTTCAACTAGTCCATCAAAATTTGTAGTCCAAACAGATTTTAAGACTCTATATTTATGCAATAAGCACAAAAGTTTATATCCAATATTCGGATTCTTATCGAAACATAGACTCTCAAAATATCTTGTTCTATCGCCAGACAATGGGAATGCTTTTTCTGCATAGAAAACATATTCTTCATCAGATTTTTCTATTGGATAACCTCTTTGCTCATTAAGCCATGTCTGAATTTTTTTCCTGCAACAGTCAGAATGTATATCAAGAAATGCTTCATTTGTCGGGTTGTTTGTTACATATATAAGTTTTTTCCAATCCCAAATACAATCTTCCGCAGATTGGACACCTGATGTAATGGACGCACCTGCTCCTAATAAGAACGCAAATGAGCCATTCTTACTTTGTTTGAAAGATCTTAAAAAAGCATCGAAATCCATTCTGAATTGTTTTTCCTCCATTGTCTTAAATCCTTTGTTCGTATAATTCCACCATCAAATCATTGGAAATCAATTCTCCAGGCTGCATTTTTATGCGATATATGGGAGTTCGATTACTGCCCAATGAAATAAAGGAGGACAGATTCAACTTTAAGCATAGCTTTCCGTTCCTAGTGCCAAAATATACTTTCTCCACTTTATAATAACCGTCAATCTCTCCGCCAACCATAGGCAAGAAATACCTGACATCCATCACATTGATAGATGTCGGTATCTTCTCCATAGTATATGTCTTTGCGGTATGATTATCATAATCGGAATAATTCGCATCTGTTTTTCGTACTAATCCTGTCAGAATATTCTTAATCTCTTGTTTAGGCTGTTGAGTCAAAGTGCCGATATTGTCAATGCTATCGATATGGAACTCCGTTTCAAGTTCAAACGGATCACTGACATAGAAATGTGTCTGTAAAGTTTCCAAAAGCTCTTTACTTTGAGCCGTTTCCCTTTTTATCGTTGCTGATTTTATTTTGAGAGAGTTCCATATATCGGAATCTTCATCCTTCATCAGAGCAAGAATCAGATAATTACTGTCACTTTTCGGGCGATACAATTTACCGTTCAGCCGTTGGAAATTATCCTGAATGAACTGATAGCAATCCATGCCATCTCGTGGTTGCAGAGTTCTGAATGTATACAGTTGGTTGAGAGTGCTTTGAATCTTATTTCTGAATTCTTTGCGGACATACTCTCTCCATATCGCTTGCGCACTCTTATTGTTGCGACCATACAACGATACGATGTACAAAAAGTTAACATCATAGTGGCACAACAGCAGCGTGTCCCTGTCAAACAGGCGATTTTCAAATTGGCGGTTCAACTGTACTCCACCGTCCTGTGCTTTCAATTCCTTATCATCAAAGGACAGAAATTTGCTTCCTCCCACCTTTTTATTGGGAATCCGAGCACTGATAAAGAAATTGGGGATGGGATTATATCCTTCAGTCAATGTATCCCTTAACTGAGGATGCTCTCCGTTACCGTCACCGTCCAAAAACAGATTCATGTTCCACTGAATGACATTTCTGGCGTATGTATATTGCTTGTATATTGATTTGTCGCCAAGCTGTGTCCTGTCATTCTTGGAACGCTTGTAATATTTGCTATCCCCAATGTAATAGGTAAGTTCAGACGTCAAATCGGATTGTTCAATCAGGCCTTGACCGACAAACATATGGTCAACTAACTTGCCGTCTCTTTGTTCCGTCAGTTCTTTTGGCAGATTTTGCTTGTCATTACCACTTACCAGAGTGTCAATCATGACTTCAAAAATGTGCTCGAAATCTTTTGCCAGCAAATAGTCCTCCGACTGCCTGTTCATCGCAATCTTATACTCCCTGTCAAAGAAAGCGTAACACAAATCCCATATCCGAAGAGCCTTGTCCGAGAAATACTTATACTTGATTTGTTTCAGTCTTCGACATCCAAAATTCCTGCCTATATAGGACTTCTTCAACTTCTCGCAGCTGATAAGAGGATACTGGATATTGATTTCAAAAGAGAAACCATGTGTTTCTCGAATGTAATTCAATATGGAGAAATATATGACAAGCAGCTCTTCGTCAAAATTCACCATTTTCTTCCTGTTTACCGGCTCGATGTAAACAGGGCTTCCATTTTGTATGATGGCTTGTGCTGAAGCTATGGTCTTGTTCCAGTTGATTTTATTATAACCGGAATGTACGTTCTTGGTCACAAATGTAAAATAGTCCTGATTGTTTCTGTTGAAATCTCTCAGTGCTATTATCACATCAAGTAATGTATTGTGCTTCTGTTTTCGTCCTCTGCTTTCGGACTGATATTCCTTGCTTTCAAGTATATTGTCGTTGTGAGATTGTTTATATACGCTTATTGTCCGGTATATCCAAATCGAAAGAGTGGACAGAAACTCCTTGTATTCCTTGCAGCCCTCTTCTGTAAACTTGGCTTTTACCGTATCGGACTCAAAGTCTATTATTTCCTGTGGCGAAGCACCGAATATCGTATCATCGCCACTATCCTCATTTATCTCACCTGTCAATACTACTTTGGGCAGGAAGAATACAACATCTTTTGCTGTTTTGCTATAACAATACCCGACATACCCGAAAGAATATTTGTCCTCCTTTACAGGAACAGACACGACATCCTTGAGTATGTCTCTGACCGTCAGATTATTCTTGACTACGTCATTCAGACTGTATGGGTATCCTTCAATAAACAGCAGCATAAAATTTATTCAAATTAGAGTTCTGTATTCTCTTCGTTCTTTTCAATAATGACCTTATTGCCATCAGGGTCTGTAACTCCGAGATAGGACATCAATTTCTTTAACGTTTTAGTCCCATTTTCTCCATACAATTCAGAGAAGGAAATATCTTCAGTTTCACCGACTTTGAATATATCCCCTTCACCGTCTTTGCAGACATCGTTCCATAAATAGAACAAGATTTTGTTCAACAAGACTTTATCGGTAATTATCCCATCTGATGGATTTACAAAATAATCGCCCAACATTTTATCTTCTGAGCTGGTTGCACTCAAGATTTTGTCATTGACTTTTCTTTGGAATGATGTCCAAGAATATTCTGTACCGTCAATAACTATCTTCCAGTCTGTATTCTTATACTTAATCGGCTCATACTCCCAATCCCAACGTCTCTTGAATGCGCTATCAATCGGAAACAACGATTGGTCTGAAGTATTCATGGTTGCATAGATATACAGGTTTGACGGCAGACAAAGTTCTCCGTCTTTTATGCCCGGATTGTCTTCGCCAAGTTTCTCCTCCAAGAAAGATTTCAAATCTGCATCAGCCTTAATGCCATACTCCGATTTGCCATTAACATCTCTATCAAGAAGCTGGAACAAGTCCCCGAATATTTGTGCGCAATTGCCTCTATTGATTTCCTCAATAATGAGATATACCTTTTCTTCCGATTTTTTGTATGCCTGTATATAAGCATTAAGAAATGCCTGAGGAACGAAAGAATAAATTATACGAGATTCGTTTGAACAAGCAAGATATTCTTCTCCAACAGCCATTCCTTTGTCAAATTCAACAGTGTAATTATCAGACATACCGCAAGCTTGGAGTATATCTTTCTTGTCAGAAAGATTCAATTGTTTTAATGAACGCCAATATTTTGCTCCAAATTTTTGGGGTGAATACGTGACACCTCCCTCTTTCATTTCGGTTAATTTGCTAATGAGCTCTCCCTTGGCATATATTTTATCTATTGGCTTTTCCATTGTCGGCTTGTATGCCCCGACAAAAGTTGAATAATCACTGTCCGGATGGAATGTGGTTCTGAATATATTTTCTTTAGAAACCCCTTCAAGTTGTACCTTTATTTTATAGGATTTGCCTGTACCTGGTGCACCGTAGAAGATTATCTGACGACAAGTATCATTACACGTATCATGTGGTATCATCACTGACGGCCTAAAACTATCTGCAACTATTTCTAGTTTCGCTATAGTTGTCTCCAAAGTATCTTTATCAAGACAAATCTTAGCATCAGAATCAATAGAATCCAGCCTTGGTTGATTTGCCCAATTTATCACTTTGCTTAATGTTGAGAACAAGGGTTTAGTCTGAACTGTAGAATTTGCATTTGCAACTGAATCCGAGAAATATTCAGACCCATTGTTTCTCCAAGATGTTTCATCATATTCAGTCAGGTTCTTAAAGGTTTCTATATTAATCAATATATCTTTCAAAGTTTGAAGAATATTATCTAATCCGATCTGAAAGAACTTGGAGCCACCACGTCTGCCAGAGTTGCTAAACGTAATAAAACCACCTCTTTCACTCAAAGTAGCCTTAAAATCACTATTACCGGATACTTCATTTAAAAATGAGAATAAATCTTTCATAACTCTATTACATCAATTGTTTAACTATTTCTTCAGCCAACCTTTTAATAACCGGAATAGCAACGCTATTTCCAAATTGACGGTAAGCTTCTTTGCGTGATACCACTATTTTAAATTCTATATTAGAATCATTATAATTGAGATTGTTTGCGCATTCTGGCTTTTCCCATCCTTCACCAATAATACGATACCCTTGTAATCTTCCGGCTTCCACCGGAGTCAGAACACGTGGGTTAAGTCCTTTTTCTGATTGATCAATAAGTATTTCGCTTCCATCTTTCCAATATCTTGCAGAAATAGTGCTAGTATATGTACTATCAGCATTGAATAGTGAATACCCGAATCCTTTCCCATTTTTCCGGTTTCGTTCTTTGCGTTTTTGATGTCCTTCCCACATTTTATCACTAATGGTATATTGAGAATCCATAATTCTTTCTGGCTCAAATATATCCGATACTTTGGTTAAAAGAGTCCCTTCTTTCAACTTCTTCTTATCGTATATAGTAGAACCATCTTCTGCTATTCCATATGGGAATCTAAATTCGTCAACATCTACCAGCTTCTTATACCATGCTATAATGAATAAACGTTCTCTGTTTTGAGGTACTCCAAAATATTTTGCATTAAGAACATCAAAAGAATAAGCATATCCCAATTCTTCAAGTGTAGCTAATATTACTTTGAGAGTATTCCCTTTATCATGTGTCTTTAATCCACGAACATTCTCCAAAAACAAAACTTTGGGAGGACAGCCTGCTTTGATCTTCTCTCTAATGATATTGGCGATACTGAAAAACAAAGTTCCCCTTGTATCTTCAAACCCTCTTTTAAGCCCTGCGACAGAAAAGGGTTGACAAGGAAATCCACCACAACAAATATCAAAATCCGGAATCTGACTTGGTATGGCATCATTTATATCTTCATTAAAATAAAGATATTTTCCATCCTTGTCTTTTTTGAAAAGCTTAGGCTCAATATTTTTATAGTTTGCTTCATATGACAAACGAGCATTTTTATCCCATTCACTGGCAAAAACGCACTTACCACCAACATAATGCATTGCTGTATGAAATCCACCGATACCAGCAAACAGGTCTATGAATGTATATTTTTTTTTCATCATTTCCTTTCTCAGGCTACTTTACCATTTCATATAAATCCTTCAAATCACACTGCAATATCTGAGAAATCTCAATCAATTGCGGTGCACTTGGCTGTGTGGTATTGGTACACCAGCGACTTATTGTCATTTTCGACACGCCAAGCTGTTCTGCCAAATAGGTATTTGTAATCATCTTCTCGGCTAAAATGACCCGAATGCGATTTCTATACTCTTTCTTTTCCATTGAATTCATATCTACATTTATGTGCAAAAATAAACAAATTTGTGGACGCCGCCAAGCAAATAGTCTGTTATATTTGTTTGGAATGAAACTAGCTTTTATTCATCATCTTCTTCAAGATAAGTACAGTCGGGGTTCATACCCTTTAATATTGAGCCATTTCCTTACAATGCGCCATTATATCTAATCTAAGTGTAATGAGTTAATTTTTTCAGAACAAAACAATTTTCATATATGATATTTAGGATATCAATTTAGTCATTATATAAGACTTGAATACTGGTGATGTAGCCGCATCATAATACATTACAATCTTCCAATGATTTCTGCCATACGCAACTGCATCAGCATCCGTTTTCCTGATTAATTTGCTTGCGGCTTTATCGTAGTCAGCTTCACAAGTTATTTCTTCGAACTTAAAGTAATTTTCAATATTGGACAATTCTTGTACAGCTTTGGTATAATACCTGTTTATTAAATGATAACGCTTGAAATGTCTTTGTATAAGAGCATATAGATTTCTATCAATTCCATTTCTGTTATCTAAATAATACTCAAACTGAACACCTCCAACTATATGAGTTATACGAGCGAATAGATATCGTATATCAGGCAAAGTGTCAGTATAAAAATTAATAGTGAAGATTTCACCATTCTCATCGAATATATCTTCCCCCTTAAATGAATTACATTCAGAACATGCAGGTATCAAGTTAAAGACATTTACTGCATATTCTGAGTACACCTCCTTAGGAAGAATGTGCTCCGTAGTGTTTGCACTATTTATAGTACAATACGGACATACATTATTATATGTTTGAGGGTTGTTATTAAAATGCCATGTTCTAAAATCCTTTACCAACTTGCATCCAGACGAATACATTCCTAATAGGGGCTGTTTAATACTTGACAACACCGTAGAGGGAGTTAGTAATCCCAGCTTCTGGTTATCCATAGCACGCTCATAATATCGGTATGCAATCTCAACTTTTCGTTTATTAACATTCAGTGCAATAGTATCAGCACTGTTCTTGTCCTTTCTATCCACTGCTTCAGAGAAAAGTTCATATGGTTTCTTTCCTCCAGCATATTTTTTCATGTTAATCATGATTCAAATATTTATCAATTAACATATAAGAAGTAAGACTCATGGGCAAATCACCATTCTGGAGCTCTTGTAGTACCTGCTCCATGGATTCTTTACCTTCGACAGCCTTTTCTATAAGTCGCCTGTAATACTTATCTCGTTGACCATTAGAGAAAATTTCTTCATTTATAGTAGTCAGGTTCTCTCCTAAGCTTTCAACCCTCATTTGCCTTACAACAGGCATTCCATCTACATCTCGTTCCATTATTAGGACATTGCGAGAGAGAAGAGATTGAATCACCAAAGGCGAATGAGTTGCCATAATACAACAAGAAGAGAATCTTTCACATACAAGATTTACAACATTTATAATCTGTGTAATAGCATTTGGATGAAGATGAACTTCTGGTTCATCTATCATAATTAGACAATTTGATCGCACATTAGCAGTAATGTCGATAATGAGGTTGGTAAGCATAGTTTGCCCTGAACTCATTTTACCATAGTAATCCTTATAGACATTGTACTTAAATATAGAGCCGTTTTCAAACAAATCTTCTAACATCTCGTTGGGCAAGATATTGCATAGAAATTTCTTTAAGTTTTTACCTCTATTCAGAACATTGATGGTTTCTGCATTACGTTGGTGCCTTGCTATCAATTGTTCAAGAGTCATAAGGCCACCCGCGTTATTGTGCATACCACAATACTCAAAGTTGAAGGCTCGTGCATTAATATCATAAAATCTATCAAACATACTGTAAGATGCTGCTACAACCTTTGTAAACAATGGATGGTGCGGTGAGAAACATTCCTTCTGTTGATTAGCGATTGACTTAGCAAGATTATATAACAACGAGGTCTTACCTACACCATTTTCACCGATGATGGCAATCACTCTATTAAAATTATCTTCTTGATTTATTCTACCAAAATCGAACTTTATATTGAAGTCATAATCTGAAGAAAAAGCAAGTCGAGTCTTGTATGTAAAATTTACTCTTTCATCAGGATCAAAACCAGCAAGTACATAACGTCCTAAATTTAAAGCTGTATCAGCACTATTATCTCTTAACAAAGAGTGTCTGAATCCTGAGTCGTTTACAAAATCATCTGATATTCGGCTAAATGCTGCAGCATCTTTCATCGCATTAAGAAAGGACATCGCGTTATCGCCTAATATGTTTTTTATATTTGAATAATAAGATGTTTCCTGTCCTAAAGAGCAATAATCTAAATCTAGGGATAGAAATGACTCAGGAATAACATCCAGAGTTGTGGCTGCATTTTTCTTGCATATCTTCACTTTGCCTACCTTTGAATAGGAGCCATCCTCCTTAACATAATATAAATAGAATAATGTTTTATGTCCATAATCATCCCATGTTATACTCTTTAAAAAGAAACATGATTTGTTATTCCCAAGTTTATCAACATAAATCGTATAACTATTGCTATATATGTCTTTTCGATCAAATGAGAAACCAGTTCCTGATTTTATAATATAATGGGGTCTTTCATCTATATAATCTTCTATGGCAAGTTCACAATTATCCCTATTTAGCAAAGGATTAATCTCTTCCACATATTGCATTATCTCTTCAGAAGACAATCTGACAAAGGGAGAAACACATGCTTCAACAAACTTAATGAAGTGTTTTGTATCACCTGCCAACAAATTAAATCGATGTTCAAAAGTATACGTAAGATCCCAATCATCATTATTAATCAAATGTTGCCTTGCATCAGCTTCCGCATTCTTGAAACGAGGGTCTTCTGAAGGCATTGCAGGAAGATCCCATATCATTTTCAAGAAATCAACAATATTTTGATCTTCATAATTACCTCCTTGGAATACACCCAAGAAATCTGCATGAGACATAATCTTATCAAATATAGAGCGTCTCGTCTCAGCAGAAATTTTAATCTGATTGTTTTGATTTACCATTGTAGATTATATCATTAATTAGGGACATTCAGTAAATAGTATAAAATTAGCCAACTAATTCATACACAAAATGTTGCGAATTAGTTGGCTTTT
>ERZ856578.4007-NODE-4007-length-20701-cov-3.445937_pt1 | contig 20701 bp, 15 predicted proteins | sample MGYA00514384_ERZ856578 | MGnify/ENA primary metagenome ERZ856578 (study PRJEB29103, sample SAMN06111958) | human gut metagenome | biome: human gut; feature: ankylosing spondylitis patient; material: healthy_person | host: Homo sapiens | place: China:Hangzhou... | reverse complement strand
TTGGGCAATGCGGTCAGTGCCTCATCAAATTTACGTCGGGCATGAGCTGCGCAGCCCACCACTCGGATGCGTTCCGGTGGCTTGTGGTATCCTTGGTATTCTCTCATTTTCACGGGAAACCTTCAATCCGCCGCTACACTTGACGCTTACTTTGCAGAACGGCAAATCGTTTTAATCCCTCCGTTTATTCCTTGAAGCGGCGCACACCCAGCCAGATCAAGCAGACTTGGATCGGAGTGGAGAAAATGGAGTGCTGCAAAGCATTCCTTGCAGTTTACGTGAGAATCCGCTATGATAAAGAGAATATTTGCGGAGTGGGAGTGTTTCTCACTTCAGGAGATCCGGGGGGTAAATAACATGAAGTGGTATATGATCGGTAATACGCTGGAGCCGCTTGACCATACGCCGGAGCAGGCCGGAGCAGCGGTGGTTCTGCTCAACTCAGAGGAGCTGGTACATGAAACGGCGCTGCCAGGGCTTGACAATGTGCTGTGCCATACGCCCAGCGGCAGAGATGCCCATGTCTGCAAAGCCGAGGCCCGCTCCGGCTGTCTGAGTGGAACGTTGGCTCTGCCGCTTGTCCGCAGGGACGGCGCTCGTCTCCGCTGCGGCTATCTTGTGACACAGGAACGGGTGGTGCTGGTGGATGACGGCGAGATGATTGAGCCGTATATCAGGCATATTGTGAAAGAAAAGCGTCTGATGGAACACAGCGTGGGGCGATTTCTCTACAATTTCTTTGAACTGCTGATTGGCAAGGATCTGCACCGGCTGGAGGAAATTGAGGATCATGCCGAAGCGCTGGAGGAACGGGTGCTGGCAGGTACTCTTGATGATTTCAGCGCGCCTATGAGTGCGTTGCGCAAAGAAACAATGGCGTGGTATCGCTACTATTCCCAGCTTGACGACGTAGCCTGTGAATTGCGGGAAAATGAAAATGGCTTCTTCACCGAGGAGGAGTGCGGACTTTTCCATCTTTTTGAAGAGCGCGTGATCCGGCTGCGGGAGGAATCCCAGCTTTTGCGTGAATACTGTACGCAAATCCAATCGCTTTTTCAGTCGGAAATTGATATCCGTCAGAATCGCATTATGCAGATTTTGACGATCGTAACGACGATTTTTCTGCCTTTGTCGCTGATTGCCGGCTGGTACGGGATGAACTTTTCGGGGATGCCGGAGCTGCATTGGCGATATGGATACCCGGCGATCATTGCGGTGAGCGCTGCGATCGTTGCGCTGAGTCTGTGGATCTGCAAGAAGAAAAAATTCTGGTAGCGGTTGTTCCTGTAGAACAGAGATATCCATGCCCGCCTGTGCTTCCATCTATACAAAAGACTATGTCCCTCCGTAAGAGACAGGTTTACTGCCACTCATGGAGGGAACATAGCATAAATGTGCATCAGACGTTTATTTTTACAATGACATTTCCAGCGTGGTCAACATCGCCCACTGTGCGGATGGCCTGTTCTCATTCAACCAGCGGAAACTTATGGGTGATGATGCGCTCCAAATCCCACTTGCCGCAGGACATGATCTCCTGCACATCCTCCGGCATATAGCCGCCGGAGCCGATCATGCTCTGCTGGGCGTAGGTCATGTGGAGTAAATCAATGGTGCGGGGCTCATTGTTGACCGCCACGGAGACAAAGCGGCTCTCAATTTTTCCGAGACGCAGAAAATCGTTCAGAATACTCTCCGCTCCGGCGGCGTCCAGCCAGCAGTCGATATCTGCCGTCGGCCCGCTCAGGGACGGCGCTGTTCCGAAATAGGCAGCTGCTCTGGCAGCAAAGTCCTCTGCCGCCGGATTGCAGACAGCAAAGCCCAGATCCTCCGCCAGCTTCAGCCGGAAATCGGAATGGTCACAGAGCATGACCTTCTCCATGCCGAAGTGTTTGAGGGCAACCGAAGCAGCGATGCCGATGCTTTCGGCACGCTTCGGATCGTCTTTCACGCAGCGGGGATATGATCGAGTAAAACGTATAGAGTGCCGAAAGATAGATGATATGGCCTGGATAGGAAAAACCGGAGTCCGTTCGCACCATCAGCACGATCATGCCGCCCATGGGGATATTCAGCAGAAACAGCAGCCATGCCGTTGTATGATAGCATCGGCGTTCCAATTCCGGAGTGCGACGGCGATAGCAAACGATCAGATATGCCCGCAGACCTCCCAGTACCAGATAATAGACCGCCATGGAGAGAAACCATACCGAGGCATAGTGGATGGCAACCATGACGCGGAACACCACATAGAAAAGGTTGACCGCAATCCCCTGATAGATGCTGATGCTTCCGCGAAAAGCAAGGTCTTTGAAGTGGTGTCCCGTAATAGGAGATGCAGCAGCTTTTGTAGGAGCTTCCTTGCCCGTCCCACGGTTTACTGTTCGCTGATCTCTTTGGCCAGCTCCATGATCTCATAGGCATATTTCTGCTTGCCCTGCGCCAGCAGCTTTTTGCAGATGGGATAGTTGACGCCCATGCCCAGCAGTCCAATAATGCCCGCGATGACGCCGAGAACGAACATGGCTGTCGCTCCGCTGCCGATGACCTTCATGGAAAGGCACATCCCCTCGCCTGCCACCAGTGCGGTAATGATGCCGAAGGTGTAGGTGAAAATCGTGGCGGGGAGCTTGGCTTTGTTATCCAGCTTGCGGAGGGCCACCACCTTTGAGGTGTCCTTGGGTGCATACTCGTTGGCAAGCTATTCTGCGTAAATCTTATCGGCATTCATGGCTTGCTGCCGCCGACTTCGGCACAGGCGGCGCTTTTATGCAGAGGTGGGAGCCATCTTGAAAACAAAACAGCGGAGCCGTTCGGCTCCGCTGCTGCTTGCTGTATGGCTTTGGGCGGTGTTCTCTGCTGCTTTGTTTACAGCAGCTCTGCCAGATCCAGAATCAGGCGCTCCGTCTTTTCCCAGCCAAGGCAGGCGTCGGTAATGCTCTTGCCGTAAGTGCCTTCCGAGATCTTCTGGCTGCCGTCCTCAATGTAGCTTTCAATCATCAGACCCTTTACCAGACGGTCGATATCTGCGGAATGACGCTTGGAGTGGAGAACCTCCTTGGCAATACGGATCTGCTCCAGATACTGCTTTCCGGAATTGGCGTGGTTGCAGTCCACAATGCAGGCGGGGTTTTTGATGCCCTTTTCCTCATACAGCTTGTGAAGCTGGATCAGATCCTCATAGTGGTAGTTGGGACGGCTGTCGCCCTTTTCGTTGACATAGCCCCGCATGATGGCGTGGGCATAGGGGTTGCCGTCGGTCTCCACTTCCCAGCCGCGATAGAGGAAGGTGTGGTCGCCCATGGCGGCGTAGATGGAGTTCATCATGACACTCAGATCGCCGCCGGTGGGATTTTTCATGCCCACGGGGACATCGATACCGCTGGCCACCAGACGATGCTGCTGGTTTTCCACGGAGCGGGCACCCACGGCCACATAGCCCAGAATATCGGAGAGATACCGATAATTTTCAGGATACAGCATTTCATCTGCACACGCAAATCCGGTCTCCTCCACGGCGCGGGTATGCAGACGGCGGATGGCAATGATGCCCTCCAGCATATCCGGCTTCTTGCTGGGATCCGGCTGATGCAGCATCCCCTTGTAGCCGGCACCGTTGGTGCGGGGTTTGTTGGTATAGATGCGGGGGACGATCAGGATCTTATCCTTTACCTGTTCCTGCAAAGGGACCAGACGGTAGATATAATCCATTACGCTGTCCTCACGGTCGGCAGAACAGGGGCCGACAATCACCATCAGCCGATGATCGCGTCCGTCGAGAATGGCGCGCATTTCCTCCACCCGTGCTGCTCTCACAGCGGAAACCTTTTCTGAGAGAGGAAATTCCTTTTTAATGTCCATGGGAATGGGCAACTTCCGAATGAATCTGGCATTTTGCTGCATAGTTTGTACTCCTTGCTTGTACTCCTTGCTCGTCAATGGTGCTTCCTATTTTACTGCGTTCCGTATCATACCACAAGTGCTATTTTTGCAGGAATTTCCCGAAAAACGGCGTAGAATTCTGTCTACAAAAGAAGAAAAGCCGGGCCTTGGGGCAGATCAAAGACGTTTTTCGGGAGCGCGGCGGCTGCTCAGCAGCCCAGCAGCGCCATTGCGGCCAGCAGGATGGCAAGCAGGGCGAAACTGACGGCAGAGAAGCGCAGCAGAAACCGCCCGCTCTCCTGGGGGAGACGCTTTGTGTACTCGCGGAAGGTAATCAGGCTTGCGAGGGATGCGACCAGCGTTCCCGCGCCGCCGACATTGACGCCCACCAGCAGACCACGGTAATCGTCGGTAAAGCGGCTGAGGAGGATGGCGGCCGGGACATTGCTGATAATCTGGCTGGTAAGGGCGGAGACCAGCATGGCGCTGTGGGCGAGGAGCTGCTGAAAAAATACCCGGACGGTTTCAATGCGGGCCATATTGCCGGAAAAGGTGAAAAACGCCGCGAACGTGGCAAGCAGGCCCCAATCCACGGTTTTGAGGGCGTGCCGGTCAAGGATTAGAAGCGACGCCACGATGATAAGCAGCCCCGTCTGATATGGCACGGCCCGCAGCACCATGGCGACCGCCAGACAAAAGAGCAGGCCATACGCGGCGGCCCGCCTCGGCTCCAGCGTGACGACGGCTTCCGGTACACAGAGCGCTTCCTTCGGGAAGGTAAGGCAGCAGAGCAGGATCAGCGCGGTGGACAGGAGAAAGGGCGGCAGCATGATAGCAATAAACGTGCCGATGGGAATGTTGAAGAAGCTGAACAGATACAGGTTCTGGGGATTTCCGAAGGGCGTGATCATACCGCAGAGGTTTGCGGCGCAGTTTTGCAGAATAAAGAGCATGGCGGCGTGCTTTTCCTGCCCGGTGGCTTGCAGGACAAACCAGCTCAGAGGCAGAAACGTCAGCAGCGCCGTGTCGTTGGTGAGCAGCATGGAGCCGAACATCGTTATGATCACCAGCGCGGTGCAGACGCTGCGGACGGTGCGGAACGTGCGTACCATACGCTGCGACAGCGCGGCAAATACCTGCATATCCCGCAGCGCGCCGACGACGGCCAGCACGCTGAAAAGACACACCAGCGTTTTGATATCGTAATAGCCTGCATAATCCCGGTCCGGGGGGACGATGCAGGCGGTGATGAGCGCGGCAAGCAGCGAAATGGAAAGGACGGCATTTGCCCTGCACCATGACAGAATACGCATAAGGATTCCCTCTTTCTTTATGGGTTGACGCCCTGTTACCATACCACAAAACGGTGCGCCGGACAACCTCTTTCCGGCAGCGAGCCGGGCAATTTTACGGAAAATGCCGGACGGCGCAGAAAACCGTTGCATCTTAGCTGCATTTATGCTATACTGCCTCTTCGACAGGTGCCATCTCCCTGTCCAAGCGCCTTTGACCGGGCGTTCGTTCGGACTTCAGGATAGAAGTTCCGTTCTCTAAACAAAAAAATGGAGGTTTTTTTATGTCCAAATGGTCTCCCCGGCAGCTGGCAACCGCTGCCATCATCGCCGCGCTGTACACGGTGATGTCCCTGATGTCCTCGGTATTCGGCCTGACCTACGGCCCGATCCAGTGCCGGTTCTCCGAAGCATTGACGGTGCTGCCGTTCTTCCTGCCGGAAGCAGTTCCCGGCCTGTTTGTGGGGTGTCTTGTCACCAATCTCATGAGCACGGTCGGCCCGCTGGATATCGTCATCGGCTCCATGGCCACCCTGCTGGCGGCGCTGTGGACGGCCAAAATGCCCAACAAGTGGTTGGCGCCCCTGCCGCCTGTACTCTGCAATGCCGTACTCATCGGCGCCATGATCGCGTGGTATGAGACGGGGTTCAGCGCACAGTTCCCGGCGCTGTTTGCCTACAATGCCGTGACAGTCGGCATTGGCGAGGCCGTGGCCTGCTATGTGCTGGGGCTTCTGCTGCTGACGATCCTGCCCCGGATCCCTGCCCTGCGGGGGCGGCTGACCCTCCGGGCGTGATCCAAAATAAAGAAACACCGTGCGGATTTGTTCCGCACGGTGTTCTTTTATGCGCTTTTCAAATCAGAAAAACCGCCTGTTACTTAAGGGTCAGCAGCAGCTGTCCGCCCTTAACGGTGTCGCCCTCGGAAATGAGGATCTTTTCCACCGTGCCGCTCATGCGGGCGGAGATGGCGGTTTCCATCTTCATGGCCTCAATGGTCATCAGGGTCTGATTTTCCTCCACATGGTCGCCCTCATTCACGGAGACCTTGCTCACCGCGCCGGGGATGGAGGAACCTACCTGGCTCTTGTCGGTAGGATCGGCCATAGGCACCTTGACGATGTGCTTCTGCGCGGCCTCGTCCGGCACCTGCACGTCCCGGCGGATGCCGTTAAGCTCAAAGCTGACGGTACGCATACCGTCCTTATCCACCTCGCCCAGACCAAGGTACTTGATGACCAGCGTCTTGCCGTCGGCAATGTTGACCTTGTTGGTTTCGCCTACGGCCAGACCGTGGAAGAACACGTGGCTGCCCAGACGCATGATGTAGCCATACTCCTTCTGCTGGCGGACGTAATCCTCCAGCACCTTGGGATACAGGCAGTAACTCAGCACGCCCCGCCAGGTAGGCGTATCCGTGAAAGCCAGCATTTCCTTCTTCTTTTCCTCAAAGTCTACCGGCGGCAGCAGCTCGCCGGGACGGCAGGTGATCGGCTCCTTGCCCTTGAGGACCACCTTCTGCAGATCCTTGGGGAAGCCGCCTGCGGGCTGGCCCATCATGCCGGAGAAGTAGCTGACGGCGCTATCCGGGAAGGCCAGAGCCGCGCCCTTTTCCACGATGTTTTCCGGGGTCAGGTTGTTCTGGGTCATGAAGATGGCCAGATCGCCCACCATCTTGCTGGAAGGCGTTACCTTCACAATATCGCCCAGCATTTCGTTGACCTTGTGGTAGTTTTCCTTGACCTCGTTGAACCGGCTGCCCAGCCCCAGAGAGACCACCTGCGGCTTCAGGTTGGTGTACTGGCCGCCGGGGATCTCATAGCGGTAGATATCCGTGCTGTTGCACTTAATGCCGCCCTCGAAGGAATCATAGCGCTTGCGGATGTCCTCCCAGTAGTCGGTGAGGTACTGGAGACGATCCAGATCCAGACCGGTGTCCCGCTCGGTTCCCTGCAATGCCGCCACAACGGCGTTGAGGGAGGGCTGGCTGGTCATGCCGGCCATGGAGGAGATGGCGCAGTCCACCACGTCCACACCGGCCTCGGCAGCCAGCAGGCAGGCGGCCACCTGATTGCCGGAGGTGTCGTGGGTGTGGAGGTGGATGGGGATGCCGATCTCCTGCTTCAGCGTGGAGACCAGCTTCTTGGCGGCGTAGGGCTTCAGAATACCGGACATATCCTTGATGGCCAGCATATGAGCGCCACGATGCTCCAACTCCTTGGCCATCTTCACATAGTAGTCCAGCGTGTATTTGTCCCGCTTGGGATCCAGAATGTCGCCGGTGTAGCAGATGGTAGCCTGACAGATCTTGCCCTGATTGAGCACCTCGTCCATGGCGACTTCCATGCCGGGGATCCAGTTCAGGGAGTCGAACACCCGGAACACATCGATGCCGGAACGGGCGGCTTCCTTGATGAATTCCCGGATAACGTTATCGGGATAGTTGGTATAGCCCACGGCGTTGGCGCCTCGCAGCAACATTTGCAGCAGAAGATTGGGCGCTTTTTCCCGGATCAAATCCAGACGCTCCCAGGGAGATTCGTGGAGGAAACGGTAGGCCACGTCGAAGGTGGCGCCGCCCCAGCACTCCAGAGAGAAGGCGTCTGCCAGAATTTCGCTGGTACCCTCCATGCCCTTGACGATATCGCGGGTACGGACGCGGGTGGCCAGCAGGGACTGGTGAGCGTCCCGGCAGGTGGTGTCGCAGATCAGCAGCTTCTTCTGATCCAGCACCCAGTCGGCCACGGCCTTGGGGCCTTTGGCGTCCAGCAGCTGCTTGAGGCCGTCAGGACGGTGGCCGGTGACCGGCGGGAAGCGGGGGGGATCATACAGCTTCTGATTCCGCTCCTTTACCACGATGTTGCCGATGTATTTAAGCATCTTGGTGGCGCGGTCCTGACTGTCCTTCAGGTTGAACAGCTCAGGGGCCTCGTCGATGAACTTGGTGTGGCACTTGCCCGCAAGGAAGGTGGGGTTGCTGAGAATGTTCAGAATGAACGCAATGTTGGTCTTGACGCCACGGATGTGAATTTCCCGGATGGCGCGGGCCGCTTTGTAGCACACGCTCTGGAAAGTGGTGTCCCAGGTGGTGACCTTCAGCAGCAGGGAGTCGTAATAGGGAGAGATCTCGCTGCCCACGCCGGCCGTGGCCGCGTCCAGACGGACGCCGAAGCCGCCGGGGGAGCGGTAAGAGGTGATCTTGCCGGTGTCCGGGGCAAAATTGTTGGCGGGATCCTCGGTGGTGACACGGCACTGGATGGCATAGCCGTTCTGATGCACGTCCGCCTGACTGGCGATGCCGATGCGGGGATCGCTGAGGGGATAGCCCTCGGCAATCAGAATCTGGGAACGCACCAGATCGATGCCGGTGACCATTTCCGTGACGGTATGCTCCACCTGAATCCGGGGGTTCATCTCAATGAAATAGTGGTGGCCCTCTTTATCCACCAGAAATTCCAGCGTACCGGCGTTGACGTAGCCGACGTATTTGGCGATCTTCACGGCGTCCCGGTACAGCGCCTCCCGGATCTCAGGAGCTACGGAGAAAGCGGGGGTGAATTCCACCACCTTTTGGTAGCGGCGCTGGAGGGAGCAGTCCCGTTCGTAGAGGTGAACCACGTTGCCGTGTTCATCGCCCAGAATCTGCACTTCGATGTGCTTCGGCTCCACGAGGAACTTCTCCATAAAGATGTCGTCGTTGCCGAAGGCCTTCTTGGCCTCAGCCTTCACCATGTCGAAGTTAGTGCCGACTTCCTCCACAGTGTCGCAGCGGCGCATACCGCGTCCGCCGCCGCCTGCGGCAGCCTTCAGGATCACCGGGAAGCCGAACTCCATAGCCAGCTTCTGGGCGGCCTCGCGGCTTTCCAGAGGCTTGGTGGTGCCGGGGGTGGTGGGAACGTCGCAGGCCAGAGCGATCTGCTTGGCAGACAGCTTGTCACCCATCATATCCAGCACGCGGGAGCTGGGGCCGATGAATTTAATGCCGTTTTCCTCGCAGGCACGGGCAAAATTGCCGTTTTCACTGAGGAAGCCGTAGCCGGGGTGGATGGCGTCCGCGCCGTGCTTCTTGGCCAGTTCAATGATCCGGGGGATATCCAGATAAGCGCCCAGAGGGCTGAGATTCTCGCCGATCAGGTAGGACTCGTCCGCCGCCGTGCGGAACATACTGTAGGTATCCTCGTTGGAATAGATGGCGATGGTCTGCAAGTCCAGGTCATGGCAGGCCCGGAATACGCGCATGGCGATCTCGCCGCGGTTTGCTACCAGTACTTTTTTGAAATCCTGGCTCATGTTGCTGTTCCTCCTTATTCTGCAAGCGCCGGGGGCGGCCGTCCTGTTTTCGGATTGGACGGACAGAGCGCTCCTTCATGCTTTTCCATTCTGAGTATACGCCTGAAAAGCAGTCGGTTGCAACGTTTTCTCGCCTTATTTATATAAATTAGGAGCGTCCCACATACATTTGCGTAAAATTACTTATGCGATTTGTTGATTTTAACAGTGCAGATATCAGCCATAACCTGAGCGAAAGACAGAAGATCCGACCGGCAGGAGAACTTCTGAGAACTCCCTCTTGACAAATACCCGGTGGGGGTATATAGTGACAGACGAAATAGGAAGCGTGAAATTTGGGAAAGTTGACAGAAAAGCATTTTTACCGACAAAAGGAGGCCCCCTATGCGGGAAGAAGTATATGACATTTCCGGGATGCACTGCGCGGCGTGCAGCGCGTCCGTGGAAAAAGTGACCCGGCGGCTGCCGGGGGTGGAGCGCAGCGATGTGAATCTGGTGGCGGAACGGATGACCATCGTCTATGATGAGAATCGGGTGACGCAGGAGCAGATCATTGCCAAGGTGGAAAAGGCGGGCTTCGGCGCGAAGCTCCATCAGGAAAAGCAGGAGGCCGCTTCGGTGCAGACCGGCGAGGATCCGGAGGAGCAGGAGCTGCGGCGGAAAAAGCGGGAGCTGATCGTTTCCGCCGTGTTCTCGGCGCTGCTGCTGTATGTGTCCATGGGGCAGATGCTGCCTTTCGGACTGCCCAGCCTGCCCCTGCCGGATCTGTTCTCCATGCACACCCATCCCATGAACTTTGCGGTTTTGCAGCTGCTGCTGGCTATCCCGGTGCTGTACTGCGGCCGAAATTTCTTCATCAACGGCTTCAAGACACTGTTCCACGGCAACCCTAACATGGATTCACTGGTGGCCATCGGCTCCGCCTGTTCGTTTATTTACAGCGTGGTGATGACCTTCCTCATTACCGACGATGTTCACGGTCATGTCCACAACCTGTACTATGAATCCGCCGCCGTGGTGCTGACGCTGGTCTCTCTGGGCAAGTTCATGGAGAGCCGGAACATGAAAAAGACCAAGAGCGCCATTACGTCCCTGATGCGTCTGGCGCCGGACACCGCCATTCTGGCGGACAGCGGCAGAGAGGTTCCCACCGCCTCCGTGAAAGCCGGAGACGTGCTGCTGGTAAAGCCTGGCGCCCGGATTCCGCTGGACGGCGTGGTGACCAAGGGCGAGAGCAGCGTCAACGAGGCCATGCTCACCGGCGAGAGCCTGCCGGTGGAAAAGGCGGAGGGCAGCGAGGTCATCGGCGGCAGCGTCAATGAAAACGGCGTGCTGTATGTACAGGTCACCCGTGTGGGAGAGGACACCACCCTGTCCCGGATCATCCGCTTTGTGGAGGACGCGCAGGGCAAAAAGGCACCTATTTCCCGGACGGCGGACAAGGTTGCCGGTATTTTCGTTCCCACGGTCATCGGCCTTGCTGTGCTGGCGGCGGTGATCTGGGCTGTGGCGGGGAAGGACTTCTCCTTTGTCCTGCGGGTGTTCACGTCTGTGCTGGTGATCGCCTGCCCCTGCGCGCTGGGACTGGCCACCGCCACGGCCATTATGGTAGGCACGGGGTCGGGAGCCAGACACGGCATCCTCATCCGCTCCGGCGAAATTCTGGAAGTGACCCACTCTGTAGATACCGTGGTACTGGATAAGACCGGCACCGTGACCAAGGGTGAGCCTGCGGTGACGGAGGTCTGTCCCGTAGGCGGCACTGCCGACGGCCTGCTGACCATCGCGGCGGCGGTGGAGTCCGTGTCCCAGCATCCGCTGGCGGCGGCCATCGTACAGGCGGCGCAGAACAGAGGACTGGATCTTTCCGGCAAGCCGGATGAATTTGAAAACCTCTCCGGCCGGGGAATCCGGGCCGTCCGCTCCGGCGTGACGGTGCTGGCGGGCAACCGCCGGCTTATGGAGGAAAACGGCGTGGATATTTCCGCGCTGACGGAAAAGGCAGACACGCTGGCCGCTCATGGGGAGACGCCCATGTACTTTGCCGCCGGAGGCAAAGTGCTGGGGCTGATCTCCGTGGCCGACCCTGTTAAGGAAACCAGCGCTGACGCCATTGCTGCGCTGCACCGGCAGGGCATCCGGGTGGTGATGCTCACCGGCGACAGCAAAGCCGCCGCAGAGCATATCGGCTCCGTTGTGGGGGTGGACGAGGTGATCCCCGAAGTGCTGCCGGAGGAGAAAGCCCTCCATGTCCAGAAGCTGGAAGCCGAGGGACGCAGGGTGATGATGGTGGGCGACGGCATCAACGACGCCCCGGCCCTCACCGCCGCCACCGTGGGCTGCGCTATCGGCAGCGGCAGCGACATTGCCATCGAGTCTGCGGATATTGTGCTGATGCGGTCCGATTTGGAGGACGTCCCCCGCGCCCTGCGGCTGTCGGCCCTGACCCTGCGGGACATCAAACAGAACCTGTTCTGGGCTTTCTGCTACAACACGGTGGGCATCCCCATTGCCGCTGGTCTGCTGTACGCCTTCGGAGGGCCGCTGCTCAGCCCCATGTTTGCGGGCGCGGCCATGTCCCTGAGTTCCGTGTGCGTGGTGGGCAACGCCCTGCGCCTTGGTACGGTGAAGCTGTAAAAGGAGGAGACTCATGGCAGAGGAAAAGAAAGAATGCTGCTGTTCCCAGCGGCGGAAGGTCCGGGAACGGACGGAGGAGGAAGCCCTTCTGCAGCGGCTCAGCCGCATTGAGGGGCAGGTGCGGGGCGTCCGGGGTATGGTGGAAAATTCCGCCTACTGCACGGATATTCTGACGCAGGTATCCGCCATCCAGTCGGCGCTGAACGCCTTCAACCGGGAGTTGCTGGCCCGCCATATCCGCACCTGTGTGGTGACGGACATTGAAAAGGGTGATCTGACGGTGGTGGACGATCTGGTTGCCACCATCCAGAAGCTGATGAAATAAGAAACCATTTTTATGAGGAGGAACTTACCATGACAACGATCAAAGTACCCGACATGATGTGCGAGAACTGCGTCAAGCGCATCACCAACGCCCTCACTGCCGCCGAGCTGAAGTTTCGGGTGGATCTGGCAGAGAAGAAGGTCACCATCGACGGCTGCGAAAACTGCGTGAAAACCGCCGTCGGCGAGCTGGAGGATCTGGGCTTTACCCCGGAGGTTCAGGGCTGAAAACCGGTCATACTGCGAGGAAACACCCCGGCATCCATAAGGATGCCGGGGTATTTCTGTATGCTTGCGGTGAGCAGAATGGCAACAAAAAACGAGCGGAAAATTTGGTTACAAATTGTAATTTATTTGTTGGAACTTGCAGAAAATGGGAGCCGATTTTTATAGAAAAAATCGAAATGTGGGAGTGGAGAAAGGGCAGTGTGGCTGAAAACTTGACAAAAGTGGGAGATGGAGGTATACTTAGACCCAGTTTTGTATAGATTACAAAAGTAACAAAACAGTAACGGCGCTTTCGGGCGCTGTCAGGAGGTCTTGTATTTTGCGACATTTACACACCCACAAAAAGGTATGGCTGTGCCGCTGCCTGACCCTGATGCTGCTGCCGACGGTCACGGTGGCCGGGGCCACAGGCTGGGCGCAGGCACTGTATCTTTTCAGCGACGGCGACGGCTCTGCCGCCGTGCTGGATGAAACCCATTCCGGCATTGATTCCGTCCTTCTGAATCTGGAAACGGGCAAAAGCGGCGAGAACGCCATGCTGACGGCCGGTACGCTGGTGACGGTGCGGCACGGCGGCGAGACCATCACCGCCACGGCCAGACAGGAAACGGTCAAGGCGTTTCTGGAACGCATGGACATTCTTCCCGGTTCCCGTGAGATGGTGGGCATCGAGCTGATGGAAAACAGCGTGACCCTGACGATTTCCGACCATCTGACGGTCTATGAGCGGGTGACGGAAACGGCACCTTACAAAACGGTTTACCGGGAGACTACGTCTCTGCCGGAAGGGCAGGAGCGGGTGGCCCGTCCCGGCCGGAACGGCCAGCGGACGGCGATCTACGAGCAGACCTGGGTCAGCGGTCAGCTGGTTACCAGCCAGTATGTGGAGGAGATCTCCTCCACTGCCGTGGATGAGGTTGTTGAGCGGGGAACTGCCATGACCTCTGTGGCGGAAGGCGACACCGTGGTGAAGGTCACCACCAATGCCGACGGTTCCGGCTGCCTCACCTTTGCCTCCGGCGGAACCATGAAGTTCAAGAAGGCCGTCACCGTGACAGCTACCGCCTATACGGCGGGCCATGACGGCGTGGGAACCCGGACTGCCAGCGGCACCGCCGTCCATGAAGGCGTGGCCGCCGTGGATAAGAAGGTATTTCCCTTGGGTTCCAAGCTGTATGTCATGGCCAAGGGCATGGAATACGGCTATACCAGCGCCGAGGACACCGGCATGAAGGGCCAGAAGATCGATTTGTATATGGACACCTACCGGGAATGTATTCAGTTCGGCCGCCGTTCGGCTACGGTCTACCTGCTGGAAAACTGAGTGAACTGGCAAAAGCAGAATGTATTTGAAAAAGCATCCCGCCTGCTGATGCAGGCGGGATGCTTTTTATAGATAGCCCCATGGCGGCTGGAGACTGCCGATCAGCGCAGGAGCCTTGCGCCGGCAGGGAGAAAGTTACGAAAGAAACCAAGGGGGCTTTCGCTTGGAATTATCAGTTTTCTGAATCCTTTTGGTTCAGAAAACTTGCGGCAGCGTGTCAAAAAAATCCTTGATGTGTAGCAATGGCCATATCCCGTTTCCGGGATATGGCCATTGGTAAAATCAAAAGCGCCGGACTGAGGTTACAGGCTGTTGGCCTGTTCCACCACATTGCGGATGGCCTCTGCGGCGTCGTCCGGCAGAGCGTTGAAGCCGCCTTCGGCTTCCTTCAGGCTTTCCACGTAGTTCAGGCGATCCTGCATCCGCGCCTGCATCTGGGCGACGTAGGCCTTGTCAGTGAGGTCGGGTACAAAGCCGTCCCATTCCATGATCTCAATGTCGGAGAAGGGCCCCCAGGGCTTAAACTGTGCGCGGCCTTCCACCACGGATTCCAGAATACCGAGGGTATCCTCTTTCTGAACCTTCTTACCCATGAAGTCGCCGGTGTTGATGATATAGCAGGCCACATTCTTTTCCGCCACCAGCTTCTTGAACTTTTCGTAGTCGTTCACCAGCGGGTAGGTGCGGAAGGGGTTGGCGTAAGGCTCCACCACCAGCGCGTTGGGGTCAACGCCCTCCTTGAGCCGCTCGGCGGAGGAACGCTTGGTGGCCAGTGTAGCGCCCATGACGGAAGCCAGAGACGCGCCCTTCAACTTCACGATGGGGGGGATGGTAGGATCCTTCATGATCCAGAAAATGGCGTTGACGGGGGATTCAATCTTATCCACCCGGTTGGGGGACCACAGCTTGCTCTTGATAGCCCGGCCGTTGCCGTTGCGGACGTCCTCCGTCACCAGCACCACCTTGCCGTCCTCATCCAGCGTGGCGGAGCAGTTCTGGGCGGTGAGCAGGTACTTGTTGTCCGGGGAATCCACCGGATAGTCGGCAGTCTTGTCGAAATAGGTGGGCTCCAGAGCAATGGAGGCACAGGTATCGGAGTTGATGATGAAGGCATCGTCATGGAGTACTTTGATGGAGGGGTACTTGCCGCCATGCTTGGCGTGGGTCAGGGTGGATTTGCCGGAGCCGGACAGACCGAACACGGCAGAGACGAACTTGCGGCCGTCCGCCAGCGTGTATTCCTTCTGGCCGCCGTGGCAGCTGGCGTAGCCATTGCGGTTGGCAATGGCCCAGGCCAGGGTCAGGGTACCCTTCTTGTGCTCGCCGAAGTAGCGCATACCCAGAATGGCGGCGCAGTTGGTCTCCGTGTTGAAGTAGCACAGGCACTTGGGGTCGCAGACCTTTTCCTGACCGGGTGCGCCGGTCCACTGGGGATCGGAGAAGATGTAGATGTCAGGCTCTTTGCCATCCCCCACGGGCTTGGAACTCTTGTACATCTTCACATATTCCGTGGACATATACTGGAAGTTCAGCATCCAGTTGTAGAGGATGTTTTCCTCGCCCTCTGGAATCAGCAGATGGGCCTTGACCATGAATTCCGGGTCCAGACCGATGAATACTTCGGCGTGGTACAGCGTTTTCCAGCGGGTATCGTATACTGCGTCCATGACGATTTTATCCAGCGCGGCGGTATCCACGCCGGGCTTGCCGGTGATGCGGCGGGCAGGGGCGTAGCGGCCGGTGATGGAGCCGTCATTGAACAGGAGAACCTTGGCGTCCGGCTCCAGACCGAACTCCTCGCCCCGGTAAACGGGCATATCGGTGACGACCGTGCCGGGAGAGTTTTTGGCCAGCTCATAGGCTTCCTTCAGCGTGTTGACCTTGATGACGTTGTTGCCGTAAAACGGTGCTTCAATAATGGAGCGGGTTTTGGAAAAGCCGACTTTGCCGGGGCCGATCTCCCCGCGGGAATAATATGCCTTTGTGGACATGGAAGTTACCTCCTTGATGAATCAATGGCTTCTGACAGATAGTATCATACTGGAAAAATCCCGGAAAAACAAGGCGCGAACTGGCTAACTTCCCTGAGGAAGCGGCGCTGAATTTGTGGAAATCATCGGGTAAACGATTGAAAACAGATCAGCTTTTCTGCATTTTTGCCAGCGCATCGCTCAGCGCCGCAAAATCCGCCAGCGTCAATGCCTCGCCCCGGACGGCGGGGGGCAGGCCGCAGGCTGCGATGGCGTCTGCGATCCCGGCTTTTTCCATACCGGGCAGGGCGGAGGACAGGGAGTTGACCAGCGTTTTCCGCCGCAGTAGGAAAGCACCCTTGATGACTTTGAAAAAGAACGCCTCGTCCGCCACCTCCACGGCGGGCTTTTCCCGCCGGACGCACCGCAGCACGGCGGAAGTGACCTTGGGAGAGGGGAGAAATTTCTCGCGGGGTACGTCAAAGAGACAGCTGGTTTCCATATAATACTGAAGATACAGGGAAAACGCGCCGCCGTCCGCGCTGCCCTGTGGGGCTGCCAGCCGCTGCGCCACTTCCTTCTGGATCAGGACGGTGACGGTCTCAATGGCGGGGGTCTCCACGAATTTCGTCAGCACCGGGGTGGTGATGTTGTAGGGGAGGTTGGCGCAGACAATGGGGCGCAGGCCCTGAAATTTTTCGGCGATCAGAGCGCTGAGATCCAGCCGCATCACATCGCCGGGAACGATCTCCACGTTGGGATGCGCTGCCATGGTCTCGGCCAGTATCGGCAGCAGGGAGCGATCCAGCTCCACGGAGACCACCTTGCCCGCCCGCTGGGCCAGTTCCGCCGTCAGCGGGCCGATACCGGGGCCAATTTCCAGCACGCCGCAGTGTTCGTCCGCCTCGGATGACGCTGCGATCCGGGCGGGGATCTCCGGGTCGATCAGGAAATTCTGTCCCATGGATTTGGAAAAATGGAAGCCGTGGCGCTCCAGCAGCGCCCGGATGGTGAATTCGTCGCAGAGATTCATGGCTCTACCGCCTTTATCGGAGATTCCGGACACGGTCCGGGCAGAAAACAGGGAGTGGTTTTCAGTATACCCGGTTTCCGGCCGGATTGCAAGTCGGGCAGACCCGGCGGAAGAAAACCGGCTGAAAGTTGGAATTTGTGCTTGTATTTGATCCGCAACTGTGGTAAGGTAAGCGTTGGTTACGGAATGCGGTGCGAAGGGGAGCGCCTTGGCGCCGCGCTCAACATTGATGACGAAACCAGATTGCGAGGGAGCCCGTGTTCCGGGTTGAGAGGATTCCAGTAAGAATCGACCGTCCCCTGTTTCTCCCGATCATACGGGAGAACTGTCAGCATCTGCTTGAGGTCAAATTCGGTATGTGCTGCAAGGCACATACTTTTTTTGCTTTTCAGGCAGAAAATCAAATCTGGAGGTACTCTTATGAAAAAAATCCTTGCAAGCATTCTGACCCTGACCCTGTGTCTGGGACTGACTGCCGGCTGCGGCAGCCAGAGCGCGGCGGCGCCTGCCGAAAACGATTCTGCGGACAGCAGCGGCGTCACCGAGATCCCCTCCCTGAAAATCGCCTTCTCTCCCTATGCGGATGCCGACCAGATCACCACGGCCACGGAGCCGCTGGAACAGCTCCTTCAGGCAAAGCTTCTGGAAAAGGGCTATGACGTCAAGGAGATCGATATGACCGTCGGCACCAGCTACACGGCGGTGGGCGAAGCCCTCAGCGCCGGCAGCGCCGACATCGGCTTTATTTCCGGTGGCAACTACGTCCTGTTCTCTGAGGACTGCGACGTGCTGCTTACGGCTCTGCGCTACGCCATCAACAAGGACTCCGAAAATCCCGCCGACTGGAACGACGGCACCATCGAGGAAAATACCGAGGACATGAGCACCTATTATCGGTGCATTATTCTGGCAGGCCCCAGCGAAAAGGGACAGGAGCTGCTGGCCAAGGTCAACAACGGCGAGGAGCTGACGTGGGACGACCTGAACAGCGCCACATGGTCTGTCCTCGGCCCCACCTCCGCATCCGGCTATATCTATCCCTGCCTGTGGCTTCAGGATCATTACGGCAAGGGCATCAGCGACCTGGAACACGTGGTGCAGTCTGACTCCCACACCACTTCCGTGGCCCGGCTGGCGTCCGGCCAGGTGGACGTTATGGTTTCCTACGGCCATATCCGCATCAAGAACGCCCCCATCTGGGAGAGCGACCTCGGCGGCACGGCGCCCATGGCGGAGCAGACCGGCGTGATCGGCGTCACCGACGGCATCTACAACGACATGATCGCCTACAGCAAGAACTCCGACACCATGGCGGACGAGGCGTTCCGGCAGGCGCTGGGCGAGGCGTTCATCGAGATCGCGGAAACCGACGAGGGCCGGGATATCATCAGCGTGTTCAGTCAGGTGGGCTATACCTGGGGCAAGGACTCCGACTATGACGGCGAGCGGGCCGCACAGGAGCTGCTGAAGTCCGTGGAGGGCTGATCCGTTTCAAAATAATTTGCCCCGCAGTTCCGAAAGAGCTGCGGGGCTGAAAGGGTTTTTATGCTGCTGGAAGTCCAACGCGTCTGTAAGACGTTTCAAATTCATACCCGCGCCCTGACCGACGTAAGCTTTTCTGTTGGAGAGGGGGAATTTGTGTCGGTCATCGGGCCGTCCGGCGCGGGAAAAACCACCCTGTTCCGCATCCTCAACGGCTCTGACCGCTGCGACGGCGGAGCGATTGTGATGAACGGCGTCCATTTTGAAGCGGCCGGACGCCGGACCCGCCGTTCCATCCAGACCGCCATCGGCACGATCTATCAGGATTTTGCGCTGGTGGAAAATGCCGACTGCCGGCAGAATGTACTCAATGCCTGCCTGCCGGATATGGCTTTCCTCCCGGCGGCGCTGGGCCTGTTCGGAAAGGAACGCGCTGCGGAAGCGGACGCCCTGCTGGAACGGGTGGGACTGGCGGACAAGGTGGATGAGCCGGTCAAAAACCTCTCCGGCGGGCAGAAGCAGCGGGTGGCTATCGCGCGGGCGCTGATGCGGCATCCGGCGCTCCTGCTGGCGGATGAGCCGGTGGCCTCGCTGGACCCGGTCACCGGTCGGCAGATTCTGGAGCTGCTGCGGGACATTCAGCAGGACCGGAAATTGACCATCCTGATGAACAGCCACAATCTGGAACTGTCCAGAGAATTTTCCAACCGGCTGATCGGACTGAATCAGGGCCGCGTGGTTTTCGACGGCCCGGCGGATACGCCTGCGCCGGAGATCCTTTCCGCCGTGTATCAAAGTCAGGAGCAGAGCGTATGACCCGCCGTGCCGGAAAGCGCTGGCTGTGGGCGCTGGCTCTGTTGCTGCTGTTTCTGGCGGCGGCATGGTTCACGGAGTGCTCGCCCGCCCGGTTCTGGGCGCGCCGCGGCCATCTGACGGATCTGGTCTCTGCCATGTTCCCGCCGGACTGGGGCTATACATCCCGGATCCTGACGCCCCTGCTGGCTACGGTGCAGATGTCTGTGACCGGCACGGCGCTGGGGGCGTTCCTTGCGCTGCTGGCAGCGCCGCTGTGCGCGGAAAACCTTCAGGCGTTCGGGCCTGTCCGATTTCTGCTGCGGCTGCTTATTCAGATTCTCCGCTCTTTCCCTGCCCTCATTCTGGCGCTGCTTGCCACCTTTGTGTTTGGGCTGGGAACGTTTTCCGGGACGGCGGCCATCACCGTGTACACCTTTGCCATTTTGACCCGGCTGACCTATGAGGACATCGAGGCTGCGCCGCTGGCGCCCTATCAGGCGCTGTGCGCCATGGGAGCCGCCCCGGCCGGAGCCTACTGGCGGGCCATTGTGCCGGGGATCGCGCCGTCCTATTTTTCCAACGTCCTGTATCTGCTGGAAACCAATGTGCGCCACAGTGCTATTTTGGGCTATGTAGGCGCAGGCGGCATCGGCCTGCTGTTGAACGAGAAGATCTCATGGCTGGAATACAGCAGGGTGGGCATGATCCTGCTGCTGCTGTTTCTCACCGTCTGCATCATCGAGGGAACCAGCAGCCTGCTCTCGCAGATGATCCGGGAGGAGCGGCGGCTGTCCCGCAGGGGAAAACGCGTCCTGACCAGCGCGGCTGTTTTCCTGCTGCTGGCCTGCACCCTGACCCTCCAGCCGCCGGATTTTTCCCACACCAGCCTGCGGACTGTGCAGGCCATGGTTTCCGGCCTGCTGCACCCCGACTGGGCCTTCTTTTTTGAGACGGACGCCAGCGGGCTGGGATATCTGCTGCTGGAAACCGTCTGCATTGCGCTGGCAGGCACCTGCCTGGGAACGGTGCTGGCGGTGCCGCTGTCCTTTCTCGGCACCGGCCGCCTGATGCCGAAGCCTGTGGCGCTGGGCTTCCGTCTGGTCATCATGGCGATCCGCTCCGTACCGTTTATGATCTACGGCCTGATCTTTATCCGGGTCACCGGCCCCGGCCCCTTTGCGGGCGTGCTGACGCTGGCTGTTTGCAGCGTGGGGCTTTTGAGCAAGCGGTTTACGGAAGCCATTGAAGCCATGGATTTCCGCGCCTTTCATGCGCTGGAAGCCATGGGCGTTTCAAGGCTTCTCCGCATCCGATATGCCGTGCTGCCGCAGTTTCTTCCCGCTTTGGCGTCGGCGGTGCTGTACCGCTTTGACGTCAATATCCGGGAGGCATCGGCTCTGGGACTCGTGGGCGCAGGCGGCATCGGTGCGCCGCTGATTTTTGC
>ERZ856578.4006-NODE-4006-length-20709-cov-4.695328_pt1 | contig 20709 bp, 16 predicted proteins | sample MGYA00514384_ERZ856578 | MGnify/ENA primary metagenome ERZ856578 (study PRJEB29103, sample SAMN06111958) | human gut metagenome | biome: human gut; feature: ankylosing spondylitis patient; material: healthy_person | host: Homo sapiens | place: China:Hangzhou... | reverse complement strand
TTTGAACTGGCTGCGTTCGTCCTGGCAGTCCACCACCATGCCGGTGGGCAGGTGGGTGATCCGGATAGCCGATTCGGTCTTGTTGATATGCTGGCCGCCGGCTCCGCTGGACCGGAACGTGTCGATCTGCAGGTCCTTTTGATCGATGTCCACCTCCACCTCCTCCGCCTCGGGAAGCACGGCGACGGTGGCGGTAGAGGTGTGGATCCGCCCCCCTGCCTCGGTCTCGGGTACCCGCTGCACCCGGTGGACGCCGCTTTCGTATTTCAGGCGGCTGTACGCGCCGCCGCCCGAAACAAGGAAGCTGATCTCCCTGTAGCCGCCGAGCTCGGTCTCGTTGACGCCGACCACCTCGGTCCGATAGCCTTTCGCCGCGGCGTACATGGTATACATGCGGTAGAGGCTGCCCGCAAACAGGGCGGATTCCTCCCCACCCGCGCCGGCTCGGATCTCCATGATCACGCCGCGTTCATCGTTCGGGTCACGGGGCAGGAGCCGGATTTTGAGCTCCTCGGCAAGGGCCTCGCGCCTTTCCCGGCTTTCCGAAAGCTCCTGCTCGGCGAGCTGCCGCAGCTCCTCATCCAGACCGCTTTCATCGAGCAGGGCTTTGGCTTCCCGTATCCCCTGTTCCGCCTTTTTATACTGCCGGTAGGTGTCCACCAAAGGGGTCAGCCGGCTGCTCTCCTGGAGCAGGCGCCGGTAGTCCTCCGGATTTCCGGCCACACCGGGGTCACACAGGCGGTGGGTGACTTCCTCAAGCCGCCGCTCCACCTGTTCGAGCTGTTCAAACATCGGTCATCGTCCCTTCCGTCGGTTTGCCGCCAGCGGAAGAGGGCTAGCCGTGTTCTTCCGGCGGATGCTCGATTTTGCGGATATGCCGTTCGATTTTCAGCCGGGGAACCAGCATCTCGTGCCCGCAGCCTTCGCATTTGAGCCGGAAATCCATGCCGACCCGCAGCACGGCGAAGCGGCGGCTTCCGCAGGGATGGGTTTTTTTCATCTCCAATACATCGCCGACCCGCACATCCATTCCACCGCCGCCTTTCTACGATCACTCGATATATCGCCGCGTTCCTGAAAACGCGGACCGATTCACGCGAATCTCACCGCCGGCGGGAACACCGCGGCGGTTGTGTTTGAGTATAGCATATTTTCCCATCGTCCTGCAAGGGCTCTGCCCTGTTTTCGCAAAACAGGCAGGGCACCTCCCTGCGCCGCATGAAGGTGCCCTGGATGCTACCGCCGTTTTTCGCCGGCATTGTGCCGTGTGATCGGGCGCCGGACGATCAGCCCCCACAGCGCCCGGCCGTTGAAGGGGATGACCGGGAAGAAATAGCTCCGGCCCGAGATGGTCCGGGTGGTCAGGAGGATGACGAACAGCAGCACCACCCCGGCCGCGAAGCCCCACAGGTTGAACAGGGCGGTCAGAATGAGGAAAAGCATACGGAAGAGCTTGAACGCGTACCCCAGCTCGAAGCTCGGCTGGGTGAAATTCGCCACGGCGACAAAGGCCATGTACAGCATCACCTCGGGCACGAACAGGCCGGCGGTGATCGCGAACTCGCCGAGCAGCAGCGCCCCCACCATCCCGAACGCGTTGTTGAGCGCGCCGGGGGTGTTGAGGGAGGCCAGCTTCACCCCGTCGATCATGATTTCGATGACCAGCAATTGTATGATAATGGGGACGGTGTTCGGCTCCTTGATCCGCACGAATTCCAGCCAGGGCGGGATCATATCCGGGTTTTGCATGAGCAGATACCAGATGGGGGTTAAAAACAGGGTGAGGAAGAACACGATCCCCCGGACAAAACGCAGGTAAGTCCCCACCAGGGGCGGAAAATAAAAGTCGTTGGTATCCTGGATAAAATCGAAGATGGAGGTGGGCAGGATCATCACGGCGGGGGAATTATCCACGATCAGCAGAATCTTCCCCTCCGCCACGTTGGCGCTCGCGCAGTCCGGGCGCTCGGTATACCGTACCTTCGGAAAGGGGTTGTACCACTGGCGGCGCAACAGGCATTCCGCCAAGCTCTCCTGCCCCATCGTCAGGGAGGGAATGTCGATCCCTTTCAGCTTGTCGCGCAGATCCCGCAATTGCTTGTGGTTGACCCGTTCGTCCATATAGCAGAGGACGAGATCGGTTTTGGAGGTGCTGCCGACCTGGAGGTATTCCATCGTCAGCTGCGGATCCCGGATACGCCGCCGGATCAGGGCGGTGTTGAAGATCAGGGTTTCCACAAAGCCGTCGTGGGCCCCCCGCAGCACTTTGTCGTCCTCCGGTTCCTCCACGCCCCGGGCCGGATAGGTCCGCGCGTCGATCATCACCGCCTGATCGTAGCCCTCGATCAGGAGCGCGAGCGTCCCCGACAAAACCGCCGTGATCACCGCCGGGATATCCGCGGCCAGGGATACTTCTACATAACTCATGAAATGCCTGGAAAAGTCCTCCGCGCTCCGCCGGTCCCGCATCTCCTCCGGCGTCAGCTTCATCAGATATTCCAGGATTTTTTCCATCACCTCGTCCTTGGCGAAACCGTCCACAAAGTACAGCGTCGCCTTTTGGCCGCCGACCAGGAATTTCCGTCCCAAAAGGTCGAAGCTGGCCCCAAGGCGTATCTGTTTTTCGAGCATGGACGTATCGGTTTCATACCGGCCCGTCAACGTCCGAAGTTCGTCGCCCATCGTTGTCCACCCTTTCTCCGATTACCGGTGCAATCGGATCTAGTGTATCCCAAAACGGAAGGATCACGCGCCCGGCGGGAATATTTCCCGAAAAACATTGTAATTCCGGGCGATTTTTGCTATGATAGGGATAAAGTGAATTTTGAGGAGGCAATCTCAATGGCTGACGAATACACGCCCAATCCGAACGTACCCGAAACCCCGCCGGAGGTTCCGAGTGAGCCGGCGCCGCCCGCGATGACCCCGCCGCCGGCGCCGCAGCCGCCCGTCCCTCCGCAGTATCAGCAGCCTGCCGCCCCGGTTCCGCCGGCGCCGCAGCCTCCTGTTCCCCCGCAGGCGCCTTATACGCCGCCTCAAAACGCGGGCCAGTACAATTATTATCAACAGCAGCAGCCGGGCTACACCCCGCCGTATTATCCTCCGGCCGTCGGCCCACAGGCGGATCCGGCCAAGGGTAAAGCTACGGGCTCCCTCGTGCTCGGCCTGATTTCCCTGCTCTGCTGCCAGTTCCTGCCCCTGCCCATCATCGGGCTCATCCTGGGCCTGAACGCCAAGAAAATGGGGACGCCCTCCTCCGGCATGGCGACCGCCGGCGTCGTCCTCAATATCATCGCGCTGGTCATTTCCGTGATTTCGATTGTGTTCATGATTTTCAACTGGAATTGGATGATCGACACTCTAGAGGAGATATACGGATTCTGCCGCGCCTTCCTGTAATGGAATCGGGACGGCACCCCCCGCCGAGGAGGTGACACTGGTGTACAATACCGAGCCGAACCGCCCCGCCGTCCCTCCGAACGGCGGTCAAAACGTCCCGTATTATCCCCCTGTGGTGTCTCCAGCCCCGCCTGTGCCTCCTGTGGCCGGGCCATATAGGGCACCGCCGCCCGTTTATCCGCCACCCGCCATAAACACGGCTTATCCGCCCATCCCCGGGAATCCGGTGCCGTATTATATTCCGGCGCCGGCCGGTATGGGGCAGGGGAAAGCGGTCGCCTCCCTGGTCCTGGGAATTATCGGCGTGGTATTGTGCCAGATCGTCTTTATCTCGCTTCCCTGCCAGATCATCGGCCTGATCCTCGGGATCCTGGCCAAACGGCAGCGGGCCGGCGGCATGGCCATCGCAGGCATCGTGCTTTCCTGTGTCGGGCTGGCCTTTTCGCTGCTCGTCCTGTTTTTCGTGATCCTGGGGCTGATCATGGCCATGCGGGATCCGCCGTCCAACTGGATATACGATGCCCCTTACGACGCCTGCCTGCGCTGGATTCGTTTAGCGGTAGGCCGCTGAACGACTTGTCGACAAAGCCGACAAGCTGCAGGACGGGGACGCCGGATCACGACGGCTCACCTTTGTTCGCTTTGCTCCCTCTGTCCCCGCCAGTCCCACCCCTTCTCAGCTTATAAGGCGTGTTTTCGAGGCACGTGTCCTCGAAAACACGGATTAAGAACTCCCGCCGTTTGGGCCATCGACTGCTCTTTTTCTACTTTTTCGACCGTCTGAGGGCCCCGGCTATGCCGGGGCCCTTTTATACCCTATTTTATGATCGTACAGCCGCCCAAACTTTGGGCGTCAGGTTCCTTCCCCTATTTTTTCCGGCCGCCGGCTGTTTACAAGCCATGGCGGTTGCTTTTTTCTTTCTCTTATGGTAAAATAGCCGACCAACAGCCAATAACGGAGGGACGGCATATCGTGAAAAATCCGAAACCGGGCGGCCCGTCGTTTGCCCGCATGGTCGTGGCTCTCGTGCTGCCCATGGCCCTGCAGAATCTCATCAACGTGGCGGTCACGTCCGCCGACGTCCTCATGCTAGAACGGGTCGGGACCGAGGTGCTGTCCGGCGCTTCCCTGGCAGGACAGGTACAATTCATCATGACCCTGATCTTTTTCGGTCTGACCTCGGGAGCCGCGGTGCTCACCGCGCAGTATTGGGGGAAGGGCGACACCCGGACCATCGAAAAGGTCATGGGCATCGCCCTTCGCTTTTCCCTGATCGTGGCCGCCGTCTTTTTTCTGGCGGCGGAAGCTGTCCCGGAACTCATCATGCGGCTGTTCACAGGGGACGAGGCGGTCGTGGGGCAGGGGGCGGTTTATCTGCGTATCGTCGCCCCCTCCTATCTCTTTTCCTCCGTGACGATGGTGTATCTGAACATCATGCGCAGCGTGGAGCGGGTCGTGGTGTCGATGGTGGTGTTCCTCATCTCCTTGTTGGCAAACATCGCGCTCAATGCCCTGTTCATTTTCGGCCTGTTCGGTCTGCCCGCCATGGGGATCGCCGGTGCGGCGCTGGCGACGGCCTGCGCCCGCCTGATCGAGCTTGTCCTGGTATTGGGGTACGCCCGCTGGATGAAAACCTCACCCCGTATCCATAGACGGGTCTGCCTGCGATTTTCCGACCTGTTCGTACGGGATCCGCTGCTGTTCGGCGATTTCATGCGATATTCGCTGCCGGTGATTGCCAATGAGCTGATGTGGGGGCTCGGCACCTCGATGAGCGCGGTGGTGATCGGCCATATCAGCACCCAGATGGTGGCCGCCAACGCCGTAGCCCAGGTGGCCAGACAGCTCGCGACCGTGGTTTCCTTTGGAATCGCCAACGCCGCCGCCATTCTCATCGGCAAGGTCATCGGCGAAGGGCGACGTGACCTGGCCACCGATTACGCCCGAAAGTTCATCCGGCTGACCCTGGCTGCGGGCGGCTGCGGCTCCGTTATCATCCTCGCGGTGCGCCCCTTCCTAGTGGCCGGGCTCTCCCTCGATCCCGAGGCACGCGGGCTGCTCTCCATGATGATGCTGGTCATGGCGTATTTCGTCTTCGCCCAGGCGTATAATACCACCCAGGTGGTGGGGGTCTTCCGGGCGGGCGGCGATACCCGGTTCGGCCTGATTCTCGACGTATCCACCATGTGGGGCGGTTCCATTCTGGTCGCCTCCCTGGCCGCCTTTGTCTTTGACGGCAGTGCCACCCTGGTCTATATGCTGCTGCTCAGCGACGAGCTGATCAAAATCCCCTTTACCACCTGGCGGTACCGGACACGCAAATGGCTGCGCAGCGTCACCCGGGATGAAACGGGCCGTCAGCCCGACGGGGAACCGCTTCTGCCGTACGATGGCGCGGACTGAGTCCGGCCGGACGGCCGAACGACAGGCTTGTGCCCGGCCCCTTCCCTGAACGATGTAGGAGAGCCGTCATCGTCTCTCCAACCCGCCCTCGAGAATAAACTTGCGAAGGATTTGATCCACCTTCATATTGATTTGGTAAGATTTGATGGCTTTCCCCTCCATCTTTTCCAGATAAGCCTTGGCCGCCGTCTTGTCAATTGTTGCCTTCAGCTTGTCAAACCGTCCGAATTCATTGATGTTCGCCTCGGTGAGTTTCAGGTGCATAAAGGCGCGGAGCATCGTTTCGTCCACACCGATAGCCTCGGAAAAACGGTGGATCTGGTCGTTTCTGGCCCGGGTCATATACTCTGTAATATAGTCACGCAGCGTTTGTCCTTCATCGACCTTTATCTCCCCGTTCTGCACGTCATGCAGGAAGATGTTGGCGTATTTTTGTTCCTCCTGCGTGAGGGTTGCAAAGGATTTGTAGAGCTCATCGAGCACGGCGGCGGTTTCTTCGCCGCTCTGCAGGATCTTGACAAACTTTTTGAATCGGGAATTCATGTAATCGGCATCGATTACACCGGTATTGATTTCAGTCAGATAGGTATCGATTTCGTATGGCACATCACGGATAGGCGCGCCTCCTGTCCCGGTAAAAAGCTCCTTGTACCGAAGGGCGAGGATCAGATAGGTGGTCTCGTCCAGATGCAGCCCTGTCATCGTCCAGGTAAAGCCCTGGACTTTTGCCGCTTCCAAATATAAATTGAATCGTTTGAACAGCTTGGCAAATTGGCCGCGTTCAGCATAATCCTCCGGTAAGGACTCGAAGTTCCCCACTCCGGCAGAGCGGAAAAGTGCATCGATCTGATCAAAGAGCTCATTCATTTTGCTGAGATTCTGCTCGAGCTTGTCCGCGAAAAGGCCAAGCGGTTTGTCTCCGGAATACAGTCGGAACGCCTCATCAATATACCGGCTCATGGTATTCGGCTTGCGGTAATAGCGGATCGTGCCGAACGGCTTTTCCGGGCCATAAAGACGATTGGTGCGGGAAAAGGCCTGGATCAGCTTTTCGAACGCCAAGATTTTGTCAAGGTAGAGGGTGTTGATCCACTTGGAGTCAAACCCGGTAAGCATCTGATCCACAACGATCAGCAAATCCACCTGCGAATCCGGCTGGTTCTCAATGGCCTTATACGGTTCCTTGTGCGCCAGCCTGCAGGCAACATCCTTTTTGAAACGGGCATAGGCCGATAGAGGGAATGCCGTGCCATAGCAAGTATTGTAGTCCTCGAGGATCTCCACGATCGCCTCTTCTTTGATGATTCCATTGCCTTTGTTGTCATCGTTTGGATCGAACAGTGCCGTCACTCTCAGCCCGCTGTCTGCCGCTTTGAACAGCTTATAATATTGAATGGCTTCCGGAATACTGCTGGTTGCCAGAATCGCGTGAAACCGGCCGCCGTGGCTGAGTGTCATCCAATTCTCAAGAATGTCTTGGACAACCGCGTTCCGATGGTTCACACGGTCGTATTGGGAAATGGGCAGATAGTCCTCGATTCCCTTCAAATAGCGGCCATCCGGCTGGAGATGACCCGCCATGGGTACCTGTGTGTGATCCATATAGTGCAGATAGACGGCCTTCTTTTTCGGGTCCGCCAGCGCTTCCGCCTCGGTACCCGCTTTGGCTTTCCGAAGGGCGATGACCCTTCGCAGCTCGCGGTCTTTATAGGTCCTCACCTTATAAGGGTCAAAGCCCAGGACGTTTTTATCACGGATACCGTCGGCGATGCTGTACCGATGCAGCTCATTGCCGAAAACATCGGCCGTGGTACTCATTTTCTTCTGGTTTTCGTCATGAATCGGCGTACCGGTGAATCCAAAGAACATCGCATTGGGAAAGGTATGCTTGATAGTACGGAGCATTTCGCCGAAAACGTCCCGATGTGCCTCGTCAACGATGAAGACAATACGCTTGCCCTGGATCAGGCCGATATCATGGGCCTTGAATCCGCTGTTCTCCTCCACCCGGCTCATCTTTTGAATCGAGGTGACAATCAGGGTGTTGGCGGGATCGGCGCTCTTCAGCTTTGCAACCAGGATGTCTGTATTCTCCGTGGACTGCACCGAATCGGAATCATCCGCGAAGCCGCGATAATCCGACAGAGACTGTGTACCCAGTTCTACACGGTCCATGAGGAATACCACTTTGTCGGCATCCCTGGATTCGGCGATCAGCTGCGCGGACTTGAAGCTGGTCAGCGTCTTGCCGGAACCGGTGGCGTGCCAGATATAGCCGCCGAGAGGATCCCTGTCCGCCCAGCGGCGCATGGCGACTCGGCTTGTAATACGGGAAGCGGCGTAATACTGATAGCTGCGCATGACCTTCAGTATGCCGTCGGTATCATCCGCGACGGTATAAAAACCGATGAGCTGATGCGCCATAGGGATGGAAAGCAAGTATTGCGCAATGTCCTTCCAGTTGTTCAGCGGCTCGTTGTTCGCATCCGCCCAATGGAAATAGACATCCTTGTTGAACTTGCCGTCCGGGCCGGGATTGGCAAAATACACAGCCTCATCCGGCTCCATGGCGATAAAGATCTGTACCAGGGAAAACAGGCCTGTAAACACCCCTTCGCGGGCGTATTTTTCAATTTGGTTATATGCCTGGCTGACATCGACCCCGCTGCGCTTGAGCTCGCAATGGAACAGCGGCATCCCGTTGATGAGCAACATGAAATCGCCCCGCCGGTTCGGCAGGAGGGAGCTTCTGGCTTTGAATACCGGCTGTTCAGCGATCTGATAACGGCTCTGCCCGGCGGCGATCTCCATCCGGTCATAGATTTTTAAGCTGATCTCCTTGCCAAAGTGCAGCTCGTCCGCCGGATTGTCCCGCTTGACGGCCACGGTTTTTCCATTGATAAAGCCGTTGAGCTTGAGCGGGGTGCGCAGCCGGGCGACCTGATCGAGAACCTGCTGCATCTCTCCATCGGTGAGGGGGACGTCGTTGAGGCGGTCGACATCCCGGTTGTTCTCAAAGAGGATCTGCTTCCAGTTCCGGACCAGATCCTCTTCGGTCTTGTAGCGCAGGATCTCTGGTTCCCAGCCGTATTTGTCTATGAGCAGATGGATAAGCGCCGCTTCAAAGGCGGCTTCGTTTTCAAATAGCATGGTTCTCCTCCCGAGTCAGACCACCATTTTATCAAGGAGTGCTTTTTTGAGATTTTGGAGTTTTTCGAGCTCAAGCCGATAAAGATCGATCAGCCGGTCGAGCTGGGCAAAGTATTCTGCGATCTGTTCCTGTTCTTTGTCGTCCGGCATGGCGCAGACAATCTCGCTGAAAACCGGGTATTTCAAATTCCATGTATCCGACGTGATCCCTTGGGAATGAAGCTGAAATTGATGGATCATCGCGGGCCTTTTGAAAACATAAGAAAAAAACAACGAGTTTATCCCCGGCCTTGGCACAATCACCGTATAGGCAGGGCTCAGGATGCCGCTGTATGGGGAATATCCGCTTGCGCCCTGCCACATTCTCATGGTGTTATACGCGATATCCCCGATTTCGACCTTTTTGTAATGCGATTTGTCCTCACTGGAATGATCGTGCCGCCCAAGCTCTGAAAATTTCTTGATCCCCGATTGGATGGTGACGGAAATCAATTCCCCGTTTGCGGAGCATTCCTGCCGTTCGTCAAAGCAGTCCCCCAGTTTGCGCCGTTTCCAGGCTTCTGTGAAACCTTTGAAGCGGAGTTCCGGTACATCTGCGCCATCCTCTGGGAACATTTTCTCCAGCATGGCCTTTTTCAGATGCCGGACTTTTTCATATTTTTCCTGCCGCCGGGAAATCAGGCAATTGAGTTCTCGCAAAAACCGCCCGATTTTCTCCTGTTCTTCCCTTTTCGGGAAAGCAAAGTTCAATTCCTTGAAATCCGCATAGTGGATGCTGCGGCCATCCCGGATGCCATAGGTAACGGTCTCGAGCCGTTTAATAAACCGGTCGGAGGCAAACACATATTTCCAAAAATAGTCGTCATGCGTTTCCTTATCCTTGAAATCCATAACCGTGTATGCCGGAGATGTGATGCCTTCCGTATCCGAATGCGCAAAGCCGCCCTGAAACGAACGGAGATGGATGACGAATTGCCCGGGCATCACCCGCTTATAAGTGACGGCGTTCTTTTTGTCATAGGAAATATCATAATGGATTTTGCTCCGCTGCACCATCCCGAGCTCCTGGGTAGCGGCCAGCACAGGCAGCTCGGGATGGCGGCGGTCGTCCCGGGTATCAAAGATAAAACCCGCATCCGCTTGCACCCACTCGCCGTCGAATCCTTTAAACCGGACCTGCGGAACCGTCTCTTTCTTTCCCATATCATTCACCCGACAGCAGAGATTCAAGCTCCGCCAGACCTTTCATATCGAACGCGCTGCCTGTCAGTTGGTCCATCATAGCGGCAAGGCCTTTCCCGGATTCTTCCATCTGTTTTTCCAATTCCAGATAGGTCACGGCGTATTTATCCGCCAAAGCCTGGATCGCCTGCTCCAGCCCGCTGACAATCGCTTCCGGCAGGGCGCGGAGAGAGGCGGACAGCGGCGCAATCCATTTCAGGCGCAGCAAATCAAGGACCTGCTCGTCGGTCAGCCCTTCGATCGTCTCTTTGGTCAGCAGATGCAGTGCGGCGGCCATCTCCTTGGCCTCCCGCCTGGCGGCCTTCTCCTCGTCCATCAGCCTGCCCGCCCTTACCATCTTCGCCTCGAAAGAGCCCTCCGGGAACACGTAGGCGGTTTGCCGCGTTTTCATGTATGCCATGACCTTGCCTTTGGCGTAGGGGGCCGTTCCCTCCACCGCTGTCCAGTCCACTTCATGGTGATCGGCCATATATTGCAGCTTGGCCGCCGTCCCCGCTTTTGAGTCCAGCAAATCCATGTATCCCTGCAGGCCGGAGAGCTCCGGGGAAGAGACATCCATATAAATTTCCGCCAGCTTGGCGGCAAACTCTTTTGCAACAAAGGCCGTGTTGTCCTCGTTCAAAAATTCCCCACGGTCGCCCTCGTCAATGGAATCGATGATTTCCGCCAGCTCAGACGAAATCTCGTCCAGCCGGGCTTCCTTGGCCTTTACCGCCCCATATTCCTTTTCCAGGAGGGTCGTCTGGACCAATTCAAAGGGGATCACATGGCCGACCCAGCCATTCTGTACGTATTCTTCCGTATCGCCCTTTTTCCTGACCACCATATTGGGATCCACCTGTTTGGCGGCGGCAAAGCCTTCGGTCTGTATGATTTCAAGATCGGTAGAGATTTGTCCCCACTGGTTGTCCAGCAGCTGATACGCCTGATACCTGTCCACCACAGAAAACGGTGCGACACGGTCAAAAATATTCTGTGTAATCGCATCTTCTTCCTGGGAGACACTCAGTTCCTGCATTTTTTCAATCAGCTCGGCATTCAAATAGGAATCGAAATCGGCAAAGGCGGCCTGATAGGCGTCGATAAAGGCGTTCACGTCCGCACTGCCGTCGATCGCCTCTTTGATTTTTTCCGCTGCCAATGTGGAATACGGTGTCCCGTCGCAGGAAAACAGATCCTCCCGCAGCCGTGGAAAAGCCGTCCAGTATTTATCCAGCCGGTCGATTTCCCGGTTGGGAATGCCGCCGAACATGGTGGCATAAATATCCCAGGTTTCCGCTTCCTCGGAAGAATCGATGTAACGGGGGATATTCAGGTTATAGCCATTTTTCCGGATTTCCGCCTTGGTAACACGCCTGGCGTACTTTTTGATTTCCTGCGGGCGCGCGGCGACAGTGTCCACAATCCTTTTGATGTCCGAAGCCATCAGCTTATTGGATTTTCCGGCTTTGGCAAAACCTTTGGAGGCGTCGATAAACAGCACGTCCGAATCCTCGCGCTCCCGGCGGAGTACCATGATAATCGTGGGAATCCCGGTACCGTAGAAGATATTCGCGGGCATCCCAATAATCGCTTCGATATGGTTGTTTTCAATCAGGTTTCGGCGGATGCGGCCTTCTCCGTCCATGCCGCCCGTCGCGTCCCCGCGGAACAATACCCCATGGGGCAGAACGATGGCCATAATTCCGTCCCGCCTGATGTGATACAATTCATGCAGCAGAAAGGCGTAGTCGGCTTTTCCTTTCGGCGCCATGCCATAGCTGTAGCGGGGGTCGGTCTCCTTGTGGGAGGGATCCCAGTGCTGGGAATAGGGCGGATTGGATACCACGGCATCCACATCCACCATGTGATAGGTATTCGCCGGGTCGGCGTCATCAAACCACGGCCAGTCTTCCTCCAGCGTATCCCCACAGCGTGTCAGGATATTGTCCGGCTTGATCCCCCGCATGACCAGATTCATGCGCGTCAGGTTATAGGTGTTTTCCTTCAGCTCCTGCGCGTAATATTTGATGTTATCCTTGTTCGCGATATATTTGGCCGCGCTCTTGCCGATGGTTATCAGAAGAGAACCGGAACCGCTCGTCGGGTCGTAAATCTCAATTTTTTCCCTGTTTTTGAGGTGATTGACCACGATCTCCGACATCAGCTGCGACACCTCGTGCGGAGTGTAGAACTCCCCGGCCTTTTTTCCTGCGTTGGCCGCAAAGTTGCTGATCAGATACTCATAAATAAAACCAAGGACATCATAGTCCTGTTTGCCGTCCATGGGGATATCCTTGATCAGCTGGATCAAGTCGCGGATCGATTTCGTTTGGTTGCTAGCGCTGTCACCGAGCTTGCTCAGGCCGGTTTCCAATGTATTAAAAATTTTATTGAACACCTTTTTATGTGTGACGCTGATCAAACGGTTAAACGCCGAAAGGGCAACCCTCACGTTGTCGACGGTAAAGCTGTTCCCTTTGGCTATCCACGTAGAAAACAGGTTGTCGTAAGCAATGAAATACCCGAGCTTCTGCTGGCAATACTCGACCAACGGCGCATTATTTTCATGCACTTCGGATGCAATGTCCGTCTCTTCATAGCCGTCTTTTTTCAGGAACTCGATCTCTTTATCAGACAAAAATTTATAAAAAATGAAACCAAGGATATAATCTTTATATTCATTCGCCTCAATTTTGGAACGCATCTTATTTGCCGATTCCCAAATCTTACTTGCCAGCTGCTGTTTGTTCATTGGTCCGCTCTCCTAGTCCTTCAATGTAATCCTGTCTCCAGACAACACACGGCATGGGGCCGTGTCCATAAAGCTTTCCCCAGCCGGGTTTCCTCATAGCTATCGTGTTTTCGGCTTGATATACTTACCGCTCTTAATTCTCGCGTCCTCTGGTTTCGGCGCATTGTCAGGAATCGCCCATGTATGGCCAATACGCACAGCACCCGGTATGCGGTTTCCACTGCACAAAATTTGTACGCGGCGGGCAGAGATCCCCCATTTTTCCGCTGTTTGGGTTACAGACAGATACTTCATTCTAGATCCTCCCGGCACGTTCTGCCCGCCATATCGTCGATTGATATACCTTCCATTATAAATGATAATCGCAAAGGCGAATAAAGTCAAGGCTTGCGTTCTGTATTTGGAAGGCCGCCCGCAAAAAAGAAGGATATGAGAAGGCCGGGCGACTTGCTTTTTGGCTATGCGTATCTCCCGCCGGGTTTTTCCTGTATCGACTTTCCATTTTTTTCGCTACAGCAGCACATCTGAACCCTTGGGCACGTATTTCGTGGCGCGAGCCGCCCATGAATAGCCCCCGTCGATTTTTCCATTTCCGTTTCCGGGGCATTTCGGGATGCCCTGCGCATAAACCCCCGCCGCTCCACGAAAAAACAGGGCGCATCCTGGGGATGCGCCCTGTTTTGTTGAAGAGACAGTTAAAATCGATATTTCCCCGCGAAGAGATACCGCCGGAAACCGGCGGCAGCCGCGACCCCACTTGAGGGCGGCTGCATCCGAGCAGGCGAACTGAGCGCAATCGTTTGCGGAAAGATGGGCATCGGCAAAGGGCGTGAACGTTTACGTTTAAAGCTACTATATATTTCTAAATACCTCTAGTATATTATCGCAATAATTACCCACTGCAATAATTTCATCACAAATCGGTTTCATTCTCTCTTTGTCTTGAATGACATCAGGTTTTAAACCAAACCCGCCTTCCATCTCAATAAGGGTGGCAAATCCTTTTCCGCACTGCATGTTATAGATGGGAATCAGCCGTTCAATAAACGTCAATTCTGGATTCAAGGCCAACGCTTTTTGTAAGAATCCAGCTGCACAGGCATTTGTTCCAAGCATACAAAGATATGTCCCATGCATATTCCAACACGAAAATCCGGGGGCCCCATGCGTATACCATATTTTGTCATCCAGCGGGTACCGTTCGAATATATTGCTTTGAAAACTGTACGCCCAATCCATAAACGCTTTTTTCCCAAACGAATACTGCTTGGTCTCAGGCATGTTTAAAAGCGCCGGTATCGCCATAACCGCATTTTTGTAGGCTTCAGATAAAGCGGGGCTCTCCTTTTTGTCCTTTATAAAAATCAACTGCTCGTAGCGATAGGGTTTCGGTGTCGTTTCCTCTCCCATAATGAAATAAAAATTTGTTGTGTCATATCCGCAAATGATGGCAAAGGAATGAAAGGTATCATCCAGACACGCGATCACCGGAACATTTTTATCAATGTACTCTCGTATTCTTTGATCCAATTCCGGTCGTTTCCCAGTGGTATCTTTGCAATACTCATAATCATAGCCACATGCATCAAATGCTTTTTTGACTGCGGATTCTGTCATAATATGTGAATAGCAAAGCGCCACATTCTCGGGCTTTTTGCTGTATACTTGAAGGAAACTGTCGCCGGTTATACCAGAAAAAAACCAGTAATCGTATTCCGTGTTCTCTCCCACACACTCCATCAAAAATGCCATACAACCATTCAACCAATAATTTTGACCTTGTCCCATACTTATTAACGGGTGAATAAGATCCTTCGATATACTTTTCATTGACACGTCTACCCCTCCTCGATTGAACTTCTTTAACAAAGTATAATACATAAATTTAAAAAATCAAATTATTTTATACAAAAATAGTTGTTTCTGCACGGACGCAAATGTTCATAAGGCCCGTCATAAAAACGGATACCCATATGGACACTATCACTCTACAACCCGGAAACTGGTTCCTAAATTCCCGGATTTCAGCCCTTTGGACAACTTGGCCCGGTCATAGAGAAACACCCGCCAGCCCTGTAATGACAAGGGTTGGCGGGTGTTTTTGTTTTGTTGGTGAACCATCGGGGATTCGAACCCCTGGACACAACGTCTTGCTTCGCAAGCCGCCTGTGAAATGCCCTTCTCGATGATATATCTTTTCCCTTTTCTGGGGCATTTCGGGGTATCCAGCGCATGAGCCTCCGCCGCTCCACGAAAAAACAGGGCGCATCCCCAGGATGCGCCCTGTTTTGTGGTGAACCATCGGGGATTCGAACCCCGGACACCCTGATTAAAAGCCGGTGCTCTACCGCTTCGCTTTACTGGTATCCTTTTGTCCTTTGTTGGTCTACTTTATACTTTGTTTTTTGCCATATCGATATATGATTTTGTGTTTGCTCTTTGCATTTTATAATATTCTTCTGTTAGAGCTAACATCCTTTCTATTTCATCTTCTATATTTCCGTTAAAGTCACGACCTGTAATTAAGTCCATGGGTATTCCATATAGGTCTGCTAATATTATAAGCACTTCTATGCTTGGCTGATGTTTTCCTGTCTCATATCCTGCATACGTCTGTTGTGCTATGCCTATTCTTTTTGCAATTTCATTTTGCGTGGATTTGCTTTTTATTCTTAAGTATTTTAAAATTTCCCCTATTATGTCCCCTCTTTGAGCTTCTAGGTGTTTTAATACTGATTTTGTGTGGGCCATTACTTATCACCTCGGTATTGATTATAGGAGATATTCAAAGAAAAATAAAGTATATAGGAGCTATTGGCTGTTTTTTTCCGGTCAAGGCTCCTTTTTTACTGAATATATCGGTATATTGAATTTGAATCAACCGAGTATCTAGTTATATAATTTACTTAGAAAATCAGTAAGAAACAAGAGGAGGCTTTGATATGCAAAGACTGTTGACAGAAAAGGAGTTGTCCGAAGTGTTAGGTATCTGTCGAGTTACTCTTTTTCGTTTTCGTCGGGAGGGGATGCCGTATATTCGGTTGGGCGCAAGGTTGGTTCGGTACGATTTCAAACAGGTTCAGGAATGGTTTTCGAATGAAGGTAAAGAGGTAAAGGAACCTCAAAGATGTGGGGAAAGGAGACTATGAAAGTGGTTGGTTTAACCGAAACCGAATGCTCCATGATGCACGTTCTAACAAAGCGTTTAGGTTCGATTTCTTCTCCTGTTGTTCGTTCACAATTACTTCTCCAGATGTCACAGTTGATTGATATCGCCTTTATAGGTGATACCAGTTCAAAGTATGAACAAGAGCTTGTTGCTCGGGTGGACGAATTGTCTTTGCGACTGTGTGAGTGTGAGGAAACGGGTGTATAGGTGGAGTGCGTCGCCGTGCCAGAGCGCCGCCCGGATGGGCGCGCGGCGGGAGCCGCGCCCCCGGGCGGCTTACGGCGGCCTCTTACCTTCGGGATACTTACCAGTAGGTAACCTTATCCTATTGGCATTCGTCCAGCTTCTTGGCGTCGGGGGTAGCCCGTAGGGTGCCGACGCGCTGGACGGGACCCCTGCCGCAGCAGGCAGAAGTGGGGGGTTAGTATTACCCCCCACTTCTGATACATGATACAAAATACCTCTTAGCCGTTGGTATTGCTATTCTTTTTTTGTATCACTACCACTGATACAACTTTTGATACAAATTTACAAAAATCTATTTTCAAATCAACTTTTGATACAAGTTTTTCTAGCTATATCAAGGGTTAAGCGGTATTTATTAAATCATTTTGCATTTACTTCTGATACAAATTCAAAAAATTAACTTCTGATACAAATTGGGGAGGTGAAATCTTGGAAAATGTTGTTAATGCTCGGTCATGGTTTTGTGTGCTTAACAATCCAGAAGAACATGGATTTACAGGAACACCCGAAGAAATAGCCGAAAAAATAGCTGAAAAGTGGATAGAAGGAAACCCTCAAAGAACCTGTGCTGTAGCTTATTGTATATCCGCAGATGGTTTAAAACACTGTCACGCCGTCTTTGAAGATACAAAAACCATGCGATTTTCAGCCGTTCAAAAACTATATCCCGGTATGCATATCGAACCTACAAAAGGTAACAAGGATCAGGCGGAGAATTATATACAAAAGCGTGGTAAGTTTGAAGAAAAGGGCGAACAGGTTTTATATATTGCTCGTCATGGTGAAATTAAAGGTTGTCAGGGTCAACGTCGTGATTTTGACATTATAGATGATTTGATACAACAAGGGCTTACTCCCAATCAGATTATGGCTACCTCTTTTTCATATCGTCGTTATACCAGTATGATTCGAGATGCGTATTATCAAAAACGGATATCGGAAACGCCTTTGCAACGGGAGAACAAATCATATTGGCATGTCGGTTCTTCCGGTTCCGGCAAAAGCTATACATATGTCTCATTGTCTGAACAAAATGGTATAGATTCCGTGTATCTTCTCAATGATTATGAACATGGTTTTGATAAATACAATGGAGAGCCTATTCTATTTATGGATGAATTTCGAGGTCAACTCCGTTATGGTGTTTTGTTAAATATTCTTGATTGCTATAAGCTTCAGGTTTCATGCCGTTATTCAAACGCTTATGCACTGTGGAATCAAGTACACATTACGTCTATTCTTCCTCCGGAAGCGGTATATGAAAAAATGGTGCAGGAAAATCGGCATCTTGATACTATAGATCAGTTGTTGCGACGTATCGATTTTGTTGTGTATCATTACCGCGAAAATGGCGAATACAAGTCGTTTGAATTGCCCATGGAGAAGTATACCAGTTATGAAGATTTGCGCCGTTTGGCTGAAATGCCGCCAGAACAGCAGCATATCCCCGAATGGTGTCAATCTGATACAGTTGAAATTTTATGAAGGTGGTGATTAATTTGGATATGAAAATATCAGGAAATTTCATTGAAATACCTTTGGGTGTTTTCATAGAGCTTACCACACAATTCATCAGCAAATTCACGCCGGAACAGGCCGTGAATATTAATGTTCTTTTTGTGCAATCCGGTGATGTTCTTCATGTGTATACACGTTCAGATGATGAATGACGGAGGTTTTTTCAATGACCATACAACAGGCCTTGACGGAATTTCAGATTGAACAGCAGATACGGGGAAATACTCCAAAGACGATACAATATTATAGCCTTTCTGTGGGCCTGTATGCCCGTTTCGCTGGTTTTGATACTCCATTACAGGAAATCACTTTAAACAGCCTTAGGGCGTATTATTTGCACCTTTTAGAGCGAAATATTAGCAGTACCACTATTCAGACATATATCCGGGCTTTGCGTTCTTTCCTGACTTGGTGTTATCAGCAGGAATATATCTTGGTCAACCTCTCGGAGAAGTTCCGGCTTCCAAAGGCACAACGCAAGGCCATTGACGTTCTGACTGATTCGGAAGTTCGTCGGCTTCTTTTCTGTTTCAATCTCCGGTATCTGGTGCATCTCCGCAACTACTGTATGTGTTCTCTCATGCTTGACAGTGGCCTTCGGCTTCATGAGGTTGTCACCCTCACCATGGAACATACCCATTTACCAGAGGGTTATATCATCGTGGACGGCAAAGGCAACAAGCAGCGGGTGGTTCCGCTCGGGATGAATACTCGCAAATTCCTGTTTCGGTATCTCTCGCGCCGTCCGGGGTGTGCTTCTACTGACCGGGTTTTCCTCATGTCCAACCTCCAGCCGGTCACGGATGCCACCCTCCGCCAGATGTTCCGCAAGCTGAAAAAGCGTTCCGGCATTCCCCGGCTCCGTGCTCATCTTCTGCGGCACACCTTTGCCACCCGGTATCTGGAGAACGGCGGGGACATGTACGCTTTACAGCAGATTCTAGGCCATACCAGTCTTGAAATGGTCAAGAAGTATGTCCACTCTACAACCCGGAAACTGGTTCCTAAATTCCCGGAATTCAGTCCTTTGGACAATCTTCTTCATGCATAGCAAAACACCCGTCAGCCCTGTAATGACAAGGGTTAGCGGGTGTTTTTGTTTTGTTGGTGAACCATCGGGGATTCGAACCCCGGACACCCTGATTAAAAGTCAGGTGCTCTGCCAGCTGAGCTAATGGTTCTTATACGGCTTGTCCCTGGCGGATATCCACCAAAAGACCGCTTGAAATATTATATCCAAGAGGTCTATAAAAGTCAAGCAAAAATTCGGACAAGCCGCTGTCATCTGCAAAAAGGAGAGAAAAAAGGCCTTCACGGCACGTTATCGGCCGGATAAAGAAAGGCGGCGGAGCCGTTCCACGGCCTGCCTGGTACGGTCCCGGTCGCCGAAGGCCGTCAGACGGAAATAGCCTTCCCCATTCCGGCCGAAACCGGCCCCGGGGGTGCCGACCACCTGTGCTTTCTCCAGCAGCCGGTCGAAAAACGTCCAGGAATCCATTCCATCCGGGCAGGCCAGCCAGACATAGGGGGAATTTACCCCGCCGGTGTACCAGATCCCGAGCCCGGTCAGTGCGTCCGCGATCAGGTGGGCATTTTCGCGGTAATAAGCGATCCCCTCGGCGGTCTGCCGCTGTCCCTCCGGGGTGAATACCGCCGCCGCGCCCCGCTGCACGATATAGGGGACTCCATTGAATTTGGTTGTCTGGCGGCGCAGCCACATATGGTTGAGGCTCATGCCCTCCGTCTCCAGAGACAGGGGCACCACCGTCCAGCCGCAGCGGGTGCCGGTGAAGCCGGCGGTCTTGGAAAAGGAACAGAACTCAATGGCGCAGCGCTCCGCCCCTTCGATCTCGTAAATGCTCCTGGGCAGGGCTTCGTCCCGGATAAACGCCTCATACGCGGCGTCAAACAGGATGACCGCGTTCTGCTCCAGCGCATACTCCACCCACGCCTTCAGTTGCTCCCGGGAGTACACCGCGCCGGTGGGATTGTTGGGGGAACAGAGATAGATCAGATCGGCCCGCACGCCCTCCTCCGGCATGGGCAGAAACCCGTTCTCCCGGGAGGCATCGAGGTACCGCACCTGCCGCCCCGCCATCCGATTGGTATCCACATATACCGGATAGACCGGATCCGGCACCAGCACGGTGTTGTCCGTATCGAACAGGTCCAGGATGTTGCCGAGGTCGCTTTTTGCCCCGTCGCTGATAAAGATTTCATGCAGGTCGAGGGCAATGCCCCTTTCGCCGTAATACTCCCGGACCGCCTCACGGAGAAAATCGTATCCCTGTTCCGGACCGTAGCCGCGGAAGGTCGCCTTCTCCCCCATCTCCCGGACAGCGGCGGAGAGCGCTTCTGTTACCGCCGGGCACAGGGGCCGCGTTACATCCCCGATCCCCAGCCGGATCACATCGGCCTCGGGATGGGCCTGCTGATAATCGGCCACCCGCCGCGCGATGGTGGAAAAGAGGTAGCTGTCCTGAAGCTCCCCGTAATGCCGGTTGATTCGCATAGTGGTTGCCTCCTTCAAATCTCTACGACGCCTTCGAACACGGTCCGGGCGCCGCCGGTCAGATACACCGTCCCGTCGGCAACGCGGATCACCAGATCCCCGCCCCGCAGCTTGACGGTGATGTCGGTGTCTTTGTCGCAAAAGCCGTTTTCCACCGCGGCCACCGCCGCCGCGCAGGCGCCGGTGCCGCAGGCCCACGTTTCCCCGCTACCCCGCTCCCACACCCGCATTTTGAGAGTGTTCCGGCCGATGACCTGGATGAATTCGGTGTTCACCCGCTCGGGGAACAGCGGATCGTGTTCAAACCGCGGGCCCAGCGTCTCCAGCTCCAGGGC
>ERZ856578.4003-NODE-4003-length-20718-cov-5.512863_pt1 | contig 20718 bp, 12 predicted proteins | sample MGYA00514384_ERZ856578 | MGnify/ENA primary metagenome ERZ856578 (study PRJEB29103, sample SAMN06111958) | human gut metagenome | biome: human gut; feature: ankylosing spondylitis patient; material: healthy_person | host: Homo sapiens | place: China:Hangzhou... | reverse complement strand
TGATAACGACATTTTTTGCACAATAGCGGCAATGCATAATCAGAAATAAAATTCCGGCGATCGCAAAACCAAAATAACTTTCGCGACTTCCCCAAAAATGAGTGCTTAATTTTAAATAAATTAATCCCCAGATACTGACTAAAAAGACGATAAATGAACATGCTGCAATGTTCATGTCTCGCTTACTACCCAGACCAAAAAAGAGTGCGTCAAAGAAAAACATCGGGGTAAACGGTGACTGGACGCTTTTTCCCGTCGCTTTACTAAAACGGAAAAAACGACCGTTCCGACGAAAAATGCGACGGTCATTTTTTTAGCAAATTGGCGATCCATAACATTACACCGGCGAAAATACCAATACATATACTTATTTTACCTAAAAACAAAACAATATCCGATGAAAAAGACATTGGTATTCCTTTATATGCTAAGAAAAAAACCTCCCCACATGCATATAAAACGATCCCTGTCAGAAAAATCGAAACCATACTAAATGCTATAAAAAAAACCAAAGGAAGAGTGTATTTTAGTATTTTCATTTGCCATCTCCTGCTTGCTTCATTTTATACTCTGTATACTTACCTCCAAGTTCTGACGAGATACTACCACCAATGTCACCAATCGAGCTTGGGACATTGCTTGGTTTCATTTCTTTTGAAAGACCATAATCTCCTTTTACTCCAGTAAACTGTCTCAACTCGGCGTTAAACTTGGGATCCCAGCCACCTTTCCACCAGTTAGCGCCAGCATTAACTCCCCATTTAAGGCCGTTGCCAACGCCATAACCCACAAGAGAACCTGCGCCATTTACTACCGCACCAGAAATTGGGTCTTTCCCTTCAAGACAGTTTCCTAATGCACCTCCAGCCGCATTCCAGCCAATCGTTCCTGCAATACTATTCCCGGCACTGATCACGTTAACCCAGCCACCGATAACAGCTGTTGTTGGGTCTATAGTTCCATCAGACAGATAGTTGATACCGGCATTAGCACCTGCGCCTAATCCCCATAAGGCCTGAGCGCTACCTGGCAGCAAAGCAACAGTACCTGTCGCTAATGCCCCAGCATAAGCTTTATTAACGGCTTCGCCTCGCTTACAGGCTTCACCACCTGGAGCATCGGTGCATGAAAGTACATCAGCTCCATGTGCTTGAGCTGCCTTAACCTGATCGATTTCCGTTCCAAGGAAATTATTCTCAACAACTACAGCACCACAAGTGATGCTGTAGTCTGGGATTTATACATCAATTAAGAAGTTTCGTTGATACGTTGCCAATATCGAAGAACTCTTTAAAGACCCTGACAACAAGATCAAAATCTTTTGTCAGTTGTCGTTCAGGCCAGTAATCCCCATAAATCTGTATTTTTTTCTCCATACCAGATTTCGATTTATCCCAATAGGAACGAACCGTTAAATCAGATTCCGAGCACTCTAGTAACGTCAAGAGATAGAAGCCATCATCTGTAGATACTTCTAAATTCATCGGCCCAATATCAGGTTCGGGGACAATGCGGAGTCTTACACCGCCAGTATTCCCCCTCAATTTCATCAGGAATTCTTCTACATCATTCCAATTGGGGGCACGAACCCGTGAAAAAGAGTTTCTGGTGTACAGATAGAAATCGACTTCAAACTCATCTTTCATAAGTTTCGTTCCTGGTGAATTTTTTCATCCCTTTTTCCCAATACAAAGTATCTCCGCTTTTCTCTTCAAAAATAGTAAGCGATTTCAAGCCAGATTTTTCAGCCATACTTTTTATATCGCTGAGACAGTAACCGCAAACTGGCTTACCAGATACTTTCATTTCCATGCTACGACCCGTTGTCATACCCTGCTCGTAGGCTTGTTGGATAGTACCAACTTCTGCATGAGCGGTAGCCATATTTCCATTTGGGAAATTTTTATCCGGTTGGTTAATTACTTTTGCCTGCACTACATCATTGATAAGCGTTGGCTTGCTGGCATCCCCCAAGAAGAAATCAGCTCTGTTCCCCTGATTCGTATCCGTGAAGACTTTTCCTGTCTGAGGATCTGTCAATTCAGCAGTAACTTTGGGAATAGAAGAATGGGCATTTTTATCAATAGACTGAGAATTCTCTGTCCAGCCAGCACCTTTATTTGGAGAAACAATACCTGTTTCAGTTTTGGTGATAACGCTGTTCCCTGCTGCGCCACCAAATATAGCAGCCGTTCCGAGACCAACATTCAGAGCTCCGTTACTATAGTTACCATCAGCAATCTGACCTATCCCCGTACCTGTCTGGTATGCACCTCCCGCAGCCACAACTCCACGCACCAGAGTACCAGGGGCTCCAGGAAGGACCATCAAAGCATCTGTACCCACTGCGGCTTGACCTGACTGAACACCGTGCATTTTCAGATAGCTCAGCGCCTCATTATAGGCTTTGGCATCAGCTGCCGATGCCACAAAAGCTCCGCCCTTCGCCAGGGACTGTATCGCTTGTGCCGCTTGCTGCTCTGAGTAACCGTAAACAGTCTGGAGTTCATAGCCATACTGATTAAGTAACCCGGCAAGTTCTTGCTTTTCTGCATCATTCAGCTGACCATTCTGGTATTTATTCAGAAGCCCATTATTGGCTTTGTCCTCATTGGTCAGACGAACAATATCCTGTGATGCCTGAAGAAGGTTCTTACCATTTTTTTGATCTTCAAGCGCTTTATTAAGTGCATCATTTTTTGAAGCGCTAAGGAAGTTATTCTCCACAGTATTCTTTCCTGCACTGGCTCCAGCCGCCGCACCAGCCGTATTTCCCCCGGCAATCCCGCCAGCTATGCCCGCTGAAACAGATGCCAGCGTACTCACGGTCTGCTTCTGCTCTTCCGTCAGCTTCGACGGGTCAGTATCGGGATAGAACTGTTTGGCAATCGCTGTCGCAATCAGTTCGCCGGATGCGGCCCCCACAGCACCCGCTGCGGCACTGTTGCCCTGAAGGGCTGCGGTTACGCCGCCGAGGATGGCATGGGCAATCGCTTTTGCCGCCGTATCGTCATCAATGCCTGCATGATGGCCGATGATGTTCGCCAGCTCCGGTGCTGACGCGCCCGCCAGCGCCCCTCCGATATTGCCGCCCGCCAGTCCCTGCAGCGCTGCCGTAGCCGCCTGGATGCCGCGCTGCATGGCGCTGCCGGTTCCGTAGGTCACCATCACGTTTTTGTATGCCTGGGTATCACGCAGTTTCGCAAGATAGTTCTGGCGCTCTTTTTCTGTCGCATTTGCGGGGAGTGTTGCGCCGGTTTCTTTCTGGGCCGCCTTCAGCCCGTTAAGATCACCCTGCGTCCTGGCAATATCCGCCACCTGGCTACCAATGTCGCTGATCATCCCAACTGCGTTCAGGCGGTTCTGCTCTTTCTCCTTGTCGAAGATTGGGCTGATGCTGTCGTTGGCATGTTCGGTGTCGCGGCTCAGATCGGCCACGTCCTGCTTCTGGTTTGCCTTGTCGCGGATAGTGAGGGAGCCCTCTGCCACGGCGGCATGCGTGGTGCCTTCCTTATGGCCTTTATTACCCGCAGCGGAGATCATGCCGCCCGGCAGGTTACCCTGGAATTTATCCCCGAAGCTGCCGCCGCCGCTCAGGCTGATACCGGAGTGCGAGGTTTTAAAGTCCGCTTCGTTGTGGATATCGCTGAAGCCCAGCGTCCCGGTATCGAGGCTGTTTTTGTCCGGCGTGGCGGTAGAGGCGATAACCGCTCCATCAAGCTGGGTATGATGCCCCACGGTGATATCGAAGCCGCCGTCCCCGGCATACAGCCCGGTTTGTTCGGCCACCGAATCAAAGCGGCTCTTCATCTTGTCCTGGCTGGCGTTGATATAGCCTGAACCGGACATAGTGCCGAAGGTGAAGCTGCCACCCGCCGCAACGCTGGTCTGCTTGCTGTCGTAGTCGCTGTTGTTCTGCTGGCTGCGCATCAGCAGGTCGTGACCAACATCTGCCACGATTTTATTGCCGTTAACCTGGGCGCCATCAAGCACGGTGTCGTGCCCGCTTTTTAGGGTGACGTTTTTGCCGCTGTCGATTGTGGTTTCGGTCCAGTCGGTACCGTTGCCTTTATCCTTGCCGTGTGCGGCGTTGACATTGGCAAACACGCTGATACCCGCACCGTTGCCGCCGGCACCGATGCTCACGCCAATGCCGCCACCGCTGCTGCTGTTCTTGCCGCTGGTTTTTTGGGTATTCGCCGCGCCGGACAGCAGAATGTCGTTCTGTGCATCCAGCGTGGTGTCGCCCCCGGCTTTCAGCTGGCTACCCGCAATCACGATGTCGCCGCTGTTCGCACCTTTGTTTTTGCCGTTCGCGGTGATGGCAAGATTGTTGCCTGCGTTCAGCGTGCTGCCTGCCACCGCATCACTCTCAGCATGCTGCTGTGATTTCGACTTCTGGGTCGTCAGCGAGAGGCTCACACCCATTGCGTTCGGGTCACCGGTGGTTGCCGCCATATCCGCTGCCTGCCCGGCCTGCACGCCGGACAGCACCGTTTTGGTGGCCTGAAGGGCTTTCAGACGGCCATCACTTTGCTCTTTGGTCTCCTGCGCCGCGCTCACGGCATTGTTAATAGCGCTACCGACGGTGCCGGAGAGCGCCACGGTGAGCCCGCTTTTCTTCTGCTCGAAGGTTTCATCCCGGGTGCGCTTGTCGTGCCCCGGCTCGATGATGACGCTGTCGCCGCTGAGGCTTAAATCTTTCCCGGCGATAAGATCCGCGCCGCCGATATGGGCCTGGTTTCCGGCAGAAATCGCGACGTTACCCCCCGTCGAGCCCACCGTACTGAAGCTCTGACTCTGGGTGGTGCCTTTCTCACGAAGATCGTGCGTGCTTTTGCTGCTGCCGATGGTGAAACCAATCCCGCCCGAGCCCATCAGGCCGGATTTTTTCTCTTCCTTAAAGCGCCAGGAGGTATCGCTGTTCGTCGCTGCCACGATATCGACGTTGTTGCCCGCCTTAAGCTTCACGTCGCCGTCGCCCGCCACGGCGGAACCGTTCACCAGCAGGTTATTGCCCGCCACCACCTGCACGTTATCGCCGCTCAGCAATGAGCCGGATTCACGCGTCGCGCTGTTCTCCTCGATGGTGTGGGTGGTTTTCTTGCTCAGGAACCCTTTTTTGGTTTTGGTCTGCTCTTTGTAGTGATAATCGCTTTCGGTTGCGGTATTGAGAGTGACGTCGCGGCCCGCCGCCACGCCGATATCGCCCTTCGCCGTTACCTGCGCGGCTTCGGTGGTGACATCGCGCCCGGCGAGGATCTGGGTATTCGCCCCGCTGGCGATCTCGGTTCCCTGCTGGCGTACCGATTCGTTGATGACGGTTTTCTTGCCTGACCTATAGCTATCGCCCTGCGTGGTCTCTTCCGCCGCCAGATTCACGTCGCGACCCGCCTGCAGCCCGACGCTTTTCTCCGCCGCCAGCGCGGCGGCCTGAGCGTTGATATCCTGCCCGGCCTTCAGCACCAGGTTATCGCCTGCGGAAATCGTGGTGCGGTCGAGCCCGGTGCTGTGGGACTCGCTTTTCCCTTTACGGCTGCTTTCGCTGGTCTGTGCCGCGTTCAGATTGAGATCGTTGCCCGCGCTCAGCCCCGCGCTGCCGCCCGCCTTCAGGTCGCTGGCGGTCACGTCAAGGTTGTGCCCGGCGTTCACCAGCAGGTTGCCGCCCGCGGTGACGTTACTGCCCTGATACGTGACGGACGAACGGCTGGTTTTCGCCCGGCTGGAGCTGAATGCGTCGTTGATCTGATTCGCGTTGACGGCAATATCGCCCCACGCGTTCAGCAGCATATCGCCGCCGGAGGCCAGGTTCGCCCCGGTAACGGTGATGTTTTTCCCCGCCTCAAGCGACAGGCCATCCTGCGCGGTAATCGACGCCGTGTTGCCCAGCAGGGTGTCTTTCAGGCCGATCTTGCCGTACTTCCCTCCGGCGTTGATATCAATCTGCTCAACCTGGGTCAGGTTGTTGATGCTGCCGTCCAGGCTCTCCAGCGCGACCGTTTTGCCGCTGATGGTGGAGCTGATGTTATTGATATCGCCGATGGCGCTCAGGTTCAGGTCGCCGCCCGCTTTCATCAGGCCGTTGTTGAGGTTGCTGATGCTGTTCTGGCTATCGAGCGTCAGGCTGTTTTTCGCCAGCAGCGAGCTACCGCTGTTGGTGATGTCGCCGCCCTTCAGGGTGACGTTGTTACCCGCGATCACGCTACCGTTATTGACGGTGACGTCCTTCGGCGACAGGTAGAGTTTCGGCACCATCACGGTTTCGCCGTTGACGGTGGCTTTCTCCCACCACAGCAGGCTGTGGTCGAGCGCGGCAATCTGATCGGCGGTCAGCGAGACGCCAAACTGCAGGCCCAGCGACTGCTGCGCCGCCGCGGCGTTGTCCATCAGATAGCGCATCTGATCCAGATCGGAGCCGATGCCGTTCAGGTAGCGGTTACCGGTCTGGTTGAGCACCACGTTTGAGACATAGCGGGTATCGAACGCTGCATCGCCGAGGAAGCGGTAGTCGTAATCCGGGTTCAGGTTGAGGCGGCCGAGCATATAGGACGAGCCGAGGAACTGCTTCTCGTCGGTAAACGCCAGCCGCGTCTCCTGCGGTGCCGTGGACGACGGTTTGACCCCGAGCATTGCGTTCAGGTCGGCAAACAGGGCGGGATCAAGCTGTCCGAGACCGTTCAGTTTCGGGTTGATGCTGATCAGGTACGGGCTTTTCGGGTTGTCGGAGAAGACAAAATAGCCGTTGTTGCCCGACGGAAGCGGGTAAGCGCTGGTATCGACGCGCTGGCCCTGGTAATGCCCGACGGCGCCGCCCTGAGCGGTTCTGAGATCGGCGGTGGTGACCCCGGCGTTCGCCAGTGCGCCCAGCTGGCCGAGGTTCGCGTTGCCTTTCTGCGTGGTGCCAATGTTGCTGAGAGGCGTGCCGGACGCGCCGCCGTTTTCCAGCGCGCCGCCGCCGTTAAGCTGCTGCAGCGCACCCTGGAGCTGATCGTTCCACTGCGGCGAGTTCACCGCCACGGTGCCGGTATTGCTCAGCCCCTGTTTTTGTACGCCGCTGCCGACGCTCTGGTTGCTGAGGGTGTTCAGCGACGGCGTGGAGATAACGTTGCTAACGCCGCCCGCGTTCGCAGTGGTATTGGTGTTGCTGATGTTACTGGTGAAGTTTGCGGTGACGTTACCGCCCGCCTGGATGACGGCGCGGTATAACGAACCTGCTTCAAAAGAGGAATCATGTCCAGTTAGTGCAAAGGTTACCGAATCATTATTGAAGGTAATATTTTTTGCTGAAGACATCTCATTTGTGGCGTACTTAGGCTTAACATTTTTGTATTTAGAAGCATATTCATAAACCAGATACTCATTCTGAATACCTTCTTGCCAACTTTGGTTATTAAGCGTCCCGCCTGCAAGAACGATGTTTCCTTCTGCAAGGATATTACTAGCCTGGTTATCCAGAGACGTTGCGTACAGATCTAAGTTTTTTCCTGAATTGATACGACCAGCAGGATTATTGCCTCCGATAACCGATGTTACAGTACTTGAAGTTACAAATTTTTGCGTCGAAGTGTTCTTAAAAGGTGCATAGTAATAAGCCATCGCCTTATGGTAATTACACCCACCATTCTGCCCGCCTGCACAAGTACCTGTTTGCCATCTTTCTAACTGGGAGTAATAACCATAACTTCCTTCTGCTAAGGCTGTGACAGGAACATTTATAATCGATTCACCCGTCATCCAGCTTTCTGTTGGTACTGCGTTACGCACAGTTGTTGCTTGCAGACCATCCCTTTGGTTCAGCAAATGCCCCGTCCTGATCGCAATATCCCCGCGCTGCGTCTCAATATTCCCCGACGTATTCACCACCTGGCTGTTCGCATTCCCTGCCGCATCCCGCTGCATCCACAGGTTGTTTCCCGCCATGATGTCGCCGCGCTGGTTGGTGATGCTGTCGGCAAACAGCGCCAGGTTATTCGCCGCGTACAGCAGCGCGGTGTTGACGATGGCGCCCGGCGCGCTCAGAGTCAGCGAGCCGCGCGTGCCGGTGAAGCCGTCCACGGTAATGTTGCTCCGGCTGGCCACGGTGATATCGCCCCCGCCCTGCACCGAACCCGCGGTGTTCAGCGCCACGCTGCTGCCGGAGAGCGTACTCGCGCCGCCGCCGGTGGTGATTTGTCCGTTGTTGCTGAGCTGCCCGCCCGCGTTCAGGTTGACCGCCTGCCCCTGCAGCACGCTGCGGTTATCGATGTCGCTGCCGCTGTTGATGGTGAGGGTTCTGCCTGCCGCCACGGCAGTCCGGCTGGTAAACGCGTTCGTCAGCTGCAGCGTTAGGTCCCCCAGGGACACCAGCTGGCCGGTAAGGTCCAGCCCCCGGCTCTGCAGCCACAGGTTGCCGCCGCTCAGCAGCTTGCCGCCCGCGCTCTGGGTTACCTGGTCCGCGCCAATATTCAGCTGCGTGTTGCCGAGCAGCGTGCCGCTGTTGTTCAGCTGGCTGTAGTTAACCGTCAGCTGTCCCGCCTGGGTGGTGCCCTGGCTGGCGAAATTGGTGCCGGTCAGGGTGGCGCGATCGGCCACCCACGTGCCGCCGTTGGTGGCGTTTGCCGCATTGAGTATCAGGTCGGTGGCCTGCAGCCAGCCGGTGCCGGTGAACTGCGGCGTGCCGAGCGTCAGGCGCGCGCCGGAGAGGAGTCTGCCGTCGTTACGCGCCTGCGAGGAGGCGGTCACGCGCGTCTCGCCGCCGCCCTGGATCAGGCCGTAGTTAAACAGCGCGGGCGTGGTCAGCGTCAGCGCATCGCGGCTGACGATTTCGCCTCCGCTGTTGTTGGTCAGCGTCCCGCTGAGGGCCAGCGTCGCGCCGTTATCGCCCTGCAGACGTCCGTTGTTGGTGAGCGCCCCGGTGGTGATGCCGAGCGTACCCCCCTGCATTTTGCCGTCGCTGGTGACGGAGGCCGCCGTGACGTTCAGCGCCCCGCCGGACAGCAGGGTGCCGCCAGACTGCTGGCTGACCGCGCCGGTCTGGCTGAGGGTCAGGCCATTCACGCCGCTGATGGCGCCGCTGTTGCTGAGCGCGCCGCCCGTCAGCGTCAGGTTTTTCGCCGCCCACTGCCCCTGGTTCGCCAGCGTCGCGGCCTGCAGCGTCGCCGCACCCAGCGCGGTGATCCTGCTGCCTGCGGTTCCGGTGAGCGTATCGGCCAGCGTCATCTGCAGCGCACCGGCGCTCTGCACCGCGCCGCTGTTGGTGAGCGACCGGGCGTTAAGCAGGATGTTCTGCGCCTGCCAGCTGCCGGCGTTGGTCACCGCGCCGGACGCAATCGTCAGCATGCCCTGGGTGAGAAGCTTGCCGCCTGCGCCGTTGATCAGCTCCTGCTGCGGCGCGGCCATCGCCATGCGCGCCATCAGCCGCTGCTGCCCCTGAACGGTCAGGCTCTGCAGACCGGTCAGGGTGCCCTGGTTGTTAATGCTGTTCTGATGCAGCGCGAGGGTGTTCCCCTGCACGGTACCGCTGTTTTTAAGCGTGCTGCCGCCGAGCGTCACCTCGCCCTCGCTGAGGAGCTGCCCGCGGTTATCCAGCGTCTGGGCGGTGATATCTGCCCGGCCCTGGCTCATCAGCGAGCCGGCTGAGGTCAGCGTGCCGCCGGTCGTGGCCGTCAGCGTTCCCTGGCTGAGCAGAGACCCGCCGTGCGTCCAGTCGCTGGCGCGGATGTCCGCGCCGTTCCCCTGCAGCGTGCCCTGCGTGGTCAGCTGGCCTGCATCCAGCGTCAGCATGCCGCCGGAGAGGGTGCGCGAGGTCGCGCCCGTGGTCAGCGTGGTCCCGGTGAGCGCCAGGCCGTTCGCTCCCTGCATCAGCCCGCCGTTGTTCATATCGCGGGCAGTGAGGGACAGCGTACCGCCCGTGATGCGCCCCGGGTTCGCCAGGGTGTCCGCGGTGAAGGCGGTCGCGCCGCCGCTCTGCAGCAGCCCGGTATTCGTTAACGCCCCGCTGAGCGTGCCGCTGAGTCCCGTCTGCCCGTTCACCGTGCCGCTGTTGGTGAGGGTGGTGCCGGTCATGCCCAGCGTGGCGCCCTGCAGCGTACCGGCGTTCGTCAGCTGTCCGCCCGCCAGCGTGAAGCCGCCGCCGGAGAGCCATTTACCGTTCAGCTCGTTGATAAAGCGGTCGGCGGTGGCGTTAACCGCGTTGCTGCCCTGCATCAGGCCGCTGTTGCGCAGCTCAGTACCGCCTGCTGTCAGCGTTTTGCCCGCCACCGTGCCGCTGCTGGTCAGCGTCGTCGCGTTAAGCGCGGCATCGTCGGTGGCAACGATGTTCCCCGTGTTGGTCAGGGCATTGCTCAGGCCCAAATCCAGGCTCTGCGCCTGAATATCGCCCCGGTTCGTCAGGTCGCTGCCCCGCAGGGTGAACCCGCCCTTCACCAGCAGCAGGCCGGCGTTATCGAGCGTGTCGAGGGATACGTTCAGAGGACTGCCGCTCACCAGCTGCCCGGTGGCGCCGTTGCTCAGCGCGCGGGTGGTCAGCGCGCGGGTGGTCAGCGCCATCGTGTCGTTGCCCTGAAGGATCCCGGTGTTGTTCAGCTGCGCAGCCTTCACCGTGAGGGCTTTCCCGGCCAGCTGGCCGTCGTTGAACAGCTGCGCCGCCGTCAGCGTGAACAAATTCTGGCTGAGCAGGGCGCCCGTGTTATCCAGCCTGCCGGTCGTGGAAAGGGTCAGGGCATCCAGCGTCTGAACGCTGCCCTGGTTATTCAGGCTCCCGGCGTCAAGCGTCGCGCTGCGCCCCTGAAGGCTGCCCGCGTTGCTGAGGGTTTGTCCGCTGAGCGTCAGGGTCTCGCCGCCCGTCACCTGCCCCTGAGGCTGGTTCGTGAAGGTGTTCCCGGACCAGGCCAGCGTGCTGCTGCCCTGAAGCAGGCCGCTGTTCTGCAGGTCGCCCCGCAGGGTCAGCACTTTCGCCAGCAGCTGGCCCCGGTTATCGGTCCTGTCGGCCTGGACGTCCAGCGCCTGCTGGCTGAGCACCTTACCGCTGTTGGTCAGCGTGCCGGTTACCGCCGCCGTCACGCCCGCTTCCCCCAGCGCGTTACCGGTATTCATCCACTCACCGGTGGCCAGGTTCAGGGTGTTGCCCTGCAGCAGCCCGGCGTTGTTCAGGGTGGTGTGGTGCAGGTCGAGCGCGCCGCCGGAGAGGAGCATGCCCGCCTGCTGGTTGCTGAGCTGTGTCCCGGTCGCCGTGAGGGAATGTGTCCCCTGCAGCGTGCCGCCGTTGGTCACCGACGCGCTGTTAAACTGCGCGTCGGTACCGGCCATCAGCCCGCTGTTCGTCAGGCTGGCGGTGGTCAGCGTCAGGCCGTTCCGGGCAATCACCCGCCCGCCGGCATCGTTGCTGGCCTGTCGGGTCAGGTTCAGCAGCAGCGCGGTGGCGCTGAGCTCGCCGCTGTTGGCCAGCGTGTCGCCGCCGAGCGTCAGCGCTCCGCTGCTGCGCAGCGCGCCACGGTTAGTGAGGTCTGCCACGCCGAGCGTCAGCGCCGAGTCCCCCTCGACGGTGCCCTGGTTTTGCAGGCTGTCCGCCGTGATGTGCAGGTCGCTGGCCGCAATATTGCCCGCGTTAGCAAACGCAGTGCCGTTCAGGGTGAGCCGGTCGTCCGCCAGCAGGCGTCCGGTATCGGTGTTGGTCAGGCTGAGGTAGTCGCTGCTCAGGCTGACGCCGTTGATTTCACCCTGGTTTGTCAGCGTGTCGCCCCGGAGGCGCAGCGTGCCGTCGGTGGTGATAAGCCCGCTGTTAGACAGCACCGGAACGTTCAGCGTTAAATCCTGCGTGCTGTAGACCGAGCCGCCAGCGAGGTTTGTGAGTGACCCGGTCTTCAGGCCGAGCAGGGTGGTCCCCTGCAGCAGTCCGCTGTTCTCCACCGAGGCAGCGTCCAGCGCCAGCGTACCGGCAACCAGCGTACCGCTGCTGGTGATGCGGTCAGGAGCCGTCAGGGTCATGCGATCCGCTTTTGCGACGCCGGACTGGAGGATGTTCTGTCCGCTGAGCGCGATGGCGCTGGCGGTAAGCTCTCCGCCGCTGGTCAGGTCGCCGGTTGCGTTAAAACTCAGCGCGTTACCGGTGGATTTCCCGGCGTGCGCAATCGTGCCCGCCGTCACCGACAGAGCGCCTTTCGCCGCCTGCGTGCCGTTCAGCGCGGCATTCTGCGCCTGCAGGGTAAGCCCCTGCCCGCTCTGCAGATGCGCATCCTGGCCGGTGGTCAGGTCGCCGGTGCTGACGGTTAAGGCCCCCGCCGCGTCCGTCTGCCCGTTCAGGCTGGCGCTGCGGGTCGCGGAAATCTGTACATTGCCCTGGCTGGTGGTGCGGGACGCCTGACCGCTGGTCAGGGTGCCGGCCTGCGCCGTCAGCGCCGTCGCGCCGGACAGGGTGCCGTTCTGTTCAAGCGTGTCTGCCGTCACGCTCATCGCGCCGTCAGCCAGCAGGCTGCCGCTGTTACGCAGGGCCTGCTGCGCCGTGACGTTCGCATTGCCTTTCGCGCTCAGCGTGCCCCGCTGCTCCAGGGTATCAACGCTCAGCGCCAGGTTGCCTGCGCTCTGCAGGGTACCGCTGTTAGTGACCGTCTGCCCCTTCAGGGTGACGTCGTTACCCTGCACCGTGCCGCCGTTTGTCAGCACTCCTGCGTTCACGTCAAGGTGGCCTTTCGCCGCCAGCTGGCCGCTGGTGGATACCCTGTCGCCGGAGAGGGCAATGTCACGCCCCGCATTCACCTGCCCCTGATTACTGACGGCGCTGCCCGTCAGGCGGATATCGCCCGTGGCATCGGCCCGGCTCTGGCCGTCCAGCACCAGCTGCCCGCCGCTCAGGGCCAGATTCTCTCCTGCCGAGACCGCACTGGCCGTGGATGACAGCGTGCCGCCGCTGCTGAGGGTCGCGCGGGTATCGCTACCGCTGCGGGTATTCGTCAGCGTGATATCTTTCCCGGCCGCCACGCTGAGCGCGCCTTTGCTGGTGGCGCTGCCGCCGCGCTGCGTCAGGCTGCCGTCGGTGGACAGCGTGGTGTCGGCCTGACCCGTCAGCGTCGCATCCGCAAGCGCCATTCCCTGTTTGCTCGTGACGGTTAGCGCCCCGCCCTGTGCCGACACGCCGCCGCCGTTTACGGTCAGGGTAGCTTTACTGTCCAGCGTCGCCGCGCCGCGGGAGACCAGGGAGGTATTGCTGAGCGTCATCCCCTGCCCGCTGCTCACCGACAGCGCGCCCGCGCTGTTTGTCCCGCCGCCCGTCGTCTGCACTTTCCCCGCAGCGGAAAGGCGCATATCGCCCTGGCTGGCGAGCGTGCTGTTATTGAGTTCCACATCCTGCGAGCTGGCCACATTCAGCGCGCCACCGGCCTGATGGCTGCCGTTGAGGACCACTCCCGCGCCGTTCGCGGTAATCGAGCCGCTGGCCAGGCTGTTCGTGACCGTCAGTTTCCCGCCCGCGTCCAGCTGAATATCGCCCTGGCGCGCGGTGAGGTTGCCGAGGTTCACCCCCACGCCCGTCTCGCTGGAGACCAGGCGGATACGGTTCGCATACATCCCGCCGAGCGCGCCGGTATCCACGGCCACCACGGGCGCGGCACCCTCACCGGCAATCGGCCTGACGCTGCCGTCCGTGCCCACGCGGTTCGCCCCTGCCGTCACCTTCAGGTCGTTCGCATGTATCGCGGCGTTCACTTCCGTCGCGCGCGCAATAATCGACAGCGCGTCGCTCTTGCTGGCATCCAGCCCCTGGCCTTCAACCGTGATGGCGCCTTTCGTCACCTCCAGCGCCTGCAGGTTACCGCTGGCGTCGAACTGCGGTTTCCCCGTGGTCAGGGTGACGTTCGGGGTGTTGATAAATCCGCACCCGTTACAGGTAATGCCGTACGGGTTGGCCACCATGACGTTTGCTGCTTTACCGGCGACTTCCGTATAGCCCTGCAGCTGCGAGCGGCTGGCGCCCGTGACTTCGTTGATAATGCCTTTCGCTTCCCGCCCGGCCTGCAGGTTGGGGTTGTTCTGGATAAGCCCGCCCAGCTGGGTCCGGGTTAAACGGTCCGTGCCGTTGTTGAGGATAAGCCCCTCTTTGCCGACGTTATACTCACCGAACTGGTTATGCGAGATACCCGCCCCGTTGGGCGTGGCGATGTTGACGACCGGCACCCCGTTCCCCGCCCGATCGACCGTGGTCTGCCCGGTCGGCGTAAGCGCCGCCGCGACGGCAGGTGCCATCGGCTGCCAGACCATCAAACCGCAGACAATCCAGCTGATCAGACGCTGCGAGAAACGAACGGGTGGGTGACGGGTATCCATAGTCGTAGAGTCTCTTAAAGCATGAAGGCAATGCGCCAGTTAACGCTCACATGATCCGGGCCGAGCCAGTCGGGGTAGTGCAGGGGCGTCCCGACCGAAATCTGGCTGCTGTACCCGCGCCCTGCGCTGTTCAGTCCCACCGAAGCGCCCCACAACGTGCCGGAGGCAAAGCGGTCCTGACGGTCTTTTTCCAGCCAGCCGCCGTCAACGGCGACCGTTGCGCTCACCGCGCCAATCACCGGAAGGGTGAAGAGGGAATATCCCAGCTCGTTGCGCCAGTAGCCGCCGTTGTCCCCGGACAGGTACTGCTCTTTAAAACCGCGTACGGAGCTTTCGCCGCCGAGCGTCAGGCGCTCGGAGCCGTACAGCCGGTCGGGCGACCACTGGCCGTAGGCGCTGGTCAGCCACCAGGCGTTACGGGCGACTGGACGCTGGAAGCTGGCGTTCAGGCTCCATTTACGGAATTCCGCGCGCGGCATATCCCCGGACTTATCTTCGTCGGTTTCGGCATTGAACCACGGCATGCCGTGGCTCCAGGTCGGGTTGAAGGTCGCCACGCCGCCCAGCATTTTTTGCGTGTGCGTAATGCCCAGAATCAGGCTGGAGAGGTTGCGCGTGCTGCTCTGAAGCGGCGCGTCGTTGAGCCAGTTGCGGCTGGATCGCTGAACCACGCCTGCCGCAATGCCGGTTTTCACCTCCCCGTTGCGGAAGACCACCCAGGACGCGTTAAGGCGGTGGGTTTTGGTATCGCCCGTGGAGAGCCAGTTGAATCCCTGGTTACTGATGGTGGTCCGGTAGTTACTCCAGGCGTAGCTGTAGTCCAGTAATCCGTAGCCAAACGGCACGCTGACGCCCGCCTGGAAATTCTGCGCATCGTACGCGCTGGCAAAATCGCTGCTGCGCCCGCCGCTGACAAACCATTTATCCGCCAGCCCCAGCATATTATTGGCGGTGAGCACGCCGCTCAGCTGATCTTCGCCGGTACTCTTCTGCCCGCTATTATCCAGGCTTACCGATGCACTTAAGGGAAATTCCGGCTTTGCCGTAAGATTAACAATGGAATATCCGGCCTGCGTTCCCGGAAGAATTTCAATCTGAACCGGCTCGGTACGCAAACGGTTAATTTGCTCCATGCCCTGTTCGATGTCGCGTAAATTAAGGATGCCGCCCACCCGTCCCGGAAACGCCATTTTTAGCATGCGCGGCGTTTCGCCTTCCAGACGGATCGCTTCCAGTCTGCCTTCCAGCACAACAATATTCAGCTGACCGCCGGAGAGATCCTGCTCGGTAAGAAAAGCGCGGCTGGTGATATATCCCCGGCTGATATACCAGTCAGAAATATGGGCGAGAAGTTCCGTTATTTTCGCCATATCCAGACAGCGGCCCTGCCACGGCGCGACAAGGGTCTGCCGGTTTTTCGGGGAGATTAAGGTCGCACCGGAAAGGGTAATGGTATGAATGGTGAAACAGGGTCCGGAGCCGGAAACAGGCAGCGGTCTGGCGGGCGCGGGGCGAGGAATACTCCGCTCCAGCTCCTCACGCTGTTGCTGGTTCTGTAATAAAAGCTGCTGCTGTTGCTGTTGAATGGAATCGCGATCGGCTGGCGATAAAGGTGCAGCACTCACCCTCGCTGAAAAAAGCGAAAACAATAAGATAGCAACGGCATAATTTACTAATGAAATTATTCTAATTTTTATTTCGGCGCTATTCATCCATGCCACAAAAATGTCCGCAATGATTATTTTTGTAATATAAGAGTTTTCTTAAAGCGAGTATATCTAATTTGAATTAGGGCTCCTAAAATTAATAGTTATTTCAGAAGAGTGAGAAGGGTATTAAGAGAAAATAAGAAAGGATTTAATTCACCCTTAAATCTTGAGTTAGCCGTAATACACTAGGCATGAAGCCGAAACGTCTTTCGCCACTCCGCCGGACTCACCCCAAAACGCGCCTTAAACTGCTGTCGCCAGGTGACGGCGGAATTAAATCCCACCAGCTCAGCCACGCGTTCAATCGGCATATTTCCGGCTTCCAGCAGGATTTGGCTGCGCCGCAGGCGTTCGGCGGTCAACCAGTCGGCGACGCTCATCCCTGTAGCGTTAACAAAATGACGAGTCAGGGTGCGGCGGCTCATCGAGACCACCTCAGCCAGCGAGTCCAGACTATGTTGTTCGGTGATGTGCTGCTGCAGGTAGTCGATCAGGCAGTTAATGCGCCCGTCGCGGGTATCTTTAGGCACCGGCTGGGCGATGAACTGCGCCTGCCCGCCCTCGCGGTGGGGCGGAACAATCATCCGGCGGGCAATCTGGTTAGCAACCACGCTGCCAAAGCGCTGGCGAATGATATACAGGCAGCAGTCGAGGGCTGCGGCAGTCCCGGCGGAGGTGATGATATTGCCGTCATCCACGTAAAGGGCATTAATATCCAGCCGAACGTTCGGGAAGAGCGACTGAAACTGACGTTCGAACTCCCAGTGGGTGGCCGCACGTTTGCCGTCGAGGATCCCCGCCCAGGCCAGCACAAACGACCCCAGACACAGCCCGACGATTTCCGCGCCGTTGTCTCTCGCCTGCACCAGGCTGTCGAGCAGCGTCTGAGGCGGGCGTTCGAGGACGTGCTGCCAGTAGGGAACAACGACTATATCGGCCAGACCAATGGCGGTGTAGTCCTGCGTGGCGTTGAGGGCGAACCCGTCTTTTGAGGTGAGGAACCCCGGCGTTTCGGCGCAGATCGTCACGTTAAAGCGCTTTTCGCCGGAGACGGAATCGCCAAACAGAATGCAGGGAACGGAGTAGTGGAACGGGCTGAACCCGTCTACCGCGACAATCGCGACGTTGATTAGCGACATCTGTCTCTCCTTTCCCTTTCAGACACTCAGAATATAACGGTTTCGCCATCCTGGGGAATGCTCACCGCGTCACTCACCTGGTTGGCTTCAACGTACTCCCGCAGCGCGCTGCGGGTTAACAGACAGTGGTTAATGGCCTCCATATGGCTCGCCACAATGTTGGCCTGCGGCAGCAGGAAATGAACGTTAAGCACATCTTCCTGCCCCATAATAATGGGCCCAAAACCAATGACGTGGGCATAGCCAGCGTTCAGCACCACCACGTCCGGCTGGTGCTTTTGCAGATCGGCCGCCACCTCGTCACGCCAGACGGTATCCCCGGCAAGGTAGAGCGTCTTCTCATCAGGATGACGCAGCACCACGCCACAGGCTTCGCCCAGCCGCTCCGCCAGTTCGGGCACGGCGTATGCGCGATCGGTACCGTGCTGACCGCCGTGGGTTTTCGCTATCCGGATATCACCAAAGGTGGTTGCGTCGGCCATGACCGTCAGGTTGCTAAACCCCTGGCTGCGCAGCAGCGCGGCATCACGGTCGTTTTGCACGTAGATCGGTTTGTCTTTGGCGATCAGCTCCGCCGCGGCGCGATCCCAGTGATCGTCATGGGTATGGGTGACGATCACCGCGTCGGCGTCCAGCAGCGTGTTGACGTCTACGGGGAGTTCGACCGTCGGGTTACGGCGTTCGGCATGGGCCGTGCCGGGGAAGCCCGGATAAGCGCCCTGCGGAGCCAGCATCGGGTCGATTAAAAAACGTTTTCCGGCGTAGGTAATCAGCTGGGTGGCGTTGCGAATGTGGGTGATATTCATGGGCTATCCTCCGGTTGGTGTGATAAGGAGGATAGCCAGCCGTCGCGCGTCACGCTGTGGGTTAAAGGGCGATTACCGATGGAATCGGGCCAATTTTCGTCACCGCGCTTTCTGCGGGTTCCTTACCAGCCCGGCACCGCCCCGCCATTAAAGATCGTCTCCGCCGCTTTCGCCACTTCAGGCGACTGATACGACTGGATAAATTCCTTCACGTTCTCCGCGTCTTTGTTGTCTTCGCGCGTCACCACGATGTTCACGTACGGCGAATTTTTGTCTTCGATAAAGACGCTGTCATGCACCGGCGACAGCCCGGTTTGCTGGATATAGGTGGTGCTGATGATGGCGACATCCACTTTCGGGTCGTCCAGCACGCGCGGCAGCTGCGCCCCTTCCAGCTCCATGATTTTCAGCTGTTTAGGGTTGGCGGTAATATCCAGCGCCGTCGGCAGCAGCCCGGTGTCCGGCTTCAGGGTGATGAGCTTCTCTTTTTGCAGCAGCAGTAGCGCGCGGCCAAGGTTGGTCGGGTCGTTTGGAATGGCAATGGTTGCCCCGTCCTTCAGATCCGAGACGGATTTGATTTTGCGGGAATAGCCTGCCATCGGGAAGACAAAGGTGTTCGCCACGGCCACCAGCTTGTAGCCATGCGCCTTGTTATCCTCTGCAAGGAACGGGCGATGCTGGAAGACGTTGGCATCCAGTTCCCCCTGGTTGGTGGCATCGTTAGGCAACAGCGAGCCGCTGAAGCCCACCAGCTCCACGTCCAGGCCATATTTCTCTTTCGCCACCTTTTTGGCGACTTCCGCCACGTCCTGCTCGGCGCCGTTGATGACGCCGACTTTAATGTGTTTGGCATCGCTGCCACTTTGATCGCACCCGGCCAGCAGCAGGCCAGCCAGTACCAGAGCACCCAATCGACGTTTCACAAGACAGTTCCTTTTGCTGAATGTTGTAGTGACTATATCGACAACGAGGCGGTGAAATAAAAACCGAAAAAGAATCAATAAGAAGGATAAGTTATATGCGGGTATGGCCGGGTGGCGCTGCACCACCGGGCATCAGGGATCACAACGTTGTCGTCCAGTCCTCAACGGCAAGCTCCTGCACCATTCTGAATGCACGATCGTTAGTAACGATCGTTGTTCCCCGACTGATAGCATGTGCAGCGATCAGTTGATCGAGATCCCCCATCACTTTCCCTTTCTTTTCCAGGGTTGCACGGAGTTCACCGTACGTTGCTGCGGCGTCGCTGTCCCAGTCGCAAATCGTGATGGTATTGAGAAACTCCCGGATTGTTTCTTTCAATCTACTGCTTTTCTTCTTGTCAGCACCATACAGCAATTCCGCTTCGGTAATGCTTGAGATACAAACGTCACCCGGCGCCAGACATGTCATTCTGCTTACAACCTCCGGGTGTCGTTTAAACAAGTGACTCACAATATTCGTATCCAGCATATGTCTCATGAGCATGCTCCATCCAGAGGGTCTCTTGTCGTAACACTCTGATTGCGTTCCTCCTTGCTCAAAAACGTATCTGGTACGTCCGTTTCTGCCAGCATGCGGAGAAAATTATCCCAGCTCTTTATTAGAACAGGTTTTGCCGCCAAAACGACATTCCCCTCCTCATCCCGTCGGATGTAGACGCTCTCCGTATCAAACGCGAATTCAGCAGGCAGCATAACGGCCTGATTCTGACCCTTTTTGAATAGTTTTGCTGTGCGTTCCATTGCTATCTCCATGGATGACTTGACCAGGCCAAAGCATGCGCCACGGCCCGAAAAGAAGACAAGCAACACGTTTTAAATTAGGAAAGCGGCTCGCAATAAATAGCAGAATGCATAATGACAGAAACGGGCTTAAAGGGCTTTCGCCAGGTAATGTCGCTGCATGCCCGGGTACGGATAATCCTGCAAAGACATCTGCAGCTGGTACCCCTGTTTTTCATAGAACGGACGCGCCTGGAAGCTGGCGGTATCCACCAGCGCGTGCTTGCAGCCTTTGCGTCTGGCTTCATCTTCCGCCGTTTTGATGAGCTGGCTGCCCACGCCGGATCCGCGCACGGCATCGCTCACCCAGAGAAAGTCGATATTCAGCCAGTCGCCTTTACGCACCCCAATGAGCCCGCCGAGCATGGTGCCGATGTCGTCCCGCACGTAAACGCCAATATCCCCGCTGAATGTGGAGAGATCCAGAAACTGCGCATTGTAGGCTCTCAGGCCGGTGAGTAACTCTTCTTTTTCCTGCGCCGTAACCGCATGAGTAATGCTCAGGTGCATATTTTTCTCCTTGTTATCTGTGCCGTTTCACTATCTCACACACGCAACGTGGAGAAAATTCATACTTTCGGCTGGCGTCGCTACACTGAATGTAACGATATATTTCATGGGAAGCCTGTGACGTCAAAAGGGGGTTGTTGATGAAAGCTGCACACCTTGTCTGCCTGCTGGTTTGTCTGCTGTTCGCCGCGTTTGTCCATGCTCAGGAAAAGGACGATCCGGCGAAAGAGGCGCAGATTAAGCAACAGGTCCTGAAAGATATTAAGAAAACCTGTACGCCACAGAAAAAGCAGAGCGATAAGGCCTGGCAGGCGATGATTTTGTCGTCAGAGGCCAATCAGCTGCTGATCAAAAATGCCGTTACCGCCGTGAAGCGTGACAACCTGGACGCCTACTGGGCGGCAATTGGTCAGGTGGATTGTATGGAAGATTATTGAGGGCTGGAAACGTGCTTCTCGCCGGGTGGCGGCTGCGCCTTACCCGGCCTACACAACAT
>ERZ856578.3995-NODE-3995-length-20757-cov-3.596905_pt1 | contig 20757 bp, 23 predicted proteins | sample MGYA00514384_ERZ856578 | MGnify/ENA primary metagenome ERZ856578 (study PRJEB29103, sample SAMN06111958) | human gut metagenome | biome: human gut; feature: ankylosing spondylitis patient; material: healthy_person | host: Homo sapiens | place: China:Hangzhou... | reverse complement strand
GTCACCGGCATTGCCACGGCGTATATGGATTCCATCCCGATGGTGGCCGTCACGGGCAATGTGGCGGTGCCGCTGTTGGGCCGGGACTCCTTCCAGGAAGTGGACATCACCGGCATCACCATGCCGATCACCAAACACAATTTCATCGTCAAGCGGGTGGAGGATCTGGCCGATACGGTACGGGAAGCGTTCCGCATCGCAAGGAGCGGCCGGCCCGGCCCGGTGCTCATCGACCTGCCCAAGGACATCACCGCGGCCGAGACGGAATATGAGCCCCGTCCGGCGGCGGGGCCCCGGCCTTCCGTCCCTCCGAAGGAAGAACGGCTCCAGATGACCCTGAACCGGCTGCAAAGCTGTGAAAAGCCCTTGATCTATTTCGGCGGAGGGATCATCTCCTCCGGGGCGGAGGCGGAGCTTCTCGCCCTGGCCGAAGCCCAGGATATCCCGGTCTGCTCCTCCATGATGGGCCTGGGCGGCTTCCCGCCGGATCACCGGCTATGGCTGGGAATGGTGGGAATGCACGGTACCCTGGCGGCCAACCGCGCGGCCAGGGAGTGCGATTTGCTCCTGGCCTGCGGTGCCCGGTTTTCCGACCGGGTAGCGGGGAGCACCACCGGTTTCGCTCCAAACGCTCAGGTGGTCCATATAGATATCGACCACGCCGAGTTCGATAAGAATGTGTCGGTGGCGGTCCGGCTGGCCGGGGATCTGAGGGATGTATTGGGCATCCTTTCCCGGCGGGCGGACAAACGGGTCCATCCGGCCTGGGTGGGCCGGGTGACGGCCCTGAAGCGGGAGATTCCCGCTTCCACGGCGATGCCAGACGCCCCTGCCGATCCCCTGGAGGTGCTGCGCACCCTCCGGCGCCTGCTCCCGGACGATGCTGTCGTCGCCACCGACGTGGGCCAGCACCAGATGTGGACGGCCCAGCATTTCGAGTTCCGGCAGCCCCGGACACTGCTGACCTCGGGGGGCCTCGGTACCATGGGGTATGGGCTGGGCGCTGCCATCGGCGCCCAGGCGGCCTTCCCGGACCGGCGGGTGGTGCTGGTCTCCGGGGACGGCAGTTTCCATATGAATCTGAATGAGCTGACCACCCTGGCATCCTATGACCTTCCCATCGTGGTGGTGGTGATGAACAACCGGGTGCTGGGCATGGTGCGGCAGTGGCAGAAGGTGTTTTACGGGCGGAGGTTCTCCGCTACCGATCCTCATCGCAAAACCGATCTCGTCAAATTGGCCGAGGCCTTCGGCTGCACCGGCATGCGGATCACCGCGGCGGGGGAGGTGGAGCCCGTCCTGCGGGCGGCCCTGGAAAAGAAGGGCCCCGTCCTGGTGGACTGCCAGATCTCGCCCGACGTCAACGTCCTGCCCATGATCCCGCCGGGCGGCACCGTGGAGGACATGATCGAGGCAATGGACGAGGACTGATATCCGAGGAAGGGAAGGGATCATATGAGCGAAGAAAACGTCAAGCGCAAGGTGCTGTCCGTCCTGTCGGTGGAGCACCAGGGGATCCTGCCCCGGGTCACCGGCCTGTTTTCCCGGCGGGGCTTCAATATCGATTCCATCATCGCCTGCAAAACCGAGGACCCCGGGCTGGCCCGCTGGACCCTGGTGGTGACGGGGGACGAGGCGACCTTTACCCAGCTGATGCGCCAGCTCTTAAAGCTGGAGGACGTTATCAAGGTGGAAGCACTGGAGATGGAAAACTGTTCCAACAGCGAGCTGCTGCTCATCAAAGTCCGGACCGGCCCAGCCGGCCGGGCCGGCCTGCTGCGCACGGCCCAGTCCTACGGCGGCCGGGTGTTGGCTGTGGGGGACTGCACCATGACCCTGGAGCTGTCCGGCCAGACTGAAGAGATCGAGGGCTTCGTGGCCCGGATGGCGGCGGATTATGGGATCGTCGAGCTGGCCAGGACCGGGATCACCGCCCTGCGGCGGGGGGACGACACCATCCATTCCCCCGATTGACCGTCCATTCGCCGGGGCATCCCGGCCATACATAAGGAGGAAACGAGCATGGGCATGACCATGACCCAGAAAATCCTAGCCGCCCACGCGGGCCTCGAGGAGGTCACGGCGGGGCAGCTTATCGAGGCGAAGCTGGACCTCTGCCTCGGCAACGACATCACCGCGCCCGTCGCGATCAACGAATTCGAGCGGTGCGGCGCCTGACAGGTGTTCGACCGGGACCGGGTGGCCCTGGTGATGGATCACTTTACCCCGAACAAAGACATCAAGGCCGCCGAGCAGGTCAAAAAGACCCGGGAATTCGCCCATAAACAGGGCGTGACCCATTTTTATGACGTGGGCCGGATGGGAATCGAGCACGCCCTCCTGCCCGAACAGGGGCTGGTCGGTCCGGGGGACTGCGTCATCGGCGCCGACAGCCATACCTGCACCTATGGCGCTTTGGGGGCCTTCTCCACCGGCGTCGGCTCCACCGACCTGGCCGCCGGCATGGCGACTGGAACCGCCTGGTTCAAGGTCCCGGCGGCCATCCGGGTGGAACTGACCGGCAAACTGTCCCGGTATGTCTCCGGCAAGGATGTCATCCTCCACCTCATCGGCAGAATCGGGGTGGACGGTGCCCTTTATCGTTCCCTGGAATTCACTGGCGGGGGGGTGGCCTCCCTGTCGATGGACGACCGGCTCTGCATCGCCAACATGGCCATCGAAGCGGGGGCTAAAAACGGCATCTTCCCGGTAGACGATGTGACCATGGCGTATGTCCGGGACCGTTTCCAAAGGGAACCTCGGGTATTCGAGGCCGATCCCGACGCGGAGTATGAGGATACTGTCACGATCGACCTCTCCGCTCTGCGCCCCACCGTTTCCTTCCCCCATTTGCCCGAAAACACAAAAACCGTGGACGACTGCGGCGAGGTGAAGATCGACCAGGTGGTCATCGGCTCCTGCACCAACGGCCGGATGGAGGACATGCGGGCCGCCGCCGAGGTGCTGCGCGGCCGGAAGGTGGCCGACGGGGTGCGGTGCATCGTCATTCCCGCCACCCAGCAGATCTGGCTGGACAGCCTGCATGAGGGATTGTTCGATATTTTCGTGGAGGCGGGGGCCGTGGTCTCCACCCCCACCTGCGGGCCCTGCCTGGGAGGGCATATGGGGATTCTCGCCGCCGGGGAGCGGGCGGTCTCCACCACCAACCGCAATTTCGTTGGCCGGATGGGCCACGTGGACAGTGAGGTCTATCTCGCCAGCCCCTATGTGGCGGCGGCTTCCGCGGTCACGGGATTCATCACCGATCCGGCCAAGCTGATGAAGGAGGGGGAATAAGCCATGACAGTTCAGGGAACGGTACATAAGTACGGGGACAACGTGGATACCGATGTCATCATCCCCGCCCGCTATCTCAACACCTCCAGCCATGAGGAGCTTGCCGCCCACTGTATGGAGGATATCGACCGGGATTTCGTGAACAAAGTGAAAACCGGCGACATTCTGGTGGCGGAAAAGAATTTCGGCTGCGGTTCCTCGCGGGAGCACGCGCCCATCGCCATCAAGGCCAGCGGCATCTCCTGCGTTATCGCCTCCACCTTCGCCCGGATCTTTTACCGCAACGCCATCAATATCGGCCTGGCCATCCTGGAATGTGAGGAGGCGGCCCGGGAAATCCGGGCCGGGGACGAGGTCCGGGTGGATTTCGACACCGGCGTCATCGAGAACCGGACCACCGGCAAAACCTATCAGGCCCAGCCCTTCCCGCCCTTTATCCAGAATATCATCGAAAAGGGCGGCCTCCTCAGTGCCATCCGGGACCGGCTGTGACCATCCGCGGCCGGGCCGGGGAAAGGAAGCGTTAGCTATGTCGGACATACATGAGACGATCCGGGACCAGGCGCGGCAGGCCATTGCCGAGCTGCTGGACGCGGCAAAGCTCTCTCCGGGGGATCTCTTCGTCGTGGGCTGCTCCACCAGCGAGGTGGCGGGGCGGCGCATCGGTTCGGATTCGAGCCTGGATATCGCCGGGGCGCTCTGGGACGGCATCGCGCCGGTACTCCGGGATCGGAGGATTTTCCTCGCCGTCCAGTGCTGCGAACACCTCAACCGGGCGGTGGTCCTGGAACGGGCGGCGGCGGAAAAGGCCCGCCTCGAGCTCGTGAACGCGGTTCCGCAGCTTCACGCGGGCGGCGCGTTCGCCGCCACCGCCTATGCCCGGATGGAGGATCCCGTGATGGTGGAGGAGGTCCGGGCGGCGGCCGGGATCGATATCGGCGGAACCCTGATTGGGATGCAGCTCCGCCGGGTGGCGGTCCCGGTCCGGCTCTCGATCGACCGGATCGGGGAGGCGCGGATCCTCTGTGCCCGTACCCGCCCCAAATTTATCGGCGGTGTCCGGGCCGTGTACGACGAGTCGGTACTGTGAGAGCTCAAAATCACCAGTGAACCGATGGCTTTGCTTTAAGCGACAAGTGGACACCAGCCGGGAAGAGCACCCCCGGCTGGTGTTTTCTGCATACGTCTGAGCGGGAGCGTATGATATCCCCGTTTTTTGATCGTATCCATTTTCTGCTGTTTGTGGTAGAATACGACTAGGACAAGGCGTCTATTACGATGAGAGGGTGACCAATGGTATAAAAACCCGGCAGTGTACACCGAACCCGATTTTCATGAACCGCATTTGAATTCGCTGGATATCCCGAGTGAATCACGCTTGTCGAGAGAGACGCTGCAAGGGTATTTAGCGGCGGTGAGAACCAAAATCCTATGTTACCTGGACGGTCTTACCGACGACGGGCTATACGATATCCCGACAGGCTGCACGAGCAGCCGGTTGGGCCTGATCCTGTCGCAGTTCCGCCATTTCTACGCCCATCTCGGGAATATCAACGCGACCACCATCATCGAAACAAACCGATGGCCCCGTGTCATCGGGACGAGCGGCAAAAGCGGGAAATCCACAAAAGGCCTGTTTGAATAACGTCCCGTGGAGCGCCGATGCGTTCTCCTATACGTGGCACGGCATCCAGAAATGAGGAAATGGGTTGGAAGATAGAGTAAAAATCGAGTATGTGGAAATCGAGCGGGGCAGACGCCTCCTTGTGACGAGCGATATCCACGGGCATGCCGCAAGTTTGAAAAAGGTGCTGGAAAAGGCGGAATTTTCGGATGACGATATCCTGGTTATCATCGGTGACATCGTGGAAAAAGGTCCGGAAAGCCTGAAAACGCTGCGCTATGTCATGGAACTGTGCGAGAGGGGAAACGTCCTTCCCCTGATAGGCAATGTGGACGCGTGGCGGCTCCACATGATAAACGGTATCCGCGCAGAAAGCGTACAGGGCTTTTACGACTATCTCCTGCACCTCAGGGCCTGGATCGGTACCAGCTTTTTCGATGAACTGACGAGGGAGCTCGGCTATATCTGTACGTCTCCCGCGGATATTTTGAAGTCTAAGGACCGGGTGCTCGGGCATTTCCGGCGGGAACTGGATTTTCTCTCTCATTTGCCGGCGATCGTCGAAACGCAGGACTATGTCTTTGTTCACGGAGGGCTGCGTGACCGGGAGGTACGGGACAACGGGAAACGCCCCTTGTTCGAGCTGTTGAAATACGACAGGTTCATGGATACGGAGCTTTGTTTTGACAAATACGTGGTGGTCGGGCATTGGCCGGTCTCCAATTATGGCGGCAAATACCCCCAGGCGAACCCTCTCATCGACCGCGAAAAGAGGATCATCTCCATCGATGGCGGCTGCGGGCTGAAGGCAAACGGCCAGTTGAACCTGCTGATCTTTCCCGAGGCCGGCTGCGATTTGGACGACGTGTATGTTGTCAGCCATGACGACCTGCCGGTTTACCTGGCCTTGACCCCGCAGGTGGAGTCCGCCGATTCCATCCATATCTGCTGGCCCGACAACGAGATTCGTATCCTCGAGAAGGGGGACGAATTTTCGCGTGTCCTGCACATCGCCACCGGCCGCAGCGTCTGGATGCCGAACGCTTACCTGTTAGAGGATACCCGCTGCAGGGATTACACGGATTCCCTGCTGCCGGTGTGCCCCGGCGATAGGGTGTCGCTGGAATGGACGACTTCCAAAGGGGCCATCGTCAAAAAAGACGGGAGGACCGGCTGGTATTGCGGAGAACTGGAAAAATCCGGGGAATACCGGGAGTATTCGCGTGCCGGTCTTGTGCCGGTCTCTCGATCGTGGTAAAATAGGTTCCAATCCAAAAGAAAGCGGGTGCATGGACATGGATAAGCAAACCGTCACGGATGTGATGCAAAAGACGCGGGAACTGATGGACGCGCCGACCTGCAGCCGTGAGGCGGGGGAGGCCGCCCGGCGCTGGCTGGAGGCCGTGGGAACCGAATCGGAAAAAGAGGAGACCAGGCGGTACATCGAAGAGCTGGAAGCCGATATCATGCCGGTCGACACCCTGATCGCCTTCGCCCAGTCCGAACAGGGGGCGGCGTATTTCGGCGCGGAAACAGCGGCCGGGATTGCCGCTCACGCCATGGAGATCAAGGCGGCCGGAGCGCTGTATTGCGACTGCCCGGCCTGCGCGGCCGCGGCGGCAATTCTCGAGAAGAAGGCCGCGCTTCTGGCGTAAAGCCTCTCCGTAACCGCAAACCAGGACAGCCGCCCGCGGTCGCGGGCGGCTGTCCTAATTATGCGGCAGGGGGTCAGGCAAGCGCCTTTTCCCCCATCCACTGCCGCCGCGTCACCGTAAACCCGATCCGCCGGTACCAGTTGACCAGCTCGACATACCGCAGCTCCACGCCAGTGCAGCCGCGGCTTTTCAGCCACTCCGCGCCATACAGCACCTGACCCCGCTCCCGCTTGAGGCATTCCCGAAACACGGCCTCGGCGGCCGGATAATCCGGGAAGCAGGGCCGGTACAGGGTATATAGCTCATCCATCGTTTTCTCCTTTTTATACATCGCCCCGCGCGATCGTCTTTTTATACCCCCGATGCCGCCGGTCAAAGCCATATGCCTCGTAAAACCCGCGGGCGTCCGCCCGCTCCTCCTCGGTCACCAGGATCATCTGGGCGCAGTTCCGGGCCGAGGCGGTCTTCTCCAGTTCGCGCAGCAGCATCCGGCCAGCTCCCTTCCGGCGCTCTCCTTTGTCCACGATGAGGTTTTCCACGACCAGGAACGGCCGGCCGTCGCCGTACAGCTCTTCACAGACGACGCCCATGACCGAACCCACCAGCCGCCCGCCGTCCTCCGCCGCCAGGAGGATATGGCGCCCCCCGGCCTCCAGGATTTCCCACTGTCGCCGCATGACAGCCTCGTCCATCGCCTCATCCCAAAATTGCGCGTACAGGGCCGCCAGCGCCGTCAGATCCGTCTTTTCGAGCCGTCGCGCCGTCATGCGTCTCCTCCTTCCGCGGCCTCCCGCCGCGCTTCCTCCCACCATTCCGGGAAGGTTCCGGATACGAACCCCGACAGGGGATGCTCCCCCCGCAGCAGATCCAGCCGCCGGATGGCGCCGCGGACCATGTTCCGGTCCCGCCGCCGCTCTTCCACGGTCAGGTCCTCGTAGTGCCGGATCCTCAGCCGCCCCTCCGACTCGTACCGGAGGATCCGGCTATAGGCGTCGTCCACCTCGTCGGCGGCTGCCACCGGCACCGGATCCCGTGACACGACCGCGGACCGGATCCCGGTGTTTTTGTCCGTCCCGAACGATCCGGAACAGGTGTAGATGACCCCCTTCACCCCGCCGTAAAAGGCGCGCAGGCCGTCTTTGAAGGATTCATTGTAGACCGGGATCCCGTCCTCCCCGATCTCGAACGTCATCCATTTGAACGGGTGCTTCCAGATATAGATGGACGCCAGGGCCTTGTCGGCGGACAGATAGACGCAGGGGTAATCCAGATTGGAATGGGGGCTGGCAAAGGGCCTGAGTACCTCGAGCCCCCTGACGGTGGTTCCATGATAGGCGGTCATCCGCATTCCTTCCTTTCATAGAGGATATCCGGCTTTCGTTTGTGTGCAAATCCGTCCTCCCGCCGGGCATACTAATCCGGGCTGAGGAGGGGGAGAGAGGATGGACGGTGTTTTCGGTTTGGCATTCGGGCGGCCTTCGGTCAGCAAGGCGGTCAAGATCGCGCTGGGCTGTTCCTTGGCCGTCCTGCTTGCCCGTCTGCTGGAGCTTTCCAGTGCCACCGCTGTGGTCACCATCACCCTGCTTAGCGTCCAGCGCACCAAAAAGGACACCCTGCGGGCGGCGCTGCGCCGCAGCCTGGCCTTTTTCGCCTCCCTCGCCCTCGCGCTGCCGCTGTTTTCTCTGCTGCGGTTTTCCGTGCCCGCGCTGGGCCTGTTCCTTCTCCTGTTCGTGCCGGTCTGCCAGTGGCTGGACATTGAGGAGGGGCTGGCGATGAGCACGGTGCTCATGCTCCATGTCTGGAACGCGGGGGAGGTCACGCCTGCTCTCATCCTCAACGAAACCGCCCTCATGGCCATCGGTATCCTTATGGGTGTGGTCATGAACCTGTATATTCCCCGGCGCATCCGCGCCATCCGGGAAGACCAGCGGATCACGGAGGAACGGATGCGGGCCATTCTGCGGGACATGGGGGCATTTTTGCGGCAGGAACCGTTTGACGGGCAGACGGATCCCGCGGGGGAAGAGAGGGGCGGGGGCGCCGTTCTTTTTTCCACCCGGACGGGGGCCGGGATCGCCGCCCTGCGGGACCATCTCGAGGAGGCCTGCAGACGGGCGCTCGCCCTCGCGGACAACTCCTTCCACCCCGACATGCGGTATTTCCGGCAGTATATGGAGATGCGGCTGCAGCAGTGCCGCGTTCTGTCCAGGCTGGCGGGAAGCCTTCAGCGTCTCGGTCCGGAGAGCCGTCCCTTTCCCTGGCAGGCGGATGAAATCGGCATCTTTTTTGAAGAGGTGGCCGCCTCCCTGCACGAATATAACAATGCCCTGGAGCTGCTGGAACGGCTCGAGGAGCATCGCCACCGTTTCAAGCTCAGCGAGCTGCCGGCCTCCCGGCGGGAATTCGAGACGCGGGCGGTGCTGTACGAGGCGGCGGACAGCCTGCAGCATCTGCTCGAGCTCAAACGGGATTTCGTCCGTGCCCTGACCCCGTCCCAGATCGAGACCTTCTGGGCCTGTCCGATGCATCCGCGCGGTGGAAAAAAGGGGACGAAAACAGGGCGGATTTGACCGAAAACCGTCCCAAACGCACCGAAACAGCCCCTTTCTGCGCGGGAATCCGCCGGATAAGCGTTCTGGCGATGGGAAAAAGACAAACACACCCGCGGCGGCTGGACCGCCGCGGGTGTGTTGCGGATAGCCCGGTCATCTGGGGCTACCGGGACGAATCCCCTTGTTTCGATATCGGTTTCCGGTACTGATACACATCCTTGCCGAAGCTGCCGGCATAATGGATTTCTTCAAACCCACGGCCGATAAGCTCCCGGTTTGGAAGGATGTGCCGTTCCGAGTCGCCAGGACAATCGAGCAGCCAGCCGCCGTCCTTGCAAACCCTGGCCATTTCGGCCAGCTCCCGGTCATAGTCCTCGCCGACGACGTGGCCGGACATGACCACGTCGAAGGTATCGTCCGGGAACGGCAGGCTGTCCGCAAAGCCGTCCAGCACACGGACGTTCCGGATCCCCTCCTCCGCGATTTTGTCGCGCATGAACTCCCGCAGCGTCCCCACCGGCTCACTGGCATAGACGAACGCGGCTTTTTCGGCGGCGGCAAACGTCAGGCGGCCGGAACCGGCCCCCACGTCCAGCACGGTCTTGCCGGCCAGCTCCGCCAGCCCGAACAGACGCGTCTTGTCCCAGCCGCGTATGAAATCGCAGCGTTCCGCCATGACCGCCGGGGTCGTGTATACGGTGAAGTCCTCCACACACATCAGCGCATACGCCTCCGCGTTCCGGACCTCCTCCGGACCGGCCGCCGGGGCGCCAGACGCCAGCGCGGAGACAAGCGGGGCACATTCCGGGCAGCGGTGCTCGAGGTACCACCGGACGGCCGGATTGGCCCGCAGGGCGATTCCCATGCAGCGCCGCCATTCGTCTTTATCGCTGTGCCAGCCGCCCCACTCCATCATCAGACGGATCTGGAACCGCTCCAGGAGCAGGAACGTCTGGAAGGAGTACTCGCCCGGGTTGATCCAATTCAAATTCAGAGCCATACAATCCTCCTGTTTTTCAGGAGGGCTACCGGATCGTCACCCTCCCGTTCTGTGTTTTGGCGGCAATCTTTCTATCTGCCATGTTCAACACCCCTTTTCCGTAGGATTATCATTCAGTATAGAACAAAACGAGGCGGAAAGCAAGAAATAATGACAAAATCTGACTCGATTATATTTGTTTTTTGTAGAATTCGATGGCTGTGGACGGATGCGTGCCGGTGATTTCGACCTATCCGGTTTCTGTCTGCCATGAAGAATGGGGCGGGGCGGGAATGGTTTACAATTCCTCCCGATCGAAACCAGCCGCCAAAGCAGACTCTGCTTTGGCGGCTGATAACCGTTGCGCCCGCAACCTGCGCCAGGGACGGCAGGAGAATGCGGCGATCGAAGCTATGAGTGGCCGGCCAGGCCGGTTGTTTGGGGAGCGTGTGACCGCGCGCCTACTCCAGCGTGAGCTGCTCCCCGATATCCTCCGGCAGCGGCATGGCGCCGGCGGCGGGCAGGCTCTTGGTGCGGTAGCGGTTGGGTTTGGTCACCATATCCTCGGCAAACGGCACCACGTCCTTCAGGCGATGCTGCCCCTTGAGGGTCATGACCTGCACCCCCTGGGTGCTGCGGGTGGTCTTGGCGGCGATGGCGCCGGTGTGGACCAGCAGGCGGCGGCCGGAGGTAGAGGTCAGCAGGAACTCCCGGTCCTCCGGCACATGCAGGACGGCTACCAGGGGGGATTTGTCCGAATAGGCGCCGACCAGCCGGCGGCGGTTGGTTTTGGTCGCGTAGGCGGAGAGCTCCACCTTCGCGGCCTTGCCGTTTTCAAAAAAGAAAAGCAGATACCCGCTGTAATCGGCCGTCACCACCATGGCGACAGCGGTTTCCCCCTCCTCGAAGCCCAGGCGGGAGGCCACGTAATCCCCCAGGACGCTGGCCTTGGTATCCGGAAAATCCGCCGCCTTGGCCTTGTACACCGTTGCGGCGCCGGTGAAGAACAGCAGGTCCCGGCTGTTGGATGCCTCCACCGTTTGGGTGATCCGGTCCCCTTCTTTGAGCTTCTGTTCCCCGCTCATCCGCAGGGACTGGGGAGTGATTTTCTTGAAATACCCCTCGGCCGTGAAGAAGAGGGTGCAGGGATAATCCGGCACTTCCTCCTCGGTCTCGGCGGCGGCCTGCCGGATATCGGAGGCGTAGAGGAGGAGGCTGCGGCGGGGCTTGCCGAATTTCGCGGTCACATCCCGCAGCTCCCCGACGATGATGGCCCGCACCCGCTCGGGGCTGCGGAGGATTTCCTCCATTTCGGCCACGTCTTTTTCCAGTTTGCCGATTTCCTCGGTGCGTTTGAGGATGTATTCCCGGTTGAGATGGCGGAGTTTGATCTCGGCGACATATTCGGCCTGGATCTCGTCGATGCCGAAGCCGATCATCAGGTTGGGGACGACCTCGGCTTCTTCGTCGGTTTCCCGGACAATGCGGACCGCCTTGTCGATGTCGAGCAGGATTTTGGACAGGCCCCGGAGCAGATGCAGCTTGTCCTTGGCCTTTTTCAGGTCGTAGTCCACCCGGCGGCAGACGCATTCCATCCGGAACGCGGTCCATTCCTCCAGGATCCGCCGCACGCCCAGCACCTGGGGAGCCCCGGCGATGAGGATGTTGAAATTGCAGGAAAAGCTGTCCTCCAGCGGGGTCATGGCGAAGAGCCTGGCCATCAGCCGGTCGGGGTCGGTGCCGCGCTTGAGGTCGATGGTGATCTTCAGCCCGTCCAGGCCGATCTCGTTGCGCACATCCGAAATTTCCCGGATTTTCCCCGCCTTGACCAGATCCGCCAATTTGGCGATGATGGCCTCGACCGTGGTGGTGGGCGGGATTTCGGTGATGTCGATGCAGTTGGACTCCTTATCGTAAGTATAGACCGCCCTCACCCGGACGCTTCCCCGGCCGGTATCGTAAAGCTTCCGCATCTCGTCCCGGCTGTAAATGATCCGGCCGCCGCCGGGAAAATCCGGGGCCTTGAGGGTGGCGGTGATATCGGCGTCCGGATCCTTCATCAGGGCGATGGCGGTCTCGCACACCTCGGTGAGGTTGAAGGAGCAGATGGAGCTCGCCATGCCGACCGCGATGCCGATATTGTTGTTGACCAGGATGGAGGGATAGGTGACCGGCAGCAGAGTCGGCTCTTTCATAGTGGAGTCGTAGTTGTCTACAAAATCCACCGTGTCCTTGTCGATATCCCGGAACAGCTCCCCCGCGATGGGGTCGAGCTTGGCCTCGGTATACCGGGAGGCCGCGTATTCCATATCGCTCGAATAGGCCCGGCCGAAGTTGCCCTTGGAATCCACATACGGGTGAAGCAGGGCCTGATAGCCCCGGGAGAGCCGCACCATCGTTTCATAAATCGCGGCATCGCCGTGGGGGTTGAGTTTCATGGTGGAGCCGACGATGTTGGCCGATTTTGTCCGGGCGCCGGTGAGCAGCCCCATCTTGTACATGGTGTAGAGCAGCTTACGGTGGGACGGCTTGAAGCCGTCGATTTCCGGGATGGCGCGGGAGAGGATGACGCTCATCACATAAGGCATATAGTTGGTTTCGAGGGTGGAGGTGATCTGCTGCGCCTCCACCAGCCCGGAGCCCATGATATGGGCGTTTTCGGGCAGCTTGTCCAACCCGGCAGCCGCCTTTTTCGTTTTCTTAGCCATTGATCCACCTATCCTTCTTCATGGTGACGCGGGCCCCGGCTCAGCCCTTCCGGAACCCGCCGGTCAGCCCGTGGAGCAGCAGGGCCGCGGAGCAGGCAAAGGCCGCGAGGACGGCGATGCCGGCGGCGAACAGCTCGGGTTTGTTCGCGGTTACATACAGGGAGGTGGGGCCGTCGGCGCTCTGGACGATCCCGATACGGCGCAGTGTTTTCATGCATTTCGTCTCTTTTCGTTTAAAATCAGGTCAAACGCGGGCGGCGGGGTCAGCTCACATCCACCATGTCCAGGTACAGGCTGCCCCGGTCGGCGATAAATTCCTTCCGCCCCGCCAGGTTGTCCCCCAGCAGGACATCGAACATCCACTCGGTCGCGGCCTCATCCTCCGGTTCCACCTTGACCAGTCGTCTCGTCGCCGGGTTCATGGTGGTCAAGGACATCATCTCCGGATCGTTCTCACCCAGTCCCTTGGAGCGCTGGATGGTGTACCGGACATCTCCGATTTCATTGAGGATGGCCGTTTTTTCCTTGTCGCTGTACGCGAAATAGGTGTCGGTTTTGGTGTTGATCTCATACAGGGGCGTCTCGGCGATGAAGACCCGGCCCTCCCGGATGAGGGTGGGAGTCAGGCTGTAGAGCATGGTGAGGATCAGGCCGCGGATCTGGAAGCCGTCCACATCCGCGTCGGTGCAGATGATGACCTTATTCCACCGCAGCAGGCTGAGGTCGAAGGTGGCGAGATCCTTATTGGCCTTGGACTTGACCTCCACCCCGCAGCCCAGCACCTTGAGCAGGTCGGTGATGATCTCGTTCTTGAAAACCTTGTCCAGGCCCGCCTTGAGGCAGTTGAGGATTTTGCCCCGGACCGGGATGATGGCCTGGAAATCCGGGTTGCGCGCCTGGATGCAGGCGCCCATGGCGGATTTCCCTTCCACGATGAAGAGCTCCCGTTCCTCCACCTTCCGGCTGCGGCAGTCGACGAAGCTCTGCACCCGGGAGGCGAAGTCGTTGCCGGTCTGCAGGGTCTTTTTCAGGTTTAGGCGGGTGGTTTCCGCCTTTTCCCGGCTGCGCTTGTTGATGAGCACCTGCTCGCACAGCCGGTCCGCCTCGGCCTTGTTCTCGAGGAAGTAGACCTCCAGGTTATGGCGCAGAAAATCCGCCATGGCCTCCTGGATGAATTTGTTGGTGATGGCTTTTTTGGTCTGGTTTTCATAGGAGGTCTGGGTGGAAAAGGAGGAGGAGACCAGAACGAGGCAGTCCTGCACGTCCTGGAAGCCGATTTTGCTCTCGTTTTTCAGATACCGGCCGGTCTGCTTGAGATAGGCGTCGATCTGGGAGACGAAGGCGGAGCGCACCGCCTTTTCCGGGGAGCCTCCGTGCTCCAGGTAGCTCGAGTTATGATAGTATTCGAGCAGGCTTGTGCGGTTGGAACAGCACCACGCCACGTGGAGCCGTACCTTGTATTCCGGCTTGTCCGCACGGTCCCGGCCGCGGCGCTCCGCCGTCCAGACCTGGATCCCGGTGAGGGCTTCCTCTCCCGCCAGCTCCCGCACATAGTCGGCGATGCCGTTTTCGTAGCGGAACTCCTCGGTTTCGAATTCCCGGCCGTGCTGGTCACGCAGGACGAACAGCACCCCCGGATTGACGATGGCCTGCCGTTTGAGCACGTCCCGGAAATAGCCGGTAGGCACCGCGATGTCGGTGAACACCTGGAGATCCGGTTTCCAACGGACGACGGTGCCGGTATCCTTTTTGGCATACGGTTCCTTTTGCAGGCCGCCGATGTTCTCCCCATGTTCGAAGTGCAGGGTGTAGCGGAACCCGTCCCGCTTGACCTCCACGTCCATGTATTCCGAGGAATACTGGGTCGCACAGGCGCCCAGGCCGTTGAGGCCGAGGGAGTATTCGTAACTCTCCCCTTCGAGGGTGTTGTATTTGCCGCCGGCGTACAGCTCACAGAAGATCAGCTCCCAGTTGTACCGGCCTTCCTTTTGGTTGAAGTCCACCGGCATGCCCCGGCCGAAATCCTGCACCTCGAAGGAGCCATCCTCATACCGGGTGGTGACAATGCGGCTGCCGAACCCCTCCCGGGCCTCGTCGATCGAGTTGGAAAGGATTTCGAATACTGCGTGCTCACAGCCTTCCAGCCCGTCCGATCCGAAGATGACCGCCGGGCGTTTGCGGACCCGGTCGGCCCCTTTCAGGGAGGTGATGCTGTCGTTGCCGTAGCTGGGCTTTTTGGGGGCCATAATCTGCATCCATCCTTTAACGTGTTAAGGGCGTCCATACTCAAAGGAAGCCATTCGTGCCGAAAAGCAGGAATGGCTATAGCTTGTTTCATACCCTTCTACTTTATACCATTTAAGCGGCCGCGTCAAGTCTTCCCGCCCGCCTCCGCCGCCATCGCGGCAATGGAGCCGCGCCGCCGATGTCAGCAATGGCGGCCGTAAGGCAGGGTTCCCGGTCTATGTGGAAGAACGATGACCAGGCAAAATTTCGGGACCGTCCCCCCTTATGACATGACCATGGCCATGAGGAAAAGGCCGGGGAGGCGCTTTTTCGGAAAACCGCCATGTACGCGGCAACTGAAGCGCGCCATACGGGGAGAGGCCCTGCGTGGCGGGAACATCCCCCGCAAACGCTGTGCATTTGCGGGGGATGTTGGCTTTGATACCGGCATTGCCTCCGGGAATTTGGGCGGTCATACCATCCTATTCCGAATAAAATTAGAGTGCATCGATCGGCACCCGCTATGTGGGATCCCCTTCGGGCAGGCGGCTGTCCAATGTGTCCGGGTATGAGCTGACCACCAGGACATCACCCTCTTCCACCAGGCTGGCGCCGCGGGGAATCTCCACCTTCCCGTCGGCACGCCGGATGATGATGACCAGGGAATGGTGAGGGAACGTGATCTCCCGCAGGTATTTGCCCACATAGCGATGGCCTTTTCCGATATGGATTTCCTCGAGGACCACGTCATCCCCGCCCGTATACTCCTGGCCGCTGAGCACGAGGAGATCTTCCGTCCGGATCCGGGTATCCCCCTTGGGGATCAGGGAGGCGGCACCCCGCCGGATCAGGACGATCAGGGTGTCCGACACGAGGCCGAGTTCCCCGACCGTCCGGCCCGCCCAGGGATGTCCCTCCGGGATACGGGTCTGGATCGGCCGCATCTCCGCCTCCTCCTGATAATCATTGAAGGTTTTAAGGATTTTATCGCTGTCCGCATCGATCATCTGCAGCCGCCGGGCAAAGAAGGGGAGCAGCGTCCCCTGGAAAGCGACGGAGAGCAGGCAGACGCAAAACACAATGTGGTATACATCGTGCTTCAGCGTGGCCTCGCTGACCGTCGCGAGGATGGCAAACACGATGGAGGAGGCCCCCCGCAGCCCTGCCCAGGAGACAAGGAGCTGCTGCCGTACAGGTGCCCGGGTAGGTGTCAGGAGTGCGAAAACCACGGCTGGTCGGGATACGAAGGTGAGAAACAGCGCGATGGCGACCGAGGGCAGCAGGATGGCGGGCATCTGGGAGGGAAAAGCCAGAAGACCGAGCAGGAAAAAGATCACGATTTGGGACAGGCCGGTAATGCCGTCGAAAAAATGCACCAGCGCGCTTTTGTTCGGGATGCGGCTGTTGCCGAGGAGGATCCCCGCCAGGTAGGCGGAGAGATAGCCGTTTCCTCCGACGGCGGAGGCGAGCGCATAGGATAGCACAGCGGCCGCAACGACGAACAAGACGTCAAATCCATCGGTTGAAAAGCGTACCCGCCTGAGCACAAAGACCGCGAGAAACGCGACGAGCCCTCCCGCAAGCAGGCCCAGCACGATTTGGGAGAAGAGGAGCCAGACGACCGAGCGGAGCCCGTCCCCCTGCATCAGGCCGAGGGCGGTGACGGTCAACATATAGGAGATGGGGTCGTTGCTGCCGCTTTCCACTTCCAGCAGGGAATCGGTCCCTCCTTTGAGGCTGAGCTTTTTGGACCGCAGGATGGAAAAGACAGACGCCGCGTCGGTGGAGCTGATGACCGAGCCGATCAAAAAGCTTTCCAAAGGCCCGAAACGCAGGACGAAATGGCAGAACAGGGCCGTCAGCCCCGCGGTAAGCACCACCCCGAGGGTGGACAGGCAAATCGCCTTGGCCGCCACCGGCCGGGCGGCTTTCCAGTTGGTGCCGAAACCACCGTAAAACAAAATGAAAATGAGGGCGAAGGAGCAGATTTGCTCCGCAGCCGGATAATCGTCAAAGGGGATCTTGAACAGGCCGTCGGAGCCGAACAGCATGCCAAGGGCGATAAAGACGAGCAGCATGGGGACGCCGAACCGGCCGGAAAAACGGCTGGCGGCGATACAGACGAGCAGGATCGCCGCGCCGATCAGAAGCCATATGGTCAAGAGGGCCCTCCTTTCTGGGCAAACGGGGGGTCTCGCCGGTGATTTTCCGGCTGCGGATGAGAGCGGGGGAGGCGTGGGGACGCATCGGGCAGTGGGGCTGGGACAGGGCCGTTTTCGCTTCCGTCCCCGAAGCGGGAATTCCCGCCTCCGAAGGGTGTTTTCCATATTCCGGAATTTGAACGTCCCCGCTATGTTGTCCGGCTGTCAGATGAATTTCCGCTTGCTCTCCATGACGAGGCCGAGAACCGCCACCTGCATGACATCCGGTCCCTCAAAGCGCCGCACGGCATAGGCGGGATTGAGGCTGTGCAGTTCGATCCAGTCCGGCCCGTAGAAGATTTTTTTGACCAGGCCCTCCTCGCCCCCGACGAGGACAACGGCCATGCTGCCGTTGTCCACGCTCGTTTGTTTGCGCACGAGGACCAGATCCCCTTCGCACAGGATGGGCTCCATGCTGTCGCCGGTGACAGTCAGCCAGAAGTAGGCCTCGTCCCGCTGCAGGGAGGAGGCCGGCGCCGGCTCATACCCGGTGATTTCCTCGAATACCGCGCCGCCGTATCCCGCCCGGACCGAGCCGAGGATCGGGACCTCCGACAAAGCGCCGTAGGGGAGGGCATGCTCCTCGATCCATCGGCCCGAGGCGGCATTTTTCAGCGCCCCTTTCTCGCCTTCGAGCCAGGCGGCCGTGACGCCGAAATGACGGGCCAGCAAATCCAAGGCCGGCCGGCTGATGCGGGACGTGTTGCCATTTTCCCAACGCATGACGGTGGTTTTGTTCACACCGACCAGCGCGGCGACCTGCTCGAGCGTCTCGCCCGAGGCGAGACGGCATTCGTGCAGACGGCGGGCGGTCAGAAAGGATGTCGCTTTTTCCATGGTCCGGCTCCTTTATCCGGGATTTTGGTAAATCCCTCCTTTATTTACTATACCATAGATTGCAGAAAACGCAAGGGGAAATCACAAAAAAGTTGCAAAATGCACTTGACAAAAGTGGAAAAATATGGTATACTATAGGTGTGCCAAAAAGGAGAAAAAGCACAGGAACCACCCGGGTTGGTTCTATTTTTTTGCGGCATTTGTTGCGTTTTGCAACAAATGCCCGCCGGTGTGATCGTCAGAGGGGTATCCGCACGGAGGGAAACGGGCGTATGCACGGGCGATCGGCCGGAGACAGGGAGAGGGAGGTGAGGCATACGGGTGAAAAAGGCGGACGGCCCCGGTTTCGCGCCTCCGATGTTGAGAAGGCGGTGGGCGCGGCTGCGGCCTACGCGAAAGAACAGGACGTGCCCTTGACTGTCGAGCGGCTGGCGGCCGAGCTGCATATGGATGCCGCGGAGTTCTGCCGGCTGGCGAGGGAAAAGGGCCGCGAGGGCTGGCGGGTGCTCCTGCGGGACGCCTATGAGCAGGCGAACGCCAGCGTGGTGGAATACGCGATGAAGCGGGGCAGCAGCGCCAATATGCATATGCTGTACCTCAAGCAATACGCCGGATATCGGGACGGTGAGGCGCCGGCGGGGGAACCGGTGCTGTTCGTGGGCGAAGAGGAGGTTTAGGGCCGATGCCGGATAAGCGGGACATGGAAAGGATGGGATGGAGTTGGACGAGATGGTGAGGGAGTACCGGACCGCGCTGATGCAGCTGGTCCGCAGGAAACAGGAGCTGCTGCAGTGGATGCACCGGTTCGACCGGCGGATCGGGGTGCTGGAGGAGGAAATCGAGGAGGTGGCGGATGTCCTTTATCAGCTCAAGGCCCACGGCCGCCGGGCGGGAGGCTGAGGCATGGCCCGGGTTTACCTTCCGGAGGTGGTGGGCGGCGGATATGGGGCGTTCTGGCGGTGCCGCCGGCGGTACCGGGTGGTCAAGGGGGGAAAGGCGTCGAAAAAGTCCAGCACCGCCGCGATCTGGTTCATCCTGCATCTGATGAAGATGCCGGGGGCCAATCTGCTGGTGGTGCGGCAGGTCTACCGGACCCATCTGGATTCGACCTATGCCCAGCTCCGCTGGGCGATCCGGCGCCTGCGGGTGGAGCATCTCTGGCAGGCCTGCAAGAGCCCGCTGGAGCTCATCTACCGGCCGACAGGGCAGCGGATCCTGTTCCGGGGCTTTGACGACGTCAACAAGCTCGCGTCCACGACGGTGGAGCGGGGGTGGCTGTGCTGGGTGTGGGTGGAGGAAGCGTATGAGCTGGACAGCGAGGCGGAATTCGACCGGCTGGACCTGTCGGTCCCGCGGGGGGAGGTGCCGGCCCCGCTGTTCAAGCAGACGACCCTCACCTTTAATCCTTGGGACGGCTCCCATTGGCTGAAAAAGCGGTTTTTCGACCGGCCGCATCCGGACGTGTTCACCATGACCAGCACCTATCGGGACAACGAGTTCCTGGACGAGAGCGACATCCGGGTGTTCGAGGAGATGCGGCAGCGGCATCCGCGGCAGTATGAGGTGGCCGGGCTGGGGGAATGGGGCACGGCGGAGGGGCTGGTGTTCGACCGGTGGAGGCGGCAGGATTTCGACCTGGACAGGCTGCCGGGACGGGGGGATTCACCGGAGGATGAGGCCTTTGTCCATGTTTTCGGCCTGGATTACGGCTATACCAACGATCCCACCGCTTTCATCGCGGCGGCGGTAAATCCCCGGGAGAAGGTGCTGTATATCTACGACGAGCACTATCAGAAACGGATGCTCAACAGTGAGATCGCGGAGATGATCCGGAAAAAGGGGTACGCGAAGGAGCGGATCCGGGCGGACGCGGCGGAGCCGAAATCCAACGAGGAGCTGCGCCGGCTGGGGATCACCCGCCTGCGGGCGGCGGACAAGGGCCGGGATTCGGTGCAGAGCGGGATCGCCCGGCTGCAGGAATACGACATGATCGTGCATCCCCGCTGCCGCCACACCCTCGAGGAGCTGGCGGGCTACCGGTTCGAGGAGACGGCGGAGGGGGTGAGGAACCGGCCGGAGGACCGGAACAACCACCTGATGGACGCGCTGCGGTACGCGATGGAGGACTGCGTATGGTATCCGGGACGGCATGTGACGGTGAAAAAAGGGATCCCCGGTATTTTTCCGGAGGATGTACGCGGCGGATGGAGTTAGAAAGGAGGAGGATTGTGCTGGTATCGATGATCGGCGGGTTCCTGGGGGCCGCATTGGCGGCGGCCCTTTTCGGGGCCGGGGTGCTGTTCGAACGCCGGAGACGGCCGGGAAAGCGGGAGGCCGGGCGGATGGAGCCGCCGGATCCGCAGGCGGAGCTCCGGCGGCGGCAATGGGAGGACTGGATGGGTTTCCTGCATTACGACGGGACGCCGCCGAAAGACGGGCATGAGACGAGATGAGGACGAGGGATGCATGGGACAGGGGGAGAGGCCAGTTGGACAAACAGACGACGCCCGCGCAGATTTTTGAAGAATACCGGCAGGGCGTCCGGTTCAAAAACGCGCTGGGAAAACGCGGGCTCTACGAACAGAACCGGATCAATGAGCGGTTCTAGATCGGAAGAGCACACGTCTGAACTCCAGTCACGTGAAACGATCTCGTATGCCGTCTTCTGCTTGAAAAAA
>ERZ856578.3987-NODE-3987-length-20791-cov-3.769335_pt1 | contig 20791 bp, 17 predicted proteins | sample MGYA00514384_ERZ856578 | MGnify/ENA primary metagenome ERZ856578 (study PRJEB29103, sample SAMN06111958) | human gut metagenome | biome: human gut; feature: ankylosing spondylitis patient; material: healthy_person | host: Homo sapiens | place: China:Hangzhou... | reverse complement strand
GTGAAACCTGTGTGAATTATGTATATGACGAGGACTGTGAAGAATCCATCTGTACAGTGAATCTTGATGAGGATGAGCTGGTGCGTTTTATGGAGGACAGCCACTATTGTTGCCCATATTATCGGCTGGATGATGAATATGCAGTTGTCCGAAAGCAGATGTAGGGAAATATGCAGGTATGAAACTTAATTCAAGAATGCCTCTGGCATTCTTGCTGCGAGGTGCACGTCATGCACCGGGAAAGGGAGGAAAAGACAGAAAATGGGACTTACAACACTTTGTTATCTGGAGAAAAATGACAGCTATCTGATGCTGCACCGCATCAAAAAAGAGGTGGATGTCAATAAAGACAAGTGGATCGGGGTCGGCGGGCATTTTGAGAAGGACGAGACGCCGGAAGAATGTCTGCTCCGTGAAGTAAAGGAAGAGACAGGTCTTACGCTCACTTCCTGGCGTTTCCGGGGACTGGTCACGTTTCTTTCGGATGCATGGGAAACGGAATATATGTGTCTTTACACGGCGGATGGCTTTGAAGGGGATATGATCACCTGCGATGAAGGAACGCTGGAGTGGGTAAAGAAAAGTGAGCTTGAAAGGCTGAACCTCTGGGAAGGCGATAAAATCTTTTTTAAACTTTTAAAAGAAGAGCATCCGTTTTTTTCTCTGAAACTGAAATACCGGGGCGATGTGCTGACCGAGGCAGTGCTGGATGGAAAAAGGCTGAAAACCGAAAATCAAGGTTGACTTTTTTTCAGGGAAATGGTAAGGTTTAAATAATTATACGACTGACGGAAGTGGAATAGACCACAGGGAGTATAAGGGTAAAAGTGTCGACCGTCTGGGCAGATCTTGCTTGGAGTGTGCGGCACATTTTTTTTGCCTTGGTCTGAATTCGGATTTTTGGCAAAATGAAATGTTCTGTGGATTGGCACAGTGCTTCAAAGCAGGTTGAGAGTGAAAAGAAAAGGAGAATGCAAACATGGAAATGTTATCGATTGAAAAAGAACTTCAGGAAAATTCTTATCCGGGAAGAGGTATCATCATTGGAAGATCCAAGGATGGTACAAAGGCAGTGACCGCTTATTTTATCATGGGAAGAAGCGAGAACAGCCGCAACCGTGTGTTTGTGGAGGATGGGGAAGGAATCCGTACACAGGCATTTGATCCTTCCAAGCTGGTTGACCCGAGCCTGATCATCTACGCACCGGTACGTGTGCTGGGAAACAAGACGATCGTTACAAACGGAGATCAGACCGATACCATCTACGAAGGCATGGATCGTCAGCTTACATTTGAACAGTCTCTTCGAAGCCGTGAGTTTGAGCCGGATGCACCGAACTATACATCGCGTATCTCCGGTATCATGCACATCGAAAACGGAAAATACAGCTATGCAATGTCGATTTTAAAGAGCAATAACGGAAATCCGGATTCCTGCAACCGCTACACGTTTGCATATGAAAACTGTGTGGCAGGCGAAGGACATTTCATCCATACTTATAAGTGCGACGGCAATCCGCTGCCAAGTTTCGAAGGAGAACCGAAACTGATCGCAATTCCGGATGATATGGAAACATTTACCGAAACCCTGTGGAACAGTCTGAACAAGGATAACAAAGTCTCCCTGTTTGTGCGTTACATCGACATCGCAACCGGAAAATATGAGACAAAGATCGTAAATAAAAACAGATAAGAATTGTGAGAGTACGAAGTACGGAACAATTCGTATGGCATCTTATGAATTAACGTATATTATGAAACGTCAGGAGGAAATCAGAATGAAAGAATTAGAACTGAAATATGGCTGTAACCCGAATCAGAAACCATCTAAGATCTACATGGCAGACGGCAGTGACCTTCCGATCAAAGTGCTGATGGGAAGACCTGGATACATCAATTTCCTGGATGCATTTAACGGCTGGCAGCTGGTAAGAGAATTAAAAGAGGCAACCGGACTGCCGGCAGCGACTTCTTTTAAACATGTTTCACCGGCAGGTGCAGCGATCGGTCTGCCGATGTCTGATGTCCTGAAAAAAATCTACTGGGTAGATGACATGGGTGATCTTTCACCGCTGGCATGTGCTTATGCAAGAGCAAGAGGTGCAGACCGTATGTCTTCTTTCGGAGATTTTATTGCACTGTCCGATGTCTGCGACAAAGACACTGCCATGCTGATCAAACGTGAAGTATCCGACGGCGTGATCGCTCCTGGTTATAGCGAAGAAGCACTGGAGATCCTGGCACAGAAGAAAAAAGGAAATTACAACGTGATCCAGATCGATGAAAACTATGTTCCGGCAAAACTGGAGCACAAACAGGTATTTGGTGTTACGTTTGAACAGGGTCGTCAGGATCTGAAGATTGACGATGAGCTGCTCTCCAACATCGTGACAAAAAACAAAGACATTCCGCAGAATGCATTAAATGACCTGAAGATTTCTCTGATCACACTGAAATACACACAGTCTAACTCCGTATGCTATGTAAAAGACGGACAGGCGATCGGTATCGGTGCCGGACAGCAGTCCCGTGTACACTGCACACGCCTTGCCGGACAGAAGGCTGACAACTGGTGGCTGCGTCAGTGCCCGAAAGTTCTGAACCTGCCGTTCATCGAAGGCATCCGTCGTGCAGACCGTGACAATGCGATCGACGTTTACATCGGAGACGAATATATGGATGTACTGGCTGACGGAGCATGGCAGAAAGTATTTACCGAGAAACCGGAAGTATTCACAAAAGAAGAGAAACGTGCATGGTTGGATCAGATGCAGGACGTAACACTTGGTTCTGATGCATTCTTCCCGTTCAGCGACAACATCGAGCGTGCTCACAAGAGCGGTGTAAAATATATTGCAGAGCCGGGCGGATCCGTAAGAGATGACCTGGTGATTGAGACCTGCGATAAATATAATATGGCAATGGCATTTACAGGAATCCGTCTGTTCCATCACTAAAATCGAAAAAAGCTTGACGAAACCCAAGGTGCGTAATAAAATAGCTGATAGAGCAGGATACGTGCAGGGCAAACAAGTGTATTTTGCGTATGGACATGAAAGATGAGGAGGATTACTATGACACCGTACAAGGATTTGAGCAGAGAAGAGCTGCTTAAGGAAAAAGAGAACCTGGAACAGCAGTTCGCAGAGATAAAGGCCAAAGGATTGAAGCTGGATATGTCCAGAGGAAAACCTTCTACCGCACAGCTGAATCTGTCAATGGGAATGATGGATGTACTGGACAGCAATGCAGATCTGGTATGTGAAGAAGGCGTTGACTGCAGAAACTATGGCGTACTTGATGGTATTAAAGAAGCAAAAGAGCTTCTGGCTGATATGACAGAGGTATCTCCGGACAATATTATTATTTATGGAAACTCAAGTCTGAACGTTATGTACGATACGGTGGCACGTTCCATGACTCATGGTGTAATGGGCAGCACTCCGTGGTGCAAACTGGATAAAGTAAAATTCCTGTGCCCGGTTCCTGGATATGACCGTCACTTCAAGATTACAGAGCACTTCGGTATTGAGATGATCAACATTCCGATGCATGAAGATGGACCGGATATGGATATGGTTGAAGAATATGTCAACAACGATCCGGCAGTCAAAGGTATCTGGTGTGTGCCGAAATATTCCAACCCACAGGGTATCACCTATTCTGATGAGACAGTACGTCGTTTCGCAAGACTGAAACCGGCAGCAGAAGACTTCCGTATTTACTGGGACAATGCATATGGTATCCATCATTTATATGAGGATAAACAGGACAACCTGGTTGAGATCCTGATGGAATGTAAAAAAGAAGGTAATCCGGACATGGTTTACAAATTCTGCTCTACATCCAAAGTAAGCTTCCCGGGTTCCGGTGTAGCTGCAATCGGTACTTCCAAAGCAAATATTGCAGATATTAAAAAGCAGATGACCATCCAGACCATCGGTCATGACAAGCTGAACCAGCTGCGTCACGTAAGATTCTTCAAAGATATCCACGGCATGGTGCTGCATATGAGAAAGCATGCAGACATCCTGCGTCCGAAATTTGAAACTGTATTGAGCGGACTGAAAAATGAGCTGGGCGGACTGGAGATCGGAAGCTGGCTTGAACCGCGCGGAGGATACTTCATTTCCTTTGATTCACTGCCTGGCTGTGCAAAAGCAATCGTAGCCAAAGCAAAAGAAGCGGGTGTTGTTATGACCGATGCCGGTGCAACATTCCCATATGGAAAAGATCCGCAGGATTCCAATATTCGTATCGCACCGTCTTACCCGACACCGGAAGAGCTGAAAACGGCAACAGAAATCTTTGTACTGAGCGTAAAACTGGTAAGTATCGATAAGATTCTGGAAGATAAATAAAAATTTGAGAAAACAGAGCCATGGCTGACTTTAAATGAAGTTGGTTATGGCTCTTTTTATCGGAAAATTGGTTGAACTGAGAAAACAGAGATGTTATACTGAAATACATAGAATGATGAGTCAAGGAATAAATGGACACAGGCAGAGGAGAATACAATGGAAGAAAATGTTTTTATGACGGGAGGGAAAGTTCTTACACTGGAGGATTATCTGCAGTATGATGCGGGCAGCAGAGGCAATCTCGGAGAAGAGCTTCCGGTGATGGTTTACCGTCTGCTGGAATATTCCCTGAAAGAGGAGCTGATCGGACAGTTTGGAAAGGAAAAGCAGATTGAGATTTTCCGCAATGCCGGACGCAAGGCGGGAGAATATTTTGCAAAGAAAATGCTGAATTTGGATCAGCCGCTGGATCAGTTTGTAAGTGAGCTTCAGAGTAAAATGCAGGAATTAAAGATCGGTGTGCTGCGTATCGAAAAGGTAGATGAGGAGAGCGGAAAGATCATTCTCAATGTGTCAGAGGATGCGGACTGTTCCGGACTTCCGATCCTTGGCGAGACGGTATGCAATTACGACGAAGGATTTATCGGCGGTATTTTAAGCATGTATTCCGGAAAATTCTATACGGCAGTAGAGGTAGACTGCTGGGCAACCGGTGACCGCGTGTGCAGATTTCATGCAAATATAGAAGACGAAAAATAGGAGCATAGTCATGGAGGATAAAAACAGCGAATTATTGTTTGAATACCTCAGAAGCATCCTGTATGATAAAAAAATTCAGCCGCTTGATGTGGAACAACTCGATGAGCCTTTTCGGAAGCTTGGCAGGGGACTGCAGTATTTTGCAAAGACGTTTACAGAAACAAAACAGTACGCAGCAGCCCTTTCGAGAGGAAATCTATCGGTGCAGCCGCCTCCGCGGGAGAATTTTTTGTGCGAAAATTTAAAAAATATCCATGCAAATCTAAATCATCTGACCTGGCAGGCAAAACAGGTGGCAAAGGGTGACTATTCTCAGACAGTATCTTATCTCGGGGAATTTTCAGAGGCATTCAATACGATGACGCAGCAGCTGAAGGAGCGGGAATTAAAACTGAAACAGGAAGCAGAGCGGGAAAAAATACATGCCGGGATGGTAGAAACTTACAATCAGCTTCTGGTAGAGATGATCGACCGCAGCGAAGAGGAGATTTTCGTGACCAGTGCTGACGGCAGGAGGATTCTGTACTGTAAAAAGAGGAATGACAGAAGTATTGACCGGAATGAAGTTTACCAGATGTGTATTCGGTTCGCACAAAAACACCGGTCGGAAGAGAGCAGAGATTCTTTTGAATGGATATGGGAAGCAGAGGATTCAAGACATCATTTTTATAGGATCATTACCGGATATATGCAGTGGCAGGGGGAACAGGCCTTTCTTTATATTATCCGGGATGTGACGAAAGAGAAGCTGCGGGAAGAACGTCTGAGGATGGAAGCGAACCGAGATGGGCTGACACAGATCGGAAACCGTCACTATTTCCTGGAGAAGGCAGGGGATATGCTGAAAGAAGAGAGCAGTCTGACCTTCTGTTACTGCGATTTGGATCATCTGAAATATATCAATGATCAATACGGACACACAGAAGGGGACTGGTATATCACGTTTTTTGTTGAGACGATCCAAAAACACATCCGAAAAGAAGATGTGTTTGCAAGGATTGGAGGAGATGAGTTCTGCGTGATTCTGTATAACTGTCCCTACGAGATGGCAGAGCGGAAAATAAGGAAAATACAGAAAGAATTTTCATCCGGGCAGACAAAGGAATATCCGAAGAGTTTCAGCTGCGGTATCGTAGAAGTAGAGGGCGGAAATGAGGAGATGCAGGTCAGGGATATTATAAAACAGGCAGATCATGAAATGTACCTCCAGAAAAAAGAACATAAAAAAAAGTACCGGAAAGAACTGAGCGTGATCAGTATATCGGAGGACTAGGGAGCAGTTATGGACAATCTGAATTATAACGTTGCAGTTAATTTAAAGCGGATCCGCAGGGAAAAAGGGATGAGTCTTGAGGGAATGGCTGAACAGACCGGGGTGAGCAAAAGTATGCTGGCTCAGATCGAAAAAGGGACCGCAAACCCTTCTCTTGGTGTGATCGGAAAGATCATCGGCGGACTTCACATTGAATTTCAGGAGCTGACAGAGGATGTGTCTCCAGGGTCCAGACTGGTGCATATAAAGGAGATGGAGCCGACAAAGGAAGTAAGGGGCGAATATAAAATATGGAACTGTTTTCCTTATGAAAATAACTGTGTGGCAAAGATTTACCGGATTGATATGGAACCGGGGGCAGAATATACCGGCAGCATTCAGGGGAAAAAGACAAAAGCATACATTTCTGTGCTGGAAGGCGAAGTAAAGATCCGGTGCGGCGAGGAAGCATACCTGGTCGGAAAAGAGGATGTGTTTTGCCTGGAGATGGACCGGCAGCACAGTTACCGTAACGACACGGAAAAACGGATCAGTCTGATCTGTTTTTTTTCTAAATGACATAAAAGATATTGAAAGAAAAGATAAAATACCGCAGGAAGCGAAAGAAGCGTTTCCTGCGGTATTGATTTTTGTGGAGAAGATTTTTTTTAATGGGCTTTAACACAAAAAAAGAAAAGAGGGCAAAATATGATTTTTACGATTTTAGTCTGTTTCTTTGCCGGAATGGGAGCCGGCATCGGAACCGGGTTTGCCGGCATGAGTGCGGCAGCTGTGATCAGTCCGATGCTGATCACTTTTCTTGGCATGGATCCGTATCAGGCAGTCGGTATCGCACTTGCCAGCGATGTGCTCGCCAGTGCGGTCTCAGCTTATACTTACGGCAAAAACAAAAACCTGGATGTGGCAAACGGAATCGTGATGATGGTCACGGTACTTTTATTTACGCTGGTGGGCAGCTATATCGCAAGTCTGCTCCCGAGTACGACCATGGGCGGATTTTCGATGGTCATGACACTGCTGCTTGGTGTCAAATTTATCGTAAAACCGGTTATGACGACCAAAGAAGCCATGCAGGCAGTCTCAAAAAAGAAGCGTTTTATCCAGTCTGTGATCTGCGGCATGCTGATCGGATTTATCTGCGGCTTTGTCGGAGCAGGCGGCGGACTGATGATGCTTCTGATCCTGACAAGTGTGCTTGGCTATGAATTGAAGACCGCAGTCGGAACGAGTGTGTTTATCATGGCGTTTACGGCATTTACCGGTGCGGCTTCTCATTTTGCGATCGGCGGCATGCCGGATATCACCTGTCTGGTTCTGTGCGTGCTGTTCACGTTCCTGTGGGCAAGGATTGCGGCACGTTTTGCAAACAGGGCAAAACCGGAAACGTTAAACCGTGCAACCGGAGTGGTACTTGTGATTCTGGGGATTGTACTGATCGCATTTAAAATGTTGTAATTTCGGTCTGTTTTTCTTGACAGGTAGGTGTTTACTTTTTTTGGATACGTGCTAAAATAGGAATGTATTTTGAAAGCGGAACGCAAATGTCTGCTCTGCTGCAAAATACCGGGGATGATAACAGTATTTTTAAGAGGCAAAGGAAAAGCATATGAAGGAAATCACATTAAACGATGGACCAAAAAGAAAAAGAAGAAGAGACCGTTCAAGAACAGAAGGTTCAAGACGGGAAGGCTCAAGAGAAGAACGGCACAGAAGAGCCGAAGGACTGGAACAGCCGCAGAGAACACCGGGATCAGAAAGAAGCCGGAGAGAAGGAAGCCAGGGAAGACCAGGAAGATATGAGCAGCAGCCGGTAAAACCGGAACTGCCGAAAAAGAAACATTCCAGAACACCTCTTATCGTGGCCGGCATTGTTGTCCTGATCATGGTTGCTGTTTATCTGGGATTTGGCGTTTACTATATGGATCGTTTCTTTCCGGGGACGACGGTAAACGGCATTGATGTGTCCGGCAAGACCGTAAAAGAAGTAGAAAATCTGGTTGCAAACCAGGTGCAGGATTATGTACTGCGGGTGCATGAAAAAGACAACAAGACCGAACAGATCGACGGTGCGGATATTCAGTTTGAGTATGTATCAGACGGTGCGGCACAGCAACTGAAATATTCACAGAACTCTTTTTTATGGATCAATGCATACTTCCATCCGCAGGAGTATACGATGACGACTCCGACGGTTTACAATAAGGCAAAGCTCAAAGAAGCGATGGAAAAACTGGATGCTTTTGACAGCGATAAAGTTACCGAACCGAAAGATGCCTATATTGATGAAACGTCTTCCGGATTTGAGATTGTGGAGGAAGTGGAAGGCAATCAGCTGGATGAAGATAAAGTCTATGAGCTGCTCTGTCAGGCAGTGACGGACGGCAAGACCGAAGTAAATCTGGAAGAGAGCGACTGCTATCTGAAACCAAAGAAGACTAGTGACAATAAAAAACTGAAAAAGAAACTGGCATCTTTGCAGAAATACTGGGATATGACGGTTACATATGAGATCGGAGATGCTTCCGATGTGCTGGATTACCAGACATTCAAAGACTGGATGACAGTAGATTCCAGCGGAAATGTTTCTTTTGACTGGAATCATATCGCAGACTGGATCGGACAGCTGGCAGACAAGTACGATACATTCGGTACCGATGAGACATTCCATACCTCACTTGGAGAGACCGTGACCGTAACCAGCATGAATTACGGCTGGAAGATGGATGAGGAGACCGAGGCGGCATGGCTGGATGAGACACTTAAATCAGGCGAATCTGCGACAAGACAGCCACAGTGGCTGGAAAGTGCCATGGCAAGAGGGGAAGAAAACGATATCGGCGATACCTATGTGGAGATTGATATCACCAACCAGCGTATGTGGTTCTACAAAGACGGACAGTGTCTGGTTGATACTCCGGTCGTTACCGGCGATGCGACAAAAGACGGTTACGAGACTCCGCTAGGGCTTTACTGCCTGTTTGACAAGGAAGCAAAGGCGATCCTTCGGGGAGCCGATAACCTGACCGGCAAGAGCTACAATACACCGGTTGATTACTGGATGCCGTTCAACGGCGGTGTCGGTATCCACGATGCAAAATGGCGTGCAAGCTTTGGCGGAACGCTTTATCAGGGAAATGGTTCGCATGGATGTGTCAATACACCGTGGGATCAGGCAGGTATTATTTTTGACAATATCGAGATCGGAACACCGGTCGTTGTTTATAAGTCTTCGATCAATCAGGGCACCGGCTCTGTGGCAATCTCACAGCCGGCTGAGACCCGTGTGATCAACGAGCAGGGAGTGGAAGTCACCCCGGAGAGCAGTGCGGCTGATACAACGACAGGCACCACAACCGATACCATGAGTGATCCGACGTCGTATACAGCCATAGATGGGCAGTGATGAGCTATATAGAAAGAAAAAGACCGCAGAACTGCGGCATGAGGAGGAAAATTATGAAAATTGTTGTTTTAGCAGGAGGTATCAGTACCGAGCGTGAGATATCGATCGTATCCGGTACACAGGTATGCAAGGCACTTCGAAGCAGAGGTCATCAGGCTATCCTGGTGGATGTCTATTTCGGAAGAGAAGATGCAGATCCGATGCAGGCATTTACCGATGAGTACGATGTCGATGCCGCAGCCGCTTATGCGAGAAGTTTTGACGGTCAGGTAGAGAAGAGCATTCAGGAAGGAAAAGCATTCTTTGGCACCAATGTGATCGCACTGTGTCAGGCAGCAGATGTTGTGTTCCTGGCACTGCACGGCGAGAACGGTGAGAACGGAAAAGTACAGGCAGCTTTTGACCTGCTTGGTATCCGTTATACGGGAAGTGGTTATCTGGGAAGTGCGATTGCCATGGATAAGGGACTTTCCAAACAGCTTTTCTGGCAGAATGAAGTTCCGACACCGGCAGGATTTATCCTGAGAAAAGGCGAGGATATTTCGCTTGAGGCACATGGTATGACACTTCCGTGTGTTGTGAAACCGTGTTGCGGAGGTTCCAGCGTCGGCGTTACGATTCCGAAAACACAGGAAGAATACGAAGCAGCAGTTGCAGATGCATTTTCTTATGAAGATGTGATCGTTGTGGAAGAATATATCAAAGGTCGTGAATTTTCAGTCGGTGTCGTGGACGGAATAGCTTATCCGATCATTGAGATCGCACCGATTGAAGGCTTTTATGATTACACGAACAAATACAAAGCCGGAAGCACCGTTGAGACCTGTCCGGCCGTTTTGACGAAAGAACAGACAGAGCAGATGCAGGCATATGCGGTGAAAGGGTTTAAGGCACTGCAGCTTGACAATTACGGAAGACTGGACTTTATGATGTCCAAGGACGGCAAAATGTACTGTCTGGAAGCCAATACACTTCCGGGCATGACACCGACCAGCCTTCTGCCGCAGGAAGCACAGGCACTTGGCATGGATTTTGCAGACCTCTGCGAGAAACTGATCGCTGTATCAGCAAAATAAAAGAACAGAGAGGTATTTTTAACATGAAAAATATGTCCCTTGAAAAAATAGCTCAGGCTTGCGGAGGTGTTTACCACGGAAGCGAAGAGATGAAACAGAGTATTGTAGAGAGTATTACCACAGACAGCAGGCAGGCAGCAAAGGGCTGCCTGTTTGTGGCAATTCCGGGAGAGCGTGTAGACGGACACGACTTTATCTCGTCTGTTTTTGAGAAAGGTGCACTGGCTGTTTTAAGTGAAAAAGAGCTGGCAAACCCGGCAGGACCGTACATTCAGGTTGCATCTTCTCTGGAGGCAGTCAAAGGGATCGCCGAGTACTACCGGCAGCAGCTCGATATCAAAGTAGTCGGTATCACCGGAAGTGTCGGAAAGACCAGCACAAAAGAAGTGATCGCATCGGTTTTAGCTCAGAAATACAATGTGCTGAAGACCCTTGGCAATTTCAATAACGAGCTGGGGCTGCCGCTTACCGTTTTCCGTCTGCGAGATGACCATCAGATCGCAGTCCTTGAGATGGGCATCAGCCATTTTGGAGAGATGCATCGTCTTGCCAAAGTAGCCAGACCGGATATCTGCGTGATCACCAATATCGGACAGTGTCATCTGGAGTTTTTAAAAGACCGCGACGGTATTTTAAGAGCAAAGACGGAAATCTTTGATTTCCTGAAAGAAGACGGATGCATCATTTTAAATGGGGACGATGACAAGCTGGATACGATCGAGGAAGTAAAAGGCATCAAACCGATATTTTTCGGTGTGGAAGGACAGAAGCCGGTCTATGCCGATGAGATTGAGAGCCTGGGGCTTTCTGGTATTGCCTGCACGATCCATGCAGACGGAGAGAGCATCCGTGTTACCGTTCCGATCCCGGGATGGCACATGGTACTCAATGCACTGGCAGCGACGGCTGTCGGCAGGGCACTGGGACTGACCATGCAGGAGATCAAAACCGGCATCGAGGCACTGGAGCCGGTTGGCGGAAGATTCCATATCATTAACCATGGAGATATCCAGATCATCGATGACTGCTACAATGCAAATCCGGTTTCCATGAAAGCATCTCTGGACGTGCTGCGAGATGCAAAAGGCCGTAAAGTGGCGATCCTTGGTGACATGGGAGAGCTTGGAGAAAACGAAGAACAGATGCATGCAGAAGTCGGATACCATGCGGCAAAGAACAAGATCGACCTTCTGATCTGCACCGGAAAAATCAGCAGCCATATGGCAGAAGCAGCCATGGCAAACGGCGGCTGTGGCGAAGTGCTGCAGGTTCCGACGATGGAGGCACTGCTGACCTGTCTGCCGTCTCTGATCCAGAGCGGGGATACCGTGCTGGTAAAGGCATCGCATTTCATGCATTTTGAAAAAGTAGTGAAAAAATTACAGGAAATATAGAAACAAATAAAACAGAAAAAGCTCCGGCGGAATGTGATTACATTCTCGCCGGAGCTTTTTGTTATACTTCAGATGTGAGGGACTTCAACCTTTGCAGGCGGTGTGCAGAGTTCAGATCATACCATGTTCCAGACAGTAGTAGTAAATACCATCCTCTGCCACATCACCGCACACATCGTCGGCAATCGCTTTTAATTCATCAGAAGCATTTGCCATGGCAACGCCGTGGCCGACACTCTTCAACATTTCGATGTCATTGTTTCCGTCTCCGAACGCCATTGCCTGCGATTTATCGAAGTGATAATATTCTAACATTTTTTCGATGCCGCGGCCTTTTCCGCCGTCTGTCGGGATAATGTCAACGGCACGGTTCCACCAGAAGGTGATACGTGCATGGGAAACATCCTTCATCAGTGCCGGATGTTCTGCAAGTGAGCTTCCGGCCATCAGTTGATAGACTTTTTCATTAGCAACCTGCTCAAAATCATCAGCCACATCAATCTCCTGTTTGGCAAAAGAATAATATTCGATCAGATCCTCATCCTTGCCGTTTGATGCCAGTCTGTTTTTTGTGGCAACCGTCAGAGGACGACCAAGAGCCGTGGCGTTTTGGATGATCATATGTACATCTTCAGTCGGGATTGGATTGGAAAAGATATCCGCATCTTCTGTGAAACAGTAAGAACCGTTAAAAGTCAGAAAAGCATCAAATTCAACACCTTCAAAATGCGGAAGTGCTATCGGACTTCTGCCGGTCGCAATGCAAATAATCGTGCCGTTTTCTTTCAGCCTGCGGAGTGTCTCCAGCATTTTTTCAGAAATACGTTTCTTATTCATATCAATTAAAGTTCCGTCAATGTCAAAAAAAACAATTTTAATTGCACTCATAGAATCTCCTCTCAAATTTATCGAAAAAACGAAAAGGGAACTCGGGCATGATGGCCGAATCACGCCCTGATCCGAAAGTAGTGTGATGAAATGAATACAGCAAGGTAAATGTATGTGGGCATTTCCAGCTGCAATGAATCATTCAGTCGGAGAAGGCCGCCACTTCTGCAAAGTGGTAAGCAATCGTGTGTGCGACCAGGATTTTGAGGGATATGATTCATTTCGATTATGATTATAGTGCATAAAAAGGCAAAAAAATATCTTATTTCTGCCTTTTTATAGCAGAATACTGCCAATCTTATGTGCGGAATCGAAGATATGCTGCCGATGATGCATGAAATGCAGCATTTTAACCAAATAGCAAAGCGGATTGCGAATATCCGCCTGACTATCATTTTATATCAGCCACGCAGCTTTGTGCGGTATTCGTTCGGTGTACATCCCATCGATTCACGGAAAATTTTCCCCATATAACTGCTGCTTCCAAAGCCGCAGCTCTGGCTGATAAAAGTGATATGTTCTCTTGTATTTGCGAGCATATCGCAGGCTGCCTGAAGACGGTAGTTTTTGATATATTCGGCAGGGCTCATATGCAGACAGTCGTGAAAGAGTCGGAAACATTCGCGTTCACTGGCAAAAGCGGTACCGGCAATATCTTTTACGGAAATCTTTTCGGCGTAATGTTCATGAATGTAGACCATCATCAGTCTCAGGCGTTTGTTTCGTTTGTCAAACCGGTCTTTGGTCTGCATCAGCGGCAGTGCAAGTTCAAAAATCTGAAACCAGATATCTGAGAGGGCAGAACGCAGTTTTAGTTCGTAGCCAGGGGTGTTTTCTGAAATCAAAAAGGAATCGCGGATAGCAGAGAGCACTTGTTTATGTTCCGGATGATCCGGATAAAGAGGGATGATCTCGATCTGGGATGCGGTGGTCAGCGGTGTGACATATTTCTCATCGATCAGGCTGCCATGGACGCCGGAAATAAAAGAAGGGTCGAAAAGATGCAGCAACTGTGTCGAGGAAGCAAAATCCGGACCTGGTCTTGTCATGTGCGGGACATTGGAATTGATCAGACCGCCACAGCCCTCCGCCAAAAGGATTCTGCTGCTAGGTGTGTTGTATTCAAGAGATCCCTGTTTAAGATAAAAAAGCTCCATGGCCGGATGCCAGTGCCATGGGCAGAAGTGTCCCGGATGTTTTGTGATATCGGAACAGGAAGAAATATAAGGGAATTTTGAAGTAAATCCCGGGAGCAGTTCTTCTCTGCTCCCGGTGTAAAAAGAAATCTGAGAAACTTTTTTCATCATATTTTTATACCAGTGACTGATTTTTGGATATGGTATTCTGAATGATCTCTTGACAGTGGGCACCGAGGAATTTTTTCTGTTCCTTTGGCAGATCCTTCGGATAGATCGGCTCGCCGTATTCCAGAACCACATGTGCAGAACGGATAAACGGTCTATGGGCTTCGAAAATATTTCTCGTATTGTTGATTGACATTGGAATGATCGGATATCCGGTCTTTTCTGCCATTTTTAGACTTCCTTCTTTAAATGGAAGAAGCAGTGTATCATCCGATGCTTCGTTGCGTGTGCCTTCCGGAAAGATACACATGGAAACACCATTTTTCATCTGATCGATTCCTTGTAAGATCGTCTTCAGCCCTTCTTTGATATCAGATCTGTTCAGGAATAAACAATGCAGCCGTTTCATCCAGCTGGAAAGAAGCGGGATTTTTTTCATACTATCTTTTGCAACGTAACCGGTCAGTCCCGGGCATCTTGCGTAAGTCAGAACCACGTCAAAATAGCTTCTGTGGTTGCCAACGTACAGAACAGGTGTATCTTTTGGAATACGATCTTCGCCGATCACAGTTACTTTCGTACCGGCAACAAATAAGATCAGTTTAAACATAAACTGAACAATACGCAGTGAAGAAATATCACGGGCGTAAGGGTTGAACTTTCCGATGATCCACTCAACGATCAGAATCGGGATGGACAGGATCAGAAAGGCAACGATCAGAATTACAATGAGCAGAGAACGGATCATAAACTTGTGCTCCTTCCGCGACCGAATAATTCAGTAGTACTTTTCAGCCAGTCCACACGATCCTGCGTAAGAGCGGATGCTTCATAGCGATAAGCCCAGTTTGCGAAAGCAGAACCCGGTGTGTTCATGCGGCAGGAAGAATCCTGCATAAACAGATCCTGGATTGGGAAGATCGCATATTTTGCAATGCTGCCCATGCACATCCGGATGAAATCCAGACTGATGATGCCGCCGTCGCAGTTGCAGTAGCGGCGGATTTTGTCTTTCTGCGGTTCTGGAAGATTCTGATACCAGCCGGTTGTCGTGTCGTTGTCATGTGTTCCGGTGTAGCAGATGCAGTTGGTTGTTGTAAGATTGTGCGGATGATAATCACTCTCATCCAGTCCCTCAAAAGCAAACTGAAGGATCTTCATACCAGGGAAAGCAAACTCATCACGCAGTTCCTCCACTTCCGGAGTGATCACACCAAGATCTTCTGCCCAGATCGGAAGATCCTCGCCGAGCTCTTTCTGGATAGCCTCGAACAGTTTTTTGCCCGGGCCTTTTTTCCATTTACCATTTACAGCAGTCTCTTCATCAGCCGGTACGGACCAGTAAGCTTCGAAGCCGCGGAAATGGTCGATACGCAGGTAGTCAGTCAGCTTCATCTGCATTTTGATACGGTCGATCCACCAGGAATAGCCGTCAGCTTCATGGTGTTTCCAGTCGTAGAGCGGATTGCCCCAAAGCTGTCCCGTTTCGCTGAAATAGTCTGGCGTAACTCCGGCAACCTGAAGCTGATGACCTTTTGTATCGAGCTGATAGAGCTCTTTATTTGCCCAGACATCGGCACTGTCTAAAGATACGAAAAACGGAATATCGCCGATGATCTCGATGTCAGCTTCATTTGCATATTTTTTCAGTTTCATCCATTCACGGAAGAACAGGAACTGGATGAATTTATAGTATTTGATCTGTTCTTTGTATTCTGTCTCAAAAGCAAGACGCACCTTTGCGGTCGGAGTGGTCATCTCGTCATCCCATTCCTGCCAGGATTTTCCCTCATGAGCATCTTTACATGCCATAAATACGGCATAATCGCTCAGCCATTTTTTGTTTTCCAGACAGAAATCATCGAACTCTTCCAGCAGGAATTTGTTCGGTGTGTGATGGAAGGTCTGGAAAGCCTTTTTAAACAGACCGTTCTTGTAGTTCAGTACGGCACCGTAATCGACTTTCGCTGCATCAAACTCCGGGATCGGATAGAGATCATCCTTTGTGATCAGTTCCAGATCAACCAGGTCATCCGGGCTGATCAGCAGAGACTGTCCGGCAAAGGCAGAAAAGCTCTGATAAGGAGAATCGCCGAAACCGGTCGGTCCAAGCGGCAGAACCTGCCATAAACTCTGACCGGAAGCTTTCAGAAAGTCGATAAAGTCATAAGCCCCCTGGCCGAGATCTCCGATACCATATGGGGAAGGGAAGGAAGTCGGGTGAACAAGTACACCCGAAAGTCTTGTGTGCAGTGTATTCATTGGTATGCCCTCTCTTTAAGATATAATAGTTTTTTATAAAAAGATGCCATGCAGCTTTCGCAATCCTGCAAACATTCGGAATCCACGGATTTACTGCGTAAATCGTTACTTCCTCATGTTTTTACGGTTTCCAAATTCAGTCATCTTATCCTGCGAGCAGGAACGATACCTGTGCTTGGAAACCTATGTATCCAGTATACCGTATGGTATAGAGAAGTGCAAGGTAGAATTTGTGAAAATGCACAAAGGATTCTTTTCTTTTAGGGGGAGATATGATATACTGGACGGACATCAGAAATATAGAAAATAAACAGCGAGTTACGGACCTCTCCTTTTCGGCGGGGATAACGACTGCGCGGAAAGCAGGTAAGGTCTATGTACTTAATGATTGATAATTATGATTCTTTTGTGTACAATCTCAGAGCCTATTTTGAGGAGGCTGGACATGAGATTCTTGTTGTGGAAAATGACGGCATTACGATTGGTCAGATCCGTCAGATGAAACCGGAGGGGATCATCATCTCCCCGGGACCGAAAACACCGAAGGATGCAGGCATTTCAGCAGAGGTGATCCGAAAGTTTGCAGGTGAGATCCCGATCCTTGGCGTCTGTCTCGGTCATCAGACGATCGGTGACGTGGCAGGTGCGACTGTGAAAAAGGGGACACGCCCGATGCACGGCAAATTAAGCCCTCTGACACACTCAGGGGAGGGGCTTTTTCGGGGACTGCCGCAGGATTTCCTGGTGACAAGATATCATTCGCTGGTGATCGATGAGGCGACGCTGCCGCAGGAGTACCAAGTGGATGCAAGGACAGAAGATCAGGCTGTGATGGCGATTTCTCACCGCACGTATCCGATCTACGGCGTGCAGTTTCATCCGGAGGCGGTGCTGACACAGTACGGTCACGAACTTCTGGAGAATTTCCACTGCATCTGTCAGCAGTGGCAGCAGGAAAGAACGGAGGTGTGTTATGCATAAGATCCGGGAAATCAGAGAATATCCGCCGATCCATGTTTTATTTTCCAGATGGAAAGAGGAAAAGGAGATCGTTTTTTTGGATTCTTCTCTGGAAAATAGGCTGGGACGCTACTCCATCATCGGGCGTCTGCCATATCAGAAGCTGGTACAGGACGGAGATAGCTTTTGTGTGAATGACGAAAAGCAGAAAATGACTTTTGAGAATTATCTTCGCACTTATTTGAAGGAACATCCGGACAGCAATGAGAGTAACCTGCCGATCGTTTCCGGTGCGATGGGCTATGTTTCATATGATTACGGAAGAGAGAAAGAAAACGTAGCGGCCAGACATCCAAAAGAGGTGGATATGCCAGATGTGATCCTCTGTTTTTATGATAATTTTATCATTGAGGATCATCAGGAAAAACGTTTTTATCTTGTGGCAAACGGTCAGACCAAAGAGGTGGATACGCTGCTTGACGATGTGGAAAACACAGTCGCAGAAACGTATACTCTGTGGAAAAACGGTCAGATTCCGGGAACAAAGGATGATCACAGTGAGATCAGAGTCACGCCAAATTTCACAAAAGAAGACTATAAGCAGGCGGTGCAGGATATGATCGACTATATCGTCGAGGGTGATATCTATATTGCAAATATGACGCAGCATCTTACTGTGGAAAGTACTCGTACACCTTACGATGTTTTCTGCTCACTTCGCAGAGACAATCCTTCTCCGTTTGGCGGCTATTTAAATTATGGGGATCTGCAGATCGTCAGTGCATCTCCGGAGCGTTTCTTGCAGATGCGTGACGGTGTTGTGGCGACCAGGCCAATCAAAGGTACCAGAAAACGCGGAGCCACCAGAGAAGAAGATGCGGCGATGAGAAAAGAACTGGAAGAGTCCGATAAGGATAAGAGCGAACTTCTTATGATTGTTGATCTGGAGCGAAATGATCTGAACCGTGTCTGTATGCCGGGCAGCGTCAAAGTGACGGAAATGTACAGCATCGAGACGTATGCGACGGTCTTTCATCTGGTATCGGAAGTTCAGGGAAGACTTGCGGAAGATAAAAATGTTGTGGATCTTCTGGAAGCAGCCTTTCCGGGCGGATCCATCACCGGGGCACCGAAACTGCGTGCGATGGAGATCATTGAAGAACTGGAGCACAGCCGACGCAATCTTTATACCGGCTCGATCGGTTATCTGACGCTCGACGGTGACTGCGATTTCAATATTGTGATCCGCACAGCAGTACATAAAAACGGAAAGTACTATCTCGGAGTCGGAGGCGGCATCACCTGCGAATCGGAGACAGAGTTTGAATACGAAGAGACGCTTCAGAAAGCAAAAGCTGTTCTGCAGGCGTTGGAAGGGAGAAAAGAAAGTGATAAAATATCTGTTGTTTGACCTGGACGGAACGATCACGGACTCCGCAGACGGGATTACGAATTCCGTTTCCTATGCACTTGGAAATCTGGGGATTTCCGAAGAAAAGAGCAATCTTTACCGTTTCGTGGGTCCTCCTCTTGTAGATTCTTTTAAAGAATTTTATGGGTTTGATGAAAAAAAAGCAGAGGAAGGAGTGCGTCTTTACCGTGAATATTATGCCGTGAAAGGTATTTTCGAAAATAAAGTTTATCCGGGAATCACGCATTTGCTGAAAAAATGCAGAGAACAGGGCAAAAAAGTGATCCTGGCGACCTCCAAGCCGCAGATTTACGCAAAGCAGATACTTAAGCATTTTGAACTGGCAGAGTATTTTGATGATATTCAGGGAAGTTCCATGGATGGAAGCAAAATCCACAAAGAAGATGTGATACAGTCAGCACTTTCGGACAATCAGATCACGGATATGCAGGAAGTGCTGATGATCGGGGATCGCAAACACGATGTCCTCGGCTCCGGCAAATTCGGGATTTCCTGTGTCGGTGTACTCTATGGATACGGCAGCAGGGAAGAACTGGAAACGTGCGGTGCAAAATGGATCGTGGATACGGTCGAAGACCTCGAAGCTTTTCTGGAGCGTATCTGAAAGGGGCAGGAAATGCAGAATAAAACAGAAGAAAAGAAAAGCAGCGGATCAACGGTTCTGGCGGATGACGGGTTTTACTTTGGCATCGGAGCCTTTGAGACGATCGCTGTGGAAGAAGGCATACCGCAGCTGCTTGCCTGGCATCTGGAGCGGCTGCGTGACAGCCTTGCATTTTTCGGAATTGACCAGAGCGTAGAGGAGCAGGAAGTGCTTGCTTATCTGAATGCCTGTCCACAGTCGGAAGAAAAGCAGCACGGAGCACTCAAGATCACAGTGACGGCACAGAATAAGTTGTTTGGACTGAGAAAAAACACTTACTCAGAAGAACAGTATCAGAAAGGATTTCGGCTTGGATTTTCCGAAATCAGACGAAATGAGACTTCACCGCTCACATACCATAAGACGCTTGGGATTGCAGACAACATTATGGAAAAGCGAAATGCAAAAAAAAGCGGGCTGGATGAAAAGATTTTTCTCAATCAGAAAGGGCAGATCAGCGAGGGCTGTACGACAAACATCTTTTTTATTCAGGATGATAAACTGGTCACACCGCCCGTCAGCAGCGGGATGCTGCCGGGAGTGATGCGGAGATATGTTATAAAAGAAGCCGGAAGAAGGGGAGTACTTCTGGAAGAAAAAGAACTGTATCCGGAGGATATCAGTAAGTTTAACGGATGCTTTGTGACAAATTCACTGCTTGGCATGATGCCGGCAGCAAGTTTTGGAGAACAAAAGTTTGACACAGCGAAAGTTTTACACTTTATAGAACAAATTTTGTAGCAAAATAAGAACAGGGATCGTTATATCAGATGAAAGATGACTCCCGTTTCTGTCGGCGGCGGGTAGCAAGCTTGTATCAGTAACGGGAATCCATCTCCCATCTGATATAGCCTCCGGCGGATTGCAGAGGTGCACAGAAGAATATCTCATACGATGCATGACGTGCACCTCGCAGTAAGAATGCCAGAGGCACTCTTGAATAATAAGAAGCAGCGTGGCTGCAAGGGGAGAAAAAATGTTACTACTGATAAGCGGGCTTGGTGACGAAAACACAAAACTGGAGTTTGGGCAGATTTACAAGGCGTATATGCAGGCAACCAGCAATGTGATAGACCAGGAGAATATGGCTTGTATT
>ERZ856578.3977-NODE-3977-length-20827-cov-3.546024_pt1 | contig 20827 bp, 19 predicted proteins | sample MGYA00514384_ERZ856578 | MGnify/ENA primary metagenome ERZ856578 (study PRJEB29103, sample SAMN06111958) | human gut metagenome | biome: human gut; feature: ankylosing spondylitis patient; material: healthy_person | host: Homo sapiens | place: China:Hangzhou... | reverse complement strand
ATTTTCATCCGATTTTTCGTTAAAAAGGCCAAGTTTTCTCTGCCCTTTTCAGAGCGCCAACGGCGCGTCGAAAACGGCATGAAATCGCATGACGCACGTTCTTTGCGGCACGGGCGCGCGAAGCGCGGCATTTTCAATGAGGCATTTTCATTGAAAATCAGGATCAGGACAAACTCTTTTTCGCTTCGTCTCCGGCGTTCCGCGGCTGGCTCCTGCCCAGCACGAGGAGCACGGACGACAGCAGGATCAGCGTCATGCCGGCGGCGAGACGCGGCGTCATGGCTTCGCCGTAAACGGCCAGGCCGACGGCGATGCTGGTCAGCGGCTCGAAGGTGCTGAGCAGCGACGCTTTCACCTCGCCGCAGAGGAACAGCCCCTTCTGAAAAAAAGCCAGCGCCAGCACGGTCGCCAGCAGCCCCAGCCCCGCTTCGGCCGCCCAGGCGGACGCGCCTTGGTTCCAGGCCAGGCTGCCCGTCAGAGCCGCGAACACGCCGATCATGAACGCCGAAAACACAGAGATCCAAAATGTGATCACAAATATATCGACGTCGCGCAGATGGCTGCGTCCCAGCGCGATGATGTAGCCCGCGTAGAGCAGGCCGGACGCGGCGGCGAGCGCCGTGCCGAAGCCGTCGGCGCTCCGCCCGGGGCGGTAGAGCAGAAAAATTCCCGCCGCGCACAGCGCCGCGCAGAGCACCTGGCGGGGCGTGAAGCGGGCGCGGAAGAACAGGCCCATCAGGCACATCACCGCGACGGGATAGGTGAAGTGCAGCGTCGTCGCCAGACCGGAGCCAATGAAGCCGTAAGACAGGTAAAGCAGCACCGGCGTGAGCGCGTAAAAGACCGACAGAAAGGCGAGTTCGCCCATTTGCCGGCGGCCGACGCGCAGCGGCACGCCTTTGTATTCGAGGTACGCGAAAGCCATGACGCTGCCTGTGAAAAAACGTCCGAACGCCGCCGTGAAGGCGTTGGCGCCGCTTGCGTAGGCGATCTTGGCAAGCAGCGGCATCAGGCCGAAGAGCACGGCCGAGGCGATCACGTACAGCGCCCCGGCGCGTTCGCTGTTTTCTTTCACTGGACTGTCACTCCCTCGCATCTTTTCGGCAGATTTTTGCCGGCGCGGCGATCCCGCCCGCGATTCGCCTACTGTAACGCAGAGCGGAGGCAAAATCAACCTTTTTCAAGTTTGCCGCCGCAGCGGGGCCTCGCCGTTTTCCGCCAAGGAATGTTCCACGTGGAACATTTCATCCGCCGATCCGCGCCAATCCTTACGCTGGAGGGTTTTGACGGAAACGCAAAAACGGATGGGATTCGGTCGTAACGATCGAATCCCATCCGTCGGCGAAGCAAAAAGAAAAGTCTACCGCCCGATCAGGGCACGCAGCTGTTCCAGCAGGGCGCGCAGGCGTTCCGTGCGCGCCGGCGCGGGAGCTTCGCGTTCGAGGGCCTTGATCTGTTCGAGCAGCGGCAGGGCCGGCATCAAACGCTCGGCGGTGAGGACGGCGGCGTCGTATCTGAGCAGCAGGCTGCCGGTGAGCCGGTTCAGTTCGACGCTGCGGACGCCGGGCAAATCCTCGAAGGCCGCGGGGATCAGCGGCGCGGCGGGACTTTTCAGCAGCGAGCTGCGCAGGCGCACGCGCCCGGGGATGAAGCTTTCCACAAGATTATTCATGTCAATCCTCCCTTTCGCCGCTGACGGGCTTCATGCTGTACAGCGACACGCCCAGCGTGAAAAGATTGTGCAGCAGGGCCGAGACGCCGGGCGAGAGGATCCCCGCCACGCCGAGCAGGATGATGGCCGAGTTGACGCCGACGATGCCGTTGTAGTTGCGGCGGATCTTGGCCATGGCGCGGCAACTGAGGCGGCGGGCGACGGGCAGCTTGGAGAGCCCCTGATAAAGCACGACGTCGGCCACTTCCCGGGCGATGTCGGTGGCGCTGCTCAGCGAGACGCCCACGCTGGCGGCGGCCAGCGACGGACTGTCGTTGATGCCGTCGCCGACCATGGCGACTCTGCTGCCGGCGGCGGTCATGCGGCGGATGCAGTCGATCTTGCCGGCGGGCAGCAGTTCGGCGCGGTATTCGTCCACGCCGAGGGCGGAGGCCACGTGGCGGGCGGTGTGGTCGTTGTCGCCGGTGAGCATGACGACGCGGCGCACGCCTTCGCGGCGCAGTTCGCCGATCACCGATTTGGCCTCGGCGCGCAGCGGGTCTTCAATGTAGATGACGCCGGCCAGTTTGTCGCCGAGGGCCAGATAGAGCGTGGTGGCGCCGCGGGCTTCGGCGCTGATCTTCCGTTTGAGCTCGGCGGGGCAGGCGACGCGTTCGTCGTCGAAGACGAAGTGCGCGCTGCCGATCAGGGCCTGCCGCCCGTAGAGCGTGGAACGGATGCCGTGCGCGACCACGTACTGGAGCTTGTCGTGCTCCTCTTCGTGCTTGAGCCCTTCGTCCTGGGCCCGGCGCACGACGGCGCGGGCCAGCGAATGCGGAAAATGTTCTTCGAGACAGGCGGCGATCCGCAGCACGTCGTCGCGGCTGGAGCCGTTGAGCGGCACCACGCGGGCCACCTGCGGCGACGCGACGGTGAGCGTGCCGGTTTTGTCGAAGACGACGGTGTCCACGGCGCTGAGGGCTTCGAGATATTTGCCGCCCTTGATGAGCACGCCCTGCTTGACGCCCGCCGACATGGTCGTGAGGATGGTCAGCGGCGTCGCCAGCTTGATCGCGCAGGAGTAGTCGGCCATCAGCGCCGCCGAGGCGCGCCGCACGCTGCGCGTGAACAGGAAAATCAATCCGGCCAGCAGGAAGTTGTAGGGCACGAGCGAGTCGGCCATGCGTTCGGCGCGGGTCTGCACGAGGGCTTTGCGGCTCTCGGACTCGTCGATCAGGCGCGCGATCTCGTCGACGCGCGTACCGCCGGCAAGCGCCGTAACGCGGACGGTCAGCTCGCCTTCCTCGAGGATCGTACCGGCGAAAACGCTTTGGTCCCGCGTGCGGTGCACCGGCTCCGATTCGCCGGTCATCGTCGATTGGTTGACGGTGGCTTCGCCGCCGACGACGACGCCGTCGGCGAGGATCATGCTGCCCTGGCGCACGACGATGCGGTCGCCTTTTTTCAGGAGCCGGGCGGGGATCTCCCGCTCGACGCCGTCGTCGCCGCAGAGCCAGACGGAATCGACTTTGAGCTGCAGGCTGTCGCTGAGGTTCTGGCGCGAGCGGCGGTGCGTCCACTCCTCCAGTTCGTCGCCGAGGCCAAGCAGATACATCACCGTCGAGGCCGTGCGGAAATCGCGCTGCAGCATGGAGGCGGCGATAGCCGCCGCGTCGAGGACGGAGACGTTCAGCCGCCGCCGGCCGACAAGGCTCCCCAGCCCGCGGCGGAAGTACGGCAGCGCGCGCCAGGCCGTCATGACGTTGCGCACGGTCAGCGGGAACAACGAACGGCACGCGACGCGCGCCGCGGTGCCCAGAAGGATCTGCGCCAGCCCGGGCTGGCGTTCCGGCGCGGAGGGCATCTCCGCGGCGATCTCTCCGTAAAATTCTTTCGTCAGCGCCGTCATCGTCATCAGCACGGCGTCGCGGCTCTGCGGCGCGAAGTTCACCAGCACGCCACGCGTGCGCCAGTTCGCCTGCGCCCGCGCGATGCCAGGCTGCGTTTCCAGCAGGGCGGCGACGACCGCCGCCTCGCGGACAGAAAACGCCTCGGCGGGATCGACGCGGAAGCGGATGCGCCCCGGCAATTCATGAACAATCTGATATTTCATGTCGAAAATAAAACGAAGGCGAAGCGCCGTTCGTGCCTCGCCTTCAGTCCTCTGCTACGCTTCCGCGGCGCCGGCGTTTTCCCTGGCCGCCTTCGCCTCAGCCACAATGTCTTCCGCGGATTCTTTCGCCTGCACGGCCATGGCGGCGACTTTTTCCTGAAGTTCCAGGCCTTTGCCGGCGATCTTCACTGCGGCCTTTCGGGCCGCGCCGCTCTGCACCAGCGCGTAGGCGCCGGCGCCAACCACGATTCCCGCCGCAAAATAGAGCCACTTGTTGTCCATTCTCGGATCATCCTTTCCATAAGGGAGATCTCCCTCAAAAATGCCGATTTCAGTGTCGTTCCGCTTAATTTCGGCTAAAATATAACATATTTCTTCATCTTGTCAAATGCGCCCGGCGGCCGGCGCAAAAACGGCTTCGCGCTCCACGCTTCCTCCAAGCGGCCCGAGGTCTTGATTTTCAAGCGGCGCGTGATATATTTATAGTTAGCTGAAACTAATTCATATTCGAAGAAGACAATGGGGAGGCGATCGGCACGAAAAACTACGAAGAACTTTCCCGCCGCCATTTCAACAAGCAAGCCGCCGTCTACGACGAAAACACCGGCGTGTATTATTCCGGCCCGGCCAGAGTCAGCGGCGCCGACGCGCTGGCGTATTTCCGGGAGGTACGGTACGAATCGCTGCTCGACGTCGGCTGCGGCACGGGGTTTCTCCTCGACGGGCTGGCCCGGCAGCGGCGCGCCGTTTACAAGGGGCTTGACATCTCGGAAGGGATGATCGAAATCGCGCGCGGAAAAAAAATCCCCGGCGCGGAATTCGTTTTGGGAAGCGCCAACAAACTGCCCTGGGCGGACGGAACTTTCGACGTCGTCACGTGCATTCAGAGCTTTCACCATTATCCCTACGCCGACGAGGCCATGCGGGAGGCCCACCGCGTTCTCAAGCCGGGAGGGCTGTATCTGCTCTCCGACACGGGCGTCGGCGGCCTGGGAGCGTGGTTTGACAACCACATCGTTTTCCCGCTGCTGCGAAGCGGCGATTGCCACGCCGAAAACCGGCACGCCATCGCGGCGCGCATGGAGCGCCACGGCTTCGCGGTGATCAGAAACGAACGGCTGCGCGGCCTGATCTACACCGTCGTCGGGCGCAAGCCGGAATCACAATGACAGGAGATGAATCCGCATCATGAAAGCCGATTATAAAAACTGGGTGCCGAAAGGTCTGATCGTGGCGCTGCTCGCCGCCGCCGCGGCCGCCGGACTCTGTTTCGCCGTCTTCGGCGTCGCCGGCTGGGGCGTGGGATGGACGGCGCGGATCGCATGGGCCGTCGCCGCCGGGACGATCTGCGCGCTCTGCGCCCTTCTCGCGGCGCAGTTCATCGTCATGTACCGCGCTTTTTCCTATAATGGCAAACGGCAGCTGGCGCGTCAGGTCGTGGAGGGAACGGCGCGGTACGTCGAACTGCCGCCGGGAGGCTGCGGGCTGGACGTGGGCTGCGGCAGCGGCGCGCTGACGATCGCCTGCGCCAAACGCAATCCGCAGGGTTCCATGCTGGGCGTCGACCGCTGGGGGCACGAGTACGCCTCGTACAACAAGCCGCTTTGCGAGCGCAACGCGGCGGCCGAGGGGACGAACAACGTCAGCTTCGCCCGCGGCGACGCGCTGAAGCTGGACTTTCCCGACGAGAGCTTCGACGCCGTCACCAGCAACTACGTGTATCACAACGTAACCGGCGCCGACAAACAGGAATTGCTTCTGGAAACGCTGCGCGTGCTGAAGAAGGGCGGCGTCTTCGCCATTCACGACCTGATGACGCCGTCGCGCTACGGCGACATGCGGGCCTTCGCCGACGAACTGAAGCGGCAGGGGTATGAAGAAGTTCAGCTGCTCGACACGACCGGGGGCATGTTCATGAGCCCGGCCGAGGCCCGGCGTCTGATGCTCAAGGGCTCGACGCTGCTGACGGGAAGAAAATGACGGGAGTGAAATCATCGTGACAAACGCCGTTCACGTGACCGCGGGGATCCTGATCCCATTTTTGGGCACGAGCCTGGGCGCGGCCTGCGTTTTTTTCATGAAGGGCAACATGAGGGAAAACGTGCAGAAAAGCCTCACCGGCTTCGCCGCCGGCGTGATGGTCGCCGCCTCCGTGTGGAGCCTGCTGATCCCGGCCATCGATCTGGCGGCGCATTACGGCCGGGGCGCCGTCGTGCCGTCGGTCGCCGGCTTCTGGCTGGGGATCCTGTTCCTGCTGTTGCTCGACCACGCCATTCCGCACCTGCACCAGTTCAGCCAAGAGGCGGAGGGGCCGCGCAGCCGTCTGGCGCGCACGACGATGATGGTTCTGGCGGTGACGATCCACAACGTGCCCGAGGGCATGGCCGTCGGCGTAGTGTACGCCGGCCTGCTGGCGGGCACGGCGAACATCACGCCGATGAGCGCGCTGGCGCTGGCCGTTGGCATCGCCATCCAGAACTTTCCGGAAGGGGCGATCATCTCCATGCCGCTCCACGCCGAAGGGCAGAGCAAATGGAAAGCGTTCGCGGGCGGTGTGCTCTCCGGCGCCGTCGAGCCGCTGGGCGCGGCCGGCACGCTGCTGGCCATCGGTCTGGTCGTTCCGGCCATGCCCTATCTGCTCAGCTTCGCCGCCGGCGCCATGATCTACGTCGTCGTCGAGGAACTGATCCCAGAGATGTCGCAGCCTCCCCACTCCGATTGCGGCACGCTCTCGTTCGCTCTGGGGTTCAGCGTCATGATGGCGCTGGACGTGATGCTGGGGTAAGAACGGCGGTTGAAGAACAACTCATGATTATAATAAAGAAGCCTCTAGAAAATCCCGCGCTTTGCGGGAACTTCCAGAGGCTTCTTTCGTGCCGCGCCGGGGCGCGGACAAAACAGGTCGATTTGCGTCAGCGGCGCGCGGCTTCGAAGCTCAGGTCAGGATAACCGGCGGCGCGGACAGTCACCGCGCTGCGCTCCTTGAAAAGCGGCGCGGAAAGATCGAGGCGGCCTTCGCCGTCGATGACCTTCACTCTCTTCGGGTTGACCGCCGTGCCATCGATCGTCAGCTCGCGGACGCAGCGCAGATAGTTTTTGAAATCCTCTTCGCCGCCGACGGGAACGAGACGTCCGCCCTCCGCGTCGTAAGCGGCGGGCAGCGCGTCGGTCGAGAGCACGAACGCGGCCGTCAGCGTCTCGTACACGCCTTTTTCGTCCTTGACGTACACCTCGTATTCGCCGGGCTTGTTCTGCGCGGACCAAACGATGCGGCCGTCGGCGGCCGAAGCGCCGTCAAGCGCATGCACGTCGAACGCGGGAACGTAATCCCTGGGCAGTTCGCCCTCGATCGCAAACGCCGTGCCGCCGGCCGCGGCCATGGCGTTTTCCACCTTCAGGCGGCAGCCGGTGAGGACGGGCAGGTAAACTTGCGCGTCCACGTTGTAGACGGCCTTGTCGGTGATATAGCTCAGGCCGGTGATCGTCGTGCCCGTCAGGGTCTTGTAGTGCTCGGGGAAGGTCGGGTTGACGTCCTTGATGAACTTGGTGTAGCCCACGTTCCAGCCCAGCTCGCGGCCGCCGCGCCAGATGTTCTCCAGACGGCGCATGCCGTAATCGTTCTGCGCCGTGCGGACGATCACGCCGTACAGCGTTTCTTTCTCGGGGTCGGTGTCGAAGCCGTCCAGCTTCATCTGGTAGTCGCCGCGCCGGGTCATGGTCCTGACGCTGCCTTTCACGTTCGCGACGGCCACTTCCGGCAGTCCCTGCACCTTGCCGAAGGCGGGCGCGCCGTCGGATACGCTCATTTCCTTGAAAAACGCGGGCTCCTGCGCCAGTTCAGTCCAGGCGTAGCTGCCGAGGGCGAAAAGTTCGTCGGCCGAAGCGGCGTGGACAAATACAAATCCCTTCAGCGCCGCCTCGTCGGTCTTGACGGGGAACGTCACGCCTTCGATGATCAGCGCCGTGTCGTCGCCGGTGTGGTAGGTGCCTCCGACCAGGTGCGCGTTTTTCGCCTTGGCGACGGTCGCCGAGGTGACCGCGTCCACCGGTACGGCGTTCTTCGTCAGTTCCGCCTTGTAAAAATCGTTGTAGGGAACGTTCATCAGCACGTAAACCGGCGCGCTTTCGGCGCTCCCCGCTCCGCACGCCGCCAGCGCCAGCGCGGCGATTGCCGCTGTCAGTCTGCTTTTCAACATGTCCAGCCTCCTTGGTTACCTTAGTTAGATTCACCTAACATTGATATTATCATAACACCTCGATCGGCGACGTGTCAATGGCGCGTTCCGCCGGCAAAAGATACGGCCGGAGCCGACGCCGGAAAAGATGTACCGCGAAGGCAATCGACGGTATAATATCGGTGAGAAAAATTTTCTGCGTCGATACGACGCGGGGGAAGAGAGAACATGATCTCAGGACATCGGCACGAAAACGCCCCGCCGCATTCGCCTCAGGCCGGACGGCATACGCGCGGGGGGTCGGAAAAACGATGAGCGGCGCGGCGTATTTCCGTTACGGCGAAAAAGAAACGGACTATCTCAAATCAAGGGACAAAAGACTGTCGCAAATCATCGACCGGATCGGTCCCATCCGCCGCCCCGTCGACGGCGACCTGTTCTCGTCGGTGGCGCGCCACATCGTCGGCCAGCAGATCTCCACGAAGGCTCAGCGGACCGTGTGGGCGCGGATGAGAGGCGCGCTCGGCGAGGTGAACGAGCGCACCGTCCTCGCGGCGGGCGCCGGCGCGCTGCAAGCGCTGGGCATGACGTTCAAAAAGGCCGGGTACATCGCCGACTTCGCCGCGAGAGTGCGGTCGGGCGCTTTCGATCTGAACGCCGTGGAACGGATGCCCGACGCTGAGGCGATCGCGGCGTTGTCGTCGCTGAAAGGCATCGGCGTCTGGACGGCGGAAATGATCCTGCTGTTCGGCCTGCAGCGCCCGGATATTTTCAGCTTCGGCGACCTTGCCGTCCGGCGCGGGCTCCGCATGGTCTACCGCCACCGGGAGATCGGGCGCGAACGCTTCGAGCGCTACCGGCGGCGCTTTTCGCCCTGCGGCAGCGTGGCCAGCCTGTACCTCTGGGCGGTCGCCGGCGGCGCGATTGCGGAGCTGAGCGATCCAGTCGCGGCGAAGAAAAGGGCGCGCTCACACACAAAGAATCAGGAGGGCTGAAAATGACGTACACAAAATATTACGATTCGCCGCTCGGCAGAATGCTCATGGCCGCCGACGGCGCGGCGCTGACGGGGCTGTGGTTCGAGGGACAGAAACATTTCGCCCGCACGCTGACGGAACGGCGCGCCGAGGGCGACCTGCCCGTGTTCGCCGAAACGGCGGCGTGGCTGGACACGTATTTCGCGGGACAAAACCCCGGCCCCGTCCCGCCGCTTGCCCTGCACGGCAGCGATTTCCGCCTGGCCGTGTGGGACGCGCTGCTGGCTATTCCCCGCGGATCCGTGACGACTTACGGCGACATCACCCGCCAGATCGCCGCGGAGCGCGGGCTCAGCCGCATGTCGGCGCAGGCCGTCGGCGGCGCGGTCGCCCACAATCCCATCTCCGTCATCGTGCCCTGCCACCGCGTCGTCGGCACTGGCGGCAGCCTGACCGGCTACGCCGGAGGCATCGCCAGAAAGCAGGCCCTGCTGCGCCTCGAAGGCGTCGACCTGAGCCGCTTCTTCGTCCCCAAAACGGGAACGGCACTGTAAAAAGCGGTCCGTCAAAATTCGAAAAACGCCGCCAACGGCTGACTTTACTTTATTGCTGTTCCGCGCGGAACGGCAAAAGATCGCGCCGCGCTTTCCTGGCAAAAGGAGAACGCGGCGCGGCTTTTTGAAAAGACACCTTCGGCATGACGGGGTCCCGCAATGTCATTCGGGAGGAATCGCGCCCTCTCACGTTCGCGGCCTTGCAAAAAGTCCCGAATCTGTGCCAGATTCGGGACTTCGATTTTCTCAGGACAAAAGTCGTCTAGTCGGCAGCTTTCTTGGCGGCTTCGATTTCTTCGGCCGTGGCGTCGGCGTCGCGCAGATAGCGGCCGATGCCGTTTCGCATGATATCTTCGTAGGAAGGCATGTTGGTGATCACGATCTTGCGCTCGCCTTCGGGGCCTTTCGCCAGCATCCGCTGCGCCGCGGCGTCGTCGATCTTCAGCGCCGCGTCGGGCTTCAGCTCGCCGAGGTCCTTGGGATAACCGCCGTACTCGTTGCGGGCGTCTTCGCCCAGGTCGGAGTAGATCTCCGCCAGAGACAGATCGGTGGCCACGTTGCGGCCGGTGCGCTCGTTCAGAGTGACGCCCTCGCTCTTGTAGTCGACCTTCAGCAGCTTGTCCTCGAGCAGATGGCGGTACACTTCGTCCTTGCCGTCGATGATCAGCTCTTCATAGGTGACGCCGCGGGCGGAACCCTGGCTGGGGTTGGGCGTTTCGGACAGGAAAGCGATGGCGGGCGTGTAGTCGCCGAGCTCGCGGTGCGAAAATCCGTGCAGCGGGATGGGCGAGATCTCGACGCGCATCCTGATGTTCTGCTCCTCGAGCATCAGCGCCATCTCGGAGGTCAGGTCGATGCCTTTCTGGTGCACGCAGATGGCGTTGACCAGAGGCTTTTCGGGCGGAGCTTCGTGATGGTCGATGATCATGTCGGCGGCCTCGTCCCAGCACATTCGGTTGAAGGCGTAGGCGACCTGCTGGGTCAGCAGGCCGTGAGGATTGCCGGGATGGGCGCGGTCAAGGTTGCGGATCTCGTCGGCGGCCAGATTCTGCCCCGAAGGATAATGCAGGTACATGTCGGGGTCTGGGAACTGGTCGACGGGATTGGAGCCGCGGTTGCCGTAGCGGAAATAGCGGACCTTGCCGCTGGGCGTGGCGATGTGGAAATAGGGCACGTGACCGAGCCCGGGCTCGCAGGTGCTGAAGCCGGAGTTGTTGGAGTGAGGCACCACCATGACTTTGCCTTCGGTGACCACGGCGTTCTCGATGAAGAGAACGGCCGCCAGCAGTCCGCCGGGCTCGGTAGGATGCGTGCCGCCCATGATGATGAAATTTCCGCCGGGCTTGCCGCTGTCAAGGACGTAAACCTTGGAGTCGCCGTTGGTCCCCTTCAGGAAGGGATTGTAATCGCTCAGCATCTTCACGTCGGTGACGCCGGGGCCCTTGTAAATGGGCTCGACGTTGAACTGATAGCGGAATTCCTTGCCGACGGTGAAGATTCCGGCGCCGAGTGCGGCCGCCAGGATCAGTCCGGTGAGGAAATTGCCGCAGCCTTTTTTCGCAGAATTGTTTTCAGACATTTTTCATTCTCCCTCTTGAACCGATCAGTGAAGCAGAAACAGACGCAGAAGGAAAGGAATAAGGAGGATGGCGCAGCCGATCTGTTTGGCAAGGCTCTTCTGGGTGAACAGGTTATAGATGAACAGCACCGAGAAGAAAGCGACCATGACCAGATAGGCGTACTTCATGATAATGTACTGGAATGCCATAATGAGAAAACTCCTCTCTTACTTCAGGGGAATGCCCAGACCGCGCAGGAAGACCACGATCTCATTGGCATAGACCATGACGACAACGCTGAGGATCAACGACAGGACGGCGGGGAGAACGCATTTCTTGAGCATCTTGCCCTGATTCTCGAGCCCTACGGCGCGGGCGGCAAACTGCGCGGAAACGGAGGTCGGCGGCAGCAGCGCGCCCACGCACATGATCAGCGTCAGGGCGGAGGTGACCCAGATCGCGTTCTTGTTCGTGAAGGCCATGATCAGAGGGATGCCGAGCACGCCGGCACAGCCGAAAGGCATCAGCAGACCGCCGACGATGGGCGCGACGACCGCGATGGACAGATAAAGCAGCGGCCCCTTCAGTCCAAGAGCGCCGAGCACCGTAGCGCCGCGGGCGCCCGTCAGACCCATGATCTGAATCATCATGCCGACGGCGGCAAAGAGCGCCATGACCTCGACGGACTCGGACATGGACTGGACGGAGACCTTCCAGAAATTGATCTTCTTTTTGCTGCACAGCAGCGCCATGACGATGCCCATGCAGAACACCAGCGGCGTGCCGGGGTCGATCTGCGGATAATAACTCTTGACGATCATGTAACCGATCAGGAACACCAGCGGGAACTGAGGCAGGAATCCCTTCACCGCGGGATCGCCGGGGATCTTCGCGAGAACGGCTTCCTTGTCGACCTTGCTGACCGAGCGGCGAGCGATGTACAGCACCGAGAAGACGGCCAACGGCAGCGTCAAAATCAGCAGCGGGATCGCAAAACCCTCGTACGGCATGTAGACGCCCGTGCCGATCAGCATAGCGGGCACGTTGACGGGCGGCGCCACCATGCCGAACAGCGAGCCGAGAGCGATGATCGCCGCGGCGTCATCGCGCGAGACGCCGATCTCCAAAAGAATGGGCAGCACGAGCACGCCGGTGCTGAGGACCGACGCGGGGGCCGAACCGGTGAGCATGGCCGGCAGCATGATCAGGATCATGATCAGGATCAGCAGAAGCGTGGGCGACTTGTGGAAGCCGCCGACGATCTCGCGGGTCAGCAGATTCAAGGCGCCGTTCTCCTTGAGAATGCTCATGAAAAGCATGCCGGCCGCCACCGTCAGCATCAGGTTGAGGAACAGCATGGAACCTTCCATGAAATGCCTCAGCAGCGACGGCACGGTCTCGCTGTTGCCGACGAAGACGCTGGCGATGGACGTGAAGTAGTCGCGTTTCAGAAGGGGATCGGTCATGCCGCCGACAACGGCCCCCGCGATCGACGCGACGACCAGCAGGACGGCGACGGGGATCTTACGCATGAACGAACCTGCCACCAGGATCGCCAGCATGACTCCCAAAACGATTAACGAATTGGTCATTCTCTTTCGTACCTCCAGAAAGGTAAAACTGTGACTTCGGCTTCGCTGCCCCACGGCAGCACTCTCACGCGCGGAACTTCGAATCGATCGCCGCACCCCGCCCGCGACCGCGGACGGAGCGACGGCAGACCGTTATTCACCGACGGGACGAATCCTCTTTCCCGGGCAGGAACTTTGCGGGCGGATCGTAGAGCCCGCCGGACCACTCCACCAGCTCCATGATGTCCTTGGCAGCCAGTCGGTCGCGGGTCGCCGTGGCCACGTCGATGCCAAGATCGGCGGGCGTTTTGACGATGCCGAGCTCGCGCATCCGGCGGCGCTCTTCCTCGCTGCCCTGCAGCCCCACGGGGGTCTTGCCGGCGACGCTGCGGATGGCGGCCCGGCGCTCTTCGATGTCGCGGCAGCGGTGCAGATACGCGATGCCCTGCTCGGTGACGATGTGAGTGAGGTCGTCGCCGTAGATCATGACGGGCTCGATGGGCAGGTTGGCGTTCTTCATCAGTTTCTCGGCGTCAAGATGCTCCACGAACGCGGGGATTTCTTTGAACTGGCCGGGATTCTTCTTGTCCCTGATCCTGGCGACCGTGTTCAGAATCTGCACGACCAAGCGGCGGCCGCGGTGCAGATCGGGGCCGATGGCAGCGGCCTGGGAGCCGACTTCGGCGCCCGCCTTGAGCCATGCCGCCGTCGAGTGACGACGGCCGCGGGAATCGCAGCCCATATTGGGAGCGCCGCCGAAACCGGCGACCTTCGTCGCCGTGGCCGTGCTGCTGTTGCCGTAAGGATCGATCTGCAGCGTCGCGCCGACGAACGCATCGATGGCGTAATGCCCGGCGACCTGCGACATGCAGCGGTTCGACCGCATCGAGCCGTCGGGGCCGATGAAGAACACGTCGGGACGGGCCGCCACGTAGCGTTCCATGCCCAGTTCGCCGCCGAAACTGTGAACCGACTTGACCCAGCCCGACTCAATGGCGGGAATCAGCGTCGGATGAGGATTGAGGATCCAGTTGGAACAGATCTTGCCCTTCAGTCCCAGCTCCTCGCCGTACGTGGGCAGCAGCAGCTCGATGGCCGCGGTGTCGTAGCCGACGCCGTGGTTCAGGTTCTGGATGCCGTATTCGGCGTAAATGCCTTTGATGGTCATCATCGCCGTCAGCACGCGGGCGTCGGTGATCTTGGCGGGATCGCGCGTGAACAGCGGCTCGATGTAGAACGGCCGGGGCGACGTGACGATGAAATCGACGAAATCGGCGGGGATGTCCACGCGCGGCAGCCGGTCCACGATTTCGTTGACCTGGACGATGACGATCCCCTGGCGGAACTTGGTGGCCTCGACGATCGTCGGCGTGTCTTCGGTGCTGAAACCGGTGTAGAGGTTGCCCTCCCGATCGGCGGCATCCGCCACGACCAGCGCCACGCGGGGCGTCAGATCGAGGAAATAGCGGCCGTAAAGTTCAAGATAGGTGTGAATGGCCCCGAGATCCAGCTTGCCGGCGCCGAGCAGCTCGGCGATGCGGCCGGACTGAGGCCCGGAGAACGAAAAATCGAGTTTCTTGGCGATGCCCTTTTCGAACACGTCGAGGTGCTCGGGCAGCGTCAGGACCGACTGCACCATGTGCAGATCGTGCACTTTGGCAGGATCGACGGCACACAGGCACTGGGCCAGAAAATCAGCCTGCTTCTGATTGTCGCCTTCGATGTTGACGCGGTCGAAAGGACGGATAACCGCTTCGAGCAGAGCGACGGCATCCTCCGCCGTGACGACCTTGCCGCCGCCGACGATCTTCGCCGCCGCGGCAAGACGTTCGTCGGTATCGCGCTTGATCGTATCCCATGTGCGGGAAGTATCATGATTGATCATCGTCTGAAGTCTCCTTGAAATTTTTTGCAGTCCTCCGCTTCCCTTGCGTATTTCCTACACAAGAGAGAAGAATTCGCACAGTGCCGCACTCGGACAGGATGACGGGCTGCGCAATGCGTAATCTCCAGCGTCGTGTCGGCAAAAAAGCCGAAAAAGAGCGGGACCGTTCTCCAACAACGCTCGAAAAATCCGCGTCTGCCCCGTTAAAACATCATGACTCACTCCCGCGAAAGAAGAATGAGTCATGACGTTCAGATCTATGCTTCTGAAATTACTTGAGCATCTCCGGCATGATCTTGCGAAGATCGCCGGTCTTCTGAATCGTGTACATGGGAACGTTCTTCTCAGTGCTGAGGTTGGTAAAGTAACCGTCAGCATTGCCGTCCTCACGAACGATCATGAAGTTGGCGTCGCCGGCAAAAGTCAGGAAAGGGGCCGAATTCGGACCGCGGCGGTCGGGGCCGCCGATGTGGAGCGCCACGACATACGCGTTGTTCTTCTTGGCTTCGGCGATGAGCTCGGTGCAGCGGGCCAGTTCGGAAGGGATGTCCAGACCGGCGGCGCCGAGCCCCTTGCCGCTGCCGCCGAGAACCACGAACAGCGTCTTGTACTTTGTCCAGTCAACGTCTTTGGCAAAAACCGCCATTTCGTAGTCGACCTGATACTTTTTCGTCATCAGCTTCACGGCGTTGGCGTCCTGGCTCTGACCAAAGGGGGTCAAAAGGACGGGCTGCTGAACCGTGGGAAGCGCCGGCTGATCGGCGAAAGCCGCCACGCCGAAAGCGAGAAAGCTGGCGCAGAGAAGCGCCGCAAGCGTAAATTTCTTCATCGTTGCGAAAATCTCCTTTGAAGGATAGATTTGAGCGCCAGGCAAGAAAAACTTACCAGGCAAAGGTGTAGGCGTTTCTGGTGGGATCGGCGCCGACGCTCCAGAAGCCGTTCTCGCGCACGCCAAGGCCGAGAGAACCGGTATTGGTCACGGGAACCATCTTGTAGCCCATGGCCTGCAACTCGTCGAGCACCTTGGGATCGACCTGGGTCGGGTAGTTGACCATGTAGGAGATCTGCTTGGGATACTTGTTCAGGCTGGCCGTGTCGCCGGCGGCGTCCGTAGCGATGCGGGGAGTTTCGACGGCGGCCTGGGGACGCATGCCGAACTCGACGACGTTCAGGAAACCCTGGACCTTGGTTTGTTCCTGACGGTCGGCGTTGGGCGTGCCGAAAGCCATGTAGGGTTCGCCGTCCTTCAGAGCGATCGAAGGCGTGATCGTCTGCACGGTACGCTTATGAGGCGCCAGCGCGTTGGGCAGATCCATGTCGGGCGAGTACTGGATGCGGCGGTCGTTCATCATGATGCCGTGCACCATCATGCTGGAACCGAAGAAATGGTTGATGGAGTGCGTCACGGCCACGATGTTGCCCTCGGCGTCGCAGACGAACATATGCGTCGTGTCGGGGCCCTTCTTCTCGTAGTCGACGAAGTACTTCTGGTCGCCCAGCGGGATCTCGTCGACGGCCTTGTTCATGTCGATCTGCTTGGTCATTTCCTTGGCGAACTCCTTGGTCAGGAGCGCCTCGGGTATCTTGTGGAAGCGCGGATCGGCGCTGAAGCGGTTGCGGTGGTTGATGGCGATCTGCAGAACCTGAGTGAGGACGTTGATGTAATCCTTGCTGTTGTGCCCCATGGCCTTGAGGTCATAGTTCTCGAGCATGTTGAGCGTCTCGATCAGAACGGTGCCCTGGCTGTTGGGAGGCGTGCAGTACACGTCGATGCCGCGGTAGTTGGTGGTGATGGGGGTGGTCTCCTCGGCGTGGAACTCGTTGAAATCCTCGATGGAGAAATCGCCGCCGTTTTCGTTGTTCCACTTGACGATCTCTTCGGCGACAGGGCCGCGATAGAAGTAGTCGTCGGCCGCCTTGAAACCGTCGGCAAGCGTCTTGCCTTCGGCCGCCTTGGCCGCCACCTCGCCCATCGTCTTCATCAGATCGGCATAGTCCTTGTTCACGTAGACGTCGCCGGCTTTCAGCGCTTTGCCGTTGGGGAAGAACACCGCCTTGGCCTGATCGTTCATGGGGCCGGCGTTCTTCTCGATCATGTTGGCCAGGAAATCGTCGACGATGATGCCGTTTTCGGCCATGTCAACCACGGGAGCGAGGATGTCCTTCAGGGGCATCGTGCCGTACTTGGCGAGGAACGTCATCCAGCCCGACCACTCGCCGGGGATGTGCATGGAGAAAATGCCCTTGGCGGGAATCTCGGCGTCCCTCTCGAGCTGCTCCTTGGCCTTGTTGGGAGCCCAGCCGGTGCCGTTGAAGCTGAAGACCTTCTTGTCCTTGGCGGAATAACCGATCAGCTGCAGGTCGCCGCCGAAGATATGGCACATCATGACCTCGCTGTAGCTCTGAGCCGCGGCCATGGCCAGCGCCGCGTCGAACGCGGTGCCGCCGGCCTGCAGAACCTTCATGCCGGCCAGTGCCGCGGCGGGACTGCCCGCATGGGCGACGGCGCGGCCGCTGATCGTGGGACGAGTCTGCTTGTACATCAGATTCGCGCTCGCGCTGCCGGCCAGAACGCTCAGGCCAAGCGCAACTGCTGCCAAAACCTTCTTGTTCATCGTACTTCCTCCTCGTAAAGATGAAATACTTCCCTCTGCTCCATCCGGAGCGCCCTTGCCAAAAACTCTATATGCCAGCCCGAAATGATCTCAGGGGACATACGAAAGGTTATAACAACCTGACGAAATTCTAGCACAGGCCATTCAATGAAATTGTCATTGAAGCTAACTGACATGTTGTGAACCTAATTAAAATATAGCGGCAGTTCCCTTAAGAAACGGAAACGGCTTATGCTTTCTTTTTCCGAAACGGAACCGTTATTTTCGTCGCCCCCCGGGCACAAAGCGACGCGACGCATCTTCGCGATGAAAAGCGGACGTGACGGGCGCCGACTTCAAAAACACCCTCAAACCCGTTTTTTTCTTCACATGGACAGAAGCGATTTCCGGGGAAACGCGTCAATCGATCCTCACCCTTCATCTCGGACACGCGGTCCATTATAAGCAAACCGCACTCATGCGTCTAATACATCAATTATATATCTCTTATGCTTCAAATTTATGATTGTGGTTTTGTTTTCGCAAGAAAAGGGCCTTCGCGATCTTTGCTTGCCCGTTACAAAATTTTCACCCCCCTTTTCATTTGCGGCGCGTCGCCAAACAAACTTCTCGCTTGACGATGCGCATCACAGCATCATCGTGTTGTATGAAAAGACGTGCTCGCGCCATTCCGCGCCCACGGCGTATTCCCAGAAGAGCCTCATGCCGCCGGTGAAGGAACTGCTTTCGCGAGCGGCGGCACCCAAGCCTACCGCGGCCGCATCGCCACGCAGAAAGAGCGCGGGCTCTACACCCATATCGGCGATTTCAGCGATTTTCAGGCGCGGATCGGGAGAAACAATTCTTTCACAGTCGAAGAGTAGCGATCGTTCGCCAATGTTCCACGTGGAACATCCGCATAAAAAACGCCCGGCGGTTCAGCAACCGCCGGGCGTTTCGTTATGATCGCCTTGCCTCGTTTTTTTCGTTTCCGCCTTTTTCCGGCGGCCGTATTTGGCGCGCTTCGCCTAAAAATACGCGGGCACGCGCACCATGTCGCGGCCAATCTCGGCCAGCGTGGCGGCGCCGGTCATGAGCATGGTCCCCGCCAGCTCGGACTGGATTTTTTTCAGATAGATCTCCACGCCTTCGGCGCCGCCGCCGAAGGCCGACATGGTGACGGGGCGTCCGATCAGCACGGCGTCCGCGCCCAGCGCCAGCATTTTGAAGACATCGACGCCGCTTCTGACGCCGCCGTCGACGAAAATTTTCATGCGGCCGTTCACGGCCTGCGCGATCTCGGGCAGGACCTCCACGGTGGATTGAGCGTGGTCGAGCACGCGGCCGCCGTGATTGGAGACGACGATACCGTAGCACCCGGCTTCGAGGGCTTTGAGCGCGCCTTTGGCGGACATGACGCCCTTGACGATGAACGGCGTTTTCCCCGCGGCTTCGACGAGGACGCGCAGATCGGCGACGCTCTTGGGATAGACGGATTCGCCGCGCAGCTTCACGTTGACCAGTCCGGCCGCGTCCACGTCCATGGCCACGGCCATCGCGCCGGCGGCGACGGCGTCGGCCATGCGCGCGAGCGCCTGCTTCATAGCCCAGGGTTTGATGGTGGGCACGCCCCAGCCGTCCAGCGCCTTGATCGCCTCCAGCGGGCCGTAAAAGGCTTCGTCGGGCGAATCGCCGGTGAAGGCGGCGCTGCCGGCGGCGTGAGCTCCTTTGACGACGCGCTCGCCGTTGGCGCCCTCGCCGAGGTCGGAAGCGTAATTGAGCTTCATGCCGCCGATCGGCGCGGCGAACACGGGCATGGCGAACGCGCGTCCAAAGAACTCGCAGCTCGTGTCCTGGCCGCGATCGGCGTAGAGCGTGTCGAGCACGAGCTTCACTTCCGCGAGCGCGGCGACGTTGCGCACGAACGTGGCGCCGGTCCCCTTGCCGCCCACGCCGGGCACCTCGCCGCGGCAGGCGCGCCCGTCGCACACCGGGCAGACGCGGCACTTGGGCGCCAGAACTTTGCGCGCCGTTTCCAGCACTTCTTTGTAATCCATGATAAATCCCCCCGTAATAGCAAAATATCGAACAAAACTCCGTTTCCCCGCCGTCATTATACATCACGAGGCAAGCCCCAAAAGGGAGAGATCTCCACGGCGCAGAGGCGTTCCCGGCATTGCCGGAGAAGTCGTCTCCGGCACAGGCGCTCGAAAACGGATTGGAAATGCCGCGCGTTTTTCTCCGCGTCCTGCCGCGTCGTGTCCCTCTCCACGAAAACGTCGCTTCGAGAAATGCCCGCCCTTATTCCGGGACCGTGGGGGAAAGTTCGCGCAGCCGCTTCTCGAAGCGCGCCGCCGCGATCTCCGGTTCTTCCCAGCGGGTATCGACGGCACAGCGGATTTTGCGCCAGCGGTCGGAAATGTCCTCGGGCATGAGGACGTGAAACTCGTAGCTGAGCATGTCGTCGTCGATTTCAAAGACCAACGCCCGCTCGCTCTCGTCCGGCGCCTCGTCGAGGAATCTGCGCCAGATGACGTCGAGCAGGCGCTCCTCGGCGGCGCGAAGCTGCGGCATCAGCGCTTTCATGGGGCGCGTCACGTCCGACAGGTACGCTTCGGCCGCATCGTGAAGCAGGCAGGCCAGCTGAACGCGCGCCGAAAAGCCGCGAACTTCCGCTTCGTATGAACAGGCCAGACTGTGCTGCGCCACCGAGTAAAAACGCCGCACGTGTCCGTTGCCGCGGCAGATCAGCGACAGGGCGTGGGCGATGTCTTCCGCCAGAATCTGTTCCGGCCGCGGCGCCAGCGGGTCGAAATGGATGCCGCCGTAAGTCGTTATATAGCTCATGCTTCACTCTCCTCGCGCTTATCCTGTGCAGGTCAGTATAACATCTTGCGCGCCCCGACTTCAACGGCCGGGAACAATGTCCGGCGTTCCGCTTTTGGTACGCTCTCGGCGGAAGGCCAAGCGGGCTTTCCAGCGCGCCGGTTTCGGAGCGGCGCGGAAGGTTTTTCGTTAGAAAGACGAATTTTCGCGCGCCATCTTTTTTAAACCTGATGCGGATATGCAGATGATATAAATAAAATTTAGTAATATTCTTTATGATGATTATAGATTGAAACGATTCCGAAAGGCTTCGCGCGCATGGACATTCCGGCGCGCCTGCTTCGATCGGCGAGAAAGGCGTGAACGTTTATGGCTTATGAACTGGGAATTCTCCTGGGCGATCAGGACAATCCGTTCTGGCAGGAACAGATTCTGTGGTATCGTCGCTATCTGCCCGAGTCGCCCTTTCACGCGCAGATCTTCTTTCCCGAAGACGCGCTCGATCCGGCGGCGCAGGCCGATCTGTGCAAAACGCTGCTGCGCAAAGGATTCGACGCGCTCCTCGTCAATCCGCTCGACGAGACCGCCGTCGCCCAGGCGGCGGCCGCCTCGCGCAGCCGCACCGTCGTCTTCGATTTGGGGCCGATGAGCGATCCGAAGCTGGCCCGCTCTCTTTCCAAATACCAGCCGCTGTCGCTCTGCGATTATCAGGAGCAGGGAAAGGCCTGCACGCAGGAGCTGCTCAGGCACGCGCGGAAGCTACGCCGCTTCTGCTGTATCGGCGGACCGCAGCGGGCCCGGCAGAGCCGCAGCCGCGTCGTCGGCGCTCTCGCCGCGCTGAGCGGCTTTCCCGGCGTGGAAAAGCGCACGGTCTGGAGCGATTTTACCCGCGAAGGCGGCCAGAAGGCCATGTTCCATGTTC
>ERZ856578.3975-NODE-3975-length-20831-cov-26.063747_pt1 | contig 20831 bp, 25 predicted proteins | sample MGYA00514384_ERZ856578 | MGnify/ENA primary metagenome ERZ856578 (study PRJEB29103, sample SAMN06111958) | human gut metagenome | biome: human gut; feature: ankylosing spondylitis patient; material: healthy_person | host: Homo sapiens | place: China:Hangzhou... | reverse complement strand
CGATTTCTCGCTCAGCAGCGAACTCATTTAGTTTAGCACATCTTCATCCGTTTGTCAAGAACTTTTTTCGATCTTTTTTCTTGAACCCCGTCCGATTTGCTGCGCTCTCCAGAACGCTCGGCTATGATACCATCGAAAAACCGGTTTGTCAACCCTTTTTTTCATTATTTTTCAGTCTTTTTTATATTTACTATCACTTGTGTTAATACCGGCACAATGCCCCAAAATATAGCTGCTCCTACAGCCCAGAGCCAGATCGGAAGCCGGTATGCAAAGAAGCTCCCTCCGAATGCCAGCAGGCAGAACGCGCCGCTCGCACGCTCTGCGTCCTTTTTTCGCTTCATCATATCCGTCATGCTGTCTGCCGCGCACACCAGCATCACAAGCAGCGTGAACAGCCCCAAAAGCTGCGCGACTGACAGCAGCAGCTCGAACCGCTGCATGACCGACAGCACAGACAGGCTTTTCGTCAGCGTGAGAAACGGCAGCAGCTCCTGCCGCGCCAGCTCCGGCGACAGGCAGGCCGCCGTCAGAAATGCCGGGGCTGCCGGAAGAAGCGCAGATGCTGCCGCCGTACCGGGTGAAATGCGCGGTGTTTCCTCCTCCGCCGTGACAAATGCCATGCAGACCGGCCCCAGACACAGGCAGAACGCCAGCGCGGCATCCGCCGGAACGCCCTGCGGGCGGCTCCAATCTACCTGCACGTGCCGCAGGGACGCTGCGGCAATGACCGCATACAGTCCCGCGAGGCACAACGCAAGCACTGCACAGACACGTCCGGCTGCCAGCCGTCCCCTTTGTCCGGCCAGCGCCGCCAGCAAAAGCGGGATCGCGGGCAGGAACGGGCCAAGGTCGTCTTCAAACGCGATCTGACTGGCCGCAGCAGCGCCCGAGGCCGCAAACAGCAGCCACAAAAGCTCCGCCGCTGCCATGATCCGTCCGCCAACAGCTCCGAACGCGCGGGCAAACGCCTGCCGCATACACAGGCCGGATTGCCGCTGCATCGCCTGCTGGCAGGCGGCAAGCGCGCAGGCGAGGATACTCCCGCCCAGCACCCACAGCCAGCCGCAGCCCGGCAGCGCCATCGCCGCCGGAACGCTCAGCGCGCACAGGCTCCACGCGCGCACCTGTCTCGGCGTCAGCTTATCCTGCAAGAATGATCCCTCCGTTTTCCCCCGGCAGCAGAATCGCCGGGTCGAGTGCTTCGCCGCGCAGAAGCGCGGCGTGCGCGTCCGCAAGCGTCACCGCACCGGGGTGCGCCTGCAAAAATTCCACGCAGCCGTCTGCATCCAATGCATCCATCCGCGCCAGATACAGCTTTGCCGCCGGGCGGAACTGCCGCTGCCGCACCGCTGCGGGCAGAAGCGATTGTGTGCTTTGCAGGAGAATAATATGCTCCGCCGTGTCCAGAAAGAGCGTGCCCTCCGCCCCTTCCCGCATGGCGGCAAGCGCGTCCGGGAGCGTCGTGCCGGAGCCGGATGCGCCGTTGTCGCTTTCCACGGTGATCCGCCCGTCCTCCTGCGCGATCACGAGCACCTGCGCAGGCAGGAGCTTCGCCGCGTCCGTCCCCGTGCGCGGCAGCATACAAAGGCTGACCACCGACGCGGTCGCCAGCAGCACGATACTGATTTTATTGAGCATGACCGTCCCCCTGATTTTTCAGATCCTGCGGGTGCAGCGCCGTGTCGCGCCATTTCTGCCGCACCAGAAGCGGGCGCAGCACGGCGCGTCTTGCCCGCGCGTCGGAAAACGGCGCGAGATAGGACACATCCAGACTCGTCAGCCCCGACAGGTGGATCAGCAGCGCAATGCCGCCTGCCGTCAGGGCGAACAGCCCGCCCGCTCCCGCCAGAATCGCCAGTGCGAAGCGCCAGATGCGAACGGCGTCGGACAGATCCCGGCTCGGAAGCGTAAAGCCGCAGATCCCGGCGGAGGCCGTGACGATCAGCGCGGCGGGCGAGACGAGCCGCGCATCGACCGCCGTTGTGCCCACGACGAGGCCGCCGATGATGGAAACCGCCGTGCCGATGGCCTGCGGCAGATGAAGCCCCGCCTCCTGCAAAAGCTCAAACGCGGCAAGCAGGCCCACCACCTCAAAAACCGTATCGAACGGCACCTCGCGCTTGGATTCGATGATCGCCATCAGCAGCTTTGTCGGGATCATCTCCTGATGGTACGTCGCCATGGCGACATACAGCCCCGGCAGCAGCAGCGCGGCCAGCAGCGCCAGATACCGCAGCACGCGCAGGCAGGACGCCGAGAGATAGTCGACTGCGCGGTCCTCCGTCGATTTCATAAGAATGCCGAGATCGACCGGGGCCAGATACCCCAGCGGCAGCCCGTCGACCAGCAATCCGACCTGTCCGTTCAGAAGGCCCTGGCAGAAGGTATCCGGGCGCTCGGTGTATTGTAATAACGGAAAGGCTGTCCGGCGGGAACCGGTCACGTATTCCTCGACGCTTGCGGGCGTGAGCACCCCGTCAATGTCGATATTCTCCAGCCGCTTTTCCATGCGCCGGACAAGCTCCGGCGCGGTCAGGTCGGCGAGATAGCAGACCGTGACGGCGGTTTTCGTGCGCAGGCCGACGGTCTTCTGTGAAAAACGCAGCTGCGCCGTGCGCAGATGGCGGCGCAGGAGGCTGGTGTTGATGCGCATCGTCTCTGTAAACGCGTCCTTCGCGCCCTTGACAGTGTTTTCCGACTCCGGCGCGGAGGGGCCGCGCCGGGCGCTCGTTTTCGTTTCGAAGCAGAGCGCCGTGTCCGTGCCCGGAAAAATGACAGCGCAATATCCGTGCAGCAGCTTGTCCGCCGTCTGTGCGGGGTCTTGCGTGCGCTCGGCGACGGCGCAGTAGACTCTCGCCCGCTCCGCCTGCGTCAGAACCTCCTGTATGCTCCCCGGCGTGACCGTCTCCATCAGCGGCTTCAGCACCTGCTCGGCGATATCCCCGCCGGAGGTCAGCCCGTCCAGAAACAGCAGTCCCAGCCTCTGCCCGCCGACCGTGATCTGCCGGGTATTGAGATCCGCCGTACCCCCAAAGCACGCCTGCACGTCCTCCATGCCCCAATGCGCCATGGTTTTGCCTCCTGTTTGGATGATTCTTCTGTCATTTTTCCGCAAACGCAGAAAAGTATACCTGTTTTCCGCGTCACAGGTTTGCATATCCCGGCTGTTTGTGGTAGACTATAGCGAAAGCGATTTGAAATCACACATATTTAATATGTATCTGGAGATGTACCGCCATGTATGAATTGATCACCGACAAGACGCTTGCGGAATACGAGGCGTTTTTGCAGAGCCATCCGAAGGGCCATTTTGCGCAGAGCAGTCTTTGGGCCAGACAGAAGCCCATGTGGACATGGGATGCCGTCGCCGTGCGCGGCGAGGACGGGAAAATCAAAGGCTCTCTGGCCCTCATGACCCGCAAGGTTCCCGGCATCGGCCGGACACTGATGTACGGCTGCCGCGGCCCGGTCTGCAATCTGGACGACCGCGAGACGTTTGCCCAGCTGTTGGAGGGCGCGAAGGCGCTGGCGAAAAAATATAAATCATATGTTATCAAGCTCGACCCGGACGTGCCGTCGAGCAACACGGCATTCGCCGCGCTCATGCAGTCGTTCGGCTTCCGGTGCAAGGAGGGCGGGAAGAATTTTGAGGCCATCCAGCCGCGCTATGTCTTCCGTCTGAACGTCGAGGGCAAAACGGAAGATGAGCTTATGGCGGCCTTCCACCAGAAATGGCGCTATAATATTCGCCTGGCCGAGCGTAAGGGCGTAAGCGTGAAGATCTGCGGCAAGGAAATGGTCCCGGCGTTCGCCGATCTCATGCTGACGACCGGCGTGCGCGACGGCTTTGTCACGCGCAAGCCGGAGTATTTCGCGAATATGCTCGACAATCTCGGCGAGCACGCGCGGCTCTACATGGCCTTCGACCCCGAGGGCGCGCCCATCGCGGGCACGCTTGCCATCCACTACGGCGACAAGGTCTGGTATCTCTATGGCGCGTCCAGCAACGAGCACCGCAATCTGATGCCCAACTATCTGCTGCAGTGGCGCATGATCCAGTGGGCCGTGGAAACCGGCTGCCGCATCTACGATTTCCGCGGCGTATCCGGAAACGTCTCCGAGGATAACCCGCTCTACGGCCTGTTCCGCTTCAAGCAGGGCTTCGGCGGGGACTTCACCGAGTTCGTCGGCGAAGAGGATCTGGTGCTCTCGCCGGTCATTTACTGGGCCGTGGAGCACGGCACGTCGGTCTTCAAGGATCTTCGCAAGACCGTCTATCTCATCAAGAACCGAGATAAAAAATAACGCAGGAGGCGCAGCATGAAAGCGTATGTCGTCGACTCCGCCGCCGTGCGGAGCAATCTGCAAATTCTAAAGGACCGCGCAGGCAGCGCGGTCCTCTGGGCCGTTTTAAAGGGAGACGGCTATGGCCTGGGCCTTGTCCAGATGGCAGCGATCTGCCGGGAAGCCGGCGTCACGCACTTTGCCGTGACGGAGGTTTCCGAGGTCAGCCGCCTGCGCGCAGGCGGGTTTCAGGATTGTGACATTCTGATGCTCCGCCCGACCGCCGACGCGCAGGAGCTGACGCAGCTTCTGAACCTCGGCGCGATTCTGACCGTTTCGAGCCAGAACGACGCAGCCGTCCTGAACGGCGTGGCGGAAACGCTCGGTGTCCAGGCGCAGGTACACGTCAAGATCGACACCGGCATGGGCCGGTACGGCTTTTTGCCGGACGAGCTGGATCAGCTGCTGCCCATTTTCAAGTATATGCCCGGCCTGCACGTGACCGGCATTTATACGCATCTGCATTCCGCGTTCTGCAATCAGAAAGCGACGATTGCGCAGGCCGAGGCGTTTCAGGGCGTTCTCGACAAGCTGCACGCCGAGGGCTGCGGCACCGGCATGGCGCATATGCTGAACTCCGCCGGGCTTCTGAAATACCCCGAATACGCGATGGACGGCGTGCGCGTAGGCTCGGCCATCCTGGGGCGTGTGTCTGTGCGCGGAAATTGGGGTCTTGCCCGCATCGGCGAGTGTCAGGCAACGGTGGAAGAACTCCGTTGGCTTCCGAAGGGCCACAGCTGCGGCTACGGCGCGGGCTGGACAGCGAAAAAACCCACCCGCGTGGCCGTGTTCTCCGTGGGCTGGTACCACGGGTTCGGCGTGGAGATGGGAAACGATCTGTTCCGTTTCCGCGACTGTCTGCGCAGCGTTCTGCGGAATCTGAAGCAGATGGTCTTCAAAAAGCATATCTATGTAACGGTAAACGGGAAAAAGTGCCGCGTGCTGGGCCATATCGGGATGCTGCACACGTGCGTGGACGTGACGAAGCTTCCATGCGCCATCGGCGACACGGCTGTATTTGATCTCAAGCCGCTGCTGCTTAAGGGCATCGAGGTCGTCTACCGGTGAGGAGGGGCCATGTCTGATAAAATTGCCGCCATTGCCACGGGCCGTGCCCGCACGGGCATCGGCATTCTGCGCCTGTCCGGCGACGGGTGCATTGAGGCCGCAGGGCAGGTCTTCCGGCTGAACTCCGGCAGGCCGCTTTCTTCCCTCTCCGACCGGAAGCTTGCGCTCGGCACGCTCTTTGACGCACAGGGACGCCCCATCGACCACTGCATGGCGTTCATCTCCCGCGCCCCGCATTCCTACACCGGCGAGGATACCGCCGAAATTCAATGCCACGGCTCCCCCGCCGCACTGACCGCCGGGCTTGAGGCGCTGTTCGCCGCAGGCTTCCGGCAGGCGCGGCCCGGCGAATTCACACGCCGCGCATTTCTAAACGGCCAGATGGACCTGACGCAGGCCGAGGCCGTGATCGATCTCATCGATGCCGAAACTGCCGACGCGGCGGCAAACGCCGCCGGGCAGGTCGCGGGCGCGATCCGAAAAAAGATCGACCCGATCTATGACAGCTGGGTCGACCTGTGCGCGCATTTCCATGCCGTGCTCGATTACCCCGACGAGGATATCGACCCCTTCACGCTCTCCGGCTATGAAGCGTCTCTGACAGAAAGCAGCCGTCAGCTTACCGCACTGCTTTCCTCCTGTCGTCGCGGCCGGATGGTGCAGTCCGGAATCAAGGCGGTCATTCTGGGCAGTCCAAACGCCGGAAAATCCAGCCTTCTCAACCGCCTGTCCGGCTTTGACCGTGTCATCGTCACCGACATTCCCGGCACGACGCGTGACACCGTCGAGCAGACCGTCACATTCGGGCGGCACCTTGTCCGGCTTGTCGACACGGCAGGCATCCGCGACACGCAGGATGTGATCGAAAAAATCGGTGTCGACCGCTCGATGGAGGCCGCGAAGGACTGCGATGTAGCGCTGTATGTCCTTGATGATTCCAAGCCTATGACGGAAGAGGACCGCCGCGCGATGGGCGCGGCGCTCGAAGCGCCGGAGGCGATCGCGATTTTGAACAAGCAGGATCTGCCCGGCGCGATCGAGCCGTCCGATCTGCCGTTTTCGTACATCATCCCCGTCTCCTGCAAGGACGGCACGGGCTTTGACCAGCTGGAGCAGGCGTTTGATATGCTCTTCCCGGACGATGCGCCGTGCGACGGCTCGCTTCTGACGAACGCGCGGCAGGCCGGCGCCATTCTGCGCGCAAAAAAATCCGTCGATTCCGCCGTGCAGAGCCTGCGTGCGGGTATGACGCCCGACGCGGTGCTGGTCGATCTGGAAGCGGCCATGGATGCGCTCGGCGAGGTCACGGGCCGGACGATGCGCGAGGATATCACGAACCGCATTTTTGAGCGGTTCTGCGTTGGAAAATAAACCACAGAAATCAGGTTTTACTATGATCTATCTCGACAATTCCGCCACCACGCAGCCCTGCCCCGCCTGCGTGCGGGCCATGACAGAGGCGCTCACGGACTGCTGGGGCAATCCGTCGTCCGTCTACGCGCTCGGCATTGACGCCGCCCACCGTCTGCGGCAGGCGCGGCAGGCGGTCGCCGCCGCCCTCGGCGCAGAGCCCGACCGGGTGTTTTTCACCTCCGGCGGCACGGAGGCCGACAACTGGGCCATTCTTTCCGCCGCCGAGCGTCTCGGCAAGCGCGGCCGCCACATCATTACGACCGCCGTGGAGCACCACGCTGTCCTGCACCCCATGCAGAAGCTGGAAGCAAAGGGCTTTGAGGTCACATATTTGCAGCCTGACCACGACGGCAATATTACAGTCGAGGAACTGAAAAAGGCCCTCCGGCCCGATACCATTCTCGTCTCCGTCATGATGGTCAACAACGAGACGGGCGCAGTCATGCCGATTGCCGACATGGTCAAGGCCGTGCGCCGCGCTTCCCCGCTGGCGCTGTTCCATACCGACGCCGTGCAGGGCTTTTTGAAGGTTCCATTCCGCGCCAAAGCGCTCGGCGCGGACATGATCTCCGTCTCCGCGCACAAGATCCATGCCGCCAAGGGCACGGGCGCGCTTTATATCCGTCCCGGCCTGCCCCTCCCCGCGTTTATAAACGGCGGCGGACAGGAGAGCAATTACCGCTCCGGCACGGAAAATATGCCCGGCATCTGCGGCTTCGGCGCAGCCTGCGCCGGCACGGATGCAAAGGCGGACATGGAACACATGGCGCACCTGCGCGATCTGGCCCGGGAAAAGCTGGCTCAAATTGACGGACTTGTCCTCATCGGCAGTCAGGCCGCGCCGCACATCGTCAACCTGTCCCTGCCGGGCCTCCGTTCACAGGGCATTATCAACTGTCTGCAGTCAGACGGCATCTATGTCTCGGCAGGCTCCGCCTGCTCCAAGGGCCACCGCAGCCACGTGCTTGAGGCCATGCACCTGTCCCCCGCCGTCATCGACGGCTCCATCCGCGTCTCGTTCTCCCGCGACAACACGGAGGCCGACGTCGACGCGCTCTGTCAGGCGCTCCTGCACGCAAAGCAGACGCTGAAGGGCTGAACATGACACGAATCCCCGCCCGCTTCGCTGAAAACCCCAGTGAAGCAAGCGGGGATTTATTAAGTGCTGCCCCTGTAGGGGCCGATGCCGGTCACATCCGTTCGCGACGAAGGAGCGTTACGGATGTGGGTCTGCCGCTCGCCGGTACACATCGGCCCGCGCAGGGTGCAGCAGTTATATGAGAATCTGCAGCAAATTCGTAGCATTTATGCTGCGGTATCTGTATTATTTTTTCAGCTCTTCCGCCTTGATGATCTGTGCCTTGACTGTTCCGTCCTTCATGCGCTTCAGCTGAACGCGGAATCCGGCGGCAAGCGCCCGCTCGATGGCGGCTTTCAATTTTTCGTCGATCATGCGTTCTCCTTAGAAATCAGCCTTGAAAGCGTTCCCCGCTCGTCATCTTCTACCACTTCCCATTTGCCCGGCTTGGTTTTGCCGTTGAGCGGCGCAGGGGCTGAAGCGGAATAAAGGTAGTCCTCGCCCTCATCATCTATGATGCGGAGCAGATCATATTCGACCCCCACGCATTCATAGATTTTTCCATCCGTCAGCCCGAGAAAACCGCCGCCGAACGTCGGCCCTTTATATCTCACCTTCATTTTCTCTTCACCCCTTTCAGCTTTTCTTCAAAGTGCTTCCCATTTTGCTCAAACCAGTGAACATCATATCGGAAATTGTCTGTTTGTATTATACTGCCCATTTTCCGCCATTGCAATGGCTCTCCACCGTAGTTTTCGGAAAGGAAATTCGCGACTTTCAACTGTTTTCCGGAATCTCCATCGGCTATTTCTCGGATAGAACCAATTTCTTACTCCTTCGGGACAACTATAAGGTGACAGAGTCGTCAGCCCCTACTACGTTGTAACATTTAAAACTTTTCTTTCAGCAAAGCACTGGCGCGGGAGCGCTCAGGCTTCCCTTGGGCTCAAGGGAAGCTGGCCCGAAGGGCCTGAAGGGATTCGAACGCCGCAAATTTCGAAGCACTCTGAAATCTGCCGCAACTCCCCTCCGTCATTTTCTTCGAAAATGCCGCCTCCCCTTACCATGCGGCGCATGGCAAGGGGAGGCTTTTGCAAAGAAACCCGCCCTCCGCTGTTTTGGCGGCGAAAGGCGGGTCTTATCGTTTCCTAGTTCTTCAGACTCTGCATCGGGGCCGGGATCCTCCCGCCGCGGGCGATAAAGTCCGCAGAGGACTCCGGATGCACCGGCATGATAGGCGCTGCGCCGAGCAGGCCGCCGAAGGAGACTTCATCGCCGACCGTCTTGCCCGGAGCCGGGATGAGGCGCACGGCGGTCGTCTTGGAATTGACCATACCGACGGCGGCCTCGTCCGCGATGATGGCAGAGATCGTCTCCGCGCTCGTGTCGCCGGGGACGGCGATCATATCAAGGCCCACCGAGCACACGCACGTCATGGCTTCGAGCTTATCCAGCGTCAGAACGCCGCTTCGCGCGGCGGCGATCATGCCCTCGTCCTCGGACACCGGGATAAACGCGCCGGACAGTCCGCCGACAGAGCTGGACGCCATCAGCCCGCCCTTCTTGACCGCGTCATTGAGAAGCGCCAGTGCCGCCGTCGTTCCATGCGTCCCGCAGGTTTCAAGGCCCATTTCCTCCAGAATGCGCGCCACGCTGTCGCCCACGGCGGGTGTCGGCGCAAGGGACAGATCGACCACGCCGAACGGCACGCCCAGCCGCCGGGACGCTTCCCGCGCCACCAGCTGGCCCATGCGCGTGATGCGGAAGGCCGTTTTCTTGATGCACTCGGCCACCTCGTCAAAGGGTCGGCCCTTGACACTCTGCAGCGCGTGGTACACCACGCCCGGCCCGGATACGCCGACGCTCACGACCGCGTCGGCCTCGCCCACGCCGTGGAACGCACCCGCCATGAACGGGTTGTCCTCGACCGCGTTGCAGAACACGACGAGCTTCGCGCAGCCAAGACCATCGCGTTCCTTTGTCAGCTCGGCCGTCTTTTTGATCGCCTGCCCCATAAGGCGCACAGCGTCCATGTTGATGCCCGCCTTTGTCGAGGCGACGTTGACGCTGGAGCAGACCAGTTCCGTCTCGGCCAGCGCCTGCGGGATGGCGGCGATCAGCCGCCGGTCGCCGGAGGCCATGCCCTTCTGCACGAGCGCGGAAAAGCCGCCGATGAAATCCACGCCGCAGGTCTTTGCGGCGCTGTCCATCGCCTTGGCATACGGAACAAAATCCTCCGTCTCGCACGCGCTTGCGACCAGCGCGATGGGCGTGACGGAAATGCGCTTGTTGACGATGGGAATGCCAAGCTCCCGCTCGATCTGGCAGCCTGTCGCAACCAGATGCTCGGCCTGCCGGCAGATCTTGTCGTGAACTTTCCGGGCGCAGGCCTCCGGATTCGGGTCGGCGCAGTCCAGAAGCGAAATACCCATGGTGATGGTGCGGATGTCCAGATGCTGATGGTCGATCATATCGACCGTGGACATGATATCGGAATGGTTCAGCATGGTCTGTCCCCTCCGTCAGATGGTGTGCATGGCAGTGAAAATATCCTGCCGCTGGATGCGGATGGACAGGCCCATCTGTTCGCCCTTTTCTGTGACGCGGGCCTGCACCGTGTCAAACTCCGGCGCGCCTGCCGTCCATTCGACGAGCATGATCATGGTAAACGTGCGCTGCATAATGGTCTGGCTGATTTCCACGACGCTGATGTGGAGTTCTGCCAGCAGCGTGCATACCTCTGCAATAATGCCGACCCGGTCAGGGCCGACGACGGTGATAATGGCTTTCATGTGTCGTTCCTCCTGTGCGCGGATATGGAAAAGGGGCCGTGCGGCCCCCTTTTTATTTTTAGAATTTCGTATGCTCGGCCAGCCAGTTCTTCAGTTCGCTGATGGGAACGCGGACCTGCTCCATAGAGTCGCGTTCGCGGATGGTAACAGCGTTGTCAGCCGGGGTCTTGTCGTCGCCGACGGTCGCAAAATCGACCGTGATGCAGTACGGCGTGCCGATCTCGTCCTCGCGGCGATAGCGCTTGCCGATGGAGCCGGTGTCGTCGTAGTCCAGCATAAAGTCTCCGCACAGGTCCTGATAGATCTTTCTTGCGGGCTCGGCCAGCTTCTTGCTCAGCGGCAGGATCGCAGCCTTGTACGGAGCCAGCGCCGGATGCAGGTGCAGAACCACGCGCACGTCGTTCTTCGCCTCGTCGATGACCTCCTCGTCATACGCTTCGCACAGGAACGCCAGCGCCACGCGGTCGCAGCCGAGCGACGGCTCGATGACGTAGGGGATATAGTGCTCGTTCGCTTCCTGATCGAAATAGGTCAGATCCTTGCCGGAAGCCTCCTGATGGCGCTTGAGGTCATAATCGGTGCGGTCGGCAATGCCCCAGAGCTCACCCCAGTCGGTGAACGGGAACGCATACTCAATATCGGTCGTGGCTCTGGAATAGAAGGCCAGCTCCGCCGGCTCATGGTCGCGCAGGCGCAGGTTCTCCTCGCGGATGCCGAGGCTCTTGAGCCAGTTCACGCAGTAGTCCTTCCAGTATGCGAACCATTCGAGGTCCGTGCCGGGCTTGCAGAAGAATTCGCATTCCATCTGCTCAAACTCGCGGGTACGGAAGGTAAAGTTGCCCGGGGTGATCTCGTTGCGGAATGCCTTGCCGACCTGGCACACGCCGAAGGGCAGCTTGCGGCGGGTGGTGCGCTGGATGTTCGCGAAGTTCACGAAGATGCCCTGCGCCGTCTCCGGCCGCAGATAGCAGGTCGAGGAGGAATCCTCGGTGACGCCGATGGCGGTCTTGAACATCAGATTAAACTTGCGGATGGGGGTAAAGTCGTGCTTGCCGCAGACGGGGCAGACAATATCCTCATGCTCGGCAATGAACTTGTCCATCTCGTCGAAGCTCATCGCGTCGACGTTGACCTCGTGATGCTCTTCGCCGATGAGCTTGTCAGCGCGGTGGCGGGCCTTGCACGCCTTGCAGTCGAGCAGCGGGTCGGAGAAGCTGGACACATGGCCGGTCGTGATCCACGTCTGCGGATTCATGATAATGGCCGCGTCGAGACCGACGTTGTACGGGCTTTCCTGCACGAATTTCTTGAGCCACGCCTTTTTGACGTTGTTCTTGAACTCAACGCCGAGAGGGCCGTAGTCCCAGCTGTTGGCCAGGCCGCCGTAAATTTCGGAGCCTGCAAAGACAAAGCCGCGGTTTTTGCAAAGGGCAATGATCTTGTCCATGGACTTTTCGCTGTTTTTCATCATACTTCTCGTCCTCCTGACGTATATGATCAAGTTTATCCTATTATTATAATGAAAAAGCCCGCAAAGTCAACCGCGCGGCAAAAATTTGAAAGACCAGTTTTGTTTTTCCCGAAAATGTGGTATAATGCAGGAAGCAATTCGGAAAGGACATATCCATCTTGAAAGCAATCGGAAGAGTGATCCTATCGGCGATCCTTCTGGTCCTGACGGGCCTGATGATCGCGTTTGCAAAGGCCGCGCCCAGTGTGGTCTTTTCGTTCTACCCCGCCCTCTCCAGAAGCATCCTGTCGGCCATTTCCTCCGTGTCCGGGCTGATGCCCATCGCGCTGTGGGAGGTGCTGGCAGTCCTGCTGGCGCTGTGGTTTTTCTATACGCTCATCCGCGTGTTCACGGGACGCCGGAGCCTGCTTCGCTGGCTGGCCGGCGTTCTGCTGGGGCTCAGCACGGGCGTGTTCCTGTTCGTTGCCATCTGGGGCCTCGGGCACTTCGGCCCGTCGGTCGATCAGACGCTTGGCCTTGACGTGCGCGAATATTCCAAGCAGGAGCTGATCGCCGCAACGGCCTATTATGCCGCGCAGGCAAACGAATACGCCGAAAAGGTCGAGCGTGACGCAGAAAATCTGACCGTCTATCCGGCGTTTTCCACACTTTCCAAGCAGGCCCCCGGCGGCTACGCGGCGCTTGCGCAGCAATATGATCCGTTCACGGACGGACTCGGGCCAGTAAAGCCGTTGGCTTCGTGGCGGCTGTTCAGCCAGACCGGCACGACGGGCATCTTTATCTGCTTCACGGCGGAGGCCTGCGTCAACCCGGATACGTATACCGCGTGGATCCCCTTTACCATGTGCCACGAGCTTGCCCACCGGCAGGCCGTCACAGCCGAGGACGACGCGAACTTCTGCGCCTATCTGGCCTGCATGGCCTCGGAAGACGACGATTTTCGCTACTCCGGCGCGTTCGGCGCGTATATCTACTGCCACAACGCCCTGTCGAAGATTGACAAGACCGCCGCCAGCCAGATCTGGAGCACCCTGTCAGACGGTGTCCTCGCCGACATCCGCGCGGCAAACGCACACTACGAGCAGTATGAGGGCAAGGTGCAGGACACAGCGCAGAAGGTCAACGACACCTATCTGAAGGCCTTCTCTGAGGAATCCGGCGTCCAGAGCTACGGCGAAGCCGCCGATCTGCTGATCGCGTGGTACCTGAAAAATAATGCTTGACAAACGCAGCGGGATTGAGTATAATAACCCCGCTGATGGACAGTTAGCTCAGCTGGTATGAGCACATGCTTGACGTGCATGGGGTCACAGGTTCGAGTCCTGTACTGTCCACCATACCGCACTTCTTCGGAAGTGCGGTTTTTCTTTGCTTAAAAGCAGCCATTTAACAAGATTCAATCTACTTTCCTGAACCTTTTTCATAATTTTGATTGAACTCTAAAACACGTTTTTAACATCTTTGATGCATCTTTTTTGCCGAAAATACGACAGTGGCACGCTTCCAATGTGGCACCTATGTGGCACCCGCGTGGCACCTGTTTTCAGCCAAACGCGGCGCAGACCTTTTGCGCGGTGCTTTGCTGGCGCGATTCGTGCTGATAATGGGTATAAACGCGCAGCGTCATATTGACCGTGGCGTGTCCTGCGAGATATTGAATCTCCTTGATATCCAGCCCGCTCTCAAATAACCGTGTGATGTAGGTATGTCTGAGTTGGTGCGGATGAACGTGGAAATCCAACGTGCGGACAACCTTGGAGTGCGGCGCGGTCGTCCAGAGATCGGCAGGATCATCAACCGTGCGGTTCTCGATCATTTGAAGCAGACACTTGAGACTGCTTTTGGAAAGTGGTTTTCCATTTTCCATGTGCAGCACATAAAGGCTCTTTGCGCCCTTGCGCTCTTTTACAAGCTCTGCAAACAGCGTGGGCGGTATCGGAATATCCCGGACTGCGGCAGAGGTCTTGAGGGCGTCGCTGACGGTCGTTTGCGCGTTTGTGAGCAGCGCATTGTGCCGCACATGAATCACACCCGCAGGAAAATCAACGTCCGACCACATCAGCCCACAAAGCTCTCCGCGCCGCATACCGGTTTGAAGCGCCAACAGGCAGAAAAGATATGCCCGCGTTCCTCTTGTCGCGTCCAAAAGGCGCTGAGACTGTTCAGCGGTGAGCGGGATTTCTTCCTGCGTTGCTTTACCGGCGATTCGTAAAGTTGCCGGGACAGGCGATTTTGCAATCAGGTTGTTATCCACGGCTGCATTAAAAATCCCGCGAAGCACCTGTACCACCTTATTATTCAGGCTCTTGCTCATTTTGGATACAGACGCAATGACAAGCTGAATTTGTATCTGATTGACCTTTTTGAGCGGCACGTCCCGCAGATACGGATAAATGTGATTGTTCAGCGCGTTTTCAATGGCAAGCAAAGAGTTCTGCCGAAGATACGGCACCTTATAGACGCGAAGCCAGAGCGCGGCATATTCTCCAAAAGTAGAATTGTCGGAAACGTCAAGACCCGCTCCAATCTGTGTCAATAGCTCCTGCTTTTTCTGTTCCAATCCCTCCTGACTGACGGAACGTATCCACTTGCGCTTGCCGTTCGGAAGCGTGATGGAAGCCCTATAAAGTTTGTTTTTCATTGTATTCTCTCCTTATGTAAGCAGCTACATAAGGCTATGGGAGATCATACGGTTTTTCTTACGGCATGAAGTAGTTTTGCTTCAGGCCGTTTTTTGTGCCTCTCCGTATATGTACCATTATAACGACAGGATTAGAAAAATCAATGCTATAATAGGGGCATGAAGCGTGAGGCAAGCAAGCTCACACAAAATAAATAACAAAAAGGAGATTAAACGTATGAACGCAGATTTGATGAATGGAACGATTGTAATGTCGCAGAATGAGGCACGGAAAGCCGGTAGATTTGGGACAGACGAATATGAGATGTTGGCAAAGCTGATGCAGCAATTCCCCGCTTTCCGCATTGAAGTTGTGAAGCCCTCCGCAAAGAGAACAGACCATTTCAAGGGTCTGACACGTGCTTATATGAAACAGTATGTTGAAAGCCACGATTCGAAGAAGCTGGCAGATTTCTATGCGCTGTGTGGTCTGGATGAGAGCGGAAAAAAGCAGGAATTGGCTGCGGCTGCTTCCTATGGCGAGCTGAAAATGTGGTTCCTTGAGCAGTTTCCTGAAATCGAGCAGATGAGTGAGAACATCAGAAGGATCATGGATAGAACACGAGAAGCACGTGCGGCGCGGAAAGCGTCGTAAGCCAGCAGGCAGGAGGAACATAAGATGAAAGTCACGCTTAAAGTTGACCAGGAGAATGGTCGTATTGTGATGAATAGAACATTTGCAAATCTGGCGGCCAATGTTTTCAGCGAAGAATATAAAATCTTGCAGGGAGCCCGGCAGGACTATCCGACTTACGTGGTAGTGCGCCGGACAATCAAAAAGAACCCGAACCGTGAATGCTATCGCGGGCTGACCTATGACTATATGCGTGACTACATCAGCCGCTACGAGCCAGAAGAAACCCGTGAAAGCGTCTGCGCCGAGTTGGAGGACATGATCCAGATTTCCCGCTGTCACAGCCGCTGCAAGCGTTATCCTGTTATCAAACAGTGGTTCTTGGAAAAGTATCCGGACGTAAAAAACTTTGGGATGGAAGCATTTGCGGAAGAAGAAACAGAGAACATCACAACGCTTTCTGCTCTTGCAGCCGATCCCGCGCCGGACGAGATCAAGGGCAAATCTGCCTGATTCGATTTTTTTAATAAAATATTATATAATATTTATAGAAAGTTAAGGGAAATCAAAACTTTCAATCAAAAAATGAAGGGTGGTGAACCATTGTGAACAAAGGATATGATTCGTTTTCCAAGCAGCTCTTTATTGACCTGCGCAAAAATGGAGACTATGCCTTGGCGAATATGTTAAAGAAATAGCTCTTTATGGACTATTTAAACGATTCCAAACGGATGGACGAGCTTGTATAGCGCGTTACGGATAAAGTAGAAGCTGATTTTACATCAGGCAAAATCAGCGTGACCCTCGAATCAAAGCCGTTGGACGATGCAATCGAGGAAATCAATAACCGTCTAAAAAACTTGGGGCAGTAAGCTGCTCCAAGAGAAAGGAAAAAGTATGCCTACAACTGTACCAAATCAGCGGACGATCTGCGTTCATCGGGAAAAAGCCTCCGCAGATTTCCTAGGTATAAAAAATCGGAATTGGATGGCGGCATCCCGTGACCTTGGCGCACACGCGCTGCGGCTCTATCTGTATCTGGCTGCAAACGCAAATAACTATTCATTGGCGCTGTCGCCTGCTGCACTCTTGGAGGAAATTGGAATGCCGCGTTCCACTTATCATGACCAATTCAAGGTGCTGGAATCCAAGGGCTATCTGATTCACAGAAGTGGAAATACATACGACTTCTATGAAAAGCCGCAGACGAGCCACGACATACAAGAAAAGAGTGAGTTGTCGTCCGGCAGTCAGGAAAAACCGCCGAACGTAGATTTTACACCGACGCAGGATACAGAAATAAATATTATAAATATAAAAAATAATAACGAGGGAGTTTTAGAAAATGCAAGACCTGTGTTCAAATTTTAAAGAGACTTTTATGAAGATAATGAAGGCCAAGAAAATGACAAATATTATCAACTAGATTTGGGCCGAGACTGAACGAGATCGAGATAGAGAACACTACGAGGAACTGATGACAGCAGCATATAATCTCTGGGGATTTCTCAATTACGATCTGGGATGTTCCAACCCGCCGGACGAGATATGGGAAGGCAGCGGCAAGTTTGAATTTTGAGCAGCGAATCTATCAGTCCCTAAAGTGCAAGGGACTGGCAGCGCAATTTGAATGCGCGGGGATTTATGCGATCCTGCTAGATGGCAAGATTGTTTACATAGGAAAAAGCGTCAATATCCTTGCGCGGATGGCATAGCATTACGCACAGCTTGCACAATGCAAGGAACATAAGTACCGCATACTTGCCGAGGCTACGCGCAGCGGACACAAAATGTGCTTCACTGTGCTTTACAGAGCCTAGCAGAGCGGCTATGACGCAGTTACAGAAGAAATCGGGCAAAAAGAGGGAGAATATATCCGTTTCCATAGACCGCCGCTAAACCGGTAGATTCCAAAGGAAGAAAACTGGCGTCAGTTTCAGACGAATCGAAATGCGCAGAGCATTACACTGTCTGAGCTGCTGGAATATATAGGAGAACAAAAATGAATTGTGCAACTGAGAATAAAGTGATAGCTTTGATCCTGAAATATCCTTCGATGGAAAAGCTGCTGGACAACGTTTCTGATGAAATGCTGCAAGAAATGATAGAATGCTATGAATTGGAATTTCCGGAACCGCTGGATTTTAAAAACCGGGATACGCGCCGTGTGATCTGCTACAGTTTCATTCTGCGCCTATACACCCTGCGGCTCGACGATTGCATAGCAGAAAGCAATGCGTTATTTGAAATCTTGGATTCCTGCTTGGATTATGTACTGCTCTGAGAAAGCGCGAAGTAAGAGGCGACAGCACTTTGATGCTGCTGCCTCTTTTGTTTTTTTTGTGTCCCGTAATTGAAAATGGAATTGCCATTTCAGAATTATCCAGCCACGCCCAAAGAGGTCAGGGCAACTAAAAAAGATTCCTCCCGAAATACAGCCCCATCCGCAAAAGGGTATCTCGCATTTGCTGAACAGAAACAGGCTTGTATCCGGCTGATTTTGGGCTATTGGAGCAGTCAGAAAAGTGTATAGGAAATCAGTTGTTTTCTTGGACGTATTCAATCAGGTCTCCGGGCTGACAATTCAGCAGGGCGCACACACGGGCAAGGTTTTCCATAGAAATATACTTCTTCTCCCGCAGAGATTGAAGCACACCCTCTGACAGAAGCTTTTCTTTCCTTATTCTATTGGTGTTATAGCCAGCTTCTTTTAGCGCCGCAAGAATATCGGTCTTGTAAATGATGGGCATTCGTCAAAATCGCCTCCTTTTCCATTGTCCCTATTATATCAAACAATTACACAGGAATCAATGTAAAACTTCAACAAGAAATTACACTATTATTTGTGTAATATGCGAATTGAATTTACACTGATTATAGTGTAATATATAGACAGTTGATAGAGATACCCACCAAACAAATTATCATCCAAAAGGAGAACAAGACAATGAGCAAGAATGAAATCGTGAGCCTGATTGAAACGATGAACAACTATGACGAGCTGGCAAGCAAAGCGAAAGCCAAGGCAGACGCCATCCGCGACGCGCTGAAAGAAGAAATGCTGCGGCTGGACACCGAGGAGCTGAACGCGGGCTCTTACATTCTCCGCTACACCAACATCATCAGCAATCGGTTCGACACCGCGACATTCAAGCGCCTGTATGCCGACCTCTATAAAGACTTCACCAAGGCCGTCAGCAGCCGCCGCTTCACAGTCAGCTGCTAAAATTAAGAACAAGCTCCGCGGGCAGGAAATGCCCGTGGAGCAGAAAGGACAGAGAGATATGTTGATATTCGATGAATTGTGGAATGGAGCGTTCAGCCCATGTGAGCACCGCTATGAGCGGAACAGCGATTATGATATTGTGAGCCGCCGCATCAGCGCCCAGATGGATGTGCTGCGTCAGAACGCCTCCAAGCGGCAGAAAAAGGTGTGGGAAGCCTATGACCGCGACCTTGCCGAGCGCGAAAATCTGGAACAGCAGGACGCCTATTATCAGGGCATTAGGTTCGGCGCACGGTTTATGCTGGACGTGCTTCTGGAACAGCCCGGCAGCTATGAGGCGCAGCGATGAAAGCAGGCTATGCCAGATGCTCCACCAACGAGAGCAGGCAGGACATTGAACGGCAGGTGCGGGAGCTGAAACAGGCAGGTGCGGAAACCGTATATCTGGAATACGAACACGGGGACGCGGCAGTCAAGGAGCAGTTGTCCTTACTTCTGGAACAGGCGCAGGCGGGTGATACCATCATCACGCTGGAGGTTTCCCGCCTTGCCAGAAGCACAAAGCAGCTCTGTGAAATCATTGAAGCCATCAGCCGGAAGCAGCTGTGTCTTGTCATTGTTGGCAGTATTACAATGGACTGCCGAAGCGGGCACGCAGACCCAATGACAGAGGCATTTTTACAAATGGCAGGCGTGTTCAGCCAATTAGAGCTTGCTATGATACGGGCGCGGGTGCGCTCTGGAATGGCAAACGCAAAAGCCAAGGGCAAGCAAATTGGCAGGCCGCACCTGACAAGCGACGATATTCCCGCATCCTTTCTGCGGCATTACCCGGCGTATAAAGGTAGGCAGCTCAATGTCAGCGAGTTCGCAAGGGTGTGCAATTTGAGCCGGACAACCGTTTATAAGTATATTGACCTTTTGGAGAATGGGTAAAACAAGTCATACATTTAACAGATATAGGGAAATGATTACCTTTCTGTTGGATGTATGACTTGAATTTGTTTATCCTGCTGGCGTTTCAGCTGGTTCTGATTATTCTGACGTCGTATAACCTTCTGGGAGGACTACTGTTCCTGAAACTTCAAGGACATCAATCTTAAACCGAGGCTCCAAGTTTGGAGTATAGGATGTCCATTTGTAAGTTTTATAATGCATACTCTCACTTATTGTCCAATTTCCGTCATATGGTAGTGTGATTTTGAAATCTTTGTAGTTCCTCCATCCGTGGACTGTCCCATTTGACCAATAATCCTCATCTTGAACATTCCCAGTATCAAATTCCCAACCGGAATTACAATCGTATTGATTTGCTTCTTCGTCCCATGTTGAGTGTATACTCATCGAAACTCGCAGCTTGATTGAAACATTTTCGAAATGACTATTCGTTTGATTTATAGTGGATATCGTTGCTGTTCCTGAACCGCTATAGTCCCAATACACATGGAAAAACGAATCGAATTCACGATCGGTCTTATAATCATTTGATGATACTTCAATTTTTAAGTAGTCTTGAATGTTTTCAGTTGTAAGTTTAATTGGCTTTATCTTTTTAAGCTGTGCTTCTGCTTCCTTAAGTGTTGAATAATTTTCGACACTATCCTTTTCTTCTTTACTCAATGCATCATACGCTTTCCTTGCATCCGTAATCTGCGTTTCACTATCCAGCGTCACTTCGCCTATGGATGCAATAGACGTTTCTACAGACTTCACCGCTTTGCTTTTTCCACAGGCGCACAGCGACAAAAGCATAACTGCACATAGCACCAATGCAACAGCCTTTTTCATCCCTATTCCACCCCTATTTTGTAATTTCATTGAATTTTAACGCTTTTTCGCATAACTGGCGGACGGCCTCAACAAACGAGGAAATCCCTTTTTCTTTTTGATACGCAACAATTCTTCTAATCAACTGTGCATCCTTATCACCAAAAGTCACACCTTTGCCCATTGTAAATACCTCCATTTGCGCTTTTCTTTTCTCTTGGCAATTCTATTATATAACATTTTGTTTTATATTTCAATATAACAAACTGTTTTCTCTATACTTTTCTGTGAAACTTTCACAAAGGAGCACAGGAAAATGTATAGACGCATCCGGGATTTGCGCGAGGACAGCGACCTGCTGCAACGGGACTTGGCTGAATATCTGCAATGTTCGCAGGTCTGCTATTCCCACTAT